>Ga0214472_10001163_pt1 | contig 30106 bp, 29 predicted proteins | sample RVTome_6_FD_207662 | JGI IMG/M metagenome (GOLD analysis project Ga0214472, IMG submission 207662) | Soil microbial communities from uranium-contaminated site in the Upper Colorado River Basin, Wyoming, United States - RVT140D175 | ecosystem: Environmental > Terrestrial > Soil > Contaminated >...
CGTGGGAATGAGGTTGACGTGGCTGTCGGCGAACACCTCGCCCTCGGCCACCCAGCCCACCGCCCAGGCCGCGCCTTCGCCGGGCTCGATGTCCGGGATGTTGGTCTCGTTGAAGTAGCGCTCGCCGCAGAACAGCGGCGCCACGAGCTCGCGCCCGGCGAGCATGAAGTCGAAGTACTGCGCCATGCCGTGCTCGTACTTCCAGCTCTTCTTCTCCTTGCCCTCCACCTCGAGCACGGTGGTGAGGCCGGGAAGGAGGTACGCCTTCGAGCGCACCAGGTGCTCGAGCTCGGCCATCGGAATGCCCGGCGCGTCGAAGTACTTCGGGTCGGGCCACAGGCGTACCACGGTGCCCGTGCGCCGCTCCTTGATTTTCCCGCTCTTCAGCTTCTGCTTGAGCTCGCCGCCCTCGAAGGCGATCGTATGCTTCTGTCCGTCGCGGTAGACGGTGACTTCGAGGCGCTTCGACAACGCGTTGGATACCGCCACGCCGACGCCGTGCAGGCCGCCGGAGATGTGATACACGTCCGCGCCCGAGCGGGAAAACTTGCCGCCCGCGTGCAGCATGCCGAAGGCGACCTCCACCGCTGGCCGCTTCTCCACCGGGTGCACGTCCACCGGGATGCCGCGGCCCTCGTCCTCGACCTCGACCGAGCCGTCCTTGAACACGCGCACGCTGATTCTCCTGCCGTGGCCGGCGAGCGCCTCGTCCACCGCGTTGTCGATCGCCTCCTGCACGATGTGCAGCGGGTGCACGGTGTGCGTGTACATGCCCGGCATGCGGCGCACGGGCTCCAGGCCCTTCAGGGCCTGGATGGCGGAGGCGTCGTAGGCTGGCTGCTTGGCCATTTATCTGGTGGTCGTCGTCGTACGATGCACTACCTATTGTATCGCTCGCGCATTTGCGCTGCCGACGTGCGTCCCGGCGCATGCACCGCGACACCGGCGGCGGTCGCGGCGGTCGCGAGGTCCTTGTCCAGCGTGATCAGGGTCGCGCCCTGGCGTGCCGCGAGCTCCAGATACGCGGCATCGTAGGTGCTTAATTCGTGGCGCTCGGCGAGGTCGCTGATCGCGCGCAGCTCGGGCACGGCAGCATCGACGCGCAAGCGCAACCGCGTTGCCTCGTCGAGCACCTGCACCCGCTCGTCGCGCGTCAGGCGTCGCCGGCGCTCCGCCACCAACAGGGCGTTGGGGAACTCAAGGCGCCACACCGCGGGCACCCAGCATTCCTCGAGCGCGACAAGATCGAGCGCCGCCTCGGTGAAAGCCGTTTTCTCGTCAGGGAAGAACCAGGAAAGCGCGATCGAGCAGTCGAGCACCAGCGCCATCAGTAACGGCGTCCCGCCTTGATCAGCTCCGCGATCGTGGTGCCGGGTCCGGCGGGCCTGCCGCGGCCGACGCGGTTGCGCTTGATGTCCTCCACCACCTGGCGCACTTGCGCCGCGCCTTCCTCGGAGCGGGCGGGGACGAGGCGCGCCACCGCCTTGCCTCTGCGCGTGATGGTCACCACTTCGCCGTCTTCGACCTTGTCGAGCAGCTCGGCAAGCTTGGTCTTCGCCTCAAACGATCCGACCGTGATCATGATCTCATCCAACTAGACAACCAGTTGGAAACGATATCATCACCACCGGTTAGGGCGCAAGCGCCTCGACCCGGCCCCAGTCCACCAGCTTTGCCGAATCCGGCTCCTCCGGCAGCTCGATCCTGCCGCCGCGGATCTCGGGCACCACGGGTGTGACCTGCTCCGTCATCGTGAGGAAGAACGTCTGCTCGGCTGCCATCGGGCCTGGCTGCTGCAGATTGATCAGCGTCCCGAGTGCGCTCTCGGCATACAGGCCCACGGCGGTGCGCGCGCCGCGCTGCAGCGCCATGGCGGCGATGGCGCGCGTCTCGGCAAGCCCCACGCGCCCGGGCTTGGTCGACAGCGCCTGCGCGCCCCGCTCCAGGAAGAGCGCCGCATCCTCCTTCGATGCACAGCCGCGATCGACCAAGATCGGAATCGGGCTTGCTTTCTGCAACGCTTCGAACCCCGCGTCGGGCTGCAGCGGGCACGGGTCCTCCGCCACGGCCACCCCCGACGCCGCGAGTGCCTGCACGTAGTCGATCGCGTCGGCGTGCGCATAGGCGCCGTTCGCATCGACGTACATCTCCACGGCATCGCCGACCGCTGCGCGGGTCTCCGCCAGCGCCCTCAAGTCCACCTCTACGCCCTGGCCACCCTTCACCTTCAGCACGCGAAACCCGTGCCGCGCGCAGACCTCGGCCGCCTCCGCCGCCATCTGCGCCGGCTTGCGCCGCGTCACGGTCCAGGCCACCTCGCGCGAGCGCCCCGCGCCCCAAAGCCTCCACAGCGGCGCGCCGGCGGCCGCGGCGCGCAGCGTCCAGCACGCGCTCTCGATCATGCCTTTCGCGAGCCGGTTCTCCGGGATGCCGGCGAAGGCGCGCGCCACGACTTGCTCGTCGGTGAGCTCGAGCCCGTGCAGGCGCGGCATGAGGAAATCCTCGAGCGCCGCCTTGAGCGAGGCGGGCGACACGCCGCTCCAGGTGTCCTTGAGCGTGCCCTCGGCGATGCCGCGCGCGCCGCCCGCCTCGAGGACGAGCAGCGCGAAAAGGCCCGAGTCCTCGCGCGCGTTGGCCCACACCACCTCGCGCGCGTAAGGCAGCCGGTAAAAGTGCAACGACCAGCGCTCGAGCTTCACTTGAGCTGATGCATCAGCGGCGCGCCGCGCGCGAGGCGGTCGAGGTTGTCCGCGATCTCGCTCCAGCGCCGCTCCACCATGCCGGTGGTCCACGCCGCGATGTGCGGCGTCATCCAGACGTTGTCGAGCTCGTGGAACGGGTATTTCGACGGCGCGACGGTGAGATTGTCGTGGCGCGGGTACGCGTACCACACGTCCAGGGTTGCGCCGCGGATGCGCTTTTCCTTGAGGGCCGCCCACAGCGCGTCCTCGTCGACGATGTGGCCGCGCCCGACATTCACGAGCACCGCCGAGCGCCTCATCGCGGCGAAGCGCCGCGCATCGAACAGTCGCTCGGTTTCCGGCGCGAGCGCCGCGGCGATCACCACGTAGTCGCACTGCGCGAGAAACTCGTCGATCCGCGCGAGCGGATACTGCGCGTCGACGTGCGGCACCTCGCGCTGCGTGCGGTTGCAGCCGAGCACGCGCGTGCCGAAGGCCCTGGCGCGCGCCGCGACCGCGCGGCCAATCGCGCCCAGCCCCACAACGCCGACGGTCGCGCCGTAGAGCTCCCCGTTGATCGGTCCGTTCACGCGTCCGCTGTAGCGCCAGCTGCGCTCGGTGCGAAAGCTCTCGTGCGAGGGCACGAAAGAAGCCTGGCACCACAAAAGCAGACCGAGCATCACGTACTCCGCGGTGCCTTCGGCATGGCCGTAGCAATTGCACACGCGCACCCCCGGCGGCACGGCGGCGAAATCGATGAAGTCGACGCCGGTGCCGGGCGACTGGATGAGCTTGAGCCGCGGCGCGGGCGCAAAGCCGGCGTTCCAGACCAGCGAGATCAGCACGTCCGCGTCGGCGAGCGCGCGCGCCAGTTCCTCTTTCGCATCGCTCTCGAGGAAGCGCTCGAGCGTCCACGGCGTTCTCACCTTGGCGCGCAGCGTGGCGGTGAGATGGTGGATGAGCGAGCCGTAGAACACCGCTTTCATGACGTGCTATCGTGCCTGCGGGAGGACGAACCGGCAATGGCGTTTCAGGTGGAGGTCGCCGCGCGCGGCGCGGACCGCCTCGGCGAATGCCCGCTGTGGGACGAGCGCGCGGCAATGCTGTGGTGGGTCGACAGCCGCTGGCCGGCGCTGAAGCGCCTCGATCCCGCGACCGGCGCCGTGATGATGCTCGTGCTGCCCGAGATCGTGGGCAGCATTGCGCTGCGCGAATCGGGCGGGCTGCTGGCGGCGACCAAGAGCGGCCTTCATTTTCTCGATCCCTCGAGCGGCGTGCTCGAGGCGAAGGCCGACCCCGAGGGGCACCTGCCGGACAACCGCTTCAACGACGGCCGTTGCGACCGCGCCGGGCGCTTCTGGGCGGGCACCATGAGCGACGTGAACCGCGACCCGGTGGGCTCGCTCTACCGCTTCGACGCCCGCTTCAAGTGGGAGAAGCTGCGCAACGCGGTCATCATTCCCAACAGCCTCGCCTTCAGCCCCGACGGGCGCACCATGTACTTCGCCGACACCAACCGCCACACCATCTGGGCGTACGACTACGACCCGGCGAGCGGCGCGGCGACGCGCGAGCGCGTGTTCGCCGACACCGGCAAGGGGCGGCCCGACGGCTCCTGCGTGGACGCGGACGGCTGCCTGTGGAACGCGGACTACGGCGCCGCGCGCCTCGTGCGCTACACGCCCGTGGGAAACGTGGATCGCAGCGTCGACCTGCCGGTGACGAATCCGACCTGCTGCTGCTTCGGTGGCGCGGACCTCGGCACGCTCTACGTCACGACGGCGACGCAGCGTCTCGCGCCCGAGGCGCTGGCGAAGCAGCCGCTCGCGGGCAGCCTGCTTGCGCTGCGCCCGGGCGTGAAGGGGCTCGCCGAATCGCGCTTCGCGGGCTAATGGGGACGGACCTCATTTAGCGGATCGTCGCCGTGAGCCCGCCGTCGACGACGAGCTCGGCGCCGGTGACGAACCTCGCCTCGTCGGAGGCGAGGTACACCACTGCCCAGGCCACGTCCCAGGCGTCTCCCATGCGCCCGGTCGGCGTGCGGGCGTGGCGCCGCGCGATCAGCGCCGCGGTGTCGCCCCCGGACTGCGACTTCGCCAGGCGTTCGGCCACCAGCGGCGTGTTCATGAGCCCCGGAATAACGGTGTTCACGCGCACGCCCTGCGGCGCATAGCGCACCGCGGTGACGCGCGAGAAGTGCTGCAGGCCGGCCTTCGACGCCGCGTAGGCGGCGAGCTCGTTGCCCAGGTGGCGCAGGCCGGCGATCGAGGAAATGTTGACGATCGCGCCGCCGCCCTGCTTCGCCATCAGCGGTGCGACGATGCGCGTCGATTGATACACGTAGTGCAGGTTGAACTCGAACTGCCCGCGCCAGGCTTCGGGCGTAATCATCTCCGCATCGCCCGGGATGCTGCCGCCGACGTTATTGACCAGGATGTCGATGCGCCCGAAGCTGTTCACGGTTGCGTCCACTGCGCGCTGCAGATCGGCTTCCTTGGTGACGTCGGCCTCGAGCGCGAGCATCTTTCCGCCCTCGCCGGCGATGAGGCGGGCGGTCTCTTCTGCCGCCGCGAGACGCAGGTCGGCGCCCGCGACGCGCGCCCCTTCGCGCGCGAAGAGCGCGGCGATCGCGCGGCCGTTGCCGACGCCTTTGCCCACCGATCCGGCGCCGAGCACGAGTGCCGCCTTGTTCTTCAGCCGATCGGCCATCTTCACCTTCTCCCGCGCACGCGGTTGTCCTCGCTGATCTGCGAATTGAGCGTCCAGAAATCGTAGAGCACGCCGATGAAACACAGGCCGAGCGTCACGAGGTAGAGCAGCCCGGTGCCCCACTTGCCCATGTAGAAGCGGTGCACGCCCAACATGCCGAGAAATGTGAGCAGCAGCCACGCCACCGAGTAGTTGATGGGGCCGGGCGCATAGCGCAGCTCGGCCGTGCGCTCCATCCAGGGGATGAGGAACACGTCGATCAGCCAGCCGATGCCGAGCAGGCCCAAGGTGAAGAACCAGATCGTGCCGCTCACCGGGCGGCCGAAATAGAAGCGGTGGGATCCGGTGAAGCCGAAGATCCACAACAGGTAGCCGACGACCTTGCTGTGGGTGTCGGCGGGCAAGTGGGCCGTCAAATGGGGACTGTCCCCATTCAGCCCAGTGTCGGCATGTGCAAGCCGGGTGCCGGCGTGTCTTGGTGCGGCCAGCGCGTGGTCACCGCCTTGGTGCGCGTGTAGAACTTGACGCCCTCGACGCCGTGCACGTGCAGGTCGCCGAACAGCGAGTTCTTCCAGCCGCCGAACGAGTAGAACGCCACCGGCACCGGGATCGCCACGTTGATGCCGACCATGCCGACCTGCACCTCGTTCTCGAAGCGCCGCGCGGCGCCGCCCGACTCGGTGAAGATCGCCGTGCCGTTGGCGTACGGATTGCGGTTGACGAGCGCGATCGCCTCTTCCAGCGTGTCGACGCGCAGCACGACCAGCACGGGCCCGAAGATCTCGTGCTTGTAGACCTCCATCTCGGGCTTCACGTGGTCGAAGAGCGTGGTGCCGAGGAAAAAGCCCTCCTTCACCGGCGGCATGCTGCCGTCGAGCACGGGCTTCGCGCCCTCGGCCTTGCCCTTCTCGATGAAGCCCGCGACCTTGTCGCGGTGCTGCGCCGTGACGAGCGGCCCCATGTCGACGCCGTCGGCATCGCCCGGCCCGATCTTGATCGCCTTCGCCTTCTTCGCCAGCAGCTTCACCAGCGGATCGGCCGCCGCGCCCACCGCCACCACGGCCGAGATCGCCATGCAGCGCTCTCCCGCCGAGCCGTAGCCCGCGCCGATCAGCGCGTCCGCCGCGAACTCGAGGTCGGCGTCGGGCAGCACCACGGCGTGGTTCTTCGCTCCGCCGAGCGCCTGCACGCGCTTGCCGTTCTTCGCGCAGGTCTCGTAGATGGTCTTCGCGATCGGCGTAGAGCCCACGAAAGACACCGCCGCGATGCCGGGGTGCGCGAGGATCGCGTCCACCGCGGCCTTGTCGCCGTGCACCACGTTAAACACGCCATCCGGCAATCCGGCCTCCTTGAACAGCTCCGCCATGCGCATCGCCGCCGAGGGCACCTTCTCCGAGGGCTTGAGGATGAAGGTGTTGCCGCAGGCGATGGCCACCGGGAACATCCACATCGGCACCATCGCCGGGAAATTGAACGGCGTGATGCCCGCGCAGACACCGACGGCCTGCCGTACCGAGTGCGTGTCCACCGCGGTGCCGACGTTCTCCGAGTACTCGCCTTTCAGCAGCTGCGGGATGCCGCAGACGAACTCCACCACCTCGATGCCGCGCTGCACCGAGCCCATGGCGTCGGGCAGGGTCTTGCCATGTTCCAGCGTTATCGCTCGAGCGATTTCCTTCTGGTTCGCCTGCAGGAGCGCGAGGAACTTCTGCATCACGCGCGCGCGGCGCAGGATGGAGGCGTCGCGCCACGCCGGGTACGCGGCGCTCGCCGCCTTCACCGCCGCGTCGATCGCCGCCGCGTCGCAGTAGGGCACGCGCTTCGTCACTTGTCCGGTCGCGGGGTTGTAGACCTCGCCCATACGTCCGGCGGGAACGACGGGCTTGCCCCCGATCCAGCAGGGTACGGTGTCGAGCTTCAGTTCAGCGGGCTTGTTCATGTGCGGGCTCCTTCACCGAGATAGGCGGCGACGCGCGCATCGGCCAGCGCGGCGGCGTATTCGGAAAACAGGGCGATTTTACCCTTGTCGACGAAAATGAAGCGACCGCAGACCTCGCGCAGGATGTCGAGGTGATAGCGCTCGGTGGGGTGCACGCACACGAACACCGCGCGCCCCTCGCTCCTCAGGCGCCGGAAGAAATCCAGCATGAAGCCGATATAGCCGTCCTGGGCGTTGAACTGCGGCTCGTCGAACAAGTGCACCATGGGGTAATCGCTTTTCGCCGCCTCGAGCATGAAGTCGGGCCTGCGGCGCCGGAAGCGCCGCACCTGGTAGGACTGGTGGTAGTGGATGGCGAGGCGGTCGCGCTCGCGCGCCTTCACGCCGTGGATGTCCTGCCCCATGCAGCGGACGGTGCCGGAGGTCGGCGCGTTCGAGCCGGTGATCAGCTCGAAGAGGGTCGTCTTGCCGGAACCGTTGGGCCCCATCACGCCGACGATTTCGGGCTGCTCGACGCTGAACGAGGCCTCCAGCCGGAACGTCACCTGGCGCTTGAGCAGGCCGCGCGTGTATTCCTTCACCACCTTGTCGACGGCGAGGAGGGTCATACGCCGAGCAGTCTCGTGCGCAAAGGTGCATCCTCGAGCAGCGCGCGCGCCGCGCCCTCGTGCACGATCCGGCCCCGGTCCATCACGTAGACGCGGTCGGCCACGCCCAGGGCGACCAGCGGGTTCTGCTCGACGAGCAGCACCGCCACGCCTTCGGCCTTCAGGCGCCCGATGGCACGCAGCACGTCCTGCACGATCTTGGGCGCGAGGCCCTGGCTCGGCTCGTCGAGCAGCACCAGCCCCGGCGAGCCGACCAGCGCGCGCGCGATCGCCACCATCTGCATTTCGCCGCCCGAGAGATTCTCGCACTCGCGATGGCGCAGGTACTCCAGCGCGCTGAACAGCTCGAAGCACTCTTTCAGCGACCAGGCGCGAAAGCGGCTTTTCTTCTTCGCGATTGAAAGGTTGCGCTCCACGGTCAGGGTGGGAAAGATGCGCCGGTCGTCCGGCACCCAGCCGATGCCCGAGCGGGCTATGCGATGCGTTGTCATTCGAGTTATTTCGGCACCGTCGAAGCGGATCGCGCCGCGCTTCACCTCGGTGAGGTTGAGGATCGAGCGCAGCGTCGTGGTCTTGCCGGCGCCGTTCGGCCCGAGCAGCGCCACCACCTCGCCCGCGGCGACCTCGAGCGAGACGCCGAACAGGGCCTCGGTCTCGCCGTAGAAGCTGTGGATGCCCTCGAGCGCGAGCATCAGCCGAGCTGACCGAGGTTGGAGCGCTGCACCCAGGGATTGGCGCGCAACATCGCCGGCGTGCCCTCGGCGATCACCTGCCCCCAGTGCATGACGTAGATGTGGTCGGCGAGCCCGAACAGGAACTTCATGTCGTGCTCGATCATGACCAGGGTGATCGAGCGCTTCAGCTCCTGGATCAGCTGCGCGATGCGCGCGGTGCCTTCCGTGCCCAGCCCCGCGGTCGGCTCGTCGAGGAACAGCAGGCGCGGCTCCGCGGCCAGCGCCACGCCGATCTCGAGCGCGCGCCGCTCGCCGTAGGACAGATCCTTCGCCCTCGCGGCCGCCTTGCCCGCGAGTCCCACGCGCGCCAGCACCTCGCGCGCGCGTGCAAGCAGTGCGCGGTCGCGCGACAGGTCGGCGAGCACGGCGAAGCCGCGCCGCCGCACCCCGGGCGTCGCCACCAGCACGTTGTCGAGCGCCGAGTACTCGTCGAACAAATTCATGATCTGGAACGAGCGCGAAATGCCCAGGCGCGCGATGAGCCGGGGCGGCAGCCCGGTGATGTCGCGGCCCTCGAAGGTGACGCGGCCGCGGTCCGGCGCGTAGCGGCCGGTCAGCAGGTTGAAGCAGGTGGTCTTGCCGGCGCCGTTCGGGCCCATGATGCCCGTGAGCCGCCCGACCGCGAAGCGCAGGCTCACGTCCTCCAGCACCACGTGCGCGCCGAAGCGCTTATGCAGATGGCTTGCTTCGAACATGGAACAGGCCCGCGATGCCTTCGGGCTTGAACAGGACGATCAGCATGAACAGCAACCCGTACCAGAGCAGCCACGCCTCGGTGTAGGCGCCGAGCAGGTCGCGGGCGAGGAAAAAGAGCACCGTGCCGAGCACCGGGCCCCAGAACGACACCAGCCCACCGCCGATCAGCGTCATCATCACCACCAGCCCGGACTGGTGCAGGCTCATGACGTTGGGGTAGGCCGATTGCTGCGCCAGCGCAAACAGCCCGCCGGCGAGCCCCGCGACGGCTGCCGACAGCGTGAACGCCGTCCACTTGAACAGCCACACGTTGTAGCCGACGAAGCGCGCGCGCGTCTCGTTCTGCCGGATCGCCGCCAGCACGCGGCCGTAGGGCGAGTGCACCAGGCGCCACAGCAGGAGCACCGTCAGGGCGAACACGGCGAAGCAGAACGCGTACAGCGCCTCGTTCGACTGCAGGCTCCAGGCGACGAAACCGAAGTCGGCGTCGGGCCGGCGAATGTTGAGCAGGCCGTCCTCGCCGCGCGTCACGCTGTGCCACTTGATGGCGACGAACCAGAAGATCTGGCCGAAGGCGATGGTGAGCAGCGCGAAATAGATGCCGCGGCGGTGGGAGATGAAGCAGGCGACCAGCGCGCCAGCGACCACGCTGGCCGCGAGCGCGGCGGCGAGGCAGATCCACAAATTCGGATGCAGGTGGAACTGCGCCAGACCGAAGGCATAGGCGCCGACTCCAAAGTAGGCGCCGTGGCCGAACGAAGGCAGGCCGCTCGTTCCCAGCAGCAGGTTGAAGCCGAGGGCGAAAACAACCCAGATCATGATCTCGACGCCGAGGTACGGGTACAGGCCTACGGCGTCGATCCACCACGGCAGGGTGGCGAACACCCCGAACAGGGCCAGCATCGGCGCGGGCGCGAGCGGCACGCGCCGGTCGGCAGCCCCGATCATCGCTCCCCTCCTTTGGTGCGAAGCAGCATCGAATGCGCTTGCAACGGGCGTTCTGGTTATGTAGGGTTCGAGAATAAACGTTCTAACCGCGGCTGTCCACCATCCTATGCCGGGAGCGCGCAATTTCGAGCAGCTGAAGGGCGACCTCGCGCGCGCCTACCCGGCGCTGTCGCCGCAGCTGCAGGCGATCGCCACCTATGCGCTGGAGCACCCGCACGACGTGGCGCTGCAGACGGTGGCGCGGCTCGCCAAGGGCGCCGGCGTGCAGCCCTCCGCCATGGTGCGCTTCGCGCAGGCGCTCGGCTACGGGGGATTCTCCGACCTGCAGGGCGTGTTCCGCACGCGCCTCGTCGAGCGCTCCAACAACTCGCCGGGCCTGCGCAACTACCGCGAGCGCATCGAGGCGTTTCGCGCCGTGCACCCCAAGTCGGGACCGATCGCCGTGCTCAACCAGTTCATCGGCGACGGCATCGCGTCGCTCGAGCAGCTGCACGAGCACGTCTCCGGGGCCGACCTGCAGGCGGCAGTGAAGGTCCTGGCCGCGGCACACACCCTCTATGTGCTCGGACACCGGCGTTCCTTCCCGGTCGCCTACTACCTGTCCTATGCGCTCACGCAACTCGAGCTGCGCGCCCCGCTCCTCGACGCCGTCGGCGGAATGCTGAAGGAGCCCGCCCGGCTCATCGGCGCCAGGGATGCGCTGCTGGTGGTGTCCTTCCGCAACTACACGCCCGAGGTGATCGAGGTGGCGCAATCGTGCCGCGCGCGCAAGGTGCCGGTCGTCGCGATCACCGATAACGCGCTCTCGCCGCTCGCACGCGCGGCCAGCGTGTGCTTCCAGATCGAGGAGCAGACCTCGAAGCCCTTCCGCATGCTGGTGGCGCCGATGTGCCTCGCGCAGGCGCTGGTGGTGGCGCTGGGAGAGCATCTTGAGTAGGCCGGCCTTCGATCTGGTCTGCATGGGGCGCGCCGCGGTCGACCTGTACGGCGAGCAGATCGGCGCGCGGCTCGAGGACCAGGCGAGCTTCGCCAAGTACCTGGGCGGCTGTCCTGCCAACATCGCCGTGGGCGCGGCGCGCCTCGGCCTCAAGGCGGCGATGCTCACGCGCGTGGGCGACGAGCAGAACGGCGCCTTCGTGCGCGAGACGCTCGCCGCCGAAGGCGTGGACGTGTCGCACGTGAAGACCGATCCGCAATTGCTCACCGCGCTCGTGTTCCTGTCGATACGCGACCGGGACACGTTCCCGCTCCTTTTCTACCGCCACGACTGCGCCGACATGGCCATCGCGCCGGACGACTTCGACGCCGGCTTCGTCGGTTCGGCCGGCGCGCTGCTCGTCTCGGGCACGCACTTCTCGCAGCCGGCCACGGCCGCCGTTTGCGAGCGCGCCGTGCGCCAGGCGCGGCGCTTCGTCTTCGACATCGACTACCGGCCGGTGCTCTGGGGCTTGACCTCGCCGGGCCTCGGCGAGCAGCGCTTCGTCGCCTCGAAGCACGTGACCGAAAAGCTGCAGAGCCTGATCCCGCTCGCGCACCTCGTCATCGGCACCGAGGAGGAGTTCCACATCGCGGGCGGATGCGAGGACACCGACGAAGCGCTGCGCCGGCTGCAACGGCTGTCGAAAGCGGTGTTCGTCGTGAAGCGCGGCCCGCTGGGGTGCAGCGCGCACGCCGGCGGCACGTCGCTCCGCGCGCCGGGATTCCCCGTCGAAGTGTTCAACATCCTCGGCGCCGGGGACGGCTTCGCCGCCGGATTCCTCTCGGGCTGGCTGCGCGATCTGCCGCTCGAGGAATGCGCGCGCCGCGCGAATGCCTGCGGCGCCCTCGTGGTCTCGCGCCACGGCTGCGCGCCGGCCATGCCCTCGCTCGCGGAGCTCGAACTGTTCCTCTCGCGCCGCGACTGGCCGTTCCGGCTGCGCCAATCGGCCGAGCTCAACCACGTGCACCGCGTCACCACGATCCGCAGGCCCTGGCCGGAGGTGCTGGCGCTCGCGTTCGACCACCGTACGCAGCTCGAAGAGCTCGGGCCCGCCGACCGGATCCGGCGCTTCAAGCGCCTCGTCGCCGAGGGCCTGCTGCAGGCCCGCGTTGCCGGCAGCGGCGCCATCGTCGACGACCGGCACGGCGAGCAGGCGCTGTTCGCGCTCGCGGGCACGGGCCTCTGGGTAGCGCGCCCGGTGGAGGCGGCGAACCGCCGGCCGCTCGAGTTCGAAGCCGGCGCCAACGTCGGCGTGAAGCTGCGCGCCTGGCCCGCGGATCACGTCGTAAAGTGCCTGGTGCACTACGAGCCGCAGGACCTCGCCCGCCTGCGGCAGATCCACGAGGCGTGCGTGGACACCGGGCATGAGCTGCTCATCGAGTTGCTGATGCAGAACCCGCCGCTCGAAGAGATCTACGCCGCCGGCGTCCGGCCCGACTGGTGGAAGCTCGCGCCGCCCGCGGGCGAGGCGGGCTGGGCGGCGATCGAGGAGAGCATCGCGCGCCACGACCCGCACTGCCGCGGCGTGCTGCTGCTCGGCATGGAAGCGAGCGAGGAGGCGCTCGAGCGCGGCTTCGCGCTCGCCGCGCGGCACGAAGTCTGCAAAGGCTTCGCCGTCGGCCGCTCGATCTTCATGGACGCCGCACGACGCTGGTTCAACGGCGCCTGCGACGACGCGCAAGTGGTGCGCGAGGTGGCGGCGAACTACGCGCGCTTGGTGACGCTTTGGCAAAAGCAGAGGACCCTATGCAAAGAATCGGCTTCATCGGCATCGGCCTGATGGGCCACGGCATGGCGAAGAACCTGCTCCAGAAGGGGCACCCGCTCGCCTTCCTGGCGCATCGCAACCGCAACAACCTGGACGACCTGCTCAAGCTCGGCGCGAAGGAGGTGAAGTCGCCCGCCGAGATCGCGGCGGCCGCCGACGTCGTCATCCTGTGCGTGACCGGTACGCCGCAGGTCGAGGCGAACGTCTACGGCGGCCTGCTGGAGGCCGCGCGCCGGGGCCAGATCGTCATCGACTGCTCGACCAGCATCCCCGAGTCCACGGACCGCATGCGCGCCGATTTCGGGAACAAGGGCGTGCGCTTCGTCGATGCGCCGCTCGCGCGCACGCCGGTGCAGGCCGAGGAGGGGAAGCTCAACTGCATGGTGGGCGCGGACGACGCGACCTTCGCCGAGGTAAAGCCGGTGCTCGAAAAGTTTTGCGAGAACATCTTCCACATCGGCGGCCCCGGCGCCGGGCACAAGGTGAAGCTCATCAACAACTTCCTCGCCCTGGGCACGGCGGCGCTCGCCTGCGAGTCGCTCGCCGCCTGCGCCAAGGTCGGCATCGACCTGGAGAAGTTCTACAAGCTGATCTCGGCGGGCGGGGCCAATTCGGCCATGTTCCAGATGGTCGTGCCCAAGGCGTTGCAGGGAGACCTCACGGGCCTGCTCTTCACGCTGGCCAACGCCAAGAAAGACATCGGTTACTACCAGAGCATGGTGGCCAGCGCGCCGCTCGCCGGGTTGATGGGCGCGGCGCTGCACCAGGCGCTGGTGCAGGCGAACGCGCTCGGCCTCGGCGGAAAGTTCGTCCCCTCGCTCATCGAGGCGCACGAGAAAGTGAACGGCATACGGATCGTGAAGCACTGACCAACCGAAGGAGGGAATCATGCAAGGCAATCGGAGGAAACTGCTGCAGATGCTGGCCGCGGGCGCCGCGTTCTACGGCCCGTGGAAGGTGAACCGCGCCTGGGCGCAGTCCGGGCAGAAAAAGCCGCTCACCATCGGCCTCACCATGGACGCGAGCGGCCAGTACGGCGCGAGCGGGCAGATGGAGCGACTGGGCGCCATGCTCGCGATCCGCGAATTCAACGAGAAGGGCGGGGTGCTCGGGCGGCCGATCGAAGCCCTGCACATCGACACCGAGACCACGCCGGCCACCGGCTCGCGCGTCGCCGAGCGCATGATCACGAGGAGCGAGGTCGCGTTCCTGATCGGCGCGCTGCACTCGGGCGTGGCCAATGCCATCAGCCAGGTGGCGCAGAAGTACGGCTGCGTGTACCTGAACACCAACTCGAGCTCGCCGACCGAGTCGGGGCGGGACTGTCACCGGGTGAAGTTCGTCTGGGACGGCAATGGCACCAACTTCGCGCACGCCATCGTCAAGAACGCCATCCGCGCCTTCGGGCCGAACTGGGTGCTGCTGACCAACGACTACGTCTGGGGCCACAACACCTCCAAGGCGACGCGTGGGCTGCTGGAGGCGAACGGCGGCAAGGTGATCGACGAGCTGCTGGTGCCGCAGAACACGCGTGACTTCAGCTCCTACCTGCTGAAGCTGCAGCAGATCAAGCCCGCGGTGGTGGCGGCGGCGGTCGGCGGCGACGACCAGAAGGCGCTCCGGCAGCAGGTGGTGCAGGCCAAGCTCGACCGCGCCTTCGGCTGGATCAACAACCAGCAGGACTGGCCCGACGTCTATGGGCTGGGGCCGGACGCGATCTTCGGCCACTTCGGCACCACGTGGTACTACCGGCTCGACCTGCCGGGGGTGAAGGAGTTCGTCGCCAAGTACCAGAAAACCTTCCCGGGCATGGCGATCCGGGTGCCGGGCAACGTGTACTACAACGGTTACGTGGCCACGCGGGAGCTCCTGCGCTGCGTGCAGGACACCGGCAGCACCAACAACCTCGCCGTGATCAAGAAGATGGAAGGGCGCCGGATGAGCGCGGCCGACCGCATGCAGCACCACGACGCGTGGATCAACCCGGACACGCACCAGTGCCAGCAGACCATCTACATGGCGAGCTACAACGACAGGCCCGTGGAAAAGGACGACATCTTCAAGATCCTGTCGCAGGCGGACCCGAAGGAAGTCGTGGACGCCGACGCGCCGAAGGCCTGCAAGCTGGAGAGCTACGCGCAGACGCCCTCCTACGAGCAGTAGACGTTGGACTTTCTCGCCAACCTCCTCCCTCACCTCCTCAACGGGGTGAGCCTCGGGCTGCTGTTTGCGCTGATCGCCCTGGGGTTCATGCTCATCGTGGGGGTGATGGAGGTGATCAACCTCGCGCACGGGTCGCTGTTTGCGCTGGGCGCGTACGTCGCCATCACCTTGATGGGCTGGAAGCTGAGCTACGCGCTCGCGTTCCTGCTCGCGCCGCTGGTGGTCGGCGCCTGCGGCATGCTGCTCGAACTCTGCCTGCGGCGCACCTACGGCAAGGATCCCCTGTACGGGCTGCTCCTCACCTTCGGCGCGGCGCTCGTCATCGAGGAGCTGATCCGGCTGATCTGGGGCTCGAACGAAAAGGTGCTGCCGCTGCCCGAGGCGCTGAATGGCGCAGTGTTCATCGGCGGCCTGATCTACGCCAAGTACCGGTTCTTCGCCTGCCTCGCCGCGATCGGGCTGATCCTCCTGCTGTGGCTGTTCCTGGAGAAGACGCCCTACGGCGCCATGATCAAGGCCGGCGCGCACGACTCGGAAATGGTGCGGGCCCTGGGCATCAACCTGCCGAAGCTGCGCCTGTTCGTCTTCGCGCTCGGCGCCGCGCTCGCCGCGGTCGCCGGCATCGTCATGGCGCCGATCTGGGGCGTGCGGCCGCACGTCGGCGTGGACGCAGTGGTGCCGGCCTTCGTCATCATCGTGCTCGGCGGCGTCGGCAGCTTCTGGGGCGCCGTGATTGCCGGGATCATGGTCGGCATCGTCGTCGGCCTCACCGGGGCCTATGCGTCCGAGTGGTCGCTGCTTTCGATGTACCTGCTGCTCATCGCGCTGGTAACCTTCCGGGCAAGGGGACTGCTGGGCAAGAAGACCGCGCTTGAGAACTGAGCTGAAGGGCCGGACCGCCGTCGTCACCGGCGCCGCGGGCGCCATGGGCCGCGCTGTCGCGAAAGCGCTTGCGGCAGACGGATTGAGGGTCGTCGGCGTGGACGTGAAGCCAGCGAGCGGCTGCATCGTGTGCGACATCTCCGACCCGCGCGCGGTGGCGCAGGCGCTGCGCGCCATCGGCCGCGTCGACGTGCTCGTGAACAATGCGGGCATCCTCTCCAACAACAAGGCCGAGGCGACTTCCCCCGAGGAGTGGCGCCGCGTGCTCGCCGCCAACCTCGATGGCGCCTTCTACCTCTCGCGACAGGTGATCCCGGGCATGAAGAAGCGCCGCTGGGGGCGCATCGTCAACACCTGCTCGCTCGCCGCGAAAACCGGCGGCCTCACCGCGGGAACCGCCTATGCGACGTCGAAAGGCGCGCTCACCTCGCTCACGTTCTCGCTGGCGCGCGAGCTCGCGCCCTTCGGCGTCACCGTGAACGGCATCTCGCCGGCTTACGTGAGGACGCCGATGGTCACCCGGCAGCTCACCGCCGCGCAGCGCAAAGCGGTGCTGGCGCAGATCCCGGTGGGGCGCTTCTGCGAGCCCGAGGAGTTCGCGCACGTCGTCAGGTTCCTCGTGCATCCGCTCGCCGGCTTCATCACCGGCGAGATCGTGGACCTTAACGGCGGCGTGATCATGGACTGACATGGAGCTTTTCCGCCTCACCGGGAAGACCGCCTTCGTGCCGGGCGGCTACGGCGCCATCGGCGCGGCGATCTGCCGCGGGCTCGCCCGCGCCGGCGCGCGCGTCATCGTCGCCGGGCGCGACGCAAGGAAGGCCGCGGCACTGGCGAAGAAGCTCGGTCGTGGGGCGCGCGGCGTCGAGCTCGACGTCGAGGACGTCGCGGCGATCCGCGCCACGGTGGCGGCGCTGCCGCGCATCGACATTCTCGTCAATTGCGTGGGCATGCAGCGCGAGCAGGCGCTCGCGGACGTGAAGGAGGAGACCTTCGACGCGATCTATCGCACCAACCTGCGCGCGGCCATGTTCCTGGCGCAGGCGGTGGCGCGGCGCCAGAAGCGCGGCGGCAAGCAATTGCACCTGCTTTCGGTGCGCGCGCATCTCGGCCTGCGCGGCCGCGGCTACTCGGCCTACTGCTCGACCAAGGGCGGCCTCGTCATGCTCATCCGCCAGCACGCCGCCGAGCTCGGCCGGCGCGGCATCTGCGTGAACGGCATCGCGCCCACCGTGGTGCGCACGCGGATGGGCGCCCACTGGCTGAAGAACCCGAAGACCCGCGCCTGGCTGAACGAGCGCATTCCCCTCGGGCGCGTCGCCGAGCCGGCGGACTGCGTCGGCGCGGCGCTGTACTTCTGTTCCCCGGCCTCGGACTACGTCACCGGACAGATCCTGTACGTCGACGGCGGCATCACGGCCTCGCAGTAGGGGCGCGGGCCACCTTGCCGCGCGGCAAGCCGGTCCGATTGATCCATGTCAATATGCGCGCCAGCACTGTGGCCGATCCTCCTTTGCGCAAAGGAGATACACCCATGACAAAACTGCTTGTCGCAATGCTCGCGCTGTCCGCCGCCGGCCTGTCCCTGGCGCAGGATCCCGCGCTGCTGGAGCGCGCCCGCGCGGAAGGGAAGGCTTCGTTCTACGCCAACATCACCGCCGTCGAGCCGATCCTGAAGGCCTTCACCGCCGACACCGGGGTGAAGGCCGAATACACCCGGATCTCGACCGCCAAGTTCGTCGCCACGGCGATCACCGAGTTCGAGGCCGGCAAGCTGATGGCCGACGTGGTGCAGGCACCGCTGCCGGTGCTGGAGCTGCTGAAGGAAAAAGGCGTGCTGGCGTCGTACCGCTCGCCCGCCGCCGCCGGCTACGCGGAGTGGACGCGCAAGGACGACCGCATCCAGCTCTTCGGCATCGAGTACGTGGGCCTGATCTACAACAAGGAGCGCGTGAAGCAGGCCGACGTGCCCAGGCGCTACGAGGACCTGGCCCTGCCTAAGTGGAAGGACAAGATCGTCATGGCCAACCCGGCCAACCATGCGACGACGATCTCCTGGCTGATTGGGCTCAAGGAAAACGTCTTCAAGTCCGAGGCCGAGTGGATGACGTTCGTGCGCGGGCTGGCCGCCAACAAGCCGATGTTCGTCGCCTCCTTCGGGCCCACGCCGGCGCCGATCGAGAGCGGGGAGAAGCTGATCGGCATCTCGATGCCCAAGTACATCGTCACCAAGGCGCCGGCGCCGCTCGACTGGGCGCGGCTTTCGCAGCCGCTCCTCGGCACGCCGCGCGCGATCGCGGTGACCGCCAAGGCGCCGCACCCCGCCGCCGCGCGCGCCTTCGTGGACTACTGGCTGTCGAGGAAATCCATGGGGATGCTGGCGAAGGACGTGGGCGAGTACGTGCTCGCGCCGGGCGTGTTCCCGCCGATCGACGGCATGGACAAGGCGAAGGTAATCGCCATCCGCGAGCTGTCGGACGACGAGATCAAGAAGTGGGGCGCGGAGTTCAAGAAGATCTTTGACGTGAAGTAGCCGCCGCGGGCCGGCCCTCGCCAAGCCATGGAGATCCGCATCCGGGGCGTCAGCAAGTACTACTACTCCGAGGGCAAGACCATCAAGGCGCTGGATGGCGTGGATCTGACGATCCCCGCCAACCAGATCTTCACGCTGCTCGGGCCGAGCGGCTGCGGCAAGACGACGCTCCTTCGCTGCATCGTCGGCCTGGAGATGCCGGACACGGGCGAGATCAGCATCGGCGCGGACGTGGTCTGGTCGAAGGACCGCAACATCTCCGTGCCGCCCGAGAAGCGCGGCCTGGGCATGGTGTTCCAGACCTATGCCATCTGGCCGCACATGAACGTCTTCGACAACGTGGCCTACCCGCTGCAGGTGCGCGGCGTGCCCAGGGACGTCATCCGGCAAAGCGTGGAGAAGACCCTGCGCTTCGTGCAGCTGGAAGGCTTCGAGAAGCGCCCGGCCACCAAGCTCTCCGGCGGCCAGCAGCAGCGCGTCGCGCTGGCGCGCGCGCTGGTGGCCGAGCCCAAGGTGATCCTCTTTGACGAGCCGCTCAGCAACCTCGACGCCAAGCTGCGCGAGGAGACGCGCAAGGAACTGCGCGCCTTCCTCGCCAAGCTGAAGATCACCGCCGTCTACGTGACCCACGACCGCGTCGAGGCGCTGGCGCTCTCGGACTCGATCGCCATCATGCGCGCCGGACGGATCGTCGAGATCGGCACGCCGCAGAAGATCTACTTCGACGCCGATCACCGCTTCGTGGCGGATTTCATCGGCCGCGCCAATCTGGTCAAGGCCGTCGTGCGCGACGAGCAGGGCAGCCATACGCTCGTCGATTCGCCGCTCGGCAGGATCGCCTGCCAGCGCCGCGACATCCCGGCGGGCAGCGAGGCGACGCTGTGCATCCGGCCGGAGTTCATCCGCATCGTCAGCGGCGAGCAACCGGCTGGCATGAACCTGGTCAACGGCCGCATCGAGTCCCTGGTCTTCGTCGGCGAGGTTTACGAGGCGGAGATCCGCGTCGCTGACGAGCGGCTGCTTGCCCGCATCGACCCGGATGCGCGGCTCAAGGAGGGCGACGCCGTCAGTTTCACGCTGGATCCCGCGCACTGCCTTCTCGTCGCCCTCTGACGGCGGGGCACCATGGCACCTGCGCGCTCGACGCTGACCTACCTGCTGATCGCCATCGTCGGCGCGCTCACCGTGTGCCCGGTGCTGATGCTCGCGCTCGGCAGCTTCTCCGAGGGCTTGACCGCGTTCGGCGATTTCACCGTGGCCAAGTACGTCGAGGCCTATACCGACCCCGCGTTCCTCGATGTGATGGTCAATACCACCTTGTTCGTGCTCGGCTCGTCGACCCTGTCGACGACGCTCGCCATCTTCCTCGCGTACCTCAACACGCGCAGCGACATTCCCTTCAAGTTCCTGTTCGGCATCCTCTCCATCATCCCGATGATGATTCCGCACCTGCTGTTCTCGGTGAGCTGGGCGCTGCTGCTCAATCCCTCCAACGGCCTGCTCAATCTCGGGCTGATGCAGGCGTTCTCGCTCGAGAGCGCGCCATTCAACATCTATTCGCTGTGGGGCATGATCCTGGTGGAAGGGCTGCTCGACCTGCCGATCGCCTACCTGATCATCGCGCCGGCGATGGGCTCGTTCGACGTGACGCTGGAAGAGTCCTCGCGCGTCGCCGGAGCGAGCAGCTGGCGCACGCTGTTCCGGGTGACGCTGCCGGTGCTGCGCCCGGCGATCCTGGCGGCCTTCATCCTCGGCGTGGTGCGCAGCCTCGCGTCCTTCGCCGTGCCCCAGGTGATCGGCATCCCGGGCCGCGTGCACGTGCTCGCCACGCATCTCTACGAGATGATCGCCACCGGCTTCGCCACCGACTACGGCAAGGCCGCGGCGGTCGGCATGAGCGTGCTGGCCGCCTCGGTCACGCTGATCGTCGTCTATCGCGCGCTGACGGCCGAGAGCGAAAAGTACGTCACCATCTCCAGCCGCGGCTTTCGCCCGACCGTGGTGGCGCTTGGCAGGGCGAAGGCGCCGCTCTTCGGCCTGGTGGCCCTTCTCTCCGTCGTCCTGATCGTGCTGCCGGTTGCGGTCCTGCTCTACACCTCGCTCGTGCCCTACAGCATGGTGCCCAGCGCGCGGGCGTTCTCCATGATGGACTTGCGGCACTGGGCGAGCGTGCTCGGCGACCCGATCTCGCTGCTCGCGCTCAAGAACAGCCTGTTCCTCGCGGTCGCCGGCGCCACGCTGGGCGTGATCCTGTCGGTCTTCGTGGCCTATGTCATCGTCAAGGTGAAATCGCGGGCGTCCGGGCTGCTCGAGTCGCTGAGCTACCTGTCGTTCTCGTTCCCCGGCATCGTCATCGGGGTCGGCTTCATGTGGTTCTTCGTGCAGACGCCGCTGTACGCGACGATCTGGGCCTTGCTCCTCGGCTATATCGCCACCTACCTGCCTTACGGCATCCGCCCAATGTCCAGCGCCTTCATCCAGATCCACAGCCATCTCGAGGAATCGTCGCTGGTCTGCGGGGCGAGCCCGATGACGACCATGCGCCGCATCATCGTGCCGCTGCTGATCCCCGGCATCGTGTCGGGGTGGATTCTGATGGCGTCCATGTTCGTGCGCGAACTCACGCTCTCGGTCGTGCTGTCGCGGCCCGGTACCGAGGTGCTCGCCGTGCAGATCCTGCGCTTCGCCGAGGACGGGCTGTGGGGCCGGCTCTCGGCGCTGGGCATCGTCATGATCCTCATCACCACGGCGCTGGTGGTCATCGCCATGCTGGTGGGCGCAAGATTCAAGACCGTGTAGCGCACGATACGGCCTCACATGAGCGCCAAGCCGCCGGCCCCCCTCGTCCCCGCCCGCCTCGCCTTCGCCGAGGACGGCACGCCGTACTCGCAGAGCTACGGCGACGTCTACCACGCCGCCGAAGGCGGCGCCGCTCAGGCGCGCCACGTGTTCCTCGGCGGCAACGGGCTGCCGGGTCGCTGGGGCGGCGCGCGCCGCTTCACGATCTTCGAGACCGGTTTCGGCTTCGGGCTTTCCTTCCTCGCCACCTGGCACGCCTGGCGCGAGGATGCGCGACGCTGCGACCGCCTGCACTACGTTTCGGTCGAGAAGCACCCGTTCGGCGCGCAGGACCTCGCCGTGCTGCACGCGCCGCACGCCGCGTTCGCGCCGCTCGCGGAGGAGCTGAGGAGCGCCTGGCCGCTGCTCGTGCCGGGCATGCACCGGCTCGAATTCGAGAACGGACGGGTCGTGCTCACGCTCGCCTTCGGCGACGCGGCGGAGCTCGTGCCGCAGCTGCGCCTCGCGGCCGACGCCGTCTTTCTCGACGGCTTCGCGCCGGCGAAGAATCCGGACATGTGGTCGCCCGCGCTGCTGAAGTCGATCGCGCGTCTTGCGGCGCCCGGCGCCACGGCGGCGACCTGGAGCGTGGCGGCGCCGGTGCGCGAGGGCCTGCGCGCGGCGGGCTTCGTCGCCGAAAAGCGCCGGGGCTACGCGCGAAAGAGCGAGATGCTGGTGGCGCGCTTCGTGCCGAGGCGCACGCTGCGCCTTGAGCCGCCGCGGCCCGAGGAACGCAGCGCGGTGGTCGTCGGCGCGGGCATCGCCGGCGCCGCCGCCTGCGAGCGCCTCGCCACGCGCGGCTGGGAAGTGACGCTGGTGGAGCGCCATCTCGAGCCGGCCCTGGAGGCCTCGGGCAACCACGCGGGCGCCTTTCACCCCGTCATCTCGCCCGACGACAGCCACATGGCGCGCCTGACGCGCGCGGCGTTTACGTTCCTGCTCGAGCATTGGCGGCAGTTCGACGCGATCGGCGCGTCGCCAGAATGGAAGCGCTGCGGGGTGCTGCAGCTCGCGCGCGATGCCCGCGAGGAGGCGGCGCAGCATGCGGCGATCGCTGCGCTCGGCCTGCCGCTCGCCTTTGCGCAGCGCCTCGACGCGGCGCAGGCGAGCGCCTGCGCGGGCGTCCCAGTCGCCGCGGGCGGGTTGTGGTTTCCTGAAGGCGGCTGGATTCGCCCGCGCAGCTTCGCGCGCGCGCTCATCGCCCGCTCGGGAGCGAGGGTGCTCTATGGGCGCGAGGCGGCGGCGCTGGAACGCGCCGGCACGCGCTGGATCGTTTGCGACCGCGAAAGCGAAGTTCTCGCCGAGGCAAGCGCGGTGGTGCTCGCCAATGCCGCCGACGCGCTGCGGCTCGCGCCCTCGCCCCAGATCCGCCTGCACCGCGTGCGTGGCCAGCTCAGCTATCTGCCGCCCATCGAGCCGCTGCGCTGCGTGGTGCTGCGCGGCGGCTTCGTGCTGCCGCCGGTCGACGGCATTTCGGTAGCCGGCGCGAGCTTCGATCTCGAGGACAGTGACGCCTCGGTGCGGACGGACAGCCACGAGAGCAATCTCGAGCGGCTCGAGAGCATCATTCCGGGCGCGGCCGCGGGCCTCGATGCCACGTCGCTGCAGGGGCGTACCGCGTTTCGCAGTGTGGCGCGCGACCGGCTGCCGCTCATCGGCCCGCTCGACGGCGCAAGCGCACTCTATGGCGCCTTTGCCTACGGCTCGCGAGGGTTGCTGTGGGCAGGGCTGGGCGCGGAACTGCTCGCGAGCCTGATGGAGGGCGAGCCGCTGCCGCTGGAAGCGGCCCTCGCCGGCGCGCTCGACCCGGGCAGGTTCGCGGCCCGGGCTAGGCGCCGCGCAGGATCGAAGGGCTCGCGTCCCTGACGTCGCGCAAGCCGCAGAGCGCCATGGTGACGTCGAGCTCCTTCTGCAGGATCTCGAGCACCTTCGTCACGCCGGGCTCGCCCATCGCGCCCAGGCCCCAGGCGAAGGACTTGCCGATCATGGTGCCCTTCGCGCCGAGCGCGAGCGCGCGCAGCACGTCCTGGCCGGAGCGAATGCCGCCGTCGAACAGCACCTCGATCCGGTCGCCCACCGCCTGCACCACCTCGGGCAGCGCGCGGATCGAAGACACCGTGCCATCGAGCTGGCGACCGCCGTGGTTGGACACCACGATGGCGTCGGCGCCGGTGCCTGCCGCGATCTTGGCATCTTCGACGTCCATGATGCCCTTGAGGATGAGCTTGCCGCCCCAGAGCTTCTTCACCCACTCCACGTCCTTCCACGACAGCGTGGGGTCGAACTGCCCGGCAATCCACTGTCCCAGGGTGGTCAGGGTCTTGGCATCGGGAATGCGCCCCTCCAGATTACCGAAGGACTTGCGCCGGCCCGTGAGCACGTTCATCACCCAGCCGGGCTTGGTCAGCACGTCGAGGACGGTGCCGAGGGTAAGGCGCGGCGGGACCGTCAGGCCGTTCTTCAGGTCCATGTGGCGCTGGCCCTGGATCTGCAGATCGAAGGTCAGCACCAATGCCGAGCATTTCGCCGCCTTGGCGCGCTCGATGAGGCTGGCGGCGAAGCCGCGGTCGCGAAACACGTAGAGCTGGTACCAGAAGGGCTGGCTGACCTCGCCCGCCACGTCCTCGATGGAGCAGATCGACATGGTGGACAGCGTGAACGGAATGCCGAATTTCTCGGCGGCGCGCGCGCCGAGGATCTCGCCATCGGCCCAGTTCAGGCCGGTGAGCCCGACGGGGGCGATCGCCACCGGCATCGCGACGTCCTGGCCCGCCATCGTGCTGCGCGTCGTGCGGTTGTCGACGTTGATGCCCACGCGCTGGCGGAAGTGCAGCGTCTCGAGGTCAGCGCGGTTGGCGCGCATCGTCGCCTCGTCGTAGGAGCCGCGGTCGACGTAGTCGAACACCGCCTTGGCGACGCGCCGGCGCGCCATCTCGCGCAGGTCTTCGACGTTGGTCACGACCGGCATGGCAGAAATCTTAGCACGCGCGTTTCACATCGTGAGATAAAATCCCCGGGCATGAGCGCAGTCAAGAGTGACGAGAAGGGACCGATCCAGGTCATCGACCGCATGATGACGCTGCTCGACGTGCTCGCCGCGCACCCCGAGCCGCTCGGGCTGAAGCAGGTGGCGCAGTACGCCGGGCTGCACCCGTCCACCGCGCACCGAATCCTGTCGGCGATGTCGGGCGGGCGCCTCGTCGATCGCCTCGAGCCGGGCACCTACCGACTCGGCATGCGACTGCTCGAGCTCGGCAACCTGGTGCGCTCGCGGATCAGCGTGCGCGAGCTCGCGCTGCCGGTGATGCGCGAGCTGCACGCGCACACGGGCGAGACCGTGAACCTGTCCGTGCGCCACGACGACGAGATCGTCTACGTCGAGCGCACGTCCTCGGGCCGCTCGGCGATGCGCGTGGTGCACGTCATCGGCGCGCGCGCCGCCCTGCACATCACCGCCGCGGGCAAGCTCTTCCTGCTGGAAGACGGCTTCGCGCGCCTGCGCGAGTACGCCAAGCGCACCGGGCTCGCCGCGCACACCCGCAACACCCTCACCAATCTGCAGCTGCTGGAGCGCGACCTGGAGCGCACGCAGCGCCAGGGCTGGGCCACGGACAACGAGGAAGCCGAGATCGGCGTGCGCTGCGTCGCCGCCGGCGTGCGCGACGACGCCGGACAGCTGATCGCCGCGCTGTCGCTGTCGACGCCCGCGGATCGCATGAAGGCGCAGTGGGGGCCGCTCATGAAGGAGACCGCCGAGCGCATCTCGAACGCCGTCGGCCACCGCCCGCGCGCAGCGCGTATCGGGGCGGTTTAGCCGGGCGTCGAAAGGGTTCACGTTGTCACTCTGCCCGGCTTGCACTATGCTGATTGCGCCGTAAAGGGACGGCGTCTACCCTCGGGGAGAATATCGTGCTCCAGAAGATCCTCAGCAGGATTCTCGGATGTGCGTTGTTGTTGTACGGCAGCACCGCCCTGGGCTTCACGCTGATCGAGTTTACGAACGAGCAGTCGACCCCCAGCAACAAGATCACAGACGCGACCAGCGCCGAGACGGAGATCCAGCCGATCGCAGCGGCCATCCGGGCGCAGTTGCTCAGCCATCGGCGCCTGAAGGGTTCCGGCGGGGTGGCGCAGGCGGGCCGCCTGCTGGCGGCCAACACCCCGGCGGACAGCCGCAGCGACTTCGATCCGCTGGCGCTGGTGCTCAGCCAGGCATCCGGTGCGGGAGGCGGAAAGAGCGGTGGCGGCGGCACCGAAAGCCTGTGGATCAGCTCCACCTCCAATTCGCTGGAGAATGATTTCTTCCGCACCGCCTTTTACGGCGCCTCACACAATCTGTTGGCCGGCTTCGACGTCACGCGATCCGACAGGTACGTCCTCGGCGTCTCGGCTGGCCACGAGGCCAGCAACTACGTTACGTCGTTCAATGCCGGCAATCAGAAAGTGCGCGGCTTCAACGTCAGCCCCTATTTCGCCTACCTGCTGTCGGACACGTGGAGCGTGGACCTGATTCTGGGCTACGGCGACTTCGACACTCGCCAGTCGAGGACGATAGGCACGGGCCTGCTCAGCACGGCTGCGGTCGACAGTGAATTTTCGTCGACGCGCGGTTTCGTATCGACGAACCTGACCAACGTCTCGGCCTGGGGCAACTGGAACCTGACCGGCGCGCTCGGCCTGCTCGCCTCCAGACGCGAGCAGGACGCTTATGTGGAACGCATCGGCGGGACTACCTTCACTAGCGTTGCCGGGTCCAAGCAGACCATCGAGCAATGGAATCTGGTCGGCGAGGCCGCCTACAGCCGAGGCGCTTCCGAACTCTATGCCGGCCTGCTGTACGAGAGGACCCGGGATCCCGTGAAAGCGCAGTTCGCCTCGGGCGAGCAGCCGGCCGATGACCCCGACAGCGTGGTGCTCACCGCCGGGTGGCGCCATTTCGGCAAGGGCCTGACGGCGAACTTCGTGTTCAGCAAGCGCCTGGCCCTGGACCAGGTCAACGAGTACGGCTTCTCGATGATGATTCGCGTCGACCTGTAGAGGTGGCGTCATACCGGCGAATCGCGTTCGCCGCGTAGTACTCGAGCGGGGCGAAATCGTCGGTCAGCACGGGGTGAGAAGCGAGCAGCGTTTCCGCCGGACGCAGCTCCCGCGCGGCGAGTCCTTTCAGTATTGGGTAGGCGAACTCGACGGCTGCCGCGCGCCGCAAATCCATTCGTTTGTTCGGATCGGAGGCGTGGTGACCGACAAAAATGAAATTCTGCAATTCCTCGCTTTCGGGACCCACGGTCGCGAAAACATAGACCTGCGGAAAGGCAACGCGCATCGTTCTGAGCACGGAATAGATCATCGGCCGGGTATCCGGCGCCAGGCTGCCGTAGAAATTGGCGATCAGCACGCCGTTCGCCTTGAGCCTGCTCCTGGCAAGACTGAAGAACTCGCGGGTGGCGAATTGCGGCGGCGCGGAGACAAACGAGCGATAGGCATCCGAGAACACCAGGTCGTAGCGCTCGGCCGTATCGTGCAGGAACCGGCGCCCGTCGATCACGTGATTCCTCAGCCTGGCATCGTCGGGCAGCGCAAAATAGCGGAGCGCGAGCGCATGCAGCGACGGGTCGATCTCGGCCACGTCCACGATCGCGCGCGGCGAGTCGAGCAGAATGGCCCTGGGCACGTTGTAGGCGCCGCCGCCGATCGCCAGGGCGGTCCTCAATTCGGGAACGAACAGCCGGTACAGGTCGAAGTACTTGGTGTAGTCGAAAGCCATGCTGCCGTCGTCCAGGTACAGGCCCCCGCTCACGTTGTGGTCCTGCCAAAGGACGCGCGCGGTACGGCCCTGAAGCGGCATGTCGCGAATCACGATGCGCTCGTAGAGGCCGTCCGCTGCGAAGACGACGCCTCGCTGTTCCACCACGGTCATCTGCCGTAGCCCCATCCCGGAGATCAGCCCCAGGAGCGCCAACCCGACCGGAACGATCCGGGGCATGGTTCGCGTGATGAGAAGTCCGACGCCGCCAAGCAGCACCAGGCCCGACCCGACCCCGACGATGATGTTGCCGATTCCCCAGTGCGGGATCAGCACGAAGCCCGTGCCCAGGGTGCCCGCAATGCTGCCCAGCGTGGACCAGAAGAACACCAGGCCCGACGCATTGCCCACGCCCCCGCCGGCCGCGCGCGCATGCAACAGCGTGATCGCGAACGGCGACAGCATCGCCAGAAACAGGGCGGGCAGGAAGAACATCAGCAGGGATACGATCAATGGACCGTTGATCAGGGACAGCTTGTACGCAATGCGCGGCAACAGCACGGCATTGAGGAGCTGCAGCAACATGACCGAAAACCCCGCGATCACGATCAAGGAGAAGAACCACCTCTCGGACGGCTTGCGGTCGGCCAAGGCGCCGCCGGCATAATAGCCAAGGCCCAGCGCCGCCAGCACAATGCCGATCACGCTGGAGATCGTGAAAATGGAGTTGCCGAAGAAAGGCGCAAGCATGCGCGTGGCGGTGATCTCGATGATCAGGACCGCCATGCCGGTCAGGGTGACCGACAGCAGGATGGCGACCTTGTGATGCCGAGCGCGCATTGATGGATAATAAATCGCCAGGAGCCTAGGGATGAAACTCCACACCATCGGCATCAAGCTGATCGTTCTGGCTCTGACGCTGTTGCCGGCGATCGTCGACGCCGCGACCCTTTCCATCGGTCGCGTGTCGCGGATTACGGGCGAGCAACTGGGCTATGCGGAGGCGCCGGGCGTTCCCGCGCGCAAGCTGACGGCGGGAGATCCTGTCTTTGCGGGTGAGCGCATTCGCACGGGCACCGGGACCATCCTGCAGATCGAGTTCACGGACAGCGCGCGATTCACCCTGGGGCCCAATGCCGCGTTCGAAGTGGAGCGATATAGCCATGTGTCAGGCGAGGAGGCCTTTCACTCCAGGATCATCAAGGGCGCATTTCGCTTCGTCACCGGGCTGATCGCCCGCAAGGAAAGGAGAAACATGCAGGTCAGCGTCCTCGTCGCCACGATCGGCATTCGCGGCACGCATGTCGAAGGCGAAGTGACCGAGCGTCAGGAGAAGGACGGGCGCACGCTGGATGCCTCCGCCAGGGTGGCGCTGCTGGAGCCGGAAGGGTCGGACACGGGTAGCGCCATCATCGTGGAGAATCAGTTTGGCAGCGTGGTCATCGACAAGCCCGGCTACGGTACCGAGATCCCGGACGAGAAAAGCCCGCCTTCGCCGGTGAGGAGGATGCAGTTGCGCACCATCGACAACCTCCTGCGCGTGCTGCGTTCGCCTGCGCGAACCGGCGGTCCGCTCCGGCCCGGGAGGCCTTAGTCCGCCACCAGGCCGTGCAGGGAAAACAGCCCCTGGCGGTCCTGCCAGAGCTTGGCGTTCCGGAAGCCGGCCTCGGTGGCGAGCGCGCGGAACTCCTCCACCGCGTACTTGTACGAGTTCTCGGTGTGGATGGTCTCGCCGCGGTCGAACTCGAAGCGGTGCCGGCCGATGCGCACGCCCTGGCGTGCGAGCGATACCAGGTGCATCTCGACGCGCCCGAGCGGCGCGTTGTAGAAGGCGTAGTGGCGGAAGCGCCGCAGATCGAAGTCCGCCCCCAGCTCGCGGTTGATGCGCGCGAGCAGGTTCAGGTTGAAGCGCGCCGTGACGCCGCGCGCGTCGTTGTACGCGGCATGCAGGACGTTGGCGTCTTTCTTCAGGTCGACGCCGATCAGCATGGCGCCGCCGGCGCCGACCTGGGCGCGGCTCATGGAGAGGAACGCCTGCGCTTCCTGCATGGTCAGGTTGCCGATGGTCGAGCCGGGGAAGTACACCACGCGCCTGCGCCCGGCGCGCTGCCGGAACACGGGCAGCCGCAGCGGCTGCGAGAAGTCGCCTACCACCGCGAAGATGTGCAGCCAAGAGAACTCGCGCGACAGGCGCCCGGCCGCGCGGGAAAGCGCCGAGGACGAGATATCGACGGGCACGTACGCCGAGGGGCGCAGCGCGCGCAGCAGCAGCCGCGTCTTCAGGCTCTCGCCGCTGCCGTACTCGATCAGCTCGCAGCCGCGCCCCGCGAAGCGCGCGATGTCGGCCAGGTACCGGCGGGTGAGCGCGAGCTCGGCGCGCGTCGGGTAATACTCGGGCAGCCGGCAGATGCGATCGAACAGCCGGCTGCCCTCGGCGTCGTAGAAGTACTTCGGCGGCAGCGCCTTCTGCGGCTGCGACAGGCCCTCGATCACGTCCTCGCGCAAGCTGTCCGCGGGAACGACTGAGCCGTAGAAGCGGATGCGGCCTAGCCGTGGGGCTCGCGCGCGACGCTGGACTCGAGCCACTTGCGGATGCGCCTGGCGTCGGCGATACGCGTGTACTTGCCCCAGGAATCGAGCAGGATCACGACCAGGTCGCGCGAAGCAACGCGCATGTGCATCACCAGGCAGCGCCCGGCCTGGTGGATGTAGCCGGTCTTGGAGAGCTCGATGTCCCAGGCGTCCGAGCGCACCAGGCTGTTGGTGTTGCGAAAACCCACCGTGCCGCCGCGCGCGCGCACGTGCGCGTTCGGCCGCGTCGAGTACTCGCGGATCAGGGGATAGCTGTGCGCGGCCCGCACCAGATTGGCGAGGTCATGCGCGCT
>Ga0214472_10001164_pt1 | contig 30073 bp, 26 predicted proteins | sample RVTome_6_FD_207662 | JGI IMG/M metagenome (GOLD analysis project Ga0214472, IMG submission 207662) | Soil microbial communities from uranium-contaminated site in the Upper Colorado River Basin, Wyoming, United States - RVT140D175 | ecosystem: Environmental > Terrestrial > Soil > Contaminated >...
CGTCGCGGAACAGGGGCTGGAGCTCTTTGGCGTGGTGCCCGCGGACGAGACGATAAGCGAGTTCGACCTGAAGGGCAGCCCGCTGGTGGAACTCCCCGCGGACAGCCCGTCCGTCAATGCGTTCTACAAGATACTGGACGGGCTTGAGATACCGTAAGCAGGCTGAACCGCGGAGCAGCAGATGTCTGTGACCAAGTCTGTATCAATCATAGGCGCGGGGGTAGTCGGAAGCGCGGTCGGCAACCTGCTGAGGCTCCGGGGCTACGCGATCAAGGGCGTGGCGGCAAGGAGCATGGCGAGCGCCGAGAAGGCGGTCAGGTTCATCGGCGAGGGCGAGCCTGGTACCGACGCCGTGGCCGCCGCGAAAGACGCGGACTGGGTGCTCATAACCACGCCCGACAAGGCGATAAAGGCCGTCTGCGACGAGGTCGCGGCGGGCGGCGGGTTCGACAGGCCGGCAGGCGAGAGGCCGCTTGTGGTGCACTTTTCCGGGGCGCTCGGTTCGGGTGTGCTCGGCTCCGCAAGGGGTGCGGGTGCGAGGGTGGTATCGGTACACCCGCTCCAGAGCCTGGCGTCGGCGGAACAGGCGGTGGCTAACCTGGCCGGCTCGTACATGAGCGTCGAGGGCGACCCAGACGCGATGGCCGGGGGCGTCGAGATTGTGGACGCGCTTGGCGGGCTCCGGATGGTGATACCGTCCGGGCAGAAGGCGCTCTACCACGCGGGCGCGGCGGTCGCGTCCAACTACCTCGTGACGGTGGTGGACTTCGCGGTCACGATTTACGAGGCGCTTGGGCTGACGCGCGCCGAGGCGGTCAAGGCGGTAATGCCGCTCGTCAGGGGCACCGTGAACAACATAGAGCGGGCCGGCGTCCCGGACGCGCTCACGGGCCCCATCGCAAGGGGCGACGTCGCGACGGTCGAGGGGCATATCGAAGTCCTCGCGAAGACGATGCCCGGCATGCTGGGCCTGTACAGGGAGCTTGGAAGGCATACTGTCGCTGTAGGCCTCGCCAAGGGAAGCCTGGCCAGGGAAGACGCCGACAGGCTGCTGGAACTGCTGAAAGACTAATTTCGGATTTCGGATTTAAAAACAAATCCGCAGTCCGCAATCCTAAATATATAGTTTGGTTCTTTGAAAAACTGGTATCAGGGTTTATTTACCACATAATGGTGAACTGTATCCCGCCACGTTCGGCGCCCATATATATTGTATGGCCGCACGGCGGGTTTTGGTTTAATAAGCAACCATATTCCAAGTGGACGAAAGGAGAAGTAACAGGATGTTAATTATCGGCGAGAGGATTAACGTAATCACAAAGGCCCAGAGGGAGGCCATGCAGGCGAGGGACAAGGGCCCCATCCAGCAGATGGCGACCGGCCAGGTCAAGGCCGGCGCGGGTATGCTGGACATCAACATCGGCCCCGCCGAGGACAGGGGCGAGGACCTGATGGACTGGATGGTAAAGACGGTCCAGGAGGTCGCGCACGTGCCGCTCTGCCTGGACACGACCAACCCCTCCGCGATGGAAGCGGGCCTGAAGGCCCACGACAACACATGGGGCCGCGCGATGATAAACTCCGCCTCCGGCGAAGAGGAGAGGCTTAACGCGATGATGCCGCTCGCGGGCAAGTACAACTCGCTCATCATCGGGCTCACGCTTAACAAGCAGGGCATCCCGGCCCTGGCCGAGGAGCGCTGCGAGATAGCGGCCCAGATAATGGGCAAGGCGATGGAAGACGGCGTCCCGATGGAAGACATATACCTGGACCCGCTGATCCTGCCGGTGCCCTTTTCGCAGGAGAAGTCGCTCGAGTCCATCAGGGCGATCAAGCTGTTCGGCGAGCTTAACGACCCGCCGATGAAGACGGTCGTCGGGCTCTCGAACATATCGAACGGCGCGCCCAAGCACTTGAGGCCGATACTCAACAGGGTGTTCACCGCGCTCCTCATGTACGAAGGGCTGGACTCGGCCATCATCGACCCGCTCGAACGGGAGATGATAGAGGTCATCAAGACGGTCGACATACTCATGGGCAGGACGCTTTACGCGCACAGCTACCTGGATATGTAAACACGCGGGCAGAAAACACGTGGGCAGTAAACACGTGAGTGAAGAATACGTGGGTAATAAACACGTGACACGTCAGTACCGTTCACGTTAGTTGTACTCACGTAAGTATTGCCCACGGTAGTTGTGCTCACGGTAGTTTCACCCACGGTATTTAAAGGAGGATTATAAAATGGCTTTCGTGGTACCGAAAGAAACATACAACGGAAAGGTCTTCGAGGTCGAGATAGGCGCCGGGGACAAGGCCGTAAAGTTCGGCGGCGAGAACTGCCTGCCGTTCCTCGGCTTCGAGGGGTCCATCCCCAACAAGCCCGTCATCGCACATGAGGTCCAGGACGTCCCGCCGTCCGACTGGCCGGAGACGGTCCAGGCCGCATACAAGGACGTGTCCGGCGACCCGGTAACCTGGGCGAAGCACTGCCAGGACAGCCTCGGCGCACAGGTCATTGCGCTCCGGCTCATCGGCACGCACCCGGACAGGGAGAACCGCACCCCGGAAGAGGCCGCAAAGACCGTCAAGGACGTGCTTGCGGCGATAAACGTCCCGCTCATCATACTGGGCAGCAACAACGCCGAGAAGGATGCGCAGGTGCTCCGGGCCGCATGCGAGGCCGCAAGCGGCAAGAACTGCCTGGTCGGCAAGGCGCAGGAGGCGAACTACAAGACGATAATCGCAACCGCGATGGCCACCGGCCACAAGGTGATAGCGATGTCCGACCTTGACGTCAACCTCGCCAAGCAGCTGAACATACTCATCACGCAGATGGGCTTCGACAAGGAGAAGATAGTCACCGACCCGATGTCCTCCGCGCTCGGCTACGGCATAGAGTACACGTACTCGGTCATGGAGCGCATACGCGCCGCCGGGCTGATGCAGAACGACCAGACGATGGCCCAGCCGGTAGTGAACGACATAGGCATGTACGTCTGGAAGGCAAAGGAGACGATAGCCACCGAGGCCGAGATGCCGGCCTGGGGCCCGGTCGAGGACAGGGCGGTAGGCTGGGAGCTGACCACTGCCACCGGGCTTCTGATGGCGGGGTCGAACCTGCTCATCATGCGCCACCCGAAGGCGATCGATGCGGTCAGGAAGGTCGTAAACGACCTCGTATAATTTAATCCAAACGGAGCGAAAGGAGATTTCAGAAGATGGCTCTCTCCGGTGTTGAAATATTCAAACATCTGCCCAAGACAAACTGCAAGAAGTGCGGGTTCCCGACCTGCCTTGCGTTTGCGATGAAACTGGCGGCCAAGCAGGCGTCGCTCGACTCCTGCCCGGACGCCTCCGATGAGGCGAAGTCCTTCCTCGGCGCGGCCTCCGAGCCGCCGATAAGGGGCATCACTATAGGCGCGGGCGCAAAGGCGCTGAAGGTCGGCGAAGAGACCGTGCTTTTCAGGCACGACAAGAAGTTCGTCAACCCCTGCGGGTTCGCGCTCGCAATCAAGGACACCGACCCGGACGCGGACATCGACGCCAAGGCCGCGGCTGTCGCGGGTTCCGAGATCGACCGCGTAGGCCAGATGCTCAGGGTCGAGCTGATCGCGGTCATGGACGCATCCGGCGAGCCCTCCAGGTTCGCGGCGGCGGTCAAGCGCGCGGCGGACAAGGCCCCCGATGCGGGCATAATCCTCGCCAGCTCCAACCCGGCCGCGATCGAGGCGGCGCTACCCGCCGTCGCCGGCAGGAAGCCGATGATATACGGCGCGAACGCGGGCAACGCGGACAAGATGGTCGCGCTCGCCAAGGGCGCGGGCGCGTCCCTGGGCGTGGTCGCGGACGGCCTGGACGCGATGGCCGAGCTTACCGAGAAGATAAAGGCTATGGACTTCAAGGACATGGTCATGGACCCCGGCGCGAGGAAGGCCAAGGACATGGTCGAGCAGTACACCATGATACGCAGGGCCGCGCTCAAGAAGGACTTCAAGCCGTTCGGGTACCCGGTAATATCCTTCGCGGTGAACGGCGACCCGTTCATGGAGCAGGCGCTCGCGTCTGTCGGCATAGCCAAGTACGCGTCCATAGTCGTGCTGTCGGACATATCCACATGGAAGACGCTCGCGCTCATCGCCCTGCGGCAGAACATATACACCGACCCGCAGGTCCCGATGCAGGTCACCCAGAACATATACAAGGTCGGCGAGCCCACCGCGGACGCGCCGCTCCTCATCACGACCAACTTCTCGCTGTCGTACTTCATCGTGCTGGGCGAGGTCGAGAACTCCAAGGTTCCGTCATGGCTCGCGGTCATGGACGTCGAGGGGCTTTCGGTCCTGACCGCCTGGGCGGCGGGCAAGTTCACCGCATCCAAGATTGCGCAGTTCATACTGGAGTCCGGCGTCGAGAAGGACATAGCCCACAAGGAGCTGGTCATCCCGGGCTACGTCGCGGTCCTCTCCGGCGCGCTCGAGGACAAGCTCCCCGGCTGGAAGATAACGGTTGGTCCCAGGGAGGCGAACGCGCTCCCTGCATTCCTGAAAAACAAGGCGTAAGCCACTTAAGCAGTAGAAGGAGGAAAGATTTATGTCGAGACACATTGCAGCGGCGGCCATCCGCGGCTCCCACAGCATGGTGGCCCAGGCCGAAGACGCGCTCAACAAGGCGGTTGCCGCGAAGGGCGAAGACTACAGGTTCGAGTTCCCGGACACGATTTACTTCCTGCCGCACATATTCGGCATGACCGGGATGAAGGTCGAGACGCTGGGCCAGATGAGGGAGGCGCTCGATTACGCGAGGGGCATGCTTTCACCCGAGCCGCCAGAGCACGAGTACCTGCCCTACCTGGGCGAGACGCTTGACGCGGGCCAGGCGACGCTTTTCGCGGAGGAGATACTCCTCGCGTGCCATTACGTCCTGGGCCTTGAGCCGTTCGTGGACTCCGAGGCGGGCATCACCTACAACGGTTTCATCACGGACACCATCCTCCGCGAGCTTGGCGTGCAGCTGGTCGACGGCTCGATGCCGGGCTTCGCGGTCATCATCGGCAAGGCGCCGGCCGACGAGATAGCGGTGGACATCTGCCGCGACCTCCAGCAGAGGAACATCCTCACGTTCCTGTGCGGCGACGGCGTGGACAAGGACAACGTCGCCAGGCAGCTCACCAGGAAGGGCGTCGAGCTCGGCTGGGATGCAAGGCTCGTGCCGCTCGGCCCGAACCCCTACCACGCGCTTTACGCCGCCGACTGGGCATGCAGGGGCGCGCTGATGTTCGGCGGCAAGAAGGGCGGGGACTTCCTGTCCGTGCTCAAGTACAACAAGGACCGCGTGTTCGCATTCGCCACCGTCATGGGCCCGATGAACGACATCATATGGGCGACCGGCGCGGGCGCGATCACCTACGGCTTCCCGGCCATCTGCGACACCGACGTGCCTGAGATAAGGCCGACCGGCGTCTGCACATACGAGCACGTCGTGAGCCAGACCGACCACGCCAAGCTGGTCGACACCTCGATCGAGACAAGGGGCCTGAAGGTCACGGTCACCAAGATACCCATCCCCGTCGCTTTCGGCGCGGCGTTCGAGGGCGAGCGCATCCGCAAGGAGGACACGCTCTACGAGTTCGGCGGCACCAAGACCCCGTCGTTCGAGCTGGTCAGGATGGCGGACATGGGCGAGGTCGCCGACGGCAAGGTGGAGATAATCGCGTCGGACGCGACCATGGCCAAGGTCAACGCGGCTGCGGCGGGCACTACGATGAGGCTCCCGCTCGGCATAGTGATAGAGGTCGCGGGCCGCAAGATGCAGTCCGACTTCGAGCCGGTCATCGAGCGCAAGCTCCACGACTACATCAACTGCGCCCAGGGCGTGTGGCACATGGGCCAGAGGGACGTGAACTGGATAAGGATATCGAACGCCGCGTTCACCGATGGCTTCAGGATCAACCACCTTGGCGAGATACTCTATGCGATGGTCAAGTCCAAGTTCCCCGCTATCGTGGACAAGGTCCAGGTAAAGCTTTACCTCGAAGAGGACAAGGTGAACGCCGAGCAGGAGACCGCCCGCGCCATATACACCGAGCGCAACCAGAGGGTCGCGTCCATGACGGACGAGTCGGTGGACATATTTTACTCCTGCCTGCTCTGCCAGTCCTTCGCGCCGAACCACGTCTGCGTCATATCCCCCGAGAGGCTCGGGCTCTGCGGCGCTTACAACTGGCTTGACGCAAAGGCCGCGAACGAGATCGACCCGACCGGCCCGAACCAGCCGGTACTCAAGGGCGAGACCACCGACGCGGTCAAGGGCCGCTGGAAGGGCGTCGACGACTACGTCTATACCAACTCGCACCAGGCTCTCGACGGCTTCTCGGCGTACTCGATAATGGACGCCCCGATGACCTCCTGCGGCTGCTTCGAGTGCATCGTCGCGGTCGTCCCGGAGGCCAACGGCTTCATGGTCGTGCAGCGCGGCTACTCCGGCATGACGCCGTCCGGCATGAAGTTCTCTACCCTGGCCGGCACCGTCGGCGGCGGCGCGCAGACCCCGGGCTTCGGCGGCATAGGCAAGTACTTCATCACCTCCAAGAAGTTCCTCGCTGCGGACGGCGGCCTCAAGAGGCTGGTCTGGATGCCCAAGGCGCTCAAGGAGGCGTTGAAGGACGACCTGGACAGGAGGGCCGCGGAAGAGGGCGTGCCCGGTCTCATCGACATGATATGCGACGAGACGGTCTCCGAGGAGAGCGACGGCATGATGGAGCACCTGACGAAGATGGACCACCCGGCCCTTACGATGGACCCGCTGTTCTAAGGGTTTAGGCAGGACCCCGGCGGGATTCGCCGCAGGGTTTGATAAATAAAACAAGACCCCCGCTTTATGGAGGAAATAGAAATGGCTGACGAAATAAAGAAAGAAAAAAGGAAGGCGACAAGCATCGACCCGTGCGCGGTCGAGCTGCTCAAGTACGCCGACGAGTGCGGCATCGAGACCGCGTTCTCGAGGGCCGACTCGGTGAAGCCCTGCCCGATAGGGGCCGAGGGCGCATGCTGCAAGATATGCTCGATGGGGCCGTGCAGGCTTAAGAGCAAGGACGGCGAGTTCGCGATAAAGGGCGTCTGCGGCGCGGCGCTTCCGACCGTGACCGCCAGGAACATCGCGAGGATGGTAGCCGGCGGGACCGCGGCGCACTCCGACCACGCCCGTGACATCGCCTCCACCCTCCATGCCGCCGCGACCGGCGAGGCGCCCGACTTCCAGATAAAGGACCCGGTCAAGCTGATGGCCGTCGCCGCGAAGTTCGGCATCGATACCGCGGACAAGTCAAAGCCGGAGGTGGCCAAGGAGGTCGCCGAGTACGTGCTCAGGGACTTCGGGCAGCAGAAGGGCGAGGTCTCGTACATAAAGACCGCGACCAGGAAGCGCCAGGAGCTGTGGCGTTCGCTGGGCCTCGTGCCCAGGGGCGTGGACCGCGAGATAACCGAGCTGATGCACAGGACGACGATGGGCGTGGACACCGACCCCGAGGACATCATGAACGCGGCGCTCCGCGTATCCCTCGCGGACGGCTGGTCCGGCTCGATGATAGGCACCGACTTCTCGGACATCCTGTTCGGGACGCCGAAGCCGATCAAGAGCGAGGACAGCCTTGGCGCGTTCAGGAAAGACTACGTGAACGTCGTGGTCCACGGCCACGAGCCGACCCTGTCCGAGATGATAGTCATCGCCTCCGAAGAGCCGGAGATGGTAGAGTACGCAAAGTCACAGGGCGCGGCCGGCATCAACCTGACCGGCATGTGCTGCACCTCCAACGAGATACTGGTCAGGCACGGCATCAAGTCGGCCGGCGGCTTCCTGAACCAGGAGCTGGCGGTACTGACCGGCGCGGTAGACGCGATGGTCGTGGACGTGCAGTGCATCATGCCCGCCATACAGACCATTTCGGAGAAGTTCCACACGAAGGTCATCACGACATCGAGGAAGGGCAAGATACCGGGCGCGACCCACATGGAGTTCGACGAGCACCACGCGCTCGACGTCGCCAGGAACATACTGAAGGCCGCGTCGGAGAACTACAGGAACCGCCCGGCCGAGACAAGGATACCGAACGCGGGCAAGCCGATGATCGCGGGCTTCTCGCACGAGTACATAAGGTACATGCTGGGCGGCAGGTACAGGGCGTCGCTCCGTCCGCTGAACGACGCGATAATATCCGGCCGCATCCGCGGGCTCTGCGGCGTCGTCGGCTGCAACAACCCCAGGGTCGACCAGGACTCCCTGCACGACTACCTCGTCAAGGAGCTTATCGCCAACGACGTGCTGGTCGTGATGACCGGCTGCGGCGCGCACGCATCCGGCAAGGCCGGGTACATGGTCCCGGAGATGATGGAGCTTGCGGGCCCCGGCCTCCGGCAGGTCTGCGAGACGGTCGGCATGCCCCCGATCCTGCACATGGGTTCATGCGTGGATAACTCCCGCATCCTGACCGTCCTGACCGACGTCGCCGAGGAAGGCGGCCTGGGCGACGACATCTCCGACATACCGGTCGTCGGCATCGCGCCCGAGTGGATGAGCGAGAAGGCTCTCGCCATCGCGTTCTATGCCGTCGCGTCCGGCCTGTACGTCATATTCGGCGTGGAGTCCCCGGTCAAGGCGTCCCCGACCATCGAGAAGCTGATGAGCGAGGGCTGGGAGAAGACGCTGGGCGGGAAGATGGAGTTCATCGTGGACAAGGAGGCAATACTCGCGGCCACGCTCGCGCACATAGACAAGAAGCGCGACGCGCTGAAGCTCAGGAAGTACGAGAAGGGCAGCTTCGGCGTCGAGAAGGTGCTGATGGACATGGCCGACCGCCGCAAGCTCGAGGGCGGCGCCAACGCGCACAAGGGCGTCGGCGGCGTGTAAATAATATGGAGAGGGACGGCCTGAACGGCCGCCCCTTTTCAAATGCAGGGGCCGGCCTTCGTGCCGGCCCTGCCAATGCCCGTCTCCCCCGAGTGCCTAAGCCGGGGGTCCAGGAACTTTGAAATTCCTGGATTCCCGCCTTCGCGGGAATGACGAACAAGTCCGGGCGCGGTAATCCGCGCCCCTACATATATTATATGCCCTATAAGCGGTATCATAATTAATCGACAAAACGTAAAGGAGGATTTTTATCATGGCAAAGAAAGTGCCGAGCGATATCGAGATCGCACAGGCGGCGAAGATGAAGCCGATAGTCGAGGTCGCCAAGAAGCTGGGTATAAAGGAGGACGAGCTCGAGATGTACGGGAAGTACAAGGCGAAGATAGAGCTCTCCATCCTGGACAGGCTGAAGAAGAAGAAGAACGGCAAGTACATAGACGTCACCGCGATCACGCCGACCCCGCTCGGCGAGGGCAAGACCACAACCTCGGTCGGCCTCACGATGGGCATGAACAAGATAGGCAAGAACGCGATGATATGCATCCGCCAGCCGTCTCTCGGCCCGGTCTTCGGCATCAAGGGCGGCGCGGCCGGCGGCGGCTACTCGCAGGTCGTACCGATGGAGGACTTCAACCTCCACTTCACCGGCGACATACACGCGATGAGCGCGGCCAACAACCTGCTCTCCGCATTCATAGAGAACCACCTCTACCACGGCAACAAGCTTGGCATCGACCCGCATTCCATAACCTGGAGGCGCGCGATGGACATCTCCGACCGCTCGCTCAGGCACATCGCCGTAGGCCTCGGCGGCAAGCTTAACGGCTACCCGCGCGAGTCCGGGTTCGACATCACCGTCGCGTCCGAGGTCATGGCGATCATGGCGCTCACCACCAGCCTGAAGGACCTCCGCCAGAAGCTGGCCCGCATAGTCATAGGCACCACGTTCGCCGGCAAGGCTGTCACCGCCGAGGACCTGAAGTGCGCGGGCGCGATGGCGGTGCTCCTGAAGGACGCGATCAAGCCGACACTGGTCCAGACGCTCGAGAACACCCCGGCCTTCGTGCACTGCGGCCCGTTCGCGAACATCGCGCACGGCAACAGCTCGATACTCGCCGACCAGATAGCGCTCAAGCTCTCCGACTACGTCATCACAGAGTCCGGCTTCGGCGCGGACATGGGCGCCGAGAAGTTCATGGACGTCAAGTGCCGCTACTCCGGGCTCACCCCGGACTGCGTCGTGATCGTCGCGACCATACGCGCGCTCAAGATGCACGGCGGGACCGCCAGGGTCGTCGCCGGAAAGCCGCTCCCGAAGGAGCTGGTGGAAGAGAACCTCGACTGGCTCAGGGAGGGCTGCAAGAACCTCGCCAAGCAGGTCGAGAACATGAAGCACTTCGGCGTGCCGGTCGTCGTCGCGATAAACGCGTTCTCCACCGACACCAAGAACGAGATCGCGCTGTGCGCCAGGCTCGCCAAGGAAGCCGGCGCGGAAGACGCCGTCCTGACCACGCACTGGGCGGACGGCGGCAAGGGCTCGATGAAGCTCGCCAAGGCGGTCGTAGCTGCGTGCGACAGGCCAGCCAAGTTCAAGTTCCTCTACCCGCTCGACGCGTCCATCAAGGAGAAGATTGAGACGATCGCGACCAGGATATACGGCGCGAAGGACGTATCCTATGCGCCTGCGGCCGAGAAGAAGATAAAGCTTTACACCGACCTGGGCTTCTCGAAGCTCCCTATCTGCATGGCGAAGACGCACCTGTCGATATCCCACGACCCGGCGCTCAAGAACGCGCCGTCAGGCTACACGTTCACGGTCAGGGACGTCAGGGCGTCCGTCGGCGCGGGCTTCCTGTACCCGCTCTGCGGCGACATGACCACGATGCCCGGCCTGCCCTCGGTGCCCGCTGGCGAGAGGGTGGACCTGGACGAGAACGGCAAGATACTGGGCCTGTTCTAAGCCGTCCGCACATACCGCGAATCAAGGGGGAAGGCCATCCGGCCTTCCCCCTTTTGTGTGCTCACATTTAGATATGGTATAATTATAGGCAATAATAAAGGGACGTATCCTGAACAGTGTCATCGACCTTGAACCAGGTGGGGAGGCGAAGCCATGTCAAAGGGTATCCTTGGGAGAATTAGGGGATTATTCCGCAGCGAGGAAGGACAGACGCTCACGGAATACGCGCTGATACTTATACTGGTCGCGGTGGTCGTCATCCTAATGGTCAAGGGGCTCGGCGGAACGGTCAACCAGACGTACTCGAAGATAAACAGCGCGATGCCTAAATGACCTGGTGCGGCTGTATTCGTGCGTCAGTCGAACAGGCGGTGCAAAGGGACACGTTCTTCAATACCTGGGTTTTCTTTCATGAAGAGCATGTTAATCGCTGTCAGCGTAGCGTTCAGGCGGTCCAGGTCCAGCACGTATTCTGGCGGGACCTCCGAGAGGCCGGTTATGTCCGGAAAGTTCATCTCGCATGCGGTCGTGACCCTTCGGCCATCGACAAGCACGTGTTCCGATACAAGCGGCAGCCCGTGCGTGCGGCATATGACCGGCCGGTACCCATACAGGGAGCAGACCCCGTTGTGCAGTAGCGGACAGATGTTATCGGAGGCGGCGTTCAGGGAGCAGCTTTTTATGCGGACCTTGACGCCCTCCGGGAGGCCCTCGAAGCCAAGCCTTATATTTGCCGCCTCCACCGCGAATACCGTGAACGTGTTACGGCAGCAGCGGTCGCAGCCGGGTTTGCATGACATGGTCCCGGAGTTGGCCGACCCAACTTTATCCGAGAAAAGTTCGACCTTCGACAAAAGTTCGCTATATACGTCTGAAGATTTCATCTGGCGATAGATATTGTTAAGAGTAATTAAGATACTAAATATTGTATTATCTGAAATTATACTCCAGGGTGAAACGGATGTAAAGAAATAGTTATCCTCTGGTATGATAAGCGAATACGCTCAGATGGGTGATTGAAAACGAGATAAAAAATGTTGCCAATAATGCGTTATTTTTCTCACAATAGTAGTAATCATTAGCCGTAATATTCAAATAGATGTAACTGGTCGATTTATAAGGACATATATGATGTATACATCATTATTATATTTTAATATTGATTTTCTTGAATCTGGCAGGCTTATTGCATGTAAGCCTGCAATAGATGTTGGCTATAAGTGATGTTTTTTCGGTGTTATGATAAATATTGAACTCAGGCTGCTGCCGGGGCTTAATGGCGGCAGTCGCGGGACCGAAAAGGGTCCTTCGGTTGCGGCTGTGGAGTACGGCATGACGCTCGACGTCTTCCTCGGAAACGCCGGGCTTGATACACGCGGGCTGCTTGCGGTTCTTATCAACGGCAGGCATGGCGCGGGATACACGGTCCTTGAAGACGGGGACGTAGTTTCGGTTTTTCCTTCTGTCTCATTGCAGGGAGATATATGAGAAGCATACTGCTGGTGGAAGACGAAGAACTCCTGAGGGACAGCCTTAAGGCATTCCTCGACAGCAGGGGTTTCGATGTCACGGTGGCGGATGCGGAAGGGGTTGCGCTGGAGCTTCTGAAGGCCAACGAATACAACATCGTCATAGCCGATATCTACCTGGGGGACGGAAGCGGGTTTGGCCTGATGAAGTACATCCAGGAGTCCAGCCCAGAGGTCAAGTGCATAGCCATCACCGGCCATGCGTCCCTGGACTCCGCGATAACCGCGCTCAGGAAGGGCGTGTGCGACTACCTGCTTAAGCCGTTCAGTTACCTGGAACTGATGGAGTCCGTCAACAAGGCGCTGAAGGTCCAGGAGGAGGAGGGGCAGACGACCAGGCTCGACTACGACAAGTTTGCCGCCGAGTTCGGTATCACGAAAAAAGAGCTCATCCTTATCAGGCACGTTGTGTCCGAGGGGCTTTCCAACGACGACCTCGCGGACAAGCTCGATATAAGCAAGAACACCGTAAAGGTGCACCTGAGGAACATATTCAAAAAGGTCGGGGTGGAGTCCAAGACATCCCTGGCGTCCAAGTTTCTCTCCTTCAACCAGCAGTAAGGGGGTACGCGGCCCGTTACCTCGTCCTGCCGGTATTTTCCCGTCCAGCCGCCAACTCTGTTGCATAATACCCTCCATATGGTAATATAATTATACGTGACGCCAGATGCGCCAGTATGGCATAATGCGTATGGGCGCGGCAGTGCACACAAAGAATGCGAGGGAATTATTGGACGACAGGAAACGCATCACGCTTGTGCGGCTCGACAGGGGCCGGCGCGAGGACGCCGAGGACGTTGTCGCGGTCGAGGAGCCGCTGACCATCAAAATTGACGGCGCGGAGCTTGTGACGCTCCTGTACACGCCTCCACTTGCAAAGGAGCTTGCGCTCGGGTATCTTGCGTCCGAGGGCTACATAACCTCCATTAGAGATATATCGGCTGTAACCGGAGGCGATAGCGAGGTGGACGTAAGGCTGGCCGCGCCGGTCACCGGCAGCCTCGGGGACAGGGTACGGGTCCTGACCTCCGGCTGCGGAGGCGGGATTACGTTCACATACCCGAAGGGCCTGAAGGCGCTCGGCAAGGTCGGGCCCGGCTTCGGGATAACCGCCGAAGAGGTCTCCCGCCTGATGTCGGAGTTCAGGACCGGCTCGGAGCTGTTCGAGGCGACAGGCGGGGTGCACAGCGCGGCAATTGCGGGCATGGGCGGCATAGTTGCGTCCGCCGACGACATAGGCCGCCACAACGCGGTGGACAAGGTGTTCGGCGTATGCCTGAAAAAAGGCACACCAACTTCGGACAAGGCGCTCCTCACCACCGGCCGGGTATCTTCGGAGGTACTGGTCAAGTGCGTCAAGAGGGGGCTCCCGGTAATAGTGTCGCGCGGCGCGCCGACCAGCCTCGCGGTAGAGCTTGCGGAGCGCTTCGGCATAACGCTGATAGGCTTCGCGCGCGGAAGGCGCATGAACGTTTATACCCACCCGGAGCGGGTGAGTATTGATTAAGGTGATCCCTCACCCCCTACCCCTCTCCCAGAGGGCGAGGGGGATTTTAACCCGAAACCCGGAGGCGTTATCCGCAACCCCCACCTGCCCCTTCGGGGCATCCTCCCCCGCAGGTGGGGAGGATAATTGGAAGGTGGAAATTATAGGGCCCAAAACCCCGGAGCCGTCCAGGGCATACATCGCGTAGCGCATCGGGCACAGGGAGGCCTGCCCCCTGGACGCGGTTGGCGACTGTTTTGGCCCGAGGGTAATGCCTCCTAAAAACAACCAGCGCCCACCCGGCTTCTTCTCCCCTCTCCCTTTTACGGGAGAGAGACCTCCCCGTCAACTGATATGCACAATAAATAGGCAAAATAGAGGCCGGAGATTCAGTTCTGCGCAGCTGGAACCTAATCGCGCCCACCGCTGTGCCTAACCTATGGGCAAGAATATTATATATAAAACAGACTGTTACAATTATTTTTCACGCACATTGCGATTCTGGCACGGTTCTTGTAATACGATAAATACAAAAGGGCATTGCCTTGGCCAAGGGCGATTAGAAACGTGGACAAACACATGTTAAAAGGGAGGAAGGCGAGCATGAAGAAGTTAATGGTTTTTGGTCTTGTGGGTTTTATGTTCATTCTAAGCTCGGCGGTCATTTCTACGCCGGCCGTCGCGGAGGAAATGCTGGTAGCCGCCAGTGATGGAGTTCAACTGTGCCCGATATGCGGCAAAACAGCGACAGCGGGACATACGCATGAGCCGGAAAAGGAGGGCCTGCCGTTTTCAGTTGGCACCGACCACGCTATTCTCAGTAAGTACGTATGGCGCGGCCTGAACTTGACCGACGACGCCGTATGGCAGCCCGACGCATGGGTGTCGGCATACGGCTTCACGTTCAACGTGTGGGGAAACATGGACCTGACGGACGTCAACGACCACGAGGGGGAGTTTAACGAGGTGGATTACACCTTTAATTACGCTGGAGAATACGACAAACTGTCGTATACGGGTGGCGTCATCCACTACGCATTCCCTAACACGGACTTCGATTCCACCTGGGAGGCGTATGGCTCGCTTGGCTACGACACGCTGCTTCAGCCGTCGCTCAGTGTCTACTACGACTTCGATGAGGCGGACGGTTTTTACGGCATGTTGGCTTTAGGCCACAGTTTCGAACTGCCGCAGGTGGCCGAGCCGGTGACGATGAGCCTCGACCTGTCAACCCATATTGGTTTTGCCAGCAAGGACTGGAACGCCTTCTACTACGGCGCGGACGAGACCGCGTTCGTGGACTATGTGGCGGGCGTTACGTTACCGATAGGCATTGGAGAACATCTGACCGTGACGCCCAGCGTGAGTTACTCGACTGTGCTGGACAAGACGCTCAGGGCAAACGCGGTAAACGACCACAACTTTATATACGGGGCGACGGTCTCGGCCTCGTTCTAAGGTTTATTAGGAGGATAGTGTCATGAGACGTTACGCGAAATTTATTGCCATAGCACTGATGTGCGGCCTGCTCACGCTGTTCTCGTCGTCCGCGCCGAAGGCCGAGACCGCATCGGACACGGTACCGGCAACCGCGGTTGAAGGACAGGCAGCCCCGGCGGGAGTGGAGGCTCCGGCCGCAGCAACCGCCGAGACGCCGGCCCCGGCCGAAGAGGCCGCGCCGGCGGAGGAAGGCCCGACCGCGGCGAGCAACGCGGTCGCCATCAATACGGTCTGGACGCTCCTGGCCGCGTTCCTGGTGTTCTTCATGCAGGCGGGCTTCGCGATGGTTGAGACCGGGCTCACCCGCGCCAAGAACGCGGCGAACATCATGATGAAGAACCTGATGGACTTCAGCGTCGGCTCGCTCGCATACTGGGCGGTAGGGTTCGGGATAATGTTCGGCGCGGACAAGATGGGCCTTTTCGGGACGAGCGGCTTCTTCCTCTCGACCGGCGACCCGTCCACCGGGGACGGGCTGTGGCAGCTCGCGTTCTGGATGTTCCAGGTGGTCTTTGCCGCGACCGCAGCGACGATAGTCTCCGGCGCGATGGCGGAGAGGACCAAGTTCACATCTTACCTCGTGTACAGCGTGTTCATATCGCTTCTGGTCTACCCGGTCGCGGGCCACTGGATATGGGGCGGCGGCTGGCTCAGCCAGAAGGGCTTCATAGACTTCGCGGGCTCCACGGTCGTGCACTCGGTCGGCGGATGGGCGGCGCTCGCGGGCGCGATAATGGTCGGCCCGAGGCTCGGCAAGTACACCAAGTCCGGCAAGGTCAACGCGATACCGGGCCACAACATACCGCTTGCGGCGCTTGGCGTGTTCATCCTGTGGTTCGGGTGGTTCGGGTTCAACCCCGGCTCGACTACCGCGGGCACCAACCTGAGCATAGCCACGATAGCTGTCACCACCAACTTAGCTGCCGCGACGGGCGCGATAACCGCGATGTTCACCGTATGGGTATGGTTCGGGAAGCCTGAGACCACGATGGCCTTGAACGGCGCGCTGGCAGGGCTGGTCGCGGTAACCGCCCCGTGCGCCAACATCTCTCCGCTCAGCGCGATAATAATAGGCGCGGTGGCCGGTGTCCTGGTAGTGGCCGCGGTAACGCTCATCGACAACAAACTGAAGATAGACGACCCGGTCGGCGCAATCTCCGTGCACGGCGTGTGCGGCGCGTGGGGCACCCTGTCCGTGGGGCTCTTCGCCCAGGAGAGCTACGGCGGAGTGAACGGCCTGTTCTTCGGCGGCGGCGCGGGCCAGTTGGTCACCCAGCTTACAGGCGTGGTCTCGGTATTCGTATGGACGTTCGGCACAATGATGGTAATGTTCTACATCCTGAAGAAGACGGTCGGCCTCAGGGTCTCGGACGAGGAGCAGATGGAGGGGCTCGACGTCGGCGAGCACGGGCTCGAGGCGTACAACGGCTTCCAGATGGCTGGCGAATAATACGGCTGACACTTACACAGTTTTCGAGGTGAGGACATGAAGAAGATAGAGGCGATAATAAAGCCGTTCAAGCTCGAAGAGCTGAAAGACGTGCTTAACGAGGCGGGGATAACAGGCCTTACCGTCTCGGAGGTCAAGGGCTACGGCAGGCAGAAGGGCCATGTCGAGCTGTACAGGGGCGCTGAATACGACGTGAGCTTCGTCCCTAAGGTAAAGATAGAGATGGTGGTGGCCGACGCCGTGGTGGACAAGATAATCGGCTTGATTGAGGAGACCGCCAAGACCGGCAAGATAGGCGACGGTAAGATATTTATCGTCCCCGTCGAGGAGGCGGTCAGGATAAGGACCGGAGAGCGCGGCGAATCGGCCGTGTAGCAGCCGGTATATAAGCTGATGACCTGGGTCTTGTTTGGCTCCTCCTTTCAAGACCCTGCCTGGGCCCCGGATGCTGCCTGATAATTAGGCACTGTCCGGGGCCTGCCTTTTGCATGGGCAGCGAACCCCGGCCAGTATTGTGCGCCGGCAAGCCCACCCTATTTAAATGTCCAATGTTTGCAATAGTTTACAAAATTGTTGCAAAGGCCACAATTTTGGCACGGATATTGTAATACAATAATGGAGTATATGCCCACGCGGAGAGGGCGGAAGAAAATACGGGGTGCCGGGGCGGGTTACGGCAGGCACCGAAACTTGGCAGGAGGAGCGAAGTGGAACAGATACTTACGGTTGATACGGGGGATACGGCATTCTTGCTGGTGTCGAGCGCGCTTGTCATGCTGATGACGCCGGGGCTCGCGCTCTTTTACGGCGGCATGGTCAGGAAGAAGAACGTTCTTTCGACCATCATGCAGAGCTTCATCATGCTGGGCGTGGTCTCGGTGCAGTGGGCGCTCTTCGGGTACAGCCTGGCCTTCGGGCCGGACGCGGGCGGGGGGATCATCGGAAACCTCTCCTACTTCGGGCTTAACGGGGTCGGGCTCGAGCCTAACGGCGCGTTCTCCGCGACGATACCCCACCAGCTTTTCATGGTCTTCCAGATGATGTTCGCGATAATAACGCCCGCGCTCATTACCGGCTCTTTCGCCGAGCGGTTCAAGTTCAAGACGTACCTGGTGTTCACGCTCCTTTGGTGTACGATAGTATACGACCCGATCGCGCACTGGGTATGGGGGCCGGACGGCTGGATCAAGGGGCTGGGCGCGCTCGACTTCGCGGGCGGCACCGTCGTGCACATAAGCTCCGGTATCGCGGCGCTTGCGGCCGCGCTCGTGGTCGGCAAGAGGCGCAACTACCCGAGGGACCCGATGTTCCCGCACAACCTGACCATGACGCTCCTGGGCGCGGCGCTCCTGTGGTTCGGATGGTTCGGGTTCAACGCGGGCAGCGCGCTCGCTGCGAACGGTCTTGCGGCGGCGGCGTTCGTCACGACGCACCTCGCGTCGGCCGCGGCCGCGGTGTCCTGGGTGATAGTCGAGTGGTGGCACCGGAAGAAGCCGACGGTCCTGGGCGCGGCCTCCGGCGCGGTGGCGGGCCTGGTTGGCATAACCCCGGCTGCCGGTTTCGTCACCCCGATGGCTGCGATCATAATAGGTCTTGTGGCGGGCGCGCTCTGCTACTTCGCGGTAACGATGAAGCCGAAGCTCGGCTACGACGACTCGCTCGACGTGGTCGGCGTGCACTGCGTGGGCGGGACCTGGGGCGCGATCGCGACCGGCATATTCGCGACCGTCGCGGTGAACTCCGCGGGCGCGGACGGCCTCTTGTACGGGAACCCCAGGCTCTTGGGCATACAGGCGGTCGCTATCCTCGCCACGATGGCTTACTCGTTCACGGTCAGCTTTGTCCTGCTGAAGGTCCTGGACAAGGTCATGGGCCTCCGGGTGGAGAAGGACGACGAGCTCCGCGGCCTGGACATCACGGAGCACGGCGAGGCCGGGTACATATTCGACTAAGCCGCGCAGAAAATACTATGCATCACGAAAGGCCCCGCAGAAATGTGGGGCCTTTTTATTGACTATCCCGGATAGCTTAAGTATTATTTATATGAAACGCAGGTATCCGGGTAAATCAGGAGGCGCCATGAACGAGGCATATCTTCCGGGTGTAGGCAAGAAGTTCTGGCTGGACACCGCGGCGGGCGAGAAGCTGACCGTTATCCAGCACAACGACGGCCGCTACGAGCTGTACATGTTCAAAAAGGGCGAGGAGTTCCCGTCCGCCGCCCTCACGTTGACCGAGTACGAGGCGATGGACGCGGGCTCGGTGCTATTCGGCAGGTTCGAGCACAGGATAGTCGAGACGATGGACGTGGTGATGAAGGACCTCGTCATCGAGTGGGCGAAGGTAGGCGAGGGCTCGGCGCTCGCGGGAAGGTCCATCCAGGAGATGGAGGTGCGGCGCAGGACCGGCGTGTCCATCGTCGCGATAATAAGGGGCGACAAGGGGATGCCCTCGCCGTCCGCGGAAGAGGTGGTAAATAAGGGCGACCTCCTGATGCTCATCGGCGGGAAACCGAGCGTCGAGAAGTTTAAGGCGGACATGCTCTAAAGGGGTGGTATGCACGGAGCGCTGTTTGAGCTCGGGTTCATACTGCTCGTGCTGTTCGCCGGGGGGTTCCTCGCGGACAGGCTGAAGCAGTCGGTGATACCCGCGTACATATTGATAGGCGTCGCAAGCCGGGGGCTGGTGCAGGGCGGCCAGTTCATCGGGACGCTTGCCGAGGCGGGGCTTGTCCTTTTGATGTTCTTCATCGGGCTGGAGTTCTCGCTCCCCTCGTTCATACCCGGCTGGAGGCGGACGGTGCGCTCCGGCTTCATCGACCTGCTGTTCAACTTCCCCGTGGGCGTCCTTTTCGGGCTCCTCTCCGGGATGGGCACGCTCCACAGCCTGTACCTGGGCGCGATAGTGTACATGAGCTCGACCGCGATAATCACGAAGACGATGGTGGACAACCGGCTGTCCGCGATGCCTGAGTCCGCCGTGATACTGAAGGTGCTGGTGTTCGAGGACCTGCTGGTCGCGGTGATGATCGCGCTCCTCGCGGGGTTGGGCGCGGGCGGAGGAGGGCTGGCCGGCTCCGCGCTTGTCATGCTGAAGGTTGCCGCGTTCCTCGCCGCGCTCGTGTTTATGTTCAGGAAGGGGCTCCCGTATATAAACCGGGTATTCGCCGTGGAGTCGTCCGAGCTTTTCATCATGCTCGGGCTGGGCTTCGTGGTGGTGGTCGCGTCGGCGGGAAGCGCGTCCGGGCTGTCCGAGGCGGTGGGCGCGTTCGTGGCCGGGATGCTGTTCTCCGAGACCGCCCACAAGAGGAGGGCCGAGGAGAAGCTGAGACCGTTCAAGGACCTCTTCTCCGCGATATTCTTCCTGAACTTCGGGCTTGGAATTGCTTACGAGGGCATATGGGGCGTGGCAGGCGCGGCGGCTCTTTTGACTGTGCTTGCCTTCGCGGGCAAGATGGCGGGCGGGTGGGCCATAGGCCGCTCGGAGGGGCTGTCCGGCAGGGCGTCCGTAGGTGTCGGCGTTGGGCTTCTCGCGAGGGGCGAGTTTTCGATCATAATCGCGGGGCTGATACCGGCCTGTATGGACGACAGCGGTTTATGCACGAACCTGCCCGCGCTCGCGGCGGTGTTCGTCCTCGTTACCGGGATAACCGGCGGTGTCGCCATGAAGGAGTTCCCCAGGGCGTGGTTCTGGTACAAGGGGAGGAAGAGCGGGGGTTAGGGAAAGGGTCGGGTGATAATGCAGTTTTTTTAGGTCAGCTCTTGATTTACTTGACTTTATAAGACGTTATCGTATATATTCCAACACAAAGAAGCAGTTATGGGGGAATATTATATGGCCAAAATAGAAGGCATCAAGATACGAAACTTCAGAGTTTTGCATGATGTGACCATCGGCAAACTTTGGAATTTGCAAACCGCTGAACCATTGACGCCAATGACTGCGGTTATAGGGAAGAATGGTGTTGGGAAAAGCACGCTCTTTGATGCTTTTGGTTTCCTTGCCGATTGCCTCAAGTCCGGAGTGGAAGAGGCTTGCGATCTTCGTGGCCGAGGTGGTTTTGATCGTATTAAATCACAAGGACAAACAGGTCCTATAGAGTTCGAGGTGTATTACAAGGAAGATAGGAACTCGAGGCCAATAACCTATGAGATTTCAATCGAGATTGATTCATCTGGGCGTCCATATGTCCAAAAAGAACGGCTCAGACAAAGACGAAAAGGACAAACGGTGGGCAGACCCTTTTCATTCCTTGTGCTAAATGAAGGTAAAGGCATCGTATGGAAAGAAGAAAAAGAGGGTCGTTTGATTGACGAGACCAATGTTCAGGTTGATTTGCTAAGTCTTATGGAATCCATCAAGAAGGGAGACTACAAGGAAGAGAGCAAAGAAACGGAGATAGTTGAGCTTGAGGATAAGCGCAAGCTTGGCATTGCAACCCTTGGCGCCCTTAAACAACATCCTAGAATTTCGGCATTCCGGCGCTTTATTGAAGGGTGGTACTTGAGTTATTTTACACCGGATGCTGCCCGGAGTCTCCCATTAGCAGGCCCCCAAAAACATCTTAATATCCATGGTGATAACCTAGGCAATGTTGTGCAGTTCATGGAGCGAGAGCATCCCAAGCGTTTCCAATCTATATTAGACAGCATCGCAAAAAAAATTCCTGGTGTGGACAAGATTGACACTGGTAAGACAGACGATGGAAGGCTGCTCCTGCGGTTCAATGACAAGGGCTTCAAGGATCCGTTCTACGCACAGCAGATGTCGGACGGTACACTTAAAGTTTTCGCCTACCTTCTTCTTCTTGAAGATCCGACCCCGCCACCTTTTTTGTGTATTGAAGAACCAGAAAATGGACTGTACCATAAATTACTTGAAACCCTGGCTAAAGAATTCCGCGACCATGCTACTGGGCAAAAAAGTGGGTCCCAGATTTTTATTACCACGCATCAACCGTATTTCGTGGACGCGTTGTCTCCCCAAGAGGTTTGGGTATTGGAAAAGGGTGATGATGGTTTTTCTACGATCAGGCGAGCTAGCGATGACAAGACAGTCATAAATATGGTTTCTGAGGGGTTGCCTCTTGGCGGTCTCTGGTATAGCGATTATCTGGATGCGAGGTGAATAGGTGCATTTAGAGATACTCGTTGAAGACCAGTCCGGTAAGAAGGCTTTAGATATCTTAGTCCCAAAAATTATTGGGGACGAACATACTTTTAAAGTTCGTTCTTACAAGGGTATGAGTCGCATTCCTAAGAACATGAAAGATACGGATGATGCCGGCAAACGCATTTTATCAGATAATCTGCCCAAACTGCTGAAAGGGTATGGGAAAACCTTTGATAGTTATCCCGCAGATTATTCAGCGACAGTTATTTTAGTATGTGATTTGGACAAGAGATGCTTTAAAATATTCCGCCAAGAACTGCTTGCAATTCTTAATGCTTGTAATCCGAAACCAGAAACACGTTTTTGCATTTCAATTGAAGAAGGTGAAGCCTGGTTCTTAGGCGATATTAATGCTGTCAAAAATGCTTATCCTAAGGCCAAGGATGCTATTCTCAATTCCTATGTGAATGACAGCATTTGCGGGACATGGGAGAAATTGGCCGATGCTGTTTATGCCGGCGGAGCACAAAAACTATCCGTAAAGGGATTTCAGGTTGTAGGCGAACAAAAATCTAAATGGGCAGAAGATATTACACCTCACATGAATATCACCCAAAACATGTCTCCCAGCTTCTGTTATTTCCGCGATAAGCTACAGGAGTTGGTTTCAGCACCTTGACTTGAATAACAATAATAAAGCGCGACCAAGAGGCCGCGCCTGTGAGTATGGTGGGCAGAGCCCACCGATTGTCATTCTAAACTCATTCGGCTTGCTCAGTACGACATGCTAAAGCGAATCCCCCTCGTTCCTCCTTTGTCAAAGGGGGATGAAAGGGGGATTTAAAAAAGTCGCCGCGCCGCGGACTGCCTCTCACGCCGCCTTGGCGGCCTCCTTCTCGCCCCTCATCTTGAGCGCAAGCTCCACGAGGTTCCCGATAAGCTCCGCAATCAGCTCCCTGCCCTTCGGGTCGTTATACCGCCCGTCCGCGCCGACCTTCTCGCCCGCGTGGGCCACCATCACCTCCGGGCTGTTCAGCGTCTGCACGTCAAGGAATATAAAGCTCTGACGCAGGTGGTACTGCGCCCTCGCGGAGCCGAGCATGCCGATCGACGCGCCCATTATGGCGACCGGTTTCCCGGCGAACGCGTTCTCGGGGTACGGGCGGGATGCGACGTCTATCGCGTTCTTCAGCACGCCCGGTATGGAGTAGTTGTACTCCGGGGTGGCGATGAGGATGGCGTCCGCCGCCTTAATCTTCGCCTTGAACTCCCTGACCTTCTGCGTGGGCTGGCCTTCAAGGTCCTGGTTGAAGAGCGGCAGCCCTTCAAGGTCGTATATATCGAGCGTTGCGTTCGCTGGCAAAAGCTCCGTCGCCGCGCGCAGTATCGCCCTGTTGTAGGAACCCTTACGGAGGCTACCCGCAAACCCCAAAATGGAAACCTTTTTCATCTCTCCCCTCCTCGGTGTGACCCGTTAACGGCGCGGCCGGCGCCGATGGATATTCATCCGTACGCTATATATAAATTGTAGTCCGCGCCGGCACGGCTGTCAAACCGGTTAACCCGCACACAACCCATGCCTTATATCGTCCCACGGGACGTTATTAACAGCAACAGAAAGGCGCGACCGGTAGTGGCCGCGCCTGGTATGGACGATCAAGGCATATTTAGCGAGTGTCAGAACGACAGCGCGCAGAACTTGCTGACTGCGTCAAAGCAGTATAGCCGCCCGGCTGAAGAGGTGCCCGTCTTCACGGTGGCCATGCCCCCGTGCGACGATACGTTCGAGTAGTCGGCTACGGACCACAGCCTGTTCGAGTCCAGGTAAATCCTGTCGAGCGACGACACGACGACAGGTGAACTGGGCGCCTGGATGGTCACTACCACATGCCCGGCGGAATCGATCGCGTCGAGGCTTGTAAAGTTGTGGCCCATCATCCCGGCCTGGGAAGCCGAGGCCGACAGCACCACGAAGACCCCTGCTGCTACCAACATCATAAGCTTTCTCATCTTGGCGCTCCTTTACTATTTTAAACCTTATTGACCCTCCCCATAAAAATAGTATACTCAATGTGATACTGAATGTCAAATTCAGCGAGATGCGTCGGCGACCCGCCCGGGAATGCCCCTGATATGCCCCGAATATGGTTGACAGGAAGGCCCGAAGGGTGGTATTTTTTGTGTATTGAGAAGGTATCCCGGAGTGCAATTGAACCCTTATATTTCGATAGTTTCGGCGCTCGCCGTGTGGAGCACGTGGGGGCTTGCGGTGCGGGCCCTGGACGCCCCGGCCACCGTCATCGTGTTCTACAACGCGGTGTTCAGCCTTGTCTTCCAGGGCGCGGCCGTGCTCTACATTTCGAGGCGCGAAAACCTGCGCCTTACTGCCGGGCTTCTGCCGGTGGTCGCGCTCGCCGGCTGCGGCGTCGTCAACATGGTGTTTTTCCTGTACGCGCTCAGGAACACCTCGGTCGCGGCCGCGCTCCTCACCCATTACACCGCGCCCGTATTCGTCGCGCTCTTCGCGCCGTTCCTGCTGGGTGACAGGACCGACAGGAAGACCACGTACGCAATAGCGGTGTCCGTGGCCGGGCTTGTCCTGATATTCCTGACGTCCGTGGGCGGCGGGGCGTCCGTGGGCGGGGGGGACAACCTCTACGGCATCCTGGCTGGCACCGCGTCCGGGCTTGCCTACGCGTTCGTCATCATACTCTCGCGCGGGATAAGCAAGGGCCACCACCCGGTCAAGCTGGTGTTCTACCAGGGTCTCGTATCGGTACTGGCGCTGGGAGCGTTCGTGGGGCCGTCCGCGCTCCACGCCGGTTTCACCGCATCGCAGGGGCTTGTATACGCGGTGCTCGGGCTCGTGCACTCGACCGCCGGGGTCATGATGTACCTGTACGGCATAAGGCGTGTCAGCGCGCAGGAGGCCGGTGTGCTCGGTTATCTGGAGCCGGTGCTCGGGATACTGCTCGCGTTCATGTTCCTGGGCGAGACGCCCCACATGTTCGCACTTGCGGGCGGCGCGATGATAATAATGTCCGGCACCATGATAGTATTAAGGGGCGTGCCGGCGCTTGCCGGAGGTGTGGATGATTATAGGGGTTGACATAGACAACGTCATAGCCGACACGGAGAAGGAGCTGAGGCGGGTGCTCCTCGAGACAAAGGGCGTATGCCTTGAACGCGAGGACATCACCAACTACTCTCTCCGGAACATCACGGGCATAGACGGTGAGACGCTCGGCGAGATACTCGCGATGTTCAACGACGGAGGCGTTTTCGAGGGCCTCGACGTGATAGAAGGCGCGCGTGAGACGCTCGGACGGCTGATGGCCCAGCACCGTATCGTGCTTGTCACAAGCCGCCCGGAGAGGGTAAGGGCCCAGACGGAGACGTGGCTTAAAAGGGAGTCCATACCGTACCACGAACTTATGTTCGCGCAGGAATCGAAGGTTAACGGCGTGCCGTACGAGCTTTTCATAGAGGACCAGGACAACTTCGCCCGCGAGCTTGCCGAAGACGGCACGTTCGTCCTCCTGTTCGACGCGCCGTGGAACAGGCATGTCGAGCACGTCAACATAGACAGGGTGTACTCCTGGGAGGACGTCCGGAAGTTCTGTTTCCCTCCCTGCGCCCTGGGCCATTGACGGCCCGTACGGGTTGCCTATGAAGAAGGCGGACTTCATTGCATGCTCGCTGGCGTTCCATGCCGTCCTGCTCATCATAGCGGTCCTGATGCCCGCGCCGTTTCCGTCCGCCGGTTACACCGCGGCCAACCTTGCGTACGTGGAGGTCGTCCCCGGCGCATCCGCCCCTGTAACAGATAAACACGATAACGAGGACACCCCGTCCGGTTTGCCCCTCCAAAACCCTCTGGATGCGTCCACGCTTTTCGCCGGCGTGCCGGGCGAACTTAAGCTGGGCGGCAGGCTGAACTCTCTGGGCGGCATGCCGTCCGCAGCCAAACCGGCAGGCGAACAATACACCGCGGGCAAGCCTGCCCCGCCACCCGTAGGCCAGGATGCGGGAAATACTACCCCTGCCCCCCCTGCCAAAACTGCCGCCCCCGCCCCCGCGGTGTCCGGTAGCCGGTTCGCGCCGGAGTTTACAGGTACTTCAGCAGGTGCGGAGACCGTCGCCGTGGCGGCGGCTCCCAAGGGGATGACCGGGGTCGTCACCGGCAGGAAGTCCATTAACTTCAGGTACCAGAAGGGCTGGCCCACGCCTTCCATGGTGCGGCTCGACGTCGACGCAGGTGGCGGCGAGTGGACTGCGGAGCCGGACAGTGACTGGATAATGGTCTCGGGCGGGGCCGGCAAGGGCAGGGGCGGCGCGGAAGTGGGTGTTATGGCCGCCGGGCTCGGGCTCGGCTACTACGAGGGCGGCGTCCGCATTTTAACGGGCGGCTCCGGCGGCGAGGCCGCGCGGGTGCCCGTCACGGTGATGGTGCTTCCCAGGGAACCAGGCACGGCGGAGATGCCGCATTCCGCATGGGACGGGTACATGGACGGCGGCTGCAAGATCTGCCACCTGCCCGAGTCCGTTATGCCGTCCGCGGACTTCATGAAGAGGCCGGAGTTCTGCGCAATCTGCCACTCCAAAAACGGGATTGCCGAGAGAAAAGTGGCGGGCAGGGGAGGCCACCCCGTGATGGTCAGGGCGGGTAAGGGCGGGACGCGCATGCCGTCGCGCGGGACGGTGGACACCGGGCCATACAGCGACCGGATGGCGACGCACCTACTGGACGGGAAGGTGGTATGCGTCACATGCCACAACGTGATGCAGAAGCCGGGCGACTACGGGCGGACTTGGGAGCTTGCGTCCACGGACGACCATATGACGTACATGCTGTCTAAGGGCGGGTGGCAGTCGATGGGCAGGCTGGTCCCGAAGGTCTACGTGACAAAGGGGCTTGCGCCGATGCCCAGGCTGCTCTCCGGCGCGGCGCCCTTTATAGCCGTCCCCTCCGGATACGTGTACGACGAGACGGAGGGCAGCATAACCTTCGACAGCCCCGCAAAGGAAGGTGAAGAGGTGTACGTGACGCTCACGAACCCGTACCTTCGCACCACCACCGAGCAGAACGGGATCTGCTACGACTGCCATACCCAGAACACGCACGAGAGGCTTAACTGCCTCGACTGCCACGCCGCGCACGGCACGGCCAACATCAAGGCGGTGCGCCAGAGGGTCAGGATGCCGGGCAAGAGGCCGAGGAAGGTCGTTTTCACATCAAAGACCGGCGTGGGTTCGTTCGCGGACGGCGCCGGCCCGCTGGACGGGATATGCGAGGCATGCCACACGTCCACGAAATATTACAAGGCGTCGGGCGGCAACTCCGTCCACAAAGGAGGGAAGGATTACACAGGCAAGGACTGCACCGCATGCCACCGCCATTCCAACGGGTTCGGGATATGAGCCGACGGCCCATCCCATGGTGGTTACCAGTCCGGGAAAGCGGCGTGCGCGCTCCCATTCCTCTTGACAGCCCCCACATCCGGTTATATAGTAAACCGGTCCGGTTGCGGACGTACCGGGACTTGCGCAGGGCTGAGGTGATATAATATCAGGGTGTGTAAACGCGGACACGCCGCCGTCCGTCCTAATAAATGCCGCTGCGTCCATAGAACGTATTACATTAAATGAATAGCGGTTCGGTTATATCATCAGAACTGGCAACAACTATAGGGAGGGTTCTTGAAATGGGCCGGATATCCAAGGGGCTCGCGGCGGGTTTCGTCGCGGCTCTTGTAATATTTACAGTCTCCGGGAGGTCTCTGGCAGAAGAAGTTCCGGCCAGGCCGCTTGCGCTGGACGAGTGCATAAACATCGCCCTGGGCGGCCACCCCAGGATAAAGGCCGCGGAGCAGGACCTGAAGGCGGGCGAGTACAGGACCGAGCAGGCGAAGGCCGTTTACTGGCCGTGGTTGACCTTTAACGCAAGCAGGAACTACAGGCACTACGAGACGCTTGTGAGGTTCGGGTCGACTCCCGCCAAGACCAGCGCGAGGTTCGTCGCCAACAACTTTGCGTTCAACGCCAACTGGACCCTTTTCGACTTCGGGAGGACATACTATAACGTGAGGGGTCTTTCCGAGCTCGAAAGCTCGCTCACGAAAGACCTCACCGCCGCGGAGCAGTCGATGGCGTTCGACGTCGTGAACGCGTACTTCTCGCTTCTGCAGGCCGAGAAACTGGTTGACGTGGCGAATGAGACAAAGGCCGCGTCCCAGAGCCACCTGGAACAGGCGACGGCTTTCTACGACGTGGGCGTCAAGCCGCGTTTCGACGTGACGAGCGCGGAGGTGGAGTTAAACAACGCGAAACTCGGGCTTATCGAGGCGGAACACACCGCGAAGCTCGCGAGGGTGACGCTCAACACCGTGCTCGGCTACCCGCCAACGGCGCCGACGGAGGTGGTGGACATGCCGCCGACCGAGAAGCTCTCGGGAAGCATGGACGAGTACTTGGCAAAGGCGCTCGCGGAGCGCCCCGAGCTTAAGAGCCTGGAGTTCGCCGAGAGCTCGGCAAGGATGGGTGTCAGGGCGGCCTATGCGGGCTACCTGCCGGCTTTGTCGGCGAGCGGTTCTTACAGCTGGTACAAGGAAGACCACTCGGACATGTTCAAAAGCGATAACGTGATGGTCGCGGTGGACGTCCCCATATTCGAGGGGCTCAAGACGACCGCCGCGCTGGGCGAGGCGAGGGCCAGGGCGCTTTCCGCTGGCTACAGGCTCGAGGACACCAGGCGTAACGTCGAGGTGGAGGTGGGCGCCGCGTTCCTCGGCGTCGAGGACGCCGCCGCCAAGATAGATACCCTCGTATCCTCCGTGAAGAAGGCGAGGGAAAACCTGGACATCGCGCATGGCAGGTACGAGGCTGGAGTCGGGCCGTACATCGAGGTCACGGACGCGCAGGTCGCGTTCACGCAGGCCCTGACCGACAAGACAAGGGCGGAATACGAGTACCACATCGCATATGCCAGGCTGCTGAAGAGCGTAGGCAAGACCGCGGGAGACAAGGGGCTGGGATTATGAAGAAGCTGGCCGTCCTTATACTGGCGATATCTCTGTTGGCCGGCGGCGGGTATTATCTGTACACATGGAACAAGGATAAATCCGGGAAGAGTTACGAGACGGAAGAGGTCAGGCGCGGGGACCTGACGTCCAAGGTGTCCGCCACGGGAAAGCTCGGCCCCAAGGTCTCGGTGCTCGTAGGCTCGGAGGTCTCCGGCACCATCAGGCGGATATACGTGGACAACAACTCCGTCGTGAAGAAGGGGCAGGTCCTCGTCAGGCTGGACCAGGAGGTCATTAACGCCCAGGTAGAGCAGGCGCGCGCAAATGTGGAGTCCGCCGAGGCGCGCCTCCGGGAGCTGGAGTCCGCGCGCGAGATGAACAGGAGCGCGGTAAAGACCGCGATCGACGAGACAAAGTCCGATGCGCAGAAGGCGTCCGCGGACCTTGAACGCCAGAAGCTGCTCTTCAACAGGGGCGCGATACCGAGGGGCGACCTGGACACGGCGATGAACGCCGAGGCCGTGGCGATGGCCAAGTACCGGCAGGCGCTTGCCGCAAAGGGCAACTACGACGTCATAGAAGCGCAGATAGACGGTGCGAAGGCCGCGGTCCGGCAGGCGCGCGCGGGGCTGTCCACCGCCCTTACCAACCTGTCCAAGACGGTCATCACCGCGCCGATGGACGGGGTAGTCATAAACAGGAACGTGGAGGCAGGCCAGACCGTGGCCGCGAGCTTCTCCACCCCGGAGCTTCTGGACATCGGCGACCTGAGCGTGATGGACGTGGACGTGTCCATCGACGAGGCGGACGTCGGGAGCGTCGCGGCCGGCCAGGCCGCCAACTTCACGGTTGACGCATTTCCCGGCAGGGTGTTTACAGGCACGCTTTCGAAGGTGTACTATGCCCCCGTGGAGGTGCAGAACGTGGTGACCTATACCGGCGTGGTAGAGGTCAAGAACCCGGACAGGGCGCTCAGGCCCGGTATGACCGCCAACGTGGAGATAGTCACAAGCCGGAAGAAGGACGTGCTTATGGCGCCTAACGCCGCGCTCAGGGTCAGGATGGACCCGCAGGAGGCGAAAAAGATCAAACCGCCTGAAGGCAAGAGGA
>Ga0214472_10001166_pt1 | contig 30072 bp, 24 predicted proteins | sample RVTome_6_FD_207662 | JGI IMG/M metagenome (GOLD analysis project Ga0214472, IMG submission 207662) | Soil microbial communities from uranium-contaminated site in the Upper Colorado River Basin, Wyoming, United States - RVT140D175 | ecosystem: Environmental > Terrestrial > Soil > Contaminated >...
GAGCCGACTTTGTTTCCTCCCCCAGCTTACGCAAGGGGTCTCCACAAAGGATTTTCAGATGATGATGGATACACGCTTCAAACCATGGGTATTGATACTACTTTTCCTGTTTGGTCTATCGGCCTGCACAACCACGGGAGGTCCGGGTCCGAAAGCCGCAATCGGTGGCATTGGCGGCGCCACGGTGGGTGGACTTCTCGCCGGTGTTGCCGGCGGCCATGCCGCGGGAATTGCCGCTGGCACCATTCTCGGCGGGCTCCTCGGCGGGGCGGTGGGTGACCGTATAGACGCTGCCGATCGGAGACAGGCGAGCCAGACCGCGACGCGTGCGTTTGAAACGGCGCCATCCGGCACCAGCGTTCCTTGGGACAACCCCGACAGTGGCCATTATGGCGAAGTCACCCCCACACGCACCTACCAGACGGCACAAGGACAGTATTGCCGCGAGTATCAGCAAACCATTACCATTGGTGGCCAACCCCACCAATCTTACGGTACGGCCTGCCGTCAGCCGGACGGGAGCTGGAAGATTGTCAACCCATGACAGGATCGTTCGAGGTCTTTCGATCTGAGGCTAAGGAGAGCCGAGATGCGTTGGATAGTCATGTTGATTCTGATGCTTGCTCTGATCCGCATACCGATCGTCGTTGCACAGCAGCCTTCGGCAGAGTTCCAGAAGCTTTGGGCGAGCGCTGACCACAACCAAGATGGTTTGATTGATCGTGTCGAATTCCACGCGATTATGACGGATGTGTTTTTCTTTATTGATGCTGACAAGGATGGTGAAGTCGCCCTTACCGAGATCCAACGCATCTATTCTCAGATCGATCCGAGCAAGTTTGCAGTAGCCGATTCCGATCGCAACGGCAAACTCGACACGCATGAATATCAAAATGCCGTCTCTATCGACTTTGCTGAGGTTGACAAAGACGACAGTGGTGTCATCACCGTACAGGAGTTTAATCGGATATATCGGACCCCATAACGAATCACAGTGAGAGTTGGAAGAGGTTTCAAACTCGACCTTGGCAGCGAGCTCAGTCGTAAATCTGCGGATTGACAATCGCCTGCACACGTTCGCCGTTGAGCGCCTGACCGATACTCGTGCACAGCACTTTGCAACTCTCCCGTTGCACGCGCTCACTCTGCCCCGCCACGTGTGGAGACAGCACCACATTGGGGAGCGTTCGCAACGGATGCGACGCCGGCAGGGGTTCGGGATGGGTGACATCGAGACCGGCACCCGCCAAATGCCCCGCCCGCAGCGCGACCACCAGGTCGTTGGTGACCACGTGCCGGCCTCTGGACACATTGATGAGAAAGGCCGAGGGCTGCATCAGGGCCAGCTCTCGGGCGCCAATGAGGCCCTCGGTCTCCACGGTCAGCGGCAGACTGAGGATGACGTAATCGGCGTTAGACAAGAGCGTGTCGAGCGTCTCCGTTTCCTGTACCGTAAACCCCTGGGGCTGGAACTTGCCTCGGGTGCGGGTATAGGCCATGAGCGTCATGCCGAATGCGGCGGCGCGATGCGCCAGCCGCTGGCCGATATTGCCGAGCCCCACGATACCGAGGGTGGCGCCCTCCAGAGCGAGATGTAACGGCAGGGCCTCGCCACTCTGCCAGAGCCAGGGACGGCGACAGAGCATGAGCAGCAGGGTGAAGGCGTGCTCCGCCACCGGGCTAGCCCGCAGCCAGCCGGGGGCATGGGCGACGGGCAAACCCGCCGCCGTCGCCGCCGGCACGTCGATGCCATCGACACCGGTTCCCAGCTTGCCAATCAGGCACAGATGGGGGGCCGCAGCCATCAGCTCGGCGGTCAGCGGCACTTGCCCGCAGAGGATGACGCGGGCGGTCTTCGCCTCCTGGCGTAAATGCTCGGGCTCGAAGGAGTCCGGAATCACCAGCTCGCAGCCACCGGGAAGATACTCGTGCATCAAGGCAAGACGGGCCGGGTGCTGCCATCGCGGATCAATGGCCAGGATCTTTACTGCCGCTGTCACCAGCTCACCTCCTCCGTCTGAGAACGCTCAATGGCGGTTAGCCAGACACATGCAGCACGGCTTTCCCAGGATAACGATGGCCTCGGAGGGCGCGGGCGAGGGGGCGGGCACCTCTCGAATGACCAGGCGCTCCGCGCGGTGCGGATCGGCGACAACCGCTTGAATCGTACTCATGAGTGATCCTCCATGATCCGGAAACTGTTTAAATCAAGATCAATCCCGCAAGCGGAAGGCTTTGAGATCGTCGGAAATGACGAGCTTGGCCTCGGTCAGCGCCTGGATCTCCTCCGGGCTCCAGCCCGGCGCGTGTTCCCGCAGCACAAATCCTTGCGGCCCAATCTCAAAAAGCCCCAGATCGGTCGCGAGCAGTTTGACCGCCCCTGGGGCCGTGATGGGCAGTTGGCAGCGGCGCAGCAATTTCGAACTCCCGTCACGCGTCGTATGCTCCATGGCGATAAAGACGCGTTTGGCACAGGCGGCGAGATCCATCGCCCCGCCGATGCCGCCCCCTTTGCGGACCGGAATGCGCCAATTGGCAAAATCGCCGTTTTCCGACACCTCGTAGGCCCCTAACACCGTCACATCGATCATGCCACTACGGATGAGGGCAAAGGAATCGGCATGATGCACGATCGCCATGCCGGGCCGCGACTGGACGTTCTGTCCGCCGGCGTTCACCAAATGCGGGTTTTCCTCGCCTTTGGGGGCGAGGGGACCGTAGCCGATCACGCCATTTTCAGAGTGGTAAATGATGTCTTTACTCGGATCGACATAATTCGAGCACAACGTCGGCATGCCGACGCCAAGATTGACGATCCAGTTATCCTGAAACTCCATGGCCAAGCGGTCACACATCGCCTGCCGCTCTAGCTTAGGCTTGTCTGTCATTGATACTCTCCATGCGTCCGGTCCAAACTCATTAGGCAAGCTCGCCACCGGCTTAGTCAAAAATACCGTCCGGTGGGATCTGCACGAGTCGATCGACGTAGACCCCCGGCACGTGAACGTGATCCGGATCGATCTCTCCGACCTCCACGATCTCGCTCTCCACTTCAACGATGGTCACGGTCGCGGCCATCGCCATAATCGGATTGAAATTGCGTTGCGCCAGGCGAAATTGCAAGTTGCCGAAGGTGTCGGCTCGCCAGCAACGAATGAGCGCGTAATCCGCCGGCAGCGGATATTCCAACACATACGTGCGGCCGTTAATCTCGCGGTGCTCCTTGCCCTCAGCCAGTTCCGTCCCGACGCTGGCCGGTGTATAAAACGCCCCGATGCCCGCCGCGGCCGCCCGGATTCGTTCGGCCAGGGTCCCTTGGGGCAACAACTCGGCCTCCATCTCATCGTTGTTGTACATCTCCACAAACGGTGTGATGCGAGAGGGGTGAGTCGGCGCCGTAAAGGCACAGATCATCTTCTTCACCTGGCGGGCTGCCACCAGTGTCCCGATATGGATCCGATCTTCTAATGCCCCGGCGTTATTGGAAATACCGGTGAGATTTTTGGCCCCCTGGCGATGTAGCGCCCCCAGGAGGTTGCGAGGCACACCCACATTGCCGAAGCCGGGCGACATGAAGCTGCTGCCATCGGGGATATCGGCGACTGCTGCATCGAAATTCGGATAGATCTTGTTTTTCATGGGTCTCTGCGCATTCCTTTCGTACCCTGCTCCTATTTTGACCATTTCGTGGAGACATCCTATACGAGACGGAAACCGAGTTCAATGGTGTTTCAAGGGTGGCGCGAACATCTTGAGTTTTAACGCGAGGAGAGGTCGATAGGGCAGGCGGCCACATCCCGCTGCTGGCCGCCGTTCGTGCCAGAATCAATGCCCCGGCACCGCGCCATTCCAGTGCAAATCATAATTGACAGCATACAGGTGAGCATAGACGCCGTGGCGAGCCAACAACGTTTCATGGCTGCCGATTTCAGCGACACGGCCCCGGTCTAGCACGACAATCTTGTCAGCGTTGCGGATCGTCGAGAGACGGTGGGCAATGACAATGGACGTCCGGCCTTCTAAGATGCGCTTGAGCGCATTTTGAATGAGAATTTCCGTGTGGGTGTCGATGTTGGCGGTGGCCTCGTCCAAAATGAGCACGCGGGGATTGCCGACGATGGCGCGCGCAAAACTCAGCAGTTGCCGCTGGCCCACGCTCAGATTGATGCCGCGCTCGGCTAGTGGCGTCTCATAGCCCTGCGCCGTGGCCATGATAAAATCGTGCGCACCGACGGCTTTGGCCGCAGCCATGACGTCCTGATCGCTAGCGCTGGTGTGAACGTAGCGGATGTTGTCGCTGATGGTGCCCGAGAACAAGTAGGGCTCTTGCAAGACCATACTCATCTGACGCACGAGAGACAAGCGTTTCACCTCACGAATGTCGTAGCCATCGATCGTAATGCCACCCTGGGTGACATCGGCAAAGCGGTGCAACAAGGTCACCAGGGTGGTCTTACCGGCGCCGGTGGAGCCCACTAAGGCCACGGTTTCGCCGGGGAGGATATGCAGGTTGATCTCGCTGAGCACGTCCACGCCTGGGGTGTACTGGAAAGACACGTTGTCAAATCTAATCTCGCCCACCACCGGCGGCATGTCGATGGCATCAGGCGCGTCTTCAACCTCGGGCCGGACTTCGAGCAACTCGAAGATCCGCACCCCCGCCGCCATGGCCCGTTGCAACTGGCTGTACTGTGCGGTCAACTGGCGGATCGGTTCGAAAAAGCGCTCTACCCAGAGCGCAAAGGCGATCAACACGCCCCACTCCACCTCGCCTCTCTGCAGCAACAGACCCCCGACGAGAATCACTCCCAACCCCATCCCCGCACCGGTTAAGCTTTCGACCATGGGCTGCAAGGCACCGGAGAAACGGCTCGCCTCCAGGTTGGCGTCGAGGTGCTCCTGGTTCAGCTCGCGGAAATGCCGCAGGTTTTCCCGCTGCCGGTTCAAGCTCTGCACCACCCGGATGCCGGTGATATTTTGGTTGTACTCCCCATTCACTGCCGCAATGGCACGCCGGATGCGGATAAACGAGAGCCGGGCAAAACGTTGCCAGTACACCAAAATAAACAACAACACCGGCATGATCGTCAAGCTCACCAGACCGAGTTTCCAGTCGGTCATCAGCATGGCGATGATGATACCCACCAGGCTGAGGAGATCGGCCAGGATGGTGACCACCAGCTCGAACATCTCTTCCAGCTGCTGCACATCGCTTTGGCCACGCGACATCAGGCGCCCCACCGACATGCGGTGGAAAAAGGACGGGGAAAGAGACTGAATGTGGTTGAAAATCTCCGTCCGCAAGCTGTACAAAATGCCCTGCCCGACTTTGGCAATCGCCACGAATTGCAGGTAGTTGGCGCCGCAGTGTAAAACGGTCAAGCCGAGAAAGGCGAGGCCAATGAGGTGCAGGCGCCCGACCTCGCCACTGTTAATCCCCCAGTTGATCCCCAACATGACCAGCAAGGGAACGCTCACGTTCGCAGCGGTGTAGGCGAGCAGGGTGACGAGGCTGAGCAGGGCATCTTGGCGATACCGCAGCACATAGGTAAACAGGCGGGTGGCCACCGTATAGTCGTAGACATTGCCCTCGACAAACTGCTCTCCCTCGACGCTTTGCATCTATTTTCTTGCTCCATGGGGTTGGGCCCCATCATGGCGGGCCGTAGGGGCAGCCAGCAGGACGTCTTCCTGGGGACGGAGCTGCAACTCGTAGATGTCTTGATACAGGCCGCGTTGGGCCAACAGCTCACGGTGGGTGCCCCGCTCGACAATCTCGCCATCTCGCAGCACCAGGATGAGGTCCGCTTCGCGCACCGTGCTCAAGCGGTGGGCGATGACGAAGGTGGTCCGCCCTTGCATCACCGCAATCATCGCACGGTGGATGAGGCGTTCGGTTTCCACATCGACACTAGAAGTGGCGTCATCGAGAATCAAAATCGGGGGATCGCGCAAGATGGTCCTGGCAATGACCAGGCGCTGCTTCTGCCCGCCCGACAGGGTGACGCCGCGCTCGCCGACATGGGTTTCATAGCCATTGGGAAAGTGCATGATCTGCTCATGCAGCTGGGCGATTTTGGCCGCTTTGACCACGTCGTCAAACTTGGCGTGGGCCGCCCCATAGGCGATGTTCTCGCTGATCGTCGCGCTAAAGAGAAACACGTCCTGCTGCACCACGCCGACGTTGCGCCGCAAGGACTGCAGGGTGAAGTCACGGATGTCGTCGCCGTCGATAGTAATCCGCCCTGCGGTGACGTCATAGAACCGGGGCAAGAGATTGACGATCGAGCTCTTGCCACTCCCTGGGGCGCCCAGAATAGCGATCATTTGACCGGGTGCCGCCGCCACCGACACGTGTTTGAGGGCCGGCGTGTGTGGGTCGTACGAGAAGGAGACCTTGTCAAAACACACGTGCCCCCGCACCCTCCCCATGGTTTTCGCAACGGGTTTTTCTTCCACCGGTGAGGTTGCATCCAACACCCCGAAGATGCGCTCCCCGGCAGACTGGGCGCGGGAGAAGCTATTGATGATGCGAGAGGCGGCACGGATGGGGACGGCGAGCTGACTCAGATAGAGGACAAACTGGGTGAGGCCACCGGCGGTCAGATTGCCCCGGATGACCTCCCAGCCGCCAAACCAGAGGATGAGACCCAGCGTAAAGGTGGAATAGAAGGTCATCCAGACGGTGTTCGATGCTTGCAAGCGCTCGGACTGAAAATAGTTATGGCGCAGCTCTTCGATCTTGGCGGCGTATTTCTCCTGCTCGTACGCCTCCGCCGCAAATGCTTTCACCACCTGGATGCCCACCAGATTTTCTTGCAAGAGGGTGGACGCCTCCCCCATCAGCTCCTGGACGTGCAGCCACATGGCGCGCAGGTTCTTGAGGATCAGGGTGGATTTCAGAACGATGAATGGGATGCAGACGAGGCTGAGCAGGGCCAATTTCCAGTTCAAGGCCACCAGGATGGCGGTGATGGCGATGAACCGGACCAAGACATCCAGAGAGCGCACTAAGCCCTGGTTGACAAACCGTCGCATGGACTCGACATCGGCAGTGGCTTTGGACATGAGGTTCCCGGTGTGCTCGGTGTCGTGAAAGGCGAAGCTCAAATACTGCAGTTTGTCGTAGAGAAGATTGCGGAGATCGAACGCCACTTGCTGCGACAGGGAGTCGGTGGTATAAGTGCGCGCAAAATTGGCCAGCCCTCGCAGGAGGCTCGCCCCGATGAGCGCGAGCGCCATGAGGGCGAGGGTGGCAGTCTCTACACTTAATGGGATCATCCGGCCATCCGCCGGATCAAAGCGGACCAAGCGATCGATCGAGGTGCCAAAGAGACGTGGGACCAGCAGAGAAAAGCCGACCGCGGCCAAGAAACTGATGTAGGCCAGAGCCAAGCGCGCCCGGTAGCGCCACGTCATTTTGACGATTCTAAGCAAAATCTGCATGAAGGCTTTTTCTCCGGCTCCCGGCGGCAAACTCAGAACAGCGCTGCAGGCGTCACAATCCCCTCCAGGTCTGCTTCCGTAGCAGGCTCCTGGAGCTTTACGTCGAGCTCGTGTTCCACAAACCAATAGGCCTGTTTCAGGTGATGTGTACTATGGCTCAAGATAATGTTGAGCAGTTCCAGCACCGTCACTTCGCCGCCGTAGTGAGCAGGCACCACTCGGTCAAACGCGACGGTGTCCTCACTCTGCAGAAATCCGATAATCTTGTCGCGCACCTCCCCACCATAGCGAACTATGGCCTCAGCGGTCACGACGTCCTTTAAGCGTGCGTCCGAGGCCCGCATGTCATCGGTGCTCATACTCCCGTGCGAGTGACTGCGCCAGGCCAGCTCTGGAAACGACAAAATGTGGATGATGAGATCGCGCAGAGTCCAATGCTGGCGCCACGACAGACGCTGTTGCAACTGCTCGTGCGACATGTGCTGCGTGAGGCGAACTGTGGCGCCCACCATATTTTGGTATTTCTCGGCCAGCCAATTGGTTTTACCGGACAAATCGACATCGATTTCGAGGTGCAGGGCGGGAATGAGTTTTCTCGGATAATAGCCAATGATCACCTCCCGGTCATCGATGATGGTGACGGGTAGGGAGGTGATGCCCCGGCTTTTCAGGTCATCCCGAGCGGCCTCATCGGTGGCGACATCGTGGTGTTCATACGGAACCCCATTGGACGAGAGGAATTCCTCTAGCGTCCGGCAACTGAATCAACCCGGGTGGGTGTAGACGTGCACGTTCATCGCATTCTCCTGAAGTAAAAATGAATCTCTATGTCGAGGATAGCGGCTTCCCTATGGCATCGTCAACTGCTCTTTGCAGGGGTCAGGCCCCTGATGAAAATCTCAGAAACCGCCACGTCTGTGCCGTGGCGCCGCTCCTGATACGTCTGGCGCACTTCAGCCCCCGGCATCCGTGCCATCAACACGCTGTCGCCGTGCGCCGCGGGATCGATGATTTGAAAGCGGTTGTGGTAACGATCTTGCAGGGGGAGCCTCGACGTGGTGCGAAACGCCCGGGCCACCCGGTGGCCTGGCAACGTCACCTCGCCGAGTGATTCAAATTCAGTTTCGCCTTTGGCATCTTCCATATAGAGGCCGTCTCTCGCGAATCTACCAAGCAGGTAATAGGTCCAAAAGGTTTTCCGGGCCGCAAAGCGGATCGCGTAGGTGAGAGGCCCATCCGCTGGCGACAGCGAGATGCCAATCACCCCAAGCGGCGGTGCCGCCCGCTCCGTGGGCTCCAGCAGTGCGTCGACTCGTGGCGAGAGCAGCGGTTCAATCTCATGCCCCGAGACCTGGGCGTCGCGGTGTAGCCGAGAGCGTTCAGCAGACTCCTCCTGGGCACATCGCTGATCAAAATAGAAAAGACAGTCGTCGGCACAACTGGGCTCGGTATAGCGAGCGAATAAGTGATCCGGCGTGTCGAGCTTGAATCCTAGTGACAACGCCGTGGTCGGGGGCTCGGCATGACCGTGTAGGGCTGCCAAACGCCGCGATTCGTAAGACACGCGAATGCCATCCGGGGTTTGCCGGGTGGACAACCCGAGTGCCGCAGCCAGGGCTTCGGTCCGCAGCGTGGGGGACACGGTGAAGGTCCGATGCATGCCGCTCGTAAAAAATTGATGTTTCACTTCAATATCAAACCAAGGTAAATACATGCCAATCCTCAACAATGGGCGGTTCGGGGGGCAAGAGCTGGTGGTCTACGCCTGAGTGATTGTATCAAAGATAGCAGGTGGGGTCTAAGGTGACATTGCCCCGCTCGTGCAGCCGGAGATCACCTTACGGTATCTCCGGGTGGCGCCAATCCCCTTGCTTCCCGAGCAGATTACGGGCGATAATCAGTGCGCCACTAGCAACCACCAAGAGACTCAGGCTCTGCCCGATGACGGCATATTGCAGCATGTTCAGTCTGCGCTTCTGGCTGAGCCCATGACAACGATTAAACCATGATGCAAATCCCGAATCTAATCAGCCTCTTACGCCTTAGCATGGCACCCGTTCTGCTGTGGCTGGGGTGGTATAACTATTCGCACACGGTCCTCGTCGTCCTCGTTGTCTCTTTCGCATCCGACGTCCTCGATGGTTATCTAGCGCGCCGGCTCGGGCAGACCTCCGATCTGGGCGCCCGCTTAGACAGTGTGGCCGACTTCGCCATTTACCTCACGATTCCGCTTGTGGGCTGGTGGCTCTGGCCAAGTATCATGCGGCGCGAAGCGCCCTATTTCATCGCTCTTATTGCCAGTACAATCCTGCCTCCAATCATTGGCTATTACAAATTCCGCACCGTCACGAGCTACCACACCTGGGCGGCAAAACTGGCCGCCTTCTGTGTCGGCAGCAGCGTCATCCTCTTATTTGTCGGCTGGTTGCCCTGGCTTTTTCGCCTCGCAACCCCAGTGAGTGTCTATGCCGCACTGGAAGAAATCGCCATCACCCTCGTCTTGCCAAAGAGCCACTCCAACGTACCGTCGTTCTGGCATATTGTGGCGAAGCAAGCGAATCCTATGGACCAAGAGCGATAAGGGGCGATCTCCACCTAACCCACCCTCTACCTAGGGGTAAAGATCCTGCCTGGTTTCCCAAAGCAGCAATGCCGGCGACTTTTTAGCCTGGCCATGATAGTCTGGATCAGAGGGCTCGATCAAGCAGGTTTCCGGGAGGGCTCTGGTGGGAGGCAAGGGGCTTATACGTCAAAGCAAAGGAGATCGAGCGGCTGCGGGCTTTGACTTGACAAACTCTGGAAACACGCGTCAAAATGCGTCTTTACGTATCGATCTGTGTGTCCCTCAGCCGCATTAAGAGAGCCTGTGCACTCACCTGTAGGAGTCTCCCCATGGCGAATCTCTCGCTCAAGTTTGCTGGCTATCCCTGGGATCACCTCACACCGTTGCTCACCGGAGAGGTGGTCCCGAGTGGGATCGACCTCTCCTATGACATTCACCATGGGCTCGGGCCGGTCACCGACGATCCGTCCTATGCGGGTGGCGAGGCCTCACTCGGCAGGTTTATGCTCGACGTCTCACGCGGCAATCGGGACTTTGTCGGCCTGCCTATCTTCCCGATGTTCGCGTTCCGCCATCGCTGTTTTCTCGTCAAGCGCGGCACCACCCTCAATCGCCTCTCGGAGCTTGAAGGGAAGCGGGTGGGGCTTGACGGCTGGCCCAATAGCGGCAATACCTGGACCAAGGTGACTCTGGGTCAAGCCGGTGTCGATATCTGGAAGATCACCTGGGTCGTCGCACCGGTCGAGGGAGCGGGAGAGACGCGGCACGGCAATATCCCGCCGGAGGTGCCACCCAACGTGCAGGGCGGTCCCCCTGGGAAGTCGCTGGTGGACCTGCTGCTGGACGGTGCCATCGATGTGCTGGTGACGGCGTTTATGCCGACGGGCTTTTTCCAGCCAGAGAGCCCGATCGTGCCGATGCTCCCGGATTACCGCGCTGCTGAAACGGCGTACTACCGACAGTATGGCTACGTCCCGGCGCACCATTTGATCAAACTGCGCCGGGAGGTGGTCGAGCGCGATCCCTGGATCGTCCAGAGCTTGATGAGCGCGTTCACCGAGGCCAAGCAACTCTGGTTGCAGCGGCGGCGGCACCTCGCTGACACCACGCCCTGGTTGCTGGCCGAGCTGGCGCAGACGGCGGCTGTCTTCGGCGATGACTGGCAGCCTTACGGCCTGGAGCCGAATCTGAAGATGCTGACCGATTTCTGTCAGGGGCAGTACGCGCAGCAGCTCGTCAGCACGCCGGTCGATCCGCTGGCTGCGTTTGCGGACTACCGACGCTTTGCCGAGGACAGCACGCCCACCTACACTGCGTCGTAGCTGTGGTCACGATCTCAGGACATCCCGATGCCATCGTCCCGAGGGGTTATCCTCAAATCGGGTGTTCTATTGCCATTAGAGGAGGGAGATGTCTTGCACACCGGATGGCGCTGGATCTTGCTCGTGAGTCTTCTCTGCGGTAGTATGGCGTGCGGCGCTGCATTCGACCCGGATGTTCGCAGTCAGATCGATTCGACCTTATCCTACCCCGAACTTTTGGCCAGCCCGTCGTCCCACGTGGGACGCATCGTCTTGCTCGGTGGCACGATTGTGGAAGCCACCAATTTTGCCACCTTTACGCGACTGACCCTGCTCCAGTACCCGGTAGGACGAGGCGATCGTCCCCTGACGAACCAAGCCTCGGGCGGGCGCTTTTTGCTCCGGGTTCCCGGCTACTTGGAAGCCGAGGTCTACCAGCCAGGGCGGGCCGTCTCGGTCATTGGGGAAGTCCAGGGGCGAGAAGACTTACCCCTGGGTGAGACCACCTATACGTATCCGGTGCTGGTGCCGAAGGAGCTGCACTTATGGCCCGAAGGAAATAGCGGGCCACGCATTCAGTTTGGCTTTGGCGTGGGCGTGAGCAAAGGCTGGTAATGCCACTTAGGTAGAGCCGACCTCACTCCCTTCTACTGCTTCGAGATCGAACGCCGCGGCAATCAGAGCCCGCGTGTAAGGCTGCTGCGGCTGTTGAAAGACACGCTGGGTCGGCCCAGATTCCACCACCTGACCGGCGCGCATGACGATGACCTCGTCGCTCAAGGCCCGCACCACTTTGAGATCGTGGCTAATAACTTAATCGTCTACACTGCACAATCTTCCCGAATTGACGCAACGATCGTGCGGGTGGTATCAGACGGAAGAATTGGGACTTGCGCATGAATGATACGTTCCGAATCCGGGAGACGAGCCGCGAGATGACCTTTACCGAGTAGGCGCTCAGCACCTTCCTCGCCAAGCGCAATCTTGGACGTACCCGGACTTTCCACCCGCAGAATGAGGCGATTGCCTAGATTGTCGCGGAGTTGAAGTGGCATCACACGATCTTCCGGCCGTTGCGCAGCAAAGATTAAGAAAATACCCGCGGCTCGGGCCATGACGCCTAACCGCTGCACCGTCGAGGAGACCGTCTCTTTATAGTCATCAATCAGCATCCAGCTGGCAAATTCGTCGTGGATAATCCACAAAACGGGCTCGCACTGTTCGAGTGACGCTTGCGCATTGTATCGTGAGAGATTGGCCACTCCGGCTGATCGAAAGAGATCGTAGCGGCGATCCATCTCCGCTACCGCATTTTCCAGGGCAACTCGGGCGTCATCTTGCGACACAATGATGCCGTCTTGAAGATGCGGGAGAGTTTGAAAGTCGAGGTAATCGACCCCCTGTTTCGGATCGATCAAGAGGATGCGCGCGTGGGCACAGTCATTGGTCGAGGCGATATCGAGCAACAGATTCTGAATCAAGACCGACTTGCCGCTGCCGGTCGTTCCGGCAATCAGCGTATGCGGCGCATGTAATTCACCTGGCGACAGATAGAGCATTTCGCCATCTGATTCCCGCACGCCAAGTATCAGGTTTTGGTTTGAACGCGGCGTCGTGCTATCGACTTGGCGATAGCGCCAACTGTCGATAAGACTCATAATCTGTCGGTGAGGACGGGCAACGGAGATGTTGACGTGACCCGGCTCAGCCAGCACGTTCGTGATCTGAAGACCATGGGTCGTTAACAGTTCATTGCGGCGATGTTCGACATCCGTCGTGCGCAGTCGATCAGAACCTTGTAGCTGTATGAGAGCGGCATTGGGGGTTAACTGCTGCCCGAGTACTTTCGCCTGTAAATTATAACTCAGCAGAGCGGTCCGTAGCTTGTTTACAGTATCACCCAACCATTCTTCGTCGTGACTTGAAACCGCATTTTCCGTCACGAGTGAGTTTAGGAGACGCCGTTCGTGGGGTGCGGCCCACAGGAAATCAGTGTGTGTAGGTTCTGTGACGGCAGTCTCCGTTTGCTCTGCATCAGATGGAGCCGCTGAGACTTCCAGTGGCGACGCCTCTTGAGATCGCGGCGTACTTGTGGGCAGAGAATCGGGCGATGCTAGGGGAGCGGTTCGTTCGGGTGGCGCAGACAAGGTGGCGTCCTCTCGGCCATCCGATTGATCCTGTGGCGGAGACGTCAATGGAGGTGTCGCGGTCCAGAGGACACGCGTACTCGGAGAGACGGGAACACCTTGCGCCCACGGTTTGTCATCACCCAGGGTCGAACGTATCTCTCGCGGACTTTGATGCTGATGATAAGCCAGAGCTAGACGCCGCACGTGCTCTCGTCCAAACACTTCCTGCCACGCATAATCCACATTGCCAATTGGCATGCGCTCGGCTGGATCACTATCGTCGGGTTCTTGCGTATGAACGAACACGTGCGAGTATCCTTTCAACAGGATATCAGCCGTTCCGGTCCGAACGGCATCGCGCCATTCGTACAGCGAAATGCCTTCTGTGGCGGGGACCTCGATGCCATCTAAGATCACATCTGATAATCGAGACAGCCATAGATCACGGTCGAGGCGAGATGGGCTTCCAAAGAGGGCTTCCTGCATCCGGCTTAGCGTCTCACGGAGCTGCACGGCGGACGAGCGCCGCGCATCAGCGAGCGCAGTCCGGGTAATATATTTGGCTTCACTGATGAGGACGATGAGCAGAACCTTATCCTTGTCCCGTTGGGGACTGATCGCCATCACATCGGCGAGGTGCTGTTCTTTTTGCCCAAGCCAGTTTGCGTAATCGTCGAGGAAATACCAGCCACAGTGGGACGATGCGCCTAACTCATCGTGTAATAAGAACCGGCTTAAAACGAGCCCTACGAGTTCACTTGCAAATTGGCCGCGTTTTGCCGCTCGAAGGACAATGTCACCCGAGATGGAACTCGCATCGTCAACCATCCGCTGCGTTAACGCCCGTAGCTCTGCACCTGTAATATCGAGATTCAGGCTTTGAAGACGCCGCTGGACCATGACTTCAAGCAGATTGAGCGGCGTCTTGGAAGAGATTATAACGTTCCGTTCTCCGTGCCGTTGCTGTTGATAGCGAATGACCTGGACACCTTGATTGCGCAATTGGCGACGCGTCAGCAAATCATCCGAATTGACCACCCAGTGGCCAAGACGGTGGACTTCTTCAAAGATGGTCTGCGTGTCGTTGTGTTGGAAACTAATCTGTCGAGCCGGTGTGGGCTTCGAGGTCAAATCGGACTCCGTGCCCTCGATCACGCCATGGAGGGCTTGCAGGTATCGCCAACCTATGCGGGGCTGGGTGGGACATGCCAAATAGAGCACCGACCGCAAGTCGTCCTTGGTGGCAGGGCGCCGACGCGAATGACGGGACGGAACGTGATGTAGAAGCTCGGGCTCGTAACTCTCGATCGGCTCCTCCAACCACGTTGAGTCCGCGAGTCTCGCGATGACATCTTGCAAAAAGACAATGTCGGCTGGCGGTCCGTCTTCCGAGCTGTGAATCGGCGCCGAGTCCGCCATCACCCCAATCCGAAGTCGAGCCATAAAGTCGCGTGAGGCCTCGCTAGAGATAAACGAATCCGTGTCTCTCTCGCTTCCCTCCAAGAGCTTCTCGTAGAGCTGGTGCAGCCGCTCCGTATTGTGATGCCGCAAGATGATTTGACAGCGGACTTCGTCGTCCTCTTCGTAGAGATTGCCAAGGGCATCGACGGTGGCTTCAGGCAAGCGAGCCGAATCACAATCATACAGGACGAGCGATAAGTTCGCGCTTTCGTGCGGCTGAAGCTCCAAATATCGCCGCACAATCTTCAGGATATGCCTGGCGGTTTCGGCCGGGTTTTCGTTCGTCGAAACATCTTCGAGATCCGCGACCGGCGACTCCATCAGCGTGTAGTCAGCCACCGTATCACTGAGTGAAAGCAAGACGGGTTGGCGACCAAACATCCCAAGACAGACCTCCGGATAGTAGGGATGCTTCAGTTCCTCTGCGAGGTCCTGAAAGAATAATCTCGCATCCCCAAAGTCGACGGTGGAGGCCTTCATCAAGTGGCGAATCAACCCACACACCTGACGAGTCCGAGCCGCCATGCCAAGTAGACGTAAGGGATGCCACGGCGCAACAATCGCTGCAGGAGGGCCACCATCAACCATAGCGATGCCGAGTCTCAGGATCGGCTCCCAAAGGTTTTTCCGATTGCCATCGCCAGGCGCGTGTTGATTGAGGCACTCCAACAAGTGGACGTAGGCGACTTCGACATCGAGGCAGGCCACTGATGAAACGCCTTCGGAAAAACAGTCCGTCAGGGCGATTTCGTAGATACGGGCAAACTGTTCCCAGGCGAATTTGAGCGCCATATGGCCGTGTTCGGTGATTCGTTGCTGTTTCCGAGCCTCATCACACGCCTTTGGAATCACGTATGCGAGATCTTCCTCGCGACTGTAGACAGGGATCAACGAACCCCGCAGCTGCCGAAACACCGGCATCAGGGTGCTGACATCAGAGAGGTCGATGGCCTGAAGTTGCCCTTTTTTACTCACGGGTTCGCGGGTGACACGACTCAGTACGAGTGGGTGTTCGATCAGTCGCTTCCAATCTTCTGCGAATTCTGCACAGATACTATTGGGATTAAACTGCCATATCATTTGAACGGAATAGGGCTCCACGTTACCACCGGTCGTACACTCCAGGGTGACATAGAACCGGACTTGATTGTTAATTCTGGCCGTCGAACGTGTTGGCTCAAATCGCCCTCGTTGCTGCCGACGTTCGACAATAGCCTCGAAGTCGAAGATCCCCCCGACGTCCCAGCTGATAAGCCGAGCGGTGAGGTTCTTCACACCTCGGTACCGACGAGAGAAATACATCGCAGCTCGATAATGCATATCCAACCAGTCTTTGGGCGTTTTGCGGTTGGAGGTGATCGTGAGCATCCGCGATTCGGCTACCGGACCGGCCTGCTCGAATAAGCGTTCTAAGCAACGCAGAAGTCCAACGATAAAGTCATCGATCTCGATCGGTTGACCGTAAATGAATCGGTCCCACTTGCTTTTTAACGCACGCTGCTTATTCAGTTCCGCTCGATGTCGCTCATAGAATTCTTCATCTTCTTCGTTGGATTCACGCGTCCGTCGTCGGTCGAGCCGCCGCAGATATTCTTCTTCCGCTTCGGTCAACGCATCGGGAAACTCGTCCTCAAAGAACCCAAACGTCTCTTCGCCAAGGGGTTGTTTGCGCGTCTTGAGCCCCGCAAACAACGCGCTGATGTTATCGCGCTCCCATTCGAGGTCGCACAACGCAGCCGCTTCAGGCGTCCATTTTCCGGGCGTTTCAATGAACGCTTGGCAAACAGGGTGATGGACTGGATCGATTTCGTCCGCCACCGTCCGCCAATGTTCACGCAACTGTTCAGTCAGAATTGGTTGCTGCGTGGGGGTGACCTTCGTCAAATAAGTCGCCCGTTTGTTAAAGCCCTGCTGGTAGAGTCGCTTCCAACGATCAGCACGATTGCGGAATCGTTCGGGAATCGCTTCGAAGAATGCCGAGTCACGAGGCATGCGCAGCACCGGCAACGCCCAGCCAAGGGCGAGCAGCAAAGGCTGCCCCTCTTCTTCCACCGCTTGGCGTGTCATAAGTACGTAAGTTGCGAACCGATCGAGACTCACCGGTCGCGCGTCTTGCAGTCCTTTGAGTGCTTTCTCCCACATCATGAGGTTCGGATCGGTCAGATTCAGCCCCTGAGACGCCTGCGACACCCAGAGGCTATAGGCGCCGAGTAACTCCAAACTCCCAATCGGAGAAATGTCTCGGAGGGATTGACCCTGGTCATCGTCCGTGTTCGCGATTAACAGGACCGGCCGGTCACATTCAGCATTGCGCCAGTGTGTCGTTCGTTCATCCGTCAACAGCGCTTCAGGCAGTCCATGCGGACCGCCGAGCTCACGTGGAATGCGCATGCGAATTTGGTCGGCGATCCCCCTGTGGCTGAGTACAGAATGGCATATAGCGGATACTTGTGCTCCCGTGACGCGATCGAGGAGAAAACGAGCCGTCCCCTCGCCGGTTCCTTCTACTTCAATTCGTTCAGCGAGATAGGCGCATGCGGTTTGGCCGATCAGATCGAGCCCGTTCATCTTCTCCCCTCAATCGTGTATGGGTTATGAACATAGGCACACGCATCGGAAAGCCGGCGCAGCAAGCCGAGGCTGGCAAGCCGCATTTCAAGCCGCAGGGCATTATCTTCAAACGCCTTTTGATCGGCCTGTCCCTGCTCGATATACGTTGTGGCTTGCCGGTGACCAATAATGAATCCGTATCGTTCGTAAAGCGCTGCAAGAAAATGCTGGAATTCCATCCGACGGGGCACAATGGCAAAGACAAGGCTCCGTAGGATGTGGTCGTTTGGGGCATAGCGATACCGTCGTGTGCCCCGCCGTGATGCGAGCCCAACCTTGCGCGTGTAAATAGCGTGCACATTACCGACATGTTGCGTATGTCGGCGCAGCGCCGTGCTCCGCAACCCATCGGCGGAATTGAGCAAGCTATCAGGCGAATGTGGCCCACTATAGTCCACATCTCCATCCGGTCTTTGTGGCGGCCAACGGACCTTGTGGCGTAGAACCGTAAGAGCGTCGCCGTACGGATCGGTACTACTCAAGGCCGCTTGCCACTCCTCCGATAATTCAACGGTCTCCCGAATATACGCTTCGATGGCTTCGCGACTCGCAAGATTGTTCGTGAGATAGGTCTCAACCGCAAGATCCCGAACCGGGGTGCGACTGGGCGCAATGATCTCAAGTACAAGTTGCACGTGCGATCCAGTCGACCCCCACATGTGGGCGCAGCGAAGTTTGTAAAGCACAACATGCAGACCCAGTGTGTCCACAAGATGCGGAATAACGTCGTACCCCGGCATCTGACATTCGAACAACGCGAGCCAATCTCGTGCGAAGTCCTCGAATTCAGGACGCCGTTCATACGGCAGATATCCACCGGGGCGCGACGCTGGCGTTTCGCGTGCATCCGACGTGAGCGCCCTGACCAGTCGATTCCACGGGGTCTGGTCGTTCAGCACGAGCGGTCGCAAGTGGGCAAGCAATTCTTCACCCTTACCACTTCGACACATCATCAGGTAAACCAATTCACCCACCCGACCGAAGAAACGTCGGTCGTTCGTGACGCTGTTCGGCCTGACAGTTAGATCCTCGTAGAGCGCCGCTGGGCCATATGGAAAAACAAACTTCGAACTCCAGCGTTTATTGCTGTCGCCCTCGATCGCAGTGGAACGCAAAAGCTGAACGACACGAGCGAAATCCTCAAAACTTTGGAAACGCGGGCGGACGTAGGAAAAGTCGCGATCATCCGATAGACCGACGGCTGTCTCGCGCATGAATTGTTCCCAACACGACCACCTGGCCTCGTCGTCCGGGACCTCTCTGAGAAATGCCGGCATGCGCGGATTATTAAACAGGATGTGTCGCATATGCAGAGATTTCTTGGGATGGTAGCGAAGTTTGTTGTAACCGTCGGGCTCTTGGAAGGCTCGACCCTCGACGTCTTCAGCATACAGGACATTGAGGAACTCAAGAAATGCCAACCATGGCGTCTGTTCGTCGTAGAGACGATGCCCCCAGATGGCTTCATCAACCCACATTTCAGGGCTGCGGGCTCCGTCACTACGCTCGGGAAAGGGTAACGTAGGCCAACGCATGTTCATCATCCAAGCTGGACTTCAAGTGGTTGGCTTTTTAGGAACCCGCGTCCATCGAGTTCCAAGAGCTTGAGGTTCAGTTCGTCCGGACTGAGGCCTTCCTGTCCGCAGAATTCCTGTTCCACTTTTCGGTATTCACTTAACAGCCGGCTTTTACAGGCGAGGAGATCTTCGTAGCATTCGCGTGAAAAGCTACTGGGAAGCGCACCTTCGGCAACTCTCGAAAGAAACTCGTAGCGGATGAGGTGGAGCGGCAGTGGAACCGCAGCGTTACGGTCAAGGTGTACTACCAAATCAAGGCGATTGTTGGTGCGCAGTTCCAACGCAACCCATTGACCGCGGTGCGGTTCCACTTCGATCACCCCCTCTTCAATACGGCTAACGCGGGCTTGCGAGTAGCTTCCCGCAGTGGCCAAGACAATTTGTCGATCTGTTGCCGTGAGCATTCCGGTGAGCACCCGATTCATACCGCGTACTAATCGGACCAGGATATGGCGGGACGGTCGCTGCCCATCCCGCAACGCAGCGTATACCTCGTGCAGGTATTCGCCGGCAAACCGGAAGACGGTCAGATCCCATAGCCCCATTGGAAGCACGTAATCGTCGGGCATCGTAAAAAAAAGACGCTGTCTCTGATAGCGAACGACTTCAAGGAATTCCTCAATCGTATCCGAGTCACTTCCTTCGAGATAAGCACCCTGTAAGGTCAGGTAGCGATCGGTGGCGCCGTATGTAGAGTCCGCGCCCACTAGCGTATCAAAGGTCGGTTTCAGCGAAATATCGTCTGCCCCATAGATCAACATGTTGTCAATGCGGTTTGTCGTTTCTTCACCGACTCCAAACCGATTGAGCACCTCAAACACCTCGATCGACTCCCTGCGGTTCTCAGTCAGGTTGTCTCCGAAGACGTTGCTATAGGGCGAAGCAAGATACACTGTATTCGCTGCCACAATGTCCGGGACATCCGCGCATCGCAGCAACCGTTCTTTAGCCTTAGGATGGCCCAAGAGCGTGTTGGTCACCAGAATCAGCAACTGGCGAATCGGGAGATGATGGTCGTTATGATCACATAATTCGAGCAGATTACGAAACCGTTCCTGAAACAAGTCTTGTTGCAGTCGCGTGTAATTCTCCCAAATGGGACAGCGATTTTCCTGGTCCGCGAGCTGCCCACGGCATCCTGAGCAGTTTTGCCATCCTGGATGGTTGAGTATCGCACCCAATATACGACCGAGCATATCAGCCGCCGACGTGCGGCTGAGGTTAAATAAGGTGAACGCATGGCCCTCTTGCCGCTGCTCATCCGTGACTAGCAGGTCTTCGATGAGCTGACGCACGGTCTCGACGGACACGCTATCGGGTGCTTTACTCCACGCATCAATGAATTGGCCATCGTTGGCTGCGACAAGATAGACCTCGGCGTCGTTGTGGCCACAGATAGCTTCGGCCATCTGCACCAATAGCTCATTGATCTCCTCCCGCAGTTCACTGAGATCCTTAATCACGGTAAGCGTTTTACCAGATGGTAATTCTAGCTGACGAATCTTGTCGTCTTGTTGCCATACCGACGCCTCGCCGCCCAGTTCTTCCCAGACTCTCCGGCATAAGTAGGTCTTGCCATCACCGGCTGTTCCCGTGAGCACAACCGAATCGGGTTTGTCGCCCTGGAAGTTCTCGACAAGCTCAGAGAGATAGGGCGCCTCAAACGCGATTGGCGGTATACTCGATCGCCTAAGAGCCCGCTGAATACTCTCGTCGTACATATTGTCATTACGCGGAATGGGACCGTATTTTCGCAGAAAGAGAATCCACGGATTTCGAACAAAGTCAGACGACATCGTAGGCACTCTTTTTCTCTAATAGATAATTCACTAACGTCATCGTCGTAGAGACGGTTCAGGTGCTCCCTGACAGCTCCAAGCACGGCATGGGTCTGGACCGCCTCGTGCTCAAGCCATAGATCTCGATCGGTCCACGATTGCTTTTGATCGGCTCCGGTCTGCTGCATGTTCAAATTATTACAGATGTCATCCCCTCTCGCGAATCATACGCAGAAACAAAATTTTGAACATCAGCCTGGGTCAAGGAAACATTGGTAACACTGTATATGAAGAGAGATCCAAATTCCAATATATCGCTTTCCGTACGGACAATACAAATCACAAATGATTGCCGAAGTTGGAGTTGGCAACTCAGACTAGGCGATGTCCCACCAATTGTACGCCTTTCTCATCTAAAAGCTCATCCCACTTGTTCCTCGTTCCAATCAATGAGGCATTCTCGTACAACCCCTTGCTTTCTTCCTGACGAGTCAAGCGCTCAAATTTGGCTCGTGATGGATAGTCTGTCGACACAAATTGCTCTTTCCGATGCAAAATAGGAGGTGACGCGGAGCCGCTGTAATCTCGGTAACTCACTTGGAACGTTTGCAGATTAACGACGAGCGATCCGAAGAGGGCAGGATGTGGATTACGGTCAAAATCCGGGTATGACAGGTAGGAAATTTGCGGTTTGCGTCGACTCAGCTTGATCACGTTCGCTTCTTCTACGAGGCCGATATAACCTCGCGCACACCCTTCATAGACGCGAAGAGTCGGCGATAAAAACGATAGTGCTGTAGCGTGTATGTAGAGCGCCTCAGGCGTCAGCTTCCCACATGCCGCTTCTCTGCATGCAGCATTCACGACATCCATGTTTCCGACAGAAAACAGCAGGTTGTCAGCTGCTGAACAAGCATGGGTGTAGGTACCAAACAACGCTTTGATATCGAGTTGGAGGTCGTGGGGTAGAGCTGAAAAACGCGGGCGACCGGCAAACCGCTCAAGTGCTAAATAGATAAGGAGATCTTGCGCTCGTTCCCCGCGGATCGTTTCCCACCGCTCCTTGCCAGTTGCGCGTTGGACGCCGCCGAAAGCCCGCTGCAGGCTACCAAAAACCTCCCGAAGCGCAATCGCGTTTGGCAGTTCGGCTTCATGAGGTAATCTCCCACGGGATGTGAAAAAATCCATGAGTGGCAGCAGGAGATCGATATGGCGCTCAAAGAGTTCATGACTCTGCTGTTGCACTGGAGCTGTAACGCTTCTTCGGTACCAAGCGGCTCGATAAGATTGCCGCTGAGCTGGGTCTCGGAATACAAAAAAAATACCTGGAGCAGCCGGAACACAGCTGCCCCCAAGTGCCGTGTCAATCCAATCACGGAGTTCTTGTTGTGTAAAGAATTTCTGAAAAGTGCCTCGTTGTGTGAGGTATCCGTCATTATATTGTGGATGATTAAGTCCTTTGGCTTCAACGTTAAGTCTCGCTGAGACAATCAGTACTTTTTTTGCCAACTTCCATGCATCTAGTAGTGCTTGCTCCCGTTCCTCGACGTTTTCTATGACATTGACAACATATCCTAGATTAACAACATCCGATTCCTGTCGTTCTACATGAGACCGGTATACCGGGTCCCATCCTCGACATGGAATGCCACGAGCTTGCAATCCACGTAAGTCGTCTCCTCGACCACAGCCGTAGTCGAACAGACTAAACTCTTGGCTGATCAGACCTGCCTCAATTCCCAGGCGCAACGGGCGCGATAATGCAGTCCGGCGAATCGCCGTTCGATGACGCTGAGTTGTTCCTTGAACCGCCATGATGCAATGCGTCGCTCTTAAATGGGTTTTCGTCAACAGCTTCTCACATCAGTTGCCCATCACAGATGGCAAATCGCACACCCGTCTGTGTCCTCCGCCGTCAGTAGAGGATACAAGGGCAACGCTGCAATCTCGTCAAGGCTTCTACCCTCGCTCCAGGTAAATTGTCTACCGTTCTCGATCTTCTCATACTTCTTTGCCTTTTCGAAATAGTCCGGATGGTGTTCTTGGAGCCGTTGCCACTCACCGCGTTGCTGGTAAAAGCAAAAGTAGCACCCTGACCGTGACCGCCACCTGTAATACTCGGGCAGGCCAAGCCCCGATTCTTCAAGAAGCTGTTTGATATCCGCGAACCCTAATCCGTCGTCCTTAAACGGATAAACAGGTGTGATATTGGGGCGTTTCGAAAGCACGGGCGGTTTCTTCGCCACGTACCCCTCTCGGTTTTCATCCGCACGGATGCCAATATAGCTGAAGGCTTGCCCCTTACCGACGTATGCCTCAAAGGGCTGAATCTTCAAGACACGTGTACACCAACGTGAGCGGGGCGTGGGAAGGAAGCCACCGTACATTTCGTTCAAATACATATCAAAAGGATTGCGACCCGGCTTGTGCTCGATGCCGAGTTGGTCAAAGGCAGTCACCCGTGTAACTTTCGTGCCGAGCAATGCCTCAAGCCGTTCCAGGTATTCATAAGTCTCAGGCAACTCGCAGCCCGTATCACAGAACACGTACTCAACCGTAATCTGCGGGTAGTGCCGGTTCATATAGATCGCCAAAGCGGTCGAATCTTTCCCGCCTGACAGGCTCACAATGTGTCGAATACTAGTGTCTTCGAGACTCGCAAGGGCGTCTCTAATGGTCGCCATGACAATCCTTTCCAGTCGGCATCGAGTGAGTGGACGCTTGGACGGCTAAGAGGGTCTCCTGTGCGGCATCGATGCCCACGAGCGTGACGAGTCGATCGAACAGCGCGGTCATGCGACCCCGCACGAGTTCCGCAAGCCCATGGGCTGCTGTGCCCTGATCCAATAGAGTGGCGTCGCTGGCCAAGGCCATTTCTTCGATACGGTGGACGACGTTGTGCAGTTCACGATCGAAGACGGCAATCGTGCTGTCATCCCACCGGCTGAGCGGTTTGCCCACGAGCAGACTCGAGAGTGACTCGATCAGCATCGCGTCTGAATCATACGGCGTCCGCATTCTGGATAACAATCCCTTGGCGATGCCATCTGTCACCTGCTCGATAAAGCTTTCCGCAAAGCAGTCCGCCCATTGGCGCGCCACCTCTCGGACGGCCCAATCAGTTTCGTCGTGGCCAAACGCCAACGTCCGGCGGATCGTAGCGGCGGCATGCTTGTGGTAGACTGCCGGCACACCCATCAGCTCTTCTGCGCAGACGGTAATCGCCTTGATAAGCTCGGTATGCTGCTCAACTGCATAGCCACATGCGGTTGGAAGTTTGTCCAACAAGAGGTGAACCGGATCTGCGGGCTGACGCAGGACCGCCTGGAAGCGCTGGGCGCTCGCAGAGAGGCGCTTGGTGATCAACGCCGCAGGGGGTAACTGGGCTTTCCATCGTTCAAGCGTATCAAAACAGAGACGGATGAGATCGCTTTCCCGTCCGGTTTTGATCGGCTCCGGGGTCAACAGCGCGTAAAACCCACGTAGGTAAGCACATTGCGCGTCGTTGAGATGCAACACGCGGAGGCGATAAATATCCGGCTCGCGGCAGAGCTGCTCGATTTCCGAGGGGAGAATATCCGTGACATAGGCGCCCCCCTTCGTCAACGACAGCGCACTCGGAAACGCCTTCAACGCGGCGGCAAACAAGAGCGGTATGAGCCCGGCACGGACGCCATACGGCGGCTCCATGAGCCGATCAAACAGGGGGCGTAGCTCCTTGGGAGCGACCGCGGGTTCCGTGAGAAATTGCTGCAGCTCAGTCCACACCGCCCGTAGTCCCGGATCCGCAATGTCGTCAGGAAAGGCGTACCGCCATCGCTCATCTGCATCCTGCCGGTAGAGGCCCGTGTGCATCAGCACGGTGCGCAACATCGACGCGTCTGGAAAGTTCCCCTCGATGCCGAGATTCTCGACCTCCGATCGTTCAAGGATACCGAGCAGCAGCTTTTTCCTGGCATTGACGATCTGTGGCGAGGGTTTGCGCCGCACGATCATCTCATTGTTGATCTTCGGCGTGAGACCGTACACCTGCCGCATGATGCCGGACAGCGCTTTCCGGAGGTCGCGCGGACTGTCGGCCGTTAATTCACGACCGACATGAAACCATCGTGGTCCGTGGGGACCGGGATGGTTCAAACGATCCATCAGGTGCTGTAAATGGCTGCGGGCATCGTCGGTCATTTGCTGGAGTTCCGGCGCGACCAACGGATCGGACTCCACGAGATCGGCATCAAATTGCATGCGTAACAAACATGCCACCTCAAGGGCTGCTTCACGGAGTGGCAATGGCTCCCGAGGGAGAGCGAGCACCACGCGTTCGGCCATGTTGGGGTCCATAGCAGGCAGGTGACAGCGCGCAATCTCCTCGGCCCGGTGCAGATGTTCGGCAGTCTCTGCTATAACGTATAACACTTTCCCATCACAATGCGCCGGCATGGTTTTGAGGGGAGCCTCAAAGCGCAGATAGGCCATGAGGGTGTCGCCATCGTGATACTCCCCACTTAGATACCGCCGCACATGGAAGTCATCATTGTACTCGCCCGGCCGCCACGTCGGCGGTTCCGCTTCCTTGGCGAGGAAGTCCAATAGCTTCAGTTGCTCCCGCTGGTGGTATTTTTCGTCCTCGAGTCGGCCTCGAAGGTCAACATCGGCCCCATGCCACACGGACAACTCATCGCTATGTCTGCGGTGCAGGAGGAGCTTGCGCTCGACCAGGTCCTCGATGACCGATTCTGCTTCTTCGCCATCGTGGTAGGGAGAGACCGCAAAGCGCAACAGGTCGCGTCCCGTCCGCGATCGTTCGCCGCTCGTCCCCAAGCCGAGAAGACATGCACTCTTTAAGACCTTGGCGGCTGTGCCATCCTGGTCAATCTTGCCCAGTGCGCTTTGGGTCTCAAGCCATTGACGATACGTCCCGCCGACCGCCGTGTCGGCCCGCATGATTGGCGCAAAGTAGTCATACAACTGTTCGGAACCAACGGGAGTCGGGTGCTCTATGGTGGACAGAAAGCTAAAGAGCGTCCGCTCGTTCTGCGCCACGCGGGCTGAAAGTCGAGGCAGTAGGTAAAGGGTGACCGGGTCGAGCGGGTAGGCATGGTTCAAAATGTCTTCAAGCTCGCTCTCGGTAAAGTCGGTGAACAAACCGAGCCGTGAGCACGTCGCGGCTGCGACGCTGACGGCTGCCCGGTTAGGGGGAGAAGCGACGGCTCGCGACGCCATAACCGAACCGATCAGCCGGTAGATCTCTTTACTATCATCGATATACTGGATTGTCCGGAACCGCCCCTCAATCTTCGTCCACTCCGCACGCACGGACTGTGGCATCGTGCTGGCGTACCGGAGCAGATCTTGATGGAGCAGCAAACCCAACGTCATCGGGGGCTCACCGGTGCGGCTGACGAATTCGGCAAGTATTTGAAGGTCGCCGAGTGCCGCCGTCCGACCCTCAGCCACTAGCGATTCTAGATGGCGACCGAACTCGTCCCACAAGATGACGATGCGATCATAGTGCCCGCGCGTCTCCTGATTGACCTTTGCCTGCAATACGCCAAGCAACGTTATTGCCTGCTCTATGTTATCACAGGGTATCTCACGCAGCGGTCGTGCCTGACGGCCGAGCTTCAGGCGGGCCATCGCGGCTAACGCCGCAGCTTTGAGACTGTGTGACAGAGACTGGGCGTAGCCATGGAGCGCTAGGACAAGTCCCGCATATCGATGCTGACGGCGGCGTTTGATGGCAAATTGCCCAAGCTCTGGACTCACACGACCGAGCTTGTGAGCAAGATCCAGAAGGATATGTGATGCGTCGCGCCGGTTTTCGATCAAGTGGAGAAGGTACGTCGCCAGAATTGACTTCCCAGAGCCATACGGCGCCACGATGAAAAATGCCCGCTCATCGTCGAACCCGGCTAAGGCTCGCAGGCACCTCTCGCTTTTCTCCGTCGGCTGGTAATGGGCAATCCGCTCCGGATACTCGGCGTCGTAGCAGAGGTTGATCGCACGCAAAAAGACGTCCGTGTTCCCTGGCTCATGCGGCATCGCGATCCCTTTGCTCGATATGGGCATAATAGTCCCGCAACCACTCAAGCGGCGGCTTCTTGCGGACTCGGATCACTCGTTCACTCGCGAGCCCGGCGATTTGGATATCCCCTCTTGGCACATCGCTTTCGACTCGCAGGGCGACGTCAAAGAGTGCTTCACTTGTCAGCACAAATACCTTGCCCGGGCCACCGGCATGCCGGATGGCGTCGTGGAGTGTGACGTCAACCATGTTTGCGTCCGTTCCGGTGTCCGGAAAGGCGGTGGCGAGGGCATAGCCGAACACGTGGGGGGGAATATCCTTGGCGCCTTGGTGGAGTTGATAATGTCCTGTCGTGCGGAAGTAGCTCAACAGTCCCAATTCAGTGAGGGGACACTCCCGTGCTTCTTCGGGGTCTACATGTTCGGGTGGGATGGGGCGGGCGTACGTGTGCAGCAGACAAGCCACATCGCGATGCAAGGTCTTCAGGGTCGGCAGACGCCGTTCGGTCAGTTGCAGATGCCGATGTAATCCCTCTATGCAGACGGCCCGTTCGAAGCGATTGAGGTTGAAGCTGTTGAAAAACCATAACCATGACGCAGCGTGAGCAGGGGCATGCACCAAATTGATGTGCATCGTCCACCAGGTTCCACTCTCACTGAAATAGGGGTCACGTTCATGGATCAAATGACCCAACTCAGTGGTCTCGAGGTGAACCTGTCTGCCGGATCGGGAGGCGGTTGCTTGTGTCGCAAGGCCCGTCGCGACCAGCCAATGGCGGATGGATTTGGCCATATTCCGGCCCACGCCAAGCCAATCGGCCGCGTATGTGTCTACAAGGCGATCGGGCTGCTCGATGAGGAGCGAGAGCCCCTTGTGGAGCCACCCTTCACGGATGGCAAACGTTTCATGCCCTCCAAAGCGCATTAGGTCGACTCCACCCAAAGGTTCTCCCCGTTCTGTATCGTGGTGCGAAACGCACGAAGTTTGGTGCAGATCTCCCGAATTTTCGTCGCCGCCCACTCAATCTCATCGATGGTGTTCTGCTCCGACACGCCAAACCGCACGCTCGCATACGCTTCGTCTTCTGAGAGGCCCATGGCACGGAGAACAGCGGATGGTTCCGGCCGCATATTGGTGCAGGCGGAACTCTGCGAGCATCGAATCCCCATGCGGTCGAGCTGCGCCATCAACGCCTCTCCGTCGATATCCCGAAACAGGAGATTCGTGGTATTACACACGCGCTGCGTTCGATCGCCATTCACCTCCGTTCCCTGCACCGTGTCGAGGACGAGCTGTTCAAAGCGATCACGCAGTCCGTGGAGATACGGCTGGATGTCGTCCAATCGTGCGAGGCGCAACGCCGCCGCTTTACCCATCCCGACGATGCCAGGCACGTTTTCCGTACCCGCACGCGTCCCCTCCTCCTGGGAACCACCCCGAAACATGGGTGTCAGCCACCGGCGGTGGCGTGCATAGAGTGCCCCCACTCCCTGCGGACCGTGGAACTTATGGGCGGTCAGCGAGAGAAAATCGATCGGTAGTGCCGAGATATTAACGTGCAGTTTACCGACCGCCTGCGCCGCATCTGTATGAAAGGGAATGCTGCGCTCTCGGCAGAGCGCACCAATCTGGGCAATGGGTTGCATCACCCCCGTTTCGTTGTTCACCCATTGGACAGAGACCAAGCTCGTCTCCGGCGTCACCGCAGCCTCGACGTCCGGCAGTGAGAGCCGTCCCGCCCGATCGACCGGCAAGGTGATGACCTCAACCCCAAGTTCACCCAGATACTCGCAATACTGAGGAATCGACGAGTGCTCGACCGTAGTGGTGACGATGCGCGGCCTAGCTCCATGCCCTTGGAGGACCGATGCGAACACCAGATTGTTGGCCTCGGTTCCCCCACTCGTGAACACGATCATGGATGGGTCGGTGCCAATGAGCGCAGCGACGGCTTCACGCGCATAGCGGATAGAGTCTCGGGCACGATCCCCTGCAGCATGGGCACTAGAGGGATTGCCAAAGCCCTCGCCGAGCACCTCGACCATGGCCTCGCGCACCTCAGGCAGCGGCTGGGTCGTGGCATTGTTGTCAAGGTAAATCTCGTGAGAGGTTCCAGGTGACATGTGTTACCTTCGCTTCCGGAACTCGTCTAGATTAGAGACGCACCGCCTCCGACTGACATTATGCTCTACTCGGACTGACATGCTTGCCATCGCCATCGGAGAGTTACAGTTATTCAACATTGGGATGAACAACCGGTTCGATGCGATTAGCAAAGTGGCAAATTGCTTCCACCTCGTGTGTGGTGAAGAGCGCGTTTCGGTTCCGACAACGGTATCCGGGTGAAATCTTATCCACAGCATTTGTCGGAAAATCCCGAATACTTCGATGGCTTCGGCAGTAGAAAAGTAGGTCACACCTGCGATCTTGACACTCATCGATTCGATGATTGAGCAAGAATGATATTATTCTGCTTTCCATCAGCATGCCATATAATGTCACATTTAGTCAAATACTTCTATTATGTAATAATAAAGTGGGTAAAGAAAAAAGTAATATCATGTCTTCCTTTAGTTTATACCTATGCTGTCGATCCCAAATAACTGTAACCATTGAAAAATACTTGTCTGTGGAACGATCAATTCACACTGTTCTAGACTCGTAATATATGTGATTGCATTGTTCTCAATCCTACCCTATGGACATGCAAATTGGAACTGTGATAGGTAACTACTGCTCAGTCCAAACACATTGGGTTGATGCAGAGGGACACCTTTGGTTAAATGAGGGGCCTACAACGAGGACCTATTTCAGGTAGCGGTGGTAAGCGCATCCACCCTCACCGATTGTATACAGAAAGTGTGTCAAGCGCTATTGGACAAACGCGTTCATAAAATAAAGCCGAGCTGTATCGCCTCAAAGGTGAGCTGCTTTTGAACCTCTTTGGGAGCGATTCTCCGAAGCTTGCTTCGAGCAGGTTTAAGGTCATCTTCCTTCTGATACCCCGTAGCTTGCTGCGGGGAGTCTTCATTGTGGGTTACGGACCCGGCCGACCATCTTTGGGATGTCAACTACTCCCTTCTACTGCTTCGAGATCGAACGCCGCGGCAATCAGAGCCCGCGTGTAAGGCTGCTGCGGCTGTTGAAAGACACGCTGGGTCGGCCCAGATTCCACCACCTGGCCG
>Ga0214472_10001167_pt1 | contig 30071 bp, 22 predicted proteins | sample RVTome_6_FD_207662 | JGI IMG/M metagenome (GOLD analysis project Ga0214472, IMG submission 207662) | Soil microbial communities from uranium-contaminated site in the Upper Colorado River Basin, Wyoming, United States - RVT140D175 | ecosystem: Environmental > Terrestrial > Soil > Contaminated >...
TCGAGCTGGACGCGGAGCTCGGGGCTCGCGCCGACGACCTCGAAGCCGGGGGCCCGGGTGAAGAAGAGGTACGGCGACGGGTTGACCCGTCGCAGGCTGCGGTAGAGCCCGATCCCGTCGAGCTGCCGGCCGGTCGCGGGATCGACCGGGAGGTCGAACGACTGGCGCCGGGCAAGGACGACCTGGATCGCCTCGCCGGCGGCGATCGCGTCCTTGGCCACCTCGACCGCGTGGACGTACTCGTCGCGCCCGAGGCTGGCGTCGATGGCCGCCGCAGGGACCGGGTTCGTCGCGCCGGCCCCGTTCGTCGACACGCCCCGGGCGCTCGTGCCCGCCATCTCGGCGGCCGACGGCCGGGACGTCTTCTCGAGCGCCTCGAAGATCGCCGCCTCGGCGATCCGGTAGCGGCCCTCGAAGTCTGGCGCCTCCGCGTGGAGCGAGGCGATCGCCGACAGGGTGTGGGTCAGGTGGTCGAAGACGATGACGAGATCGGTCTCGATGAAGGCCGCCGTCGGAACACCGGTCGGGTCCGATTCCGGGAGGGGCACGGAGGGCTCGAAGATCGAGACGGCGTCGTAGGCGAGCGCACCGACGGCCCCGCCGGTGAAGCGCGGCATCCCTTCGCGCGGAGCAACCCTCCGGCGCGGCACGAAGGCCCGGAGCGCCTGGAGCGGGTCTGGCGCCTCGACGTCCGTGACCGGGAGGTCCGGTGCATATTCCCGGACGCCCACCGGCCGGTCCTGGATCCGGGCCCGGCCGTTGCGGACCTCCAGGAGCCGCCGCGGGCCGATGCCGAGGAACGAGTAGCGGCCCAGGCGCTCGCCGCCCTCGACGGATTCGAGGAGGTAGGCCGGGGTCGTGCCGTCGTCGAGGCGCAGGAAGGCGCCGATCGGCGTCTCGAGGTCGGCCGGGCGCGTGGCGCGCAGGAGCACGGTGTCGGCCGTTGCCGAGTGGCGCTTCGCCTCGGCCAGGCTGAGCGGGTCCGCGCTGCTGTTCATCGTCGAGCTCGCCCTCAGAATCAGAACGACCTTCGTCCTCCCGGGACGAAAGGTCGTGCCTTCCGCGGTGCCACCCTCATTCGGCGATTGCCGCACTCCCTGACCGACGGGCCGCTCTCGCGAGCTGCCGATCGGCGCTGCCCTGTATCGCTGGCGCTCTGCGCCGGAGCCTACTTGGGTCCGCGGCGGGTCTCCCGCGCCACGCGTCCGTTCGGTCCGGAGGCTCCCGGGTCCATTCGCCGCCGCCGTCGCTCCGGTTTCCACCAGCCACCGGATCTCTCTGCCGACGCCCGACGGGTAGTCGTCCCGTTCATCGCCCGTCTTCAGTTGAGGCGCGAGTCTAGGCGGAGGGCGAGCCGAGCGTCAAGCGCCGGGAATCGAACGGGCGACCACGCCTGTGATCGCCCGGGATCGAGCTAGCGCTCAGTACGTGGCGTAGTCGGCCTCGTTGACGATCCACACCTGCGGCGCGCTCGTGACGCCGGCCCGGCCCATCGCCTCGGGCAGCGACGGGTCCAGCGAGAAGGCGGTCGCACCCTCCAGGGTCGCGAACTCGTTGACGATGACGATGGAGTTCGGGTCGGCGGCCGAGCGCGTCACCGAGTGTCCCGTCGCGCCGTGCCGGCGCCGGACCGCGCCGTGTTCGGTGAAGATGGCGAACCACGTGTCGTAGTCGGCCACGCTGTGCTGGACGATGACCTTGGCCATTGCGGACGCCTCGCCTTTCTGCCCCGACCGGCCCAATCAGGCCGGTCATTAGGGCCCTAACTATATAGTTAGGCACCGTATTGTCAATACCCTTATCATGGAGCCCGATGAAGAAGATCGAGATGCCAGCCGACTACTACGCGCAGACGCCGGAGGCGAACGTCCTGGCGACCGAGGCCGTCATGAACACGATCAAGACGGCCGACCTCATCTTCGATCGGATCGGGCGCCTCCTTCGTCCCCTGAACGTCAGCGCCGCCGGCGGCCTCGTCCTCGGCGTCCTCCGCGATCACGGCGCGATGTCCCCGTCGGAGCTTGGCGAGCGATTGATCGTGACCCGGGCCACCGTGACGGGCCTCCTCGATTCGCTCGAGCGGCGCGGCTTCGTGAAGCGCTCGACGAACCCCGCCGACCGCCGCAGCCTGGTGGTCGAGATCACACCGGACGGGCTCGTCGTCCTTCAGGCCCTCCGGACCCTCATTCACAGTCACGAGCAGAGCTGGATGAGTTCCTTCTCGGAGGACGAGCTCGGCGCCTACATCGCGACGCTCCATCGGATCCAGGACAGCGTCACGAGACTGACCACCGAGGTCGACTGATGACGTCGGCCGGTGCGTCGGGACGACCGGCGGCGATTGCCGTCGTCGGGAGCATGAACATCGACCTCGTCGCCTACGCCCGGCGCGCGCCGGGGCCGGGCGAGACCGTCATCGGCGAGCGGTTCCAGTCAGGGTTCGGGGGCAAGGGCGCGAACCAGGCGGTCATGGCCCGCCTCCTGGGTGCCGAGGTCTCCTTCGTCGGAGCGCTCGGGGACGACCTCTACGCGACGATGACGCTGGAGAACTTCGCGACGCTGGGCGTCGACACCGCCGGAGTGATGCGCGTCGCGGGATCGAGCGGCGTGGCCCCCATCTGGGTCGAGGCCGACGGCACAAACCGGATCATCGTCGTGTCCGGCGCCAACGACCTCGTCAGCCCCGGGCACGCGACGGCGGCCGTGGCGGCGATGGCGCGCGTCGACGTTGCGGTCGGGCAATTCGAGATCCCCCAGGCCGCTACCGCGGCCGGCTTCGCGGCGGCTCGCGCCCGAGGGGCGGTGACCGTCCTCAACCCGGCGCCGGCCGCACCGATCTCGCCCGACCTCCTGGCGGCCACACAGTGGCTGATCCCGAACGAGGTGGAGTTCGGGATGCTGGCCGGGACCACCGGAGGGGACGACCCCACCGACGCTGCGTTCGCGGCCTTTGCCGCGATCACCGGAACCCGGCTCGTCGTCACCCTCGGGACGCGCGGCGCCGCCATCGTCGCTCGCGACGGGACGGTGACGCGCCTGCCCGCCGACCCCGTCACCGCGATCGACACGACCGGCGCCGGCGACGCCTTCGTCGGGGCCTTTGCGGTGGGCCTGGCGCTCCGCCTCCCGGAGCTCGACGCCGTAAGCCTCGGTATCGCCTGCGCCTCGGACAGCGTCACCCGCCCGGGGACCCAGGCGTCGCTCCCCGATCGCGATCGTTGCGCGGCGCTCCTCGCCGGCGTGCGAGCCCGCCAGTCCGGGAAGGGCGCGCGAGGCACGCCCGAACGCGACGAGGCCCCTCCTGGCGGGAGGGGCCTCGGTCCGTAGGGCTCGCTCCGGGCGGGGCCCGGAGGACGGTTACGCGACCGGCTGCTCGACCATCTCCTGGCGTGCCGTGTCGCGTGACGGGAGGAGGCGCATGAGCCCCCAGTACACGACGAAGGCCACGATCAGGCCGACGACCCAGCTGTAGTCGTAGAGGGGCTTGAGGAGCGGGACGATGCCGCCCTCCGGGAACGGCGCGCCGCCCGTGGAGTACGCACCGCCGATGGCGAACACGATGCCGACGAGCAGGGCAACGACGGCGATCCAGTTCCAGCCGTTGTTGTACCGGTAGATCCCGCCGGCCTTGTAGAGGTCGGCGAGGTGGATGCTGGTCCGGCGAAGAACCCAGTAGTCGGCGATCAGGACGCCGGCGATGGCGCCGGTGGCGCCGCCGTAGGTGCCCAGCCAGGTGAAGATGTAGCTGCCCGGATCGTTGAGCAGGTTCCAGGGCATGATCAGGATGCCGATCACGCCCGTGATCAGGCCGCCGGTCCGGAAGCTGATCCTCGAGGGCCACACGTTCGAGAAGTCGTAGGACGGGCTCACGACGTTGGCGGCGACGTTCGTGCTCAACGTCGCTACGGCGAGCGTCACGAGCATCACGAGCAGGAGCAAGGGGTTGTCCAGCCGTGCCGTGAGGGCGACGGGGTCCCAGATCGCCTCGCCGAAGACGATCACCGTGGCCGACGTCGTCAGGACGCCGACGAGCGGGAAGATCGTCATCGTCGTCGGCAGGCCGAGGGCCTGGCCGATGGCCTGCTCGCGCTGGCTGCGGCCGAACCGGGTGAAGTCCGGCATGTTCAGCGAGAGCGTGGACCAGAACGCGATCATGCCCATCAGCGAGATCGGGAAGATCGCCCAGAAACCGCTGCCCCAACCGAGGGTGCCAGGCTCATTGACGACCGGGCCGAGACCGCCGGCGTCGGCGACCATCCACACCATCAGGCCGAGGAAGACCACGATCAGGAAGGGGGCGGCCCAGGCCTCGAACCGCTTGATCGCGTCCATGCCCCACAGGATGATCATGATGTTCAGGGCCCAGAAGATCGCAAAGCTGAGCCACAGGGTCCACGGCTGGGACGCGGCGACGCCGATGCCGATCGAGATCTTGTCGGCCGTCGTCCACCAGGAGTTCTCGCCCAGCATGGCGCCGATGGCCGCGAACACCGCGCTGCCGCCGATCCAGGTCTGGATGCCGAACCAGCCGCAGGCGACGCCGGCCCGGATCAGCGCCGGCAGGTTGGCTCCGAAGACGCCGAACGAGGCCCGCGCCAGGACCGGGTAGGGGATGCCGTACTTGGTCCCGCCATGGCTGATGAGGAGCATCGGCACCAGGACGATGAGGTTGCCCAGGAAGATCGTCATGATCGCCTGGGTCCAGGACATCCCGAGCGCGATCAGGCCCGAGGCCAGCAGCCAGCTGGGGATGTTGATCGACATCCCGACCCAGAGGGCCAGGTAGTTGTACGTGGTCCAGTTCCGCTTCGCGATCGGGACCGGGGCCAGGTCCTTGTTGTGGAGCCGCGACTCGCCCAACGCGGCGTCCGCGTCGGGCGTCAGCTCATGTCGTCCATCCGGTCGGACGATCTCGCCATCGAATGTCGGGGCCGTCATAGCCTCCCTCCATGGAGTCCGTGCCCGCGCGCGGGCTGCGCGCCGGCGATCGGTTACGTGCGGGGCACGCCGCTGTGTCGTCTCCTCAAGCCGCCTCCTCACGGTTTGTGGGCCCGGCGATGCGCCGTCCAGGGCGACGGCCGCATCGGTCAACTCGAGCGCTCGATCGCACGATCGCGGCGTTCCGCGGTTGTCCGTCCATGATGCACAGTCACGGGTCGGTGAACAGGCCCTTTTCGTCGCATGCCAGGGAACGCCCGGAGCTTGACCGCGCCTGGGCAACGTTGATGGCCGATTGAAGCACCCGCCGCGTCCGCCCGAGAGGGCCGCAGGTCCCGATTCGGGCGGCCGTTCGGGCCGAGCAACCAGCCGCTCGATCCGGGCGCAGCGCGATTGAGGTCCGGCCCGCCCGTCCTTTCGTGGCTTCCGGCCCATGCCCTTGCCACGCGGTCGGCAGAGCCTTGGCCGGTCGAGCCAACGCGGCCGTGAGCGGCCGCCTCGACGGCGTCCCCAAGCGGCAGGAGGTATCCACGCATGTCCCGTATGGTCCGGGCGGCCCTGCTCCAGTCGACCTGGACGGGTGACAAGGAATCGATGATCCAGAAGCACGAGGACTACGCTCGCAAGGCCGCCGCCCAGGGCGCCCGGGTGATGTGCTTCCAGGAGCTCTTCTACGGGCCCTACTTCGCCCAGGTCCAGGACGCCCAGTTCTACGCCTACACCGAGCTCATCCCCGACGGCCCGACGACGAAGCGGATGCAGGCCCTGGCCCGCGAGACCGGGATGGTCCTGATCGTGCCGATGTACGAGGAAGACGAGCACACGACGGGCATCTACTACAACACCGCCGCTGTCATCGATTCGGACGGCTCCTACCTCGGCAAGTACCGCAAGACCCACATCCCCCACGTCAAGGGCTTCTGGGAGAAGTTCTATTTCCGGCCCGGCAACCTCGGCTATCCCGTGTTCGAGACCGCCGTGGGCAAGGTCGGCGTTTACATCTGTTACGACCGCCACTTCCCCGAGGGCGCTCGAGCGCTCGGGCTCAACGGCGCCGAGCTCGTCTTCATCCCGTCGGCCACCAGCCGCGGCCTGTCCGAGTACCTCTGGCGGGTCGAGCAGGTCAGCCACGCCCTGGCCAACGGCTACTTCGTCGGCACGATCAACCGGGTCGGCATCGAGCCGCTCGGCGACGACGACTTCTACGGCCAGAGCTACTTCGTCGACCCCCGCGGCCAGTTCGTCGGCGCCGTGGGCGACGCCCATGACGAAGAGCTGATCGTCCGCGACCTCGACATGGACATGGTCCAGGAAGTCCGCCAGACGTGGCAGTTCTACCGCGACCGCCGGCCGGAGATGTACGCCGACCTCGTGCATCCGTAGGCCCGCGACCCCCATCCGCGTCCCCGAGGAGAAGCACATGCGCACGCTCATCAAGGGCGGCACGATCGTCAACGCCGACGCGATGGTCTCGGCCGATGTCCTCGTCGACGGCGAGGAGATCGCCCTCATCGGGCGAGACCTCGACGTCCCGGCCGATCGGATCATCGACGCGACGGGCAAGTACGTCATCCCGGGCGGGATCGATCCCCACACCCACATGGAGCTGCCGTTCGGCGGCACGTTCGCCGTGGACACGTTCGAGTCCGGGACCCGGGCGGCCGCCTTCGGCGGGACGACGACGATCATCGACTTCGCCGTCCAGCCCCGCGGCGGGACCCTCCACCAGGGCCTCGACACCTGGCACGAGAAGGCCGACGGCAAGGCCTGCATCGACTACGGCTTCCACTGCATCGTCTCCGACATGCGCGACGACCTCCTGCCGGAGATGGACCGGCTGGTCGAGGAAGGCGTCACGACCTTCAAGCTTTTCACCGCCTATCCCGGCGTCTTCCTGAGTGACGACGGCGCGATCTTCAAGGCCCTCAAGCAGACCGCGACCAACGGCGGCATGGTCCTCATGCACGCCGAGAACGGCCCGGTCATCGACGTCGTCGCGGCCGACCTCGTCGCCAGGGGCACGACCGATCCGATCGGCCACGGCCTGGCCCGCTATCCGGTCTTCGAGGGCGAGGCGACGAATCGAGTGATCCGGCTGGCCCAGGCCGCCGGCGCCCCGGTCTACTTCGTCCACATGTCGGCGAAGGACGCCCTCGACGAGGTCCGACAGGCGCGGGACGACGGCTGGCCGATCTACGCCGAGACCTGCCCGCAGTACCTCTTCCTGACGCTCGACGACCTCGGCCACGGGTTCGAGGGCGCCAAGTTCGTCTGCTCGCCGCCGCTCCGGACCCCGGACCACGCCGTCGAGCTCTGGAAGGGCCTCGTGTCGAACGACCTCCAGCTCGTCGGCACGGACCACTGCCCGTTCGACTTCCACGGCCAGAAGGAGATGGGCCGGGGCGATTTCCGGAAGATCCCGAACGGCCTGCCGGGCGTCGAGGAGCGAGTCGACCTCATCCACGACGGTGGCGTCGTGGCCGGGAAGATCACCCCGAGTCGGTGGGTCGAGCTCGTCTCGACGGCGCCGGCGAGGATGTTCGGCATGTCGAGGAAGGGCGCCATCGCCGTCGGCTACGACGCCGACATCGTCGTCTACGACCCGACCCGCAAGCACGTCCTCAGCGCCTCGACCCACCACATGGCCGTCGACTACTCGTGCTACGAGGGTCGAGAGGTCACGGGCGGGGCGGATGTCGTCCTGTCGCGGGGCACCGTGATCGTCGAGGGCGCGGAGTGGCTCGGCCACGCCGGCCACGGCAAGTTCCAGCGGCGCGAGCCGCGCGGCTTCAAGGCCGTCCTGCCGACCCGTCCCGAGAAGGGAGCGCCCGCGCTCGTCGGCTAGCACCTGACGTCCTCTCGCCGCTCCCGCCGCCGGCCCGCCCCCAGGCCGGCGGCTCGATTCTCTGAAGACGAGACACTCCCTCTGGCCCGCCCGGCGCGGGCACTTCGGCCGTGTCCAAGGCGAAGAAGCACTCCCGAGAATGGGATCTTGCGTCCATGTTGTCGCCGCCCGCCGGCGACCGACCGAAGGTCGAGGAACCATGACCGTCGATATGTCGGCAGGGCGCGTGCCCGATCCATTCCTCCCGTTGCCGCTCCTGACGCCGTCCGCCGCACGGACCGAGGCGGACCGCTGCCTCTACTGCTTCGATGCGCCCTGCGCGCAGGCGTGCCCGACCGGCATCGACGTCCCGTCGTTCATCCGCAAGATCGCGACGGGCAACCTCGAGGGCAGCGCCCGGACGATCCTGGCCGCCAATCCCCTCGGCGCCACCTGCGGCGCGGCCTGCCCGGTGGAGCGACTCTGCGAAGGCGCCTGCGTGCGGGTCGGCCTCGATCGCCCGATCGCGATCGGACGACTCCAGCGCTACGCCGTCGAGGCGGCCGCGGCGACGGGCAGCCCCGCCCTCGCGCCGGCCGAGGAGACCGGCAGGAGCGCCGCGATCATCGGCGCCGGGCCGGCCGGGATCGCCTGTGCCGCGGAGCTGCGCCGGGCCGGCGTCGGGGTGACCCTGTACGACGCGAACGTGCGCCCCGGCGGCCTGGGCGACCACGGGATCGTGCCCTGGCGCCTGCCCCGCGAGACCGTCGCGGTCGACGTGGCCGCCGTGGAGCGCGCAGGCGCCCGGTTCGAGATGGGCCAGACGGTGGGTCGCGACATTGAGCCGGCGGCGCTGCTCGCCGATCACGACGCGGTGGTCCTGGCCATCGGCCTCGGCCACGGCAAGCACCTGGGCATCCCCGGTGAGGAGCTCGGTGGCGTCGTCGATGCGCTCGACCTGATCGGCAGCGCCATCGACGGCGGCGCGACCCCCGTCACGGTCGGCCGGCGCGTCGGCGTCATCGGCGGCGGCAGCACCGCCTTCGACGCGGCCGCTGCGGCCGTCCGCCTGGGCGCCGACGAGGTGACCCTCTTCTACCGCCGCAGCGCCGCCGAGTGCCCCGCCTACCCGCATGCGATCGAGCTCGCCCGCAGCCTGGGCGTCACGATCCGCTGGCTCACGGCGCCGGTCGAGATCGTCGGCGAGGGCTCCGTCTGGTGCGTCGCCTTCGAGTCGATGACGCTCGGCGAGCCGGATGCGTCGGGCAGGCGCCGGCCCGAGCGAATCGAGGGCTCGCGCTTCGACGTCGCCCTCGACACGGTCGTCCGCGCCGTCGGCCAGGCCGGCCCGACGGACCTCCTGGCCGCGCTCGGCATCCCCGTGGACGCAGGCACCGCCGTCGCCGACGAGGCGACCGGCCGGACGGCCAATCCCAAGGTCTGGGCCATCGGCGATATCGTCAACGGCGGCGCCGAGGTCGTGAACGCGGTCCAGGCCGGGAAGCTGGCCGCCCGCTCGATCATCGAGACCCTCGGCGTCGGCGGCGGCCGGATCGTCCCGGTCCGCCCGACCGACTCGACCGTCCCCGGCGTCGACCTCTTCACCGACATGGCCGGGATCCGCTCCCCGAACCCGTTCTGGCTGGCGTCGTGCCCGATCACCAACACCGGCGAGATGGTCGCCCGGGCCTTCGACGCGGGCTGGGGCGGCGTCGTCTGGAAGACGGTCGGCGAGCAGATCACGAACGTGACCTCCCGGCTCGGCGCCCTCAACGTCGACGGTCGGCGGATCGTCGGGCTCTCGAACATCGAGCTCATCAGCGATCGCCCGCCCGAGGTCAACTTCGCCGAGATCGCCGACGTCAAGCGGCGCTACCCGAACCACGCCGTGGTCGTCTCGCTCATGGTCGAATCGAAGCCCGAGACCTGGTACGACTTCGTCGGCCGGGTCAACGACACCGGCGCGGACGGCATCGAGCTCAACTTCGGCTGCCCCCACGGGATGAGCGAGCGCGGCATGGGCGCGGCCGTTGGCCAGGTGCCCGAGTACGTGCAGATGATCACGGAATGGGTCATGGAGAAGGCCGCCGTCCCGGTCCTCGTGAAGCTCACCCCCAACGTGACCGACATCCGCTTCCCGGCCCGGGCCGCCCGCGCGGCCAACGCCGACGGCATCGCCCTGATCAACACGATCAGCTCGCTCATCGGGGTCAATCTCGACACCTGGGCGCCGCTGCCCGACGTCCGCGGCAAGGGCAGCCACGGCGGCTACTCCGGGCCGGCGGTCAAGCCGATCGCCCTGAACATGACATCGGCCGTGGCGTCCGACCCGGACGTCCGGCTCCCGATCTCGGCCATCGGCGGCATCGCCGACTGGCGTGACGCGGTCGAGTTCATGCTCGTCGGCGCGACGACCGTCCAGGTCGGGACCAGCGTCATGCACTGGGGCTATCGCATGATCGACGACCTCGTCGACGGGATGTCGACCTACCTTCGCTCGAAGGGCCTCCACAGCCCCGCCGAGCTCATCGGGAAGTCGCTGTCGACCCTGACCGACTGGGGCCATCTCGACCAGTCGTTCCGGCTCCTCGCCCAGATCGACGAATCCCGCTGCGTCCACTGCAACCTCTGCTACACCGCCTGCAACGACGGCGCCCACCAGGCGATCCGCCTGGAAGGGTCGAACGGCACGTCCCGGCTGTCGGTGGACGGCGACTACTGCGTGGGCTGCCGCCTGTGCGCGTACGTCTGCCCGGTCGAGGGGTGCATCACGTTCCAGGAGCTGGAGGGCGCCGCAGCCATCCATTGACGCGATGGCCCCCTCAGCGTGTGACCACCGGACCTTGTTCGGGCCGGTACTCGCGGCCACGATCGGGGCGAAGCGATTCGCAACGACGTCCGAGGGTGCCCTGCGTCCGGGCCCGGTTCGTCGGGCAACTGCTGGGATGAACCAAGGAGGCACCAAGTCGTGACCATCGAAGCCATCCGCCCGGATGTCGCGCAGCCGGCGACGCTGCCGATCCTGTCGCACTGGATCGGCGGCAACCCCGTCGAGGTTCTGCCCGAGAACACCGGGCCGGTCTACAACCCGGCGACCGGCGAGGTCATCGCCCGCGTTCCGCGCGGCGGCAAGACCGAGGTCGACCGCGCGGTCGAGGCCGCCGTGGCCGCCTTCCCGGCCTGGCGCGACATGCCGCTCATCGCCCGCAGCCAGATCTTCTTCGCCTTCCGTGAGCTGGCCTGGAAGCACCGTGAGGAGCTCGCGGCGCTCATCACCCGCGACCACGGCAAGACCTTCGCCGATGCCCTCGTCGGGGTCACCCGCGGCATCGAGACGGTCGAGTACGCCTGCGGCCTGCCCGTCCACATGGCCGGGATGAACACCCCGAACGTCGCGACCGGCGTCGACGCGGTCACGCTCCGCCAGCCGCTCGGCGTCGTCGCGGCCATCACCCCCTTCAACTTCCCGGTGATGGTCCCGATGTGGATCCTGCCGATCGCGCTCGCCGCCGGCAACGCGGTCATCCTCAAGCCCTCGTCCCACACGCCGGGCGCGACCCAGCTCCAGGCCGAGCTGTGGAAGGAAGCGGGCATCCCGGACGGGATCCTGAGCGTGGTCTACGGCGGTCGCGAGGCCGTCGCCGCCATCGTCGAGCACCCCGACATCAAGGCCATCCAGTTCGTCGGCTCGACCGCGGTCGGACGGTACGTCTACGAGGAGGGCACGAAGCGCGGCAAGCGCGTCGGGGCATTCACGAGCGCCAAGAACATGATGGTCGTCCTGCCCGACGCCGACATGGAGATGACCGCCGACGCGGCCGTCGCCTCGGGCTACGGCTCGGCCGGCGAGCGGTGCATGGCCCAGACGCTCATCGTCGGGGTCGGCGACGTGGCCGACCGGCTGCGGCCGATGATGCTGGAGCGGATCGCCAAGCTCAAGATCGGCCCGGGCATGGAGCCCGACGTCGACATGGGCCCGATCTACACCCGCGAGCACCGGGAGTCGATCATCAAGTGGATCGACCGGGGCATCGAGGAGGGCGCGGAGCTCGTCGTCGACGGGCGGCCGTTCGTCCATCCCGAGCATCCCGACGGGTTCTACCTCGGCGTCACCCTCTTCGACCATGTGAAGCCGGGCATGGACATCTACAACGAGGAGATCTTCGGGCCGGTCCTCGGGATGGTCCGGGTGGCCACGTATGACGAGGCGATCAACCTCGTCAACAGCCACAAGTACGCCAACGGCACCGCGATCTTCACGACCGACGGCGGCGCCGCCCGGCGCTACCAGCTCGAGGTCGAGGTCCCGATGGTCGGCGTCAACGTGCCGATCCCCGTCCCGGCCGGCTACCTCAGCTTCAGCGGCGCCAAGGAATCCGCCATCGGCGACCTCCCGATGCGCGGCGAAGATGGCCTGCGGTTCTTCAGCCGCCAGAAGGAGGTCACGATCCGCTGGCCCGAGCCGGGCCGGCGCGCCGCCCTCAGCCTCGTCTTCCCGAGCAACAGCTAGGCACGGCCCGGCGCGCCGACCCGGCGCGCCGGCCCTCGCTCACTCGCGGCGCCCCGCCGGACCCTTCGCCGGCGGGGCGCTTCGCTTGTCCCGGCGCGCTCCCCGGACTGGGAGTCCGAGTTTTCTGCATGGCACCGGGCGCGTCGGCACGCGCCGTTGCCCAGGTCCCGATTCGCGGGCTGGAGGAGAGCGATTCGCGAGGCGGCGCCGGAGGGACCGCGGCTTCCAGGGCGTTCCCTGCACGAATCCCGGACTGTGGGTCCGAGGCGGGTCGGCAAGCGCGGGATGGCGGTCCGGCCCGGCTGACCGGATCAGTCCTCGGCGATCTCGTAGCCGCCGCCCGGGACGGGCACGAAGAACAGCTCGTCGGGGAAGCACCAGCGCCAGTCCTCGCCGGGCTGGCCGGAGCGCATCATCGGATGGCCGGTCGCGCGGTTGTGGGCCGACATGTGGCGATTGGGGCTGCCGTCGCAGCACAGCGTCAGGCCGCAGTCCAGGCACTGCCGGAGGTGGTACCAGGTCGAGCCAATCTCGACGCACGTCGGGCAGACGTCGAGCGGCGGGTCGACCTCGACGCCGGTCTCGAAGTGCGCGCAGAGTTGCGACATCGGGTGATCCCCTCGGCTGATGCGTATTCCGCGAGGTACGGACCGGCGGAAGCCTCCCCGATCAGGCGCTCGTTCCCCGCACGCCCCTGGTGCGCGATGGCGGAGAGGGTGGGATTCGAACCCACGGAGACTCGCGTCTCACCTGTTTTCAAGACAGGACCGTTCAACCGCTCCGGCACCTCTCCGCGGCGATTGTACGGGCGCCGCGCGAGCGGGCGGGTCAGGCCGGGGCGGTGATGCGATCGATGCCCATGTACGGCCGGAGCGGAGCCGGCACGTCGACCGAGCCGTCCGGCCGCTGGTACGTCTCGAGGATCGCGGCCATGACCCGGGCCAGGGGCAGGCCCGAGCCGTTCAGCGTGTGGACGAGCTCCGGCTTCGCGCCCGGCTCGGGGCGGTAGCGGACGGCCATCCGGCGCGCCTGGAAGTCCCGGAAGTTCGAGCACGAGCTGACCTCGAGCCAGCGCTCCACGCCCGGCGACCAGACCTCGATGTCGTACTTGCGGGCCTGGGTGAAGCCCATCTCGCGGGTCGCCATCAGGAGCACCCGGTAGGCCAGGCCGAGGCGCTTCAGGAGCTCCTCCGCGCGTCCGGTCATCCACTCGAGGGCCTCGGCCGACGCTTCGGGCTTCTCGAAGAGGACCATCTCGACCTTGTCGAACTGGTGGACCCGGAGGATCCCCCGGGTGTCCTTGCCGGCGGCACCGGCCTCGCGCCGGAAGCACGGCGTGTACGCGGCGTAGCGGATCGGCAGCTCGGCCGCCTCGAGCATCTCGTCGCGGTGGAGATTCGTGACCGGGACCTCGGCTGTCGGGACGAGGTAGAGGTCGTCGCGGGTGACGACGTACATCTGGTCTTCCTTGTCCGGGATCTGGCCGGTCCCTCGAGCGGACGCGGCGTTGACGACGGCCGGGGGCCAGATCTCGGTGAAGCCGTTCTCGCGGGTGTGGACGTCGAGGCACCACATGATCACGGCCCGCTGGAGCGACGAGCCGGCACCCTTGTAGACCGGGAAGCCCGACCCGGCGATCTTCGCCCCGCGCGGGAGATCGATGATCCCGAGGGCCTCCGCGACGTCCCAGTGCGGCCGGCGCTCCCAGGTGGCGCCGCCGGCCCGGGCGTCCGCCCCGATCTCGCCCTCGACCGGCACGTCGTGGGGCAGCTGCTCCCCCCACGTCCGGATCGTGACGTTCGACTCCTCGCCGCCGACCGGGATGTCGGCCTCGGCCGGGTTCGGGATCCGGAGCAGGAGGTCGTCGACCTGGGCCTGGGCGTCGGCGAGCTCCGCGTCGATCTCGGTCAGCCGCTCCCCGATGGCGGTCGAGCGGGCCCGGAGCGCGGCGACCTCGGGGCCGTCCGGTTTCGCCCCGCCCTTGATCGCCTCGCCGATCGATTTCGAGGCGGCGTTGCGCTCGGCGCGAAGCGCGTCGCCCTCGCCCTGGAGGGTCCGCCGCCGGGCGTCGGCCTCGAGCGCGGCATCGACGACCGACGGGTCTTCGCCCTTGTCGAGGGCGCCCTTCCGGATCGCGTCCGGCTCGTCGCGGAGCCGGGCCAGCCCGACGCTCACGCCCCACCTCCCGCGGTCGACATCGTCGCACTGGCGGCCGCGGCCTCGCGCAGGCGCAATGCCACGCCCGCCATCAGGACGCGGCCCCGACCGACTGCGTCGCCGCTTCCCGCAGGCGCGTCAGGACGAAGTCCTGTTCGAGCCCGGCGAGGAGCCAGCCGGCCCGCGGGCCGTTGGGGCGGCCGAGGAAGGCGAGGTAGAGGGCGGCGAATGCCCGGCCGGGTGGCAGCCCAAGCCCGGCCGCGGTGGAGAAGATGGCCGACTGCCAGGCGTCGCCGCCGCTCGGGCCGCCTTCGTGGAGCACCGCGCCGGCGAGGGCGGCGAGGAACGCCCGCTGCTCGGGATCGAGGCTCCGGACCTCGTCGGGCAGCGCCTCCCGCACGGTCATCCGGGCCCGGTCCGGCGCATACGACTCCAGCCAGGCCTGGGCGGCGGCGATCCGTTCGTTGAGGACGTCGCGCTCGTGGCCGGTCAGCTCGGTCCCCTTCTCGGCCGCCATGAGCGCCTCGATGTCGGCACCCGGGACCTGGACCAGGAAGGCGAGGTGGGCGAAGCTCGGCCGGAACGCGGCGGCCTCGGCGGCGACGTCGGCTGCCGGGTCTCGGAGGGCGTAGCGGAAGACCGAGGCATAGCCGGGCGGCAACTCGCCCTTGACGGGCCGCCCGGCGGTCGCGTCGGCCAGCCTGTCGAACTCGTCGAACAGGCGCGGGATCGCGTCGGTCCCGTCGGGGTCGAACTCGATGGCGTGGTTCGGGCGGGGCCGGATGAAGAGCGTCCGGAGCTGCTCGGGCGGGATGACCTGGACGATCTCGTGGGCCGCTGCGCCGCGACCCTTGGAGGTCGACATCTTGCGGCCGCCGATGTTCAGGAACTCGTAATCGATCCGGATCGGCGGCTCGCGCTCGTAGACCTCCCGGGCGATCGCATCGGCCCGGTCGCGCGATCCGCCGGCCGTGGCGAGATCCTTGCCGCAGGGCTCGATCGTGACCCCGAGGACGCTCCACTGGGCCGCCCACTCGAGGTTCCAGGGCAGCTTGGCCCGCCCGCCGAAGGGCGACGCCCAGCCAGTCGCGCCGCAGCCGCGAGCCCAGGTGACGAGGTCCGCCCGACACTCGTAGAACACCCGCTGGCCGTCCCACTTCGTGACGATCGTGGTGCCGACCCTGCCGCACGTCTCGCACACGACGAGGACCGGGTGCCAGGTGTCGGGGTGCTGGACGTTCGAGACCCGTCGGTAGAGGTCGCGCACGACGTCCGCCCGATCGAGCGCCCGGCCGACGTACTCGTCCATCGCCCCGCTCGCGTAGATCTCGCTCATCCAGTAGTAGCGGTCGGGGTGGATCCCGAGATCGGCGAAGAGGTCGATGAAGATCTGGGCGTGGTGCCGCGCGTACGAGGGGTGGCCGTCCGGGAGCTGATCCGGGATGTGAGCGAGCGGCACGCCCATGTAGCGCTCGACGGCGTCGGCCGTCAGGAGCGCCTGGGCGTCCATCGCATCGAGGTCGTCGACGCCGTAGAGGAGCGTGGTCTCGTGGCCGGCGGTGCGGAGGGCCCGGGCGATGACGTCGAGGATGACCGGTCCGCGGAGGCTCCCGACGTGGACGGTGCCGGAGGGCGTCTTCGAGTCATTGACGACCTGCGGGCCCGAGACCCGCGCCGCCAGCTCGTCCGCCCATTCCATCGGTCGCTCGCTCCTTGTCGTGTGCCGGGACCCGGCCCGACCTGGAACGCCGAACCGGATCTTTACCTAGCTGATCCCGACGATCGTGTACGAGATGTCGCCGGCCGGGACCTGCACGGCGACCTTGTCGCCCTTCTTGCGCCCCAGCAGCGCTCGCCCGACGGGGCTCTCGTTGCTGATCCGGCCCTCGGTGGGCCGGGCTTCGGTGGACCCCACGATCGTGAACGATTCCTTGCCGTCCGGTCCGTCGACCTTCACTGTCGAGCCGATCTGGACCATCTCGATCGAGGGGTTCTCGTCGATGATCGTGGCGTTCTTGATGAGCGCCTCGAGGGTCTGGATCCGGCCCTCGACGAAGGCCTGCTCGTTCTTGGCGTCCTCGTACTCGGCGTTCTCGCTGAGATCGCCGTGCTCCTTGGCGTCGTGGATCCGCTGGGCGATCTCGGGACGGCGCACGGACACCATCTCCTCGAGCTCCTTGCGGAGCTTCTCGAGACCATCGCGGGAGATGTAGGTGGGCTTGTTGTTCACTCGGATTCAGGCCCCCGGTGGGTGTGCTGCGGGTCGCCGCGCGGAGCGGTTCGACGGAACGATGGAGTTCGTGGATACAAGAGAACCCCAGCGGTCCACGGGGTCCCCCGCGGGCTGGAGTTCGAGCCGGGCGCGTAGCCTAGCGCTCCCTCCACGGGGTGTCAAAGGCTCGTGGTGCGTGCGATCGCCGGCTCCTGGTGCGTGCCGTCGCCGATTCAAGGCTCGGCGGCCAGATGGAGGAGGCGGCGCTTGACCCGCTGGAGCGCGGCCCGATCGGTGACCGCGACGAAGACCGTGTCGTCGCCGGCGATCGAGCCCGCGACCTCCGGCCAGCGGGCGCGGTCGAGGGCCGCGGCAATGGGATGCGCGGAGCCGGGGAGCGTCTTCACGACGAGCAGGAGCCCCGCCTCTCGGATCTCCGCCGGCAGGTCGTGGAGCAGCCGGCGCAGGCGGTCCTCGCCAGAGACCTCGGCTTCGACCAGGCGGGGCGGCAAAGCGTAGACGTGCGCCCCGTCGCGGGACGTCTTCACGAGTCCCAGCTCGGCCACGTCGCGGGAGATCGTCGCCTGGGTGGTCCGGAAGCCGCGCTCGCGGAGGGCGCCGGCGAGCTCCTGCTGGGTCCGGATCGGACGCTGGTCGACGAGGTCCCGGATCGCCCGCTGGCGGAGCTGCTTCATGACCTCCATGGCCGCGCCTAGCCCTGGCGATCCCAGAGGCCGAGCCACGCGACGACGACGACGGCCGCGAGGACGAGGCGGTAGGCGATGAAGATCGTCGTCGGATGCGTCCGCAGGAAGCGGAGCAGGATGGCGATCGCGGCCAGGCCGGCTACGAGCGCGGCCATCATGCCGGCCACGAGCGGCGCGACCTGGACGTCGACGCCGGCCTCGCCGGTCAGCAGCTTGCGCGTCTCGTACGCGCCCGCGCCCGCGGTGATCGGCGTTGCCATGAGGAAGGAGAAGCGGGCCGCGGCCTCCCGGTCGAGGCCGGCGAAGAGGCCGGCCGAGATCGAGATCCCGGACCGGCTGATGCCTGGGACGAGGGCCAGCGCCTGGGCCATGCCGATGCCCAGTGCGCCCCGGGTCGAAAGCTCCGCGATGCCCCGGGACCGGGTCCCGACTCGCTCGGCGAGCCACAGGATCGCCGCCCCGACCACGAGCGTCACCGCCACGAGGCGGGCCTCACGGAAGGCCGTCTCGATGAGGTCGTTGAGGAGCAGGCCGACGATGACCGCCGGGATCGTCGAGAGCGCCAGGAGCCAGGCGAGGCGACGATCCGGATCGCCGCCGATGGACCTGTCCCGGATCGAGGCGAACCAGGCCGGCACGAGCCGGAACCACTCCGCCCGGAAGAAGGCGAGAAGCGCGATGAGCGTCCCGAGGTGGAGCATGACGCTGAAGGCAAGGCTCTCGATGAACGGGTCGTCCCAGCCCAGGAGGGCCGGGACGATGATCAGGTGCCCGGAGCTGGAGACCGGCAGGAACTCCGTCAGTCCCTGGACCAGCCCCATGACGATCGCCTGGACGAGCTGGTCCATCACTCAGGGTCGTTCGACGGCGCGGATGGCGCGCCGCTACCGAATGAACAGCGGAGCGAGCACCAGCGTGATCGTCGCGAGCAGCTTCACCAGGACGTGCAGAGACGGCCCAGCCGTGTCCTTGAACGGGTCGCCGACGGTGTCGCCGACGACGGCCGCCGCGTGGGCCGGGGTCTTCTTGCCCAGGACGTTGCCCTGGTCGTCGAGGAGGTGGCCCGACTCGATGTACTTCTTGGCGTTGTCCCAGGCGCCGCCGCCGTTGTTCAGCGTGGTCGCGAGGAGGACGCCCGCGATCGTGCCCACCATGAGCAGCCCGGCGACCGCCTCGTAGCCGAGGAGGAGCCCGACGACGATCGGCGTGGCGACGGCGACGAGGCCCGGCGCGACCATCTGGCGAAGGGCCGCCTTCGTCGTGATGTCGACCACCCGCGCGTAGTCGGGGCGCTGGGTGTAGTCCATGATCCCGGGCATCTCCCGGAACTGGCGGCGAACCTCGACGATGATCGACTGGGCCGTGGTGCCCACGGCGCGGATGGCCAGCGAGCTGAAGAAGTAGGCCAGCATCGCCCCGAGGAGGGCGGCCACGAAGACGCTCACGTTGGCCAGGTTGACGCCCTCGAGGAGCGGGCCGCCGCGGTTGCCCTGGATGAGGTTGACCTTGTCGATGTAGGCGTTGAAGAGCAGGAAGGCCGCCAGCGAGGCCGACGCGATGGCGTAGCCCTTGGTGAGCGCCTTGGTCGTGTTGCCGACCGCGTCCAGGCGGTCGGTGATCTCGCGGGCGCCGGCCTCGGACCGGCTGAACTCGGCCACGCCGCCGGCGTTGTCGGTGATCGGACCGAACGTGTCCATGGCCAGGATGTAGGCGGTCGTCATGAGCATGCCCATCGTCGCCACCGCGGTGCCGAAGATGCCGCCGACGTCCTTGCCCTCGGGCGTCAGGAGGCCGGCCCGTTCGCCGAGCCAGTGCGAGGCGATGAGGGCGATGCCGATCGTGACGGCGGTCACGAACGTCGTCTCGAAGCCGACCGCGGTGCCGCTGATGATGTTCGTGGCCGGGCCGGTCTTCGACGCCTCGGCGATCTCCCGAACGGGGCGGAACGTGCCGGCCGTGTAGTACTGGGTGATGTAGACGAAGGCGACGCTCGTCGCGAGGCCCACGATCCCGGCCCCGAAGAACCAGACCCAGACGGGCAGCCCGTTGGAGCTCGTGCCGCCGGTGTTCATCATGATGTTCGTCGTAATGGCGAGGCCGACCACGGACAGGGCCGTCGTGACCCAGTAGCCGCGGTTGAGGATGTTCATCGGGTTCTCGGTCTCGGAGCCGCGGATGAAGAACATCGCGACGATCGTGGCGAGGAGCCCGAAGGCGCGGACGACGAGGGGGAAGAAGATCCAGGCCTCGGGATTCGGCCAGCCGGCCGTCGTCGCGATCGAGAAGGCGGCGACGCCGAGGATCATCGCCCCGATGTTCTCGGCGGCGGTCGACTCGAAGAGGTCCGCGCCGCGGCCGGCGCAGTCGCCGACGTTGTCGCCGACGAGGTCCGCGATCACCGCCGCGTTCCGCGGGTCGTCCTCGGGGATGCCCTGCTCGACCTTGCCGACGAGGTCCGACCCGACGTCGGCGGCCTTGGTGTAGATGCCGCCGCCGAGCTGGGCGAAGAGGGCGACGAACGACGCCCCGAAGCCGAAGCCGACGATCAGGAATGGGGCCTGGGCCACGGTGACGTCGGCGACGAACGTCTCGTAGGCCATGAAGATGCCCCACACCCCGAGGAGCGACAGGGCGACGACGAGGAACCCGGAGACCGCCCCGCCGCGCATCGCGACCTGGACCGCCTCGACGAGGCTCCGCCGCGCGGCGGCCGCGGTTCGGACGTTCGAGCGGACGCTGATCGTCATGCCGATGATGCCCGAGAGCATCGAGCAGCCGGCGCCGACGAGGAAGGCGATCGCGGTCATGAACCCGATCGGGCTGCCGGCAAGCGAGGGGACGTCGGCCACGTCCCTGGTCTCGACGAGGGTGATGACGATGCCGATGACCACGGCCCCGCCGAGGGCCATCAGGGCGATCGTCGTGTACTGGCGCTTGACGAAGGCGTCGGCGCCCTCGCGGATCATGTCTCCCACGTCCCGCATCGCCTGGGTACCCGTGTCGCGGGACAGCACGTCGCGGGCGAGGTAGAGGGCGAACAGGATCGCGGCGACGCCCGCCACGGGAATGATCAGCTGGAGCGCGCTGGCGTCCATCGGGGGTCGATTCCTCCAGGTTGGTCGAGGTCGTCGTGGCGGGCCCGCGCGGGGCACGCACCGCTTGCCGGGCGGACTCGGGGAGAGCGCGGCCGACGGCTCCGATCCGGGTGCGGGAACACGGGGGCGCGACCGCCGGACGGGCCGTTCAGGGCCGCGGCGGAGTGTATCAACTGGCGTTCGAGCGGGTCAAATCCGGCCCGATCAACGGACGATGCACGGCCGTCGCACCGGCCGTGCGAGCGCGCCGGCCGCCGGTGACTCCCGTGTCAGGGCAGCCAGCGGGCGAACGCGCCGTCGGTCGAGAGCTGCCTCGCGACGCCGGTCGCGAGGTCGAGGGACCAGATCCCGTCGGCATCGTCCGGCCGGACGACGAAGGTCCGGCCGATCAGGAGGGTGCCGCCGTCGGGCGAGAAGGCCGGCCAGCGGTCGTCGAAGGCGCCGCTCGGGTCGAACCGGGTGAGCGTCGAGGCGGCCGCCGCGAGGAGCCCGATCCCCGCCGGCCGGTTGCTCAAGGCGCGGATGGTCACGGCGATGGAGCCGTCCGAGCCGACGCCGACCGGACCGACCGCGCCGTCGCTGCCGTCGATCGCCCGGGCGGTACCGTCGAGGGCGATCGTCCACAGGGCCGGCTCGAGCGCGGCTCCGCTCCCGGCGTCGGTCGCCACGGCGGTCACGACGAAGGCGCCGTGCCGCGGCGACCACGCCGCCGAGGCGTCCGTGACGAGCGGGACCGGGACCGACGGTGACGCGAGCTGCGCATCCGAGAGGTCCACGACGATCGGGGCGCCGGCGGCCGTCACGATGAGCGCCCGGCTCCCTGTCGGGTCGATCGCCGAACGGGCCATCCAGGCGGGCAGCCCGTCGGTCCCGTCGATCCCCTCCCCGGCGAGGCCGGCGGATCCGAGGGGCGGCGCCCCGAGATCGACGAGCTGCCGCGCCTCGCCGGTCGTGCCCGGCAGCGGCACGAGCCAATAGCCGAGGTCGGCACCGCCCCCGCCGCGCCGACCGACGATGAGGCGCTGGTCGTCCGGGCTGAACACCGGGGCGTACTCGAACTCGCCATCCGCGGTGATCCTGGCGAGGTCCTCGCCGTCGATGCCGATGACGCTCACGATCCCGCCCGCCGAGTAGGCCACGAGCGAGCCGTCGCCGGTCGCGTCGAAGCTGGATACAGGGACGAGCTCGGTCGTCAGCTGGCGCGGGCTCGTCCCGTCGGGATTCATCAGCCACACGTTGCGGACGCCCGACCTGGCGCTCAGGAACACCACGAGGTTCTGGCCGGAAGGGGTCGGCGAGCCGGTGGTGAACGTCCAGGACCGCCCCGTCGCGACCGCCTCGGGGTCGTCCCGGCTGGCGACGGTGGGCTCCAGCGTCACGGCGTAGGTCGTGTGGGCCGCGAGCGGGTCGTCGGGGATGAACAGGATCGTATCCGCCTCGGCCGGCGTCGGTGTGGTGGCGTCGGCGGGCAGCAGGTCGTCGTCGATGCCGACGATCCGGATGTCGCCATCGACGCTCGGCGTGATCCGGAAGGCCCGGCGGGCGGTCTCGGGATCGATCGGCGCGTCGAAGCGGATGGCGATCGGCGTCTGGATGCCGACCCCCGACGCTCCGTCGGCGGGCACGATGTCGACGGCCGAGAGGCCCGCGGCGACGGTCGAGAAGTGGAGGCTGAACGGCTGGCGGAGCCGGTTGCCGCCCGTGTCGGCCGCCTCGGCTCCGATGCTCAGGGTGTAGGTCGTGCCGAACCGGAGCTGGGTGTCGAACAGGAGACGGACGGTCTCGCCGCTCCACGACACCCGCAGCGGGACCGCTGGATCGAGCCGGATGGCAGCCTCCACCGAGGCCGTGTCCATGAGCCGGTCGAACTCGAGGTCGACGACGCCGTCGACGGCCACGCCGGTCGCACCGTCCTCCGGCTCCGCCCGGACGACGGTCGGCGGCCCCACGGTCCGGAAGACCCAAGGCTCCAGGGCGACCTCGGCGACGTTGCCGACGAGGTCCTCGTAGCCGGCCTCGATCACGATCGAGAACTCGGTGTCGCCCGGGAGCTTGGCCGAGGGCGTGAAGATGGCCATCGTGCCGTCCCAGGCGAACGCGCCCGCGACATACGGCTCGATCCGGAAGCGCGCCTCGACGGTGCTCGCGCGGACCGGTTCGTTGAACTCGATGTCGATGGCCGTGAGCGTCTGGGCGAGCCGCTCCTCACCGGCGGGGGCACTGAGCGAGACCTCGACGACGACCGGGGGCTTGCGGTCGACAAGCGTCGCGTTGTACAGCACGAGGGCGAGCCCCACGAGCGCGACGACGATGCTGACGAGGGAGATCAGCCGGCGCATCCGCACCACCAAAGGGGAGAGCCGGTCACGGGGCGGGACGATAGCACAGCCCCTATACTCCGCTGCCTGTGAGCAACCGACCAGCGCTCGGGTGTGCCTTCGAGGTCCTTGAAACCCTCGTTCTCACCGTTCTCATCTTCTTCGGCATCCAGTCCTTCGTCGCCCAGCCGTTCAAGGTCCAGCAGGGCTCGATGGAGAACACGCTCCAGCCGGAGCAATACGTCCTCGTCGACAAGCTGTCGCCCCGCTGGGACAACTACGCGATCGGCGACATCATCGTCTTCAACCCACCGGATTCGTGGGCCCAGGGGTCGACGGTGCCGTTCATCAAGCGGGTGATCGGCGTGGCCGGTGACGAGGTCGAGCTGCGCGACGGGCTGGTCTACGTGAACGGCGTCTCGATCGACGAGCCGTATATCTTCGACCAGGGCGGCGTCCCCCAGGAGAGCCTGCCGGCCCCGGGCGGCGCGACCCACTGGGTCGTGCCGGTCGACGAGCTGTTCGTCATGGGCGACCACCGCCAGGACTCGGCCGACTCGCGCAACTTCGGCCCGATCGAGGTCTCCCACGTCGTCGGGCGCGCGTGGCTCCGCTACTGGCCATTCGACACGTTCACGATCCTGCCCGTCCCGACCCATCCGGAGCTGGCGAGCCCGGCGCCATGAACCCCGCCCTCGCGGGGGTGGCGCTCGCGGTGACGGCCGGCGCCGTGATCGCAGCATCGTCCCGCGAGGCACGGGCCGCCCTCGTCGGCCTCGTCCTCACCCTCGGGCTGGGTCCCTTCCTGACCGATCCCCTGCCCGGCCCGGCCGTGGCCGGGGCCAGGGTCGTAACGGGGATCCTCGTGGCCTACCTCCTCTGGGCGGTCAGCGCCGGCGACGAGGTGCGCGGGCTCGGGTCGCGCATCGGCTGGCCCGCCGAGACCCTCCTCGCGCTCGGGGTGGCGATCGCGGGCGTCGCGATGGCATCGGGGCTGGAGACGCTCGCGCCGGGCGGTCCGGGACGGCCCGGCGGCGGCGGTCCCCTCGACGCACTGACGCCGCCGGCGCTGGCCCTCGGCGCCGGCCTGGCCTCGCTCGTCGTCGGCCTCGCGCCGGCCCTGGTCGGCCGGCACGCGTTGCGGACGGCGATCGGCCTCCTCCTCGTGGTCCAGGGTGTCGTCCTCGCCCGGACCGGGATCGCCGGACCGCCGGGCGAGCTCGAGCAACTGGGCATCGACGGCCTCCTCCTGGCCGTCGGGACATCGGCCGCGCTCATCGCCTTCATCGAGCGGCGATCCGCCGCGGACGCGGCCCCAGATGCGGCTCACGACCCGATCCGGGCCGAGGCAGCCATTGCCGCCCGCCGGCCGGGCACCGGCCGGCGGGATACGGCTGGACGGGATTCGGCCGGGCCGGCCGCGCGATGAGCGTCCTGCTCCTCGCCGCGCTCACCATCCCGGGCGGCCTCGCGGCGTTCCTGTCCTTCGGACGTCCGCGGGTCTCGGTGGCGGTCGGTGGGGTGACGGCGCTCCTCGCCGTCGCGGTCGCGGCGACGATCGGCGCCCAGGACACGGTGCCACTCGCGGGGACGGTCGTGTCCGGCTCGGACGGGCTACGGACCGTGGCCGTCACCTGGGCGGCGGGGATCGCCCTGCTCGGCCTCGCGGACGTCCTCGTCGGGAGCGGCGGCGCGACCCTCGGGCCGTCGCTGATGGCGCTCGGGACCGGCGTCCTCGCCCTCTCCGTCGCCGATGCCGGGCTCGGCTTCGCGCTCCTCACGGCCGGCGGCCTGGCCGTGGCGATCGGCCCGCTGGCGTGGCTGCCCGGCGCCGGGTCCGACGTCGCGCTCCTGGGCCTCCGATTCCTGCGGCCACTGGTCATCGCCGGGCTGCTGGGCCTCGCCGCCGTGGCCTGGGGGGCGTCGGCCGTGGGGCCCTTCTTCGCCACGGAACCGCTGGGGGGCGGCGACCCGGCGATGGAGGTGGCGATCGGCCTCGGCTTCCTCACCGTCGTGGCCGCGGTCGCGATCCGGATGGGCGCCGTCCCGGCCCACGTCTGGGCCTCCCGATTGGCCGAGGCTGCCCCGATGGCGACGGTGCCGGCGACCCTCGGCTGGGGGGCCGCCGGGTTCGCCCTGGTGGCGCTTGCCTGGATCGACGTGACGATCGCCCCGGCCGCTTCGCCACTCTTCGCCGAGCGCGGGCTCATCGCCCTCGTCGCAGCGGCCAGCGTCATCCTCGGCGGGCTGGCGGCGATCCTCCACGACGATATCGAGCACATCCTCGGCTACTCGATCGTGCAGGACGCCGGCGTGGCCCTCCTCGCCTTCGGGGTCATCCGGCCCGACGTGGCCCAGGCGGGCCGCGACTGGCTGATCGGGATGGTCGCCGTGAAGAGCGGCCTCGCGGCATGGGTCCTCGTCACTCGCTCGACGTTCGGTGTCCGGCGCCTCTCCGAGCTCCGCGGCTGGGCCCGTTCGTCGCCGCTCCTGGCCGTCGCCCTCGGCCTCGTCGTGCTCGGCGCCGTTGGACTGCCAGGCATGGCCACGTTCGCGGCCCGGGGCCTCCTGACCGACGCGGCCGTCGCCGCGCCATTCAACCTCGTCGTCCTGCTCGCCGCGTTCGCGCCCGTCGTCTACCTCGGGCGGGTCCTCGTGGTCGGGCTCGACCGCATGTCCGACGCCGTCCGCGAGGCAGAGGGCACGCGACCCCGACTCCGGGGCATCCGGCCGGCCGGCTGGACCGCGAGCTCGGTCGTCGTCCTGGCCCGAGCCATCCCGGCGGCGATCCGGACGAACCGACTCGTGCTGGCTGCCGGATCCGCGGTCCTCGTCGCGGTCATCGGCCTGGCCGTCGCAACGGCCGGCGTGGGGTCGGCCCTGGACCAGCCCCTCGGCGGCGAGCCGGGGACCACGGAGCCGTCCGTGCCGCTCGAAAGCGGGCTCTGAGGGGCGCCTTCGCGGCGCGGCCCATTCGCGGCGCGGCCCATTCGCGGCGCGGCCCATTCCGCCGCCCTCAAGCCTGGTGATCCGCCTGGTTTATCGAATCTGTCGCCGCCGAACGTGGCGCTGCGCGGATTCGGTCGAAGTCGGGGCGTGGCCGAGCGTGGGCAGGTTGAGTCTGATGAACCACATCGATCAGCGGCAGCCGGAGACGGCGCGACCCTTCCTGGATCGGACGTCGCGCCGCGCCCGGCGCGCTTCCGCGGCCCTCGTCAGTCGGCCGGGGCGAGGACCCAGCGATCGATCTCCCGGTCGTAGTCGAGGAGCTCGGCGCTCCCGAACCAGAGGTCGATCTCGGTCGCGGCCGTCTCGGCGCTGTCGGAGGCATGGACCAGGTTCTGGGCCGTCTCGAGGGCGAAGTCGCCCCGGATCGTGCCGGGTGCGGCCTCGTGCGGTCGGGTCGCGCCGTTCATCGCCCGAACGACGGCGATGGCGTTCGGACCCTCGAGGACGGCCGCCACCAGCGGGCCGCTGGTGATGAACTCGACGAGCCCGCCGAAGAACGGCTTGGCGCTGTGGACGGCGTAGTGGCGCTCGGCGAGGTCGCGGTCGACGGCCATGAGCTTCAGGCCGGCGATTCGCAGGCCGCGCTCCTCGTAGCGGGCGAGGATCCGGCCGACGAGGAGGCGCTGGACGGCGTCGGGCTTGAAAAGGACGAGGGTACGTTCGGTCACGATTCCTCCAGGGCGGGACACCTGAGCGGTCCGCGGGCCATGGTGACGCACGGACGACAGGTCTTCACGACGAGCGAGCCGGGCGGTCCGGGTGGTCAAGGGCCCGGGCGGCGGCGGCGAACGCCGCCTCCGCCTCGAGGGCGCGGCCGAGGAGGCGGCAGGCGTCGCCTCGAACGACCATGGTGGCCGCATCGCGGCCGTGCCCGAGCGCGCCGAGCACGTCGGCCGCCAGCGCAGGGTCCAGGCGCAGGACGAGCGAGAGGCGGACCAGGCCGCGGGCGGACGCCGCGGGGTCGCCCGAGGCTATCTCCTCGCGGCCCCGGGCCAGCTCCTCGGCCGGCGCGGCAGGCCGGCGCCGGGCCGCGACCCCGGGGTCGACGAGGCTCGGCTCATCGTCGGTCCACAGCCCGGCCATCTGGGCCTGGTCGACGGGCGGAGGCGCGGCGGCATGGGGCGACGGCGCAGCCGTCAGGCGCTCCGCCGCCGGGCGACCGCGCCCCGGTCCTCGGGCCCGGTCCATCCCGAACATCGTCTCGGGCGGCTCGATCGGGGCGTTCGGTGCCGACGGCCAGAAGGCGCGCCGCGGCATGCCCGCGAAGAGATGATCGAGCGCCTCGGCGTCCACCGGTCCAAGCGCCTCGACATGGACCCGTGCCTCGCCCGGCCGTCCCGCCGCGGTGGCCGCCTCGGCGGCGATGGCGTGGGCGATCGGCCGGGAGCCGCCGGCGGCAAGGTGGTCCGTGGCCGCCGCCTCGGCGGCATCGAGGTCGCCGCTCCGCCAGCGCGCCTCGGCCAGATCGGCCAGGCCGGGGGCGTCGAGCGCAGCCCGCCGGTGGAGATCCTCCAGCTCCGCCCGGGCCAGGGCCAGCTCGCCGAGGCGGAGGTGGAGCGTGGCGAGCCGCCGGTCCTCGGCGAGGTCGGCCGCGCTCACGCTGACCCGCTTACGGTGACGGGCTCACCGGGTGACACGCTCGTCGTCGGTGCCCTCATGCCGGCAACCTCAGCCGGGCCTCGAGGCCGCGGAGGTAGCGAGCCGGCGCGACGACCGCCATTCGGAGGAGGTCGTCGCGGATCAGGGTGGAGGCGAGCCGGTGAACCTCCTCGGCGGTGACCGCCTCCACCGCGGCGAGCGCCTCGTCGAGGGTCAGGACGCGGTCGTGGAGCGCCTCCTGCCCGCCGACCCACGACGCCAGGTGGCGCGTCTCCTCCATCCGCAGCTCCAGGCCCCCCGACAGGTAGGCCTTCGACTTCGCCAGCTCGGCGGCCGGGATCGGCGTGTCGCGGAGGCGGGCGAGCTCGACGAGGATGGCATCGAGCGCCGCCCGGAGCCGCGCGGGGTCCACCCCGGCGCTGATCTCGAGCGAGCCCGCGTCGGCGTACTCGACGAGCCCGGAGCTGACGTCGTAGGCCAGCGCATCGCGGTCGACCAGGGACAGGAAGAGGCGGCTGCTCATCCCGTCCCCGAGAACAGCGTTGAGGACCGACAGGGCCCAGGCGTCCGGGTGATCCCTGCGAAGGGCAGGGACACCGACGCAGAGCTGGGCCTGGGTCGTGTCCCGCCGGCCGAGGAGGGCGCGCTCGCCGGCCGGCAGGGGCGGGGCCACGTCGTACGTGCCGGCGGCGACGCCGTTCCCCTGCCCGAAGGCCCGGTCCACCAGCCCGACCGCCTCGGCGTGGGCGATGTCGCCGGCGACGGCGACGACGGTGTTGGCGGGCCGGTAGCGGGCCGTCCAGAACTCGAGGATCCGGCCGGGCACGAGGCCCCGGATGTCGGCCTCCTCGCCGCAGATCTCGCGACCCAGCGGACCGCGGCCGAACATCGCCTGCTGGAAGAGGATCTGGCAGTACTCGGCGGGATCGTCGAGGTAACCCCGGATCTCCTCCACGATGACGCTCCGCTCGCGATCGATCTCGCCCTCGTCGAGGGCCGGCCGGCAGATCAGCTCGCCCAGGACGTCGATCGCCCGGGTTGCCTCGCGACGCGGCACCCGTGCCCAGTAGACGGTCGACTCGCGGTCCGTGGCGGCGTTGAAGGAGCCGCCGACGCCCTCGATCGCCTCGCTGAGGGCCCGGGTCGAGGGATAGGCGGCGGTCCCCTTGAACGTCAGGTGCTCGAGGAAGTGGGCGACGCCGGCCTGGCCCTCGGCCTCGATCCGCGAGCCGGCCAGGACGTATGCGGCCACCGAGACGGACCGGGAATCACGGAGCCGGGCGCTGATGACCCGCGGCCCGTCGGCCAGCTCCGTCCGTTCGAACATCGGATGCGATGGTACCCGCTCGCGAGCGGGATCGACCGCGGGGCTCCCGGAATCGACGCGGCCGGCGCCCGCGGGGCGCCGGCCGCGCTCGTGAGCGCGAGGACCTGGCCGATGGCTACGGCAGGAACTGCGGGATCCACTCCTGGAGGAAGAAGACGAGGAAGGCGATCGAGACCACCCACATCAGGACGGGGACTTCGGACATCTTGCCGCGGGCGATCTTGAGCAGGACCCAGCTCATGAAGCCGGCCCCGATGCCGACGGTGATGTCGTAGGTGAGCGGCATGAGGATCATCGTCAGGAGGGCCGGCAGGCCGTCCTCGAGATCGTCGACCTTGATGTCCCTGACCTGGACGAACATCAGGTAGCCCACGAGGACGAGGGCCGGCGCCGTGGCCTGGCTCGGGATGATCCCCGCCAGCGGGGCGAGGAAGATCGCGAGCAGGAACAGGACGCCGGTGACGACCGAGGTGAAGCCGGTCCTGCCGCCCTCGGCGACGCCGGCCGCGCTCTCGATGTACGTCGTGTTCGAGGAGACGCCAGCGAGGCCGCCGACGGCGGCCGCGACGCTGTCGACGAGGAGGACGCGCCCGACGCCCGGGACGGATCCGTCCTCCTCGGCAAGCCCGGCTTCCGCGGCGACACCGGTGACCGTGCCCATCGTGTCGAAGAAGTCGGTCAGCATGATCGCGAAGATCACGAGGATCGCGGTCAGCGGCCCGAGCACGCTGAAGGAGTCCGCGAGGTCGAACTGCCCGAGGGTCGAGAAGTTCGGCGCCAGGGTCAGGTTCTCCGGCACGCTCGCGACCTGCAGGGCGAGCGCGACGATCGTCGTCCCGATGATCGAGATGACGAGCGCGGCGCGGACCTTGAGGGCGTAGAGCACGAACGTGAGGACGAGCCCGAACAGGAACACGAACTGGCCGGTCTCGGTCGGGAACGACGGCGTCACCAGCGTCCCGGCGCCGGGCTTGATCAGCCCGCCGTTGGCGAAGCCGATGAAGAGGATGAACAGGCCGATGCCGGTCCCGATCGCTCGCTTGAGGCTGAGGGGCACGGCATTCATGACGGCTTCGCGGAAGCCGATCAGGACGAGGACGACGACCGCGAGGCCCTCGAGGACGATGACGCCCATCGCCCCGGCGGGCGTGAGCCCGCGGGCGGTCAGGCTGAAGGCGACGATGGCGTTGATCCCGAGGCCCGCGGCCAGGGCGAACGGGTAGTTGCCGACGACGCCCATCGCGATCGTCATGATCCCGGCGACGAGGGCGGTCCCGGCCGAGACGGCGATCCGGCCCGTGGCATCGAGCCCGAAGCCGTCGCCCAGGATGGCCGAGTTCACGAACACGATGTAGACCATGACCATGAACGTGGT
>Ga0214472_10001168_pt1 | contig 30063 bp, 28 predicted proteins | sample RVTome_6_FD_207662 | JGI IMG/M metagenome (GOLD analysis project Ga0214472, IMG submission 207662) | Soil microbial communities from uranium-contaminated site in the Upper Colorado River Basin, Wyoming, United States - RVT140D175 | ecosystem: Environmental > Terrestrial > Soil > Contaminated >...
TTTCGAATGGAAGTTCACCCGTCATGACCTCCAGGTACTTCTCTCGAAAATCCAGGCGCACGAGCAAATGCTCGCCAAAGCTGCGTGAGCGAATACGTCATCGAATTTATGGGACAGGGTACTAAGTAATTTTTCTTATCGCCTTGGTGACCCACTACGCATCCTTCCTACAGACTATAGAGCTTCGCGGCGTTCTCCTGCATGGGGTGTGACTTAACAATCTTTTCTGATGAAAAAAGAGGGCCTTCTCGGCCAGCTTTGATCAGCCAGACGGTCATACGAAGCGCGGGAAGTTTAGTTTCCCGAAGTCGGCCGTCCAGTGACCAAACGGGTTATCGTTACGCTGTGCTCGAACAGGCGAGGATTCTCGTAGTCGCGGGGCCGGGGCAGTTCTACGTTGATCACCTGCGCAATCCGTCCCGGACGCGGGCTGAGCACAACAATCCGGTCGGCGACAAAGCAAGCCTCGAAACAGTTGTGGGTGACGAAGAGCACCGTCTTTCTTGTCTCTAGCCAAAGCCCCAGGAGCAGTTCCTGCATGGAACGGGCGGTCAGCTCGTCCAGACCGCTGAAAGGCTCGTCCATCAGGAGGATCTCCGGATCCACCGCAAATGCCCTGGCGATGGCGGTGCGCTGCTGCATCCCGCCGGATAGCTCGTGCGGATGCGCTTGGGCAAAGTCAAGCAACTCCACTCTGGTGAGCCAGTTATTGACCCGCGTCCGCCACTCGCTTTTCGGGATACCCGCGGATCCGAGAGCGAACTCGATGTTTCCCTGCACCGTCAGCCAAGGGAGAAGTCGTGGTTCCTGAAACACGTAGCCGATGCGGAAGGGTTGCAGGCTGTTGCGTGCGAGCAGGCGTCCCGCCACTCTAACCTCGCCGAGGTACTGCTGATCCAGGCCGCTGAGCACGTTGAGCACTGTGCTTTTACCGCATCCCGATGGTCCCAAGAGACAGACGAACTCCCGGTCGGCGACGGTGAAGCTTACATTGTCGAGCGCGACGAGTCCCCGGGGATAGGCTCGGCTCCGGTAAACTTTGGACAGTCCTTGCAGTGCGATTGCAGCCATAGGATTCGGAAAGCCTAGCCAAACATATTTGAAATTTCTATTTGACTTCCGGATTTCGGAACCGGAAAAGAAATGACTCCCGCAAAGGCGCAAAGACGCCAAGTTCGGAGAATTCAAAAAATATTCTTAGCTTTGCGCCTTGGCGTCTTGGCGAGAGATATTTTCTTGCAGTCTTTCTGTCTGACATTTTCAAAATTAGAACCTAACCTCGGATCTCAGGCCGCCACCTGAAGAGACGGTTTTCCAAGGGCTTCAGTACCGCCAGCTCGATGACGAGCATGACCAGCGTGAAAAACAGGGTCCAGGCGAAAACGTCGGCCATCTTGAACATCTGAAATGAGTAGTTGAGCATATAGCCGACCCCGTCGGATCGTCCCAGCAGCTCCACCAGCACCGTTACCTTCCACACGACACCCAAGCCGAAGCGAGCGGCGGCCATCATGTAGGGCAAGACCTGCGGAATGACGACACGGACAGTACGCCGCCAGCGCGACGCCCGAAAAACGCAGGCCATGTCGACCAGCCGTTGATCGACCGCCTTCACCCCCTGCCAAATATTGATGGCGATTGAAGGAAAGGTTGTCCAGGAAATAGCCAGCACCGCCGCGCGATCGTTGAGCCCGAGCCAAAGGAAGGAAACGATGATGTAGCAGAGGCTGGGGATGGTTAGCCCCACCATAACCCAGAGGTCCAACGTTTGCTCGCAGCGCCGGTAAAGTCCCATCAGAGTGCCGATCACCACACCTAGCGTCATGGCCAGCGCAAAGCTCACCAGCATCCGAAGCATGGTGGCGGTGAAGTGCCGCAGGATAGCTCCGCTGGCGATGTTCTCGGCCACCGCCGAGAACGTCAGCAACGGGCCGGGGACATACCTGGCAGTTAACATGAGAGAGAGGAACTGCCAGATGACGAGGAGCGCAGCGACCGAAGCGACCCTAAGGATTAGCGCCTCCAGGATCACTCCATTCGTCTTCGATCTAGGGATCGCCAGCTCTTGCTCAGTCAATACATCCATCGAAGTCATTTCACGGAGCGATATTTAACGCTTCGCGCTACTACGCTTGAAAGTTTGAGCAGCTTGGGCAAATTTTCTACCGGTCTGCGCTTGCTGCCTGACGGGAGCCTCGGATTTTCTCCCGCCAAGCATGTCCTGAGCGTGGTCGAAGGGACGCCAAGCTCGCAAAGGTGACGGGGCCCGGTCCGTCATCCCGAGCGAATGCGAGGGATCTAAGAAAGATTTCTCCCTTCGGTCGAAATGACAAACTTCTTTTCCTTGGCGCCTTTGCGTCTTTGCGGGAGATACTCCCATTTGAATGAGCGCTGTCGATCATTTGCCCCGCCGATAGGCGCCGAGGCCGGGACGGTAGGTCTTGTCGTCCAGAAACTGCTTCATTCCCTGCTCCCGGCCGCGCTCGGGGTCGAGCAAAATCATCTGATCGGATTTTGCGGTCAGGTAATCGGCAGCCTGCTCCCATGTCATTTCGCTCGAAAGCTTGAACGCAACCTTGGCTGTGCGCAGGGCGGTTGGATTCTTCTCCAGAAGCGTTTTGGCGACCTCGCGCGTGCGCTCGCGCAACCGAGCCCGCGATACTGCCTCGGTGACAAGCCCCATGCCGGCCGCCTTGGCGCCGCTGAAATTCTCCCCGGTCATCACGTAATACAGCGCGGCGCGCTGATTCATCACCACCGATACCGCCTTTGACACCACACCGGCGGGAATGATGCCCCAGTTGATCTCGGACAGCCCGAATGTGGCCTCCTCGGCGGCGATAGCCAAGTCGCACGCAATCACCGGGGTGAACGCGCCGCCGAAGCACCAGCCGTTGACCATGGCGATAGTGGGCTTCGGATAGTAGAGAAGCCGCCGCCACTGCCAAGTTCCGTTCACTCGGTAGACGCGCATCCTCTCGATATCGGAAAGACCATCGGTGGCGCCGAAATAGCCCTTTAAGTCCATGCCCGCCGAAAACGAATCGCCGGCTCCGGTAAGCACGAGCACACCGCACCGCTCATCCACCTCCAGCGCGTCGATCACTTGGGCCATCTCCTGAGCCATTTCAACGTTGACGGCATTTTTCTTCTCCGGCCGATTCATGGTCACCCAGGCAATCCCGTCCTCGAACTGCACGACGACGGTTTTGCCCCACGGCACCGGCGCACCACCCTCTGTTTTGGTAGTTGTTGTCATTGGCGTTTCTCCTGCAATGCGTTGTAGATTCGACCGCCCCACACCCCTCCGCTCTAGGAAGTTTCTGAAAAACTCGCGCGCAGGTTGCTCAAAAAGATCTCAGAGGCGAGGCGCGCGAAAAATCGACGAGCGGAGGCGTACTTGGTGAGTACGTTGGAGCGAGGCGATTGAGCGCAACGAAGCATATGAGTCTTTTTCAGCAGCCTGCTAGGGGGCATAGCTCAAGTCGAAAGTGCCTTCCGGAATCAGTTTGGGAAACTCCTCGGACTCAGCGAAGACTTTTATCACTTCAGCTGCGTACCGGTACTGTTCATCGATAAATTTCTTGTCAAACCTGGCCAGCAGGCCGGCCGCTGTCCGCCGGTGCAGGAGTCTCGCGCCCGCGTCGGTTTTTATGCCCAAGCTCTTCGCCAATTCAGGCCACACTTCGGGGTGAGCCTTCAGGTACTCGATCGCTTCCTTGTAGGCGACCACAAACCTTTTCGCGATCTCCGGGTTGGCCTTGGCCCAGGTTTCATTCATCGCGACCGAGACAAACAATGGGTCCTGCCCGGTCTTCTCCCGCCAGATATCTCCGAGGCTGGCGATGGAGCGAAATTTACCGGTCTCCAGGAGCTGCACGACCTGAGGATTTTGAACTAAGATCGCGTCCAGTTCGTTGTTCTCCAGCAGTCCCATGAGGAGCGGCGCGGCGCCGAATTGGACTTTGGCTTCCTTGAGGGGGTCGAATCCGAAGAAGCGGACGGCTTCGAGGCGAAAGAGCCACACGCTCTCAGTAGCCGGCCCCCCAGAGATGCCGATCCGCCGCCCTTTCAGATCGGCGATGCTCTTAAATGGCGAGTTCACCCGCGCCACCACATCGTCGGTGTAACTGGTCAGCGAATAGACAACAATCGCTTTGTGCCCTTTGGAACGCATCAGGGCAGTGCTGAGCCAGCCCCTGAAACTAACCTCGAAATTTCCAGTTTGCATCGCTGTGGCGAGCCCCTGCGGTCCGGCTACTTTGTTCTCCTCAAGCTTCAGGTTGTACTTGTTCGCAATTCCTTTCGTCTGCATCACAAGCAGGGGGAAACTCTGGGTTCCTTCGATGAAAGTGACCTTCACGGTGGCCTGCCTGGCTTTTTCTTCCTTGGGAGCCGCAGAGGCTGCCAGCGCCGAGGTCGGCGTGCCCCCCTGAGCCCCACCCAAGAGGGCGCCAAGCGCTGCACTGCATACCAATGTAGTAGCCCAATGACCGCGCAGATGATTCGGCTCACGCATGAAAGATTCCTCCCTATCGGTACGACATATAGCGTTTTATCCCCAAAGCGTGCGAGCAATCAAGCTCAAGTATGATCTCGGCAGGAGCAATGGGAAAAAAATGACTCACTCCGGGATGGCGGGGGCAAGACTTGCGGTTCTTACTGAATGTTTAACGCTATGCCGCTAGGCGGTGGCGAAGAAAGCGATCTTTTGCGGCGAGCGTTTTCAACATCAGTCGTAAGCCGCTGGTTAGACAGGCACGTCAGTGTAAGTAGAATAGGAGCTAGGTGAGGGAACGCGGTAACCCTCGCGACGCAGGCCTTCAAGATGAAATTCGATTGCCTCGCGTATATTCTGTTCAACATCCTGTTTTGTTGCGCCCGTGGCGACACAACCATCGAGGTCGGGAGAATAAGCCGAATACCCAGTTTCCGTTTTTTCAATGACAATCAAATACTGCATTTCGCTACTCCTTTTTCATCTGTGCGCGTTGCTCCTAGAGGTGTTTGTGAAAAAAAACTCTCACTCTGCTCTGGTAATCCGCACCCAGCTCGCCATGGCCGAATCCTTTGTGGAACCAGAACTCGGCGTGGGGATTTTTTGCCAGCGCTTGCTGCAACGACTGTGCGTGCGAAAAGGGGATCACGGCATCATCCGACGAATGGATCAAAAGAATAGGAACCCTGGTATGGCGGATTCGCTGCGCCGGTGAGATATCTCTTAAGTCGATGCCGAGAAAAATCTTGGCCCACAAACCGACAAGATAGGCGACGGGATAATTGATCAAGGGGACTCTAAGAAGAGATAATGCCATTTGCTCAAGACTGGCGTAGCTCGACTCTGAAACGACCGCTCGGATCTCGGGAGCTTTCTCGAGCGCCATCAAAGCTACGGCCCCACCCATGGAAAATCCCCACACGCCCACTTCTTTGATCCCTCTCCCTTTGAGAAATCGGATGGCCGCCAGCAGATCCTCGACCTCTTTAGCGCCGGCGCTGGAATAGCTGCCGTCGCTTTCCCCCAAAAAGCGGAAATCGAACAAGAGAAGATTGAAATCTTCATGCAGAAACGCCAGCGCAGGCAAAATATCTCCCTTGTCCGCAGGATAGCCATGAAGCAGGATTAAGGTCTTCTCGGTGCGTCTAGCGGCTGAGATATACCAGCCGCGAAGCGTGAGGCCGTCCGCGGTTCTGAACGACGCATTCTCGTAGCCCATTTTTAGATCGCGCGGGGTGAGCGAGGAAAGTATTCTTGGCGGGCGGATGGAAGAATAAAACCCCCAAAGGCTGATCACGACCAGAAATCCAAAGACGATAAGGAAAACGCGAAGGATAATTGCGCTCACAGGGTTGGCGCATTGTCCCCCGCGGACAAAGGACTGTCAACTCCGGTGCCTACCTTTGCTTACCTGATAAAGGCGACGGATCGGCCGCTTGCTCAGTCATTCATAACGAAGGGCTTCGATGGGATCGAGAGTGGAGGCTTTCTTGGCGGGGTAGAAGCCGAAAAAGACGCCGACGGCGCCGGAGAACAGAAACGCTACCGCGACGACCGGCGGGCTGATCAAGGTGGGCCACTGGGCCCACGCTTTGAGAATCTCGGAGCTGCCGATGCCCAAAAGGATGCCGATGGAGCCGCCCGTGCCGGCCATGACCACCGCCTCCACGAGAAACTGAAGCATGATGTCCTTGCTGCGCGCGCCCACGGCCATGCGGATGCCGATCTCCCGGGTCCGCTCCGTGACCGAGACCAGCATGATGTTCATGATGCCGATGCCGCCCACCAGGAGCGAAATCGAGGCCACGGCGCCGAGCAGGATCGCCATGACTCGGGCGCTGCTCGATGCCGCGTCGGCAATGTCCGCGAGGTTTCGAATGGTAAAGTCGTCCGGCCGATCTCCAAGACGGTGACGTTGGCGCAGAAGCGCGGTGATTTGTTCCTCGGCTTCTTTGACGCGGTCCGCGCTGACCGTCGACACCATGATGGTGCGCACACGGGTATCGTGCTCGATTCGCTTCTGCATGGTCGTGTACGGAATATAGACCGAATCGTCCTGATCGACCCCCTGGCTGCTCTGGCCCTTCCGCGCCAAAACCCCGACCACGCGAAAGGGAATGTGCTTGATACGAATCACCGCTTCGATCGGATCGTCGGCTCCGAAAAGCCGCTCGGCGACGGTTTGTCCGATAAGGGCGACCTTAGCGGCAGCCTCGGTGTCCACATCGTTGATGAATCGCCCCGCGGCGATTCCCCAGTCCCGAATGTGCTGGTATTCGGGCGACACGCCGTACACGACCGTCGACCAGTTAAGGTTTCCCGCGACCACCTGGTCGGTTCGCCGACTGAGCGGCGAAGCGAACGCAACCGAAGGCAATTCTTCCATCATGGCTCTTCGATCCTCGTCCACCAAGGTTCGCACTCCACCCGATCCGGTGCGAACGCCCCCTTGCGTCGTCGCGCCGGGAAGCACGATGAGAACGTTCGTGCCCAGGCTGGCAATTTGCTCCCGAATCCTTTCCTTTGCGCCCTCGCCGATCGCCACCATCGCGATGACCGCCCCCACCCCGATAATGATCCCGAGCATGGTCAGAAAGGAGCGCAGCTTGTTGCGCCCCAGCGCGCGCAGCGCAATCCTAAAGGTCATGAACAGCATAACGGGTCGGTCTCCGGCTTTTGGCGATTGGAATTTCCCGGTTGAGGAGTTGCCCGAGGAGGGGGCACCGGATATCTAAAACGTGAACTCATCGCTATGGAGACTCCGCGAACCTCTTGCCGCGTCCGTCGTCTCCGGCGACGGACCGCTCCGATCGTCCGACACGATCAAACCGTCACGGAAAACCACCCGCCGTAGCGCGTATTGCGCGATGTCCAATTCATGGGTCACTAAAACTATCGTTATTTCCTGCTCGGCGTTGAGCCGTTGAAACAACCGCATGATTTCCGCGCTGGTGGCGGAATCGAGATTACCCGTGGGCTCGTCCGCCAGAATCAGCGACGGGCGATTGACCAGCGCGCGCGCAATCGCCACGCGCTGCTGCTGACCGCCGGAAAGCTGATTGGGCATATGTTCCACCCGCTCCCCCAAGCCCACCAAGCGAAGAACTTCCAACGCGCGTTGGTGCCGTTGCCTGCCGGCAAACCCGTAATACATCATCGGCAACTCGACATTTTCCAGCGCGGACGTACGGGAGAGCAGATTGAATCCCTGGAAAACGAAACCGATTCTCTTGTTTCGGATATGGGCCCATTCGTCGTGAGACAACGCACCCACTTCTTCGCCCTCGAGGAAATAGCGACCGCTTGTCGGCCGGTCAAGGCAACCCAAAATATTCATGAAGGTTGATTTGCCGGAACCCGACGATCCCATGATGGCGACGAACTCTCCGCGATCGATGACGACGTTGACACCGCGCAGCGCGGGCACCTCCACGTCGCCCATGCGATAGATCTTGTGAACGTTTTCGACCCGGATCAGCTCGCTCATCGGAAACCAAACAATCTCCGCCCGCTCGGTTGGAACGGGTTGGCAACGCCGGTCTGGCCCTGGGCGCCGCTCGCCATGCCGATGATGACCGGATCGTTTTCCTTGACGTCGCCCGAAACAACCTCGGTCTTGGAGCCATCGCTGATGCCCAACTGGACCTCGACCGGTTGCGCTTTGTCGTCCTGCAGCAAGTAGATGCGCACCTCGCGCACGCGGCGGGCCTCCGCGCCGCCACCGCCGCCCGAACGGCTGGTGCGCCGAGCTCCCGGCCTCGGCGCGGTTCTGCTTCGCTCTTGACGCAAGAGTTCCTCGGCCTCGTTCTTCTCTTCCGGCGGTTTGAAGCGCATCGCCATGTTGGGAATCGACAAGACGTCTTCCTTTTGGCTCACCAGAAACTGCACGTTGGCGGTCATGCCGGGCTTGAGCAGGAGTTCTTTGTTGTCGATGCGCACAACGGCGTCGTAGGTCACCACGTTCTGCACGACGATCGGCGCGTTGCGCACCTGTGAAACCTTGCCTCTAAAGCGGCGCGCTGCGAAAGCGTCCACGGTGAACGTGACCTCTTGCCCTTCCCAAACGTTGCCGACATCGGCCTCATCGACGCTCGTGTGCACTTCCATCTTGGTCAGGTCATTGGCGATGGTGAACAACGTCGGCGCCTGCAATGACGCGGCCACGGTCTGGCCGACATCGACGTTGCGCGAGATGACGATGCCGTCCACCGGCGAGCGAATCACCGTGTATCCCAAGTCGATGGCCGCTTGATTCAATGCCGCCTGGGCTTGTCCCACTTGGGCTCGATTGACGTTCAATTGGGAAACGGCGGCGTCGTAGGCGGTCTGCGCCGCGTCGAGATCGCTCCGAGAAATCAGTTGGCGCTTCATCAGTTCTTTGGTGCGCGCCAATGTTCGGGCGGTATCCTCCACCGCCACCTTCGATTTCGCCAGACTCGCCTCGGCCGCACGCACGTTGGCGCGCGTCTCGTCCACCCGCGCTCTGAATTTCGCCGGATCGAGCTCTGCTACGACCTGGTCCTTCTTTACTTTGGTATTGAAATCGGCGTTGAGTTTGGCGATGGTGCCGGACACCTGGCTGCCGACAACCACGGTGACGACGGCCTGTAACGTTCCCGTCGAGGCAACCACCTGGCGGACATTACCGCGGCGGACCGGCACGGTGGTGTACGAGGACTCTTTGCCGCTGTTTCCCATGCGCCAGTAGCCGAATCCCCCGCCGGCGGCCAGGAGAAGGACAAAAATCACAACTAAAACATTTCTTAACTTCATGTTTCCTCGCCTGAAGTACGGGACCCCCCTACTCGCGATTCTTCATAGCAAAATAGCGCCCCGGGCTCCAGCGATGCATCGATCATTGCGCATTGTAAAGTGTGATTGCCTCGCCTTGGATAACAACTAGCGTCAATGTTGGAGATCATCGGCATCCATAATAATTAGACGTCTTGTTCGCCGTCGCGATCTATGCCGTGGTCGCTACGCAGTTCGTTGTCGGTGCGATTCAACCCCTTCCAGAGCACCGCGATGAGAATTCGACTTCAGAAATATCCCGCGAACTACTCCGCGACGGGTTCGACAACCAACGCACGAACCGGTGATCTTGTGTGCGTTACCTACCGCCTCTTTGCGTCCCCTCCGAGGCGCCAGCCAAAGACCCTTCCAGAATTACTCCGTCAGATCAATTTTACCATTTCATCGGATGACACCAAAGCAGATCAGGAACGGTGGGAACGACGCCAGGAAACAGGGCTGTTTTGCATCCGGTTACAAGTAATTCCTCATAGCTTCACCGTTCAGTGATTTCTCAACGATTTCGCCATCTTTAAGCACCAGAATTCGATTGCAGCGCTTGATTGTAGAAAGCTGGTGGGCAATGACCAAGATCGTCCGCCCTTGTTGGAGACGCTCCACCGCGTCCCAGATGAGGGTTTCCGATTCCGCGTCTACCGCAGAGGTCGGCTCATCCAGGATCAAAATCGACGGTCGTTTAATGATCGCCCGCGCAAGGCCGATACGCTGGCGTTGTCCGCCAGACAAAGTCATACCCCTTTCTCCCAGGACCGTTTCATATTTTTCTGGGAGCGCCATGATAAAATCATGGGCGTGAGCCTGCCATGCCGCCCTTTCGATCTCGTCCTCAGTCGCATCCGGCTTACCGTAAGCGATATTTTCTCTGATAGTACAGCCAAAGAGCAATGAGTCTTGCAGGACTACCCCGATCTCGCGCCGCAGGGACTCGCGCTGATAATTTTTAACATTCACCCCGTCGATGAAAATTGCACCGGCGCCCGGATCGTAGAGACGTAGGATGAGACTGACGATGGTTGATTTGCCAGCTCCCGAGATTCCCGTGAGGGCGACTCTTTCGCCGGGGGCGATGGTAAATGACGTGTTACTCAATACCCCATTGCCATCGCCGTAATCGAAGGAAACCTCCTGAAAAACGATTTCTCCCTTTAGGTTCGACGCTTCGACCGCTTGTGGATCGTCAGCGATTTCGGGCTCCATCTCCAAGATCTCAGCGATGCGGCCGGCGCTCACCATTGCCCTCGATAGCCTGGTCGAAAGCTTCACCATGTTCCGGATCGGTCTGTACGCCTGATTGACGTATGCGGCGAAAATAAGGATTTCGCCGGGCGTCATGTGGCCGTTCAAAACCCGCAGGGAGCCAAATAAAATTACGGCCCAGGAACCCGCGGAGCTGATTATCTCCACCGTCCTTGTCGCGGCAGCCTCCATGCGGGCGGTGCGGATACTTTCGTCCACGCTCAGGGCGCTTTCAGTTTCAAAACGCTCTCCCTCATGACGTTCCCGGCCAAAAGCTTGTACCAGAGTCACTGCACTGAGAATCTCGCTGATGCGCGCGGCCAGCCTGCCTTCCTCGCGCCGCTGTCTGCTCGCCGACTTTTTAATCTTGCGATAAAAATAATAGAGAGCGTAGAACATGACCGGAAATGTCCCGAGCACGATTAGGCTCAGCTTCCAGTCAAGTATGAACATGGTGACGAACATCCCGGTCAGGGTCAATATATGGACGACGGAGGTCAGTACCGACTCGGTAAAGGCATCTCTGAGTGTATTGGTGTCGCCGGCAACTTTGGTCAACAGTTCGCCAGAGCGGGCTTTGGTATGAAAGGAGAGCGACAGTCGCTGGAGATGGTTGAAAAGATCTCGCCGCAGAGTATGGACGATCTGGTATCCGATGCGGGAGGTCATGAAAAGCTGAGCATAGGAAAACACCGCGCCGAACAGCACGATCAACACGATGCTCAAAGAAAAAACGATCAGAGCGAATACCTTGCCGTTTTCCAGTAAAGCCGCCAGAAACGACAGCGCCGCGGGAAACGGCTTGTCCAGTAGAATATGATCGAAAATGATCTTTAAAGGCCAGGGTGCCAATAGTCGCGTCAGGGAATAACCAACCACGCAAAAGGCCGCTAGGAAGATCTGTGATTTCACCTGAAGCAGTTGGTTGAATACGATCTGTCTCAGGCGGTTTGGTTTCACGCTTTGCATGATTGGCTGGTTCTTAGTTTACCTTATGAAGTAGACTCTGAAAAGTGTGAAATTTCACATTGGGATAATGACGAAGTTGCGTCAGCAGAAAATCAAGAAATGAAAATGCCGTGACGTCCATGACCTTGTGGTGCAGAAGGATGCCCACAGTATCACATGTCTCTATTTGGGAGATGAGTTGCGTAAGGATCTCCTCCGGATTCTTTAGAGTTACTCCACCTTTCCAGCGAAAGAGATCCAAGGTGACCGAGATTTCCTGGAAACCATAACCCCTTGCGGCGTGGCCGTTCCGATCACGGGACAACACTGCGAAGCCTAGTCGGTCGAGGACCTTCAGCGTGTCTTCCGTGCAGCGATTCCATGGCGGCGTAAACGCGGGAAAAAATTTATCCCCGAATGCTTCTTCAAGACGCGTCTTTCCTCTTGCGATGTCCGCAAACTGATCATCGAAACATCGCCCAGCGCCGAACTCGCACTTCTTTCCAACGTTCTCGTGGTTAACATGCTGCCACCCGTGCTGATGTAGCTCGATGAGTGTTGGTTGGAAGCCCTTGTATTCTCTCAGCACTCCGACCGCGGTATCTGTCAATTTGGCGGGAATAATTTCCAGATTGACCGGAACCTGGCGCGCGAACGCAATATCCAGTAATTGCCGCAGGGTTTCTTCGTCCTCATCGATGTCATCGTCCCGGAGAAAAACCCGGACCTCTTTTCCCTGGTCCCGAATGCGACCGAGGGTGAATTTCAGCGCCGTTTCAACTGGCCGACGAGAGGCACTGAATCCAGAGCGTCCAGCCGGCGAGACGTCCTCGGCTTTGGGCAACGCGTCTCGTCTCTCGACTAGCTCCCTTAAATAAGCGGCGGTATTTTCGACACCGCGAAGATCCAGCACCGACTGCGGCGGCTTTGACTGCAGACGCCGAATGATGTTCTCCGCGAGACGAGCGGGCTGCAACTCCTGGGGGTGAATCACGGTCACAACACCTAACTCCTCTAACTTACGGGCGCGAATCGACTGCTCGTTATTGTCGCCGCCGGTAAAAGGGAGAACCAAGGCCGAAATCCTCGCGGTCAGCAGGTTCATGCAGGTGTTGTAGCCCGCCATGCTCACCGACAAATCAGCTTTTTCCATGTATGACATGAACCGGGACGTGTACCGTCGCAGGGTAACGTTTGGGTTAAACTCCGCCCTTCGCTCTAGTTGATCGTACTGAGCCTCGGGAAGGTAGGGACCGGTAAATACCAGCATGCGATGCGGCCGGGTTTGCGCGACGATTGCACTCGCCTCGATGGCACACGCCAGCAACTCATACCCCACCCGACCACCGCCGATACTCACCAGGATCAAAGGATCGCCCGATGTCTCCAGAGAAATATCGTCGCCATTTGAATCCGCGGGGTTGTCGTCAGATGTCTGGGCTACATATCCCGTATATTTAATCTCAGCCTTAAGCTCTCCGACACTTGAAAACGTTTCTTCTAATCGTTGCATTTTCGGATCCGCGTGGATCAAGACGGCATCGAAGTAGCGATTCAGCAGGGTACACACCCGCGCCTCATGGCGCACTTGATCCTTCCGGCTAACGAGAATATCGCGCAAACTACAGACAACTTTGGTCTTGCCACCAGCGAGGCGGATGCGCGAAAGCAGGGGCACCAACTCAAAGGCAAATTGTTTACGGCCAAAAGGAAACAGCTCGATAATCAGCACATCAGGATCAAGCCGTTCGTAGCCGTCAAGAAGGCATCGGACGCGAGCGTCTTTTATCCCGGCGACGTTCTGGCTTCCATCCGCGCTGGAAATTTCCGTGAAATTTTCGTCGGCCTTGAGGGCCGGCAACTGAACGATTTCAACCGACGGCGGCAACGGGAACCCTGGCACAACCTCGCCGCCATTAAAAAAGCTCACCTGAAAATCCTTCAAACCTCGGACGAGTTCCATGCTGCGGACAAGGTGTCCCATGCCCAACACGTGCTGACAGTAGAACATGACTCTGGTCATGGGTTCCCCATAGCTCTTATCTTCGCCACCTGGTCTGCCAAGGCACCAATATCGGTGTCAGGGTTGATCTCTTTTTGGGCAATGGCAATGATTTGTTGCATGTAGCCTTCAAAACCTGGCCTCAAGAACCGTCTAAAAAAGAGTCGATATAACTTTCTGATAAACTCGATTCGAATCTGCCATCTCATACGATCAACAGGCATTGTCCACGCGATATGTGAGCTGTATGAGTGCCAGAGTGTAGTTGATATCATATCTATAAAATCTGGGTCTAAATCTCTAAAGATCAAATCGACTATGAATGTTGCAATGTCCTGTGCTGGATCGCCATTGGCAAAGTCATCATAATCACAGATACCAACTCTGTCTTTATGTATAAGAAGCTGTTTGATATGAAAATCTCCGTGAATGAAGCCAGTGGTCGTAGGCGTCAAGTGAAGAGCGCTGTTCTCTAACTCCCTCACTATGGATTGAAGCGATTCTTTGAAGAAAGGGAAGGCCTGAATGACCCTGGTTGTGCGCTTTCGGACCTGTCTAAGACGATCTTGGATGGTCTTTTTGACAGGGCTGGAAAGGCCGCTCTCGTGCAGGCTGGCCAACCCCCTGGCGACCGAGTCAAGGAAATCCTTGCAATTCGTCCGATCGATTGTGTCGGCTAACGGTACACCCGGCAGACCCTCTTGCCACATCAGTTGGGCGCTATCGTTGTACCCTAGGGGCTGGGCGACCATAAAGCCCTCTGGGTTCTTAATCGCGGTTTTCCATAAATGCTCATGTCGCCGATAGATCTCTCGGCCCCTGGTATCCTTGAACATCTTCCCGAAGATCGTCAGCGTCTTCGAGCAAGTGTCGGACGGTCGCCATTGCAGATGATAACGGACGGTACATCGGTCTTCTGGCAGGTACTGTATGGTCTCCACGCTCAGAGCGCTGACATCCTCAGCAGCATCAAGACCTGAAGGTAGCAAATCATAGGGCAGATAACTTTTCACTCCTTCTGGGTCAATGACCTGCGGCAAATGGGACAACCTCGGATCATGGGGAAAGGTCCAAACAATCGCGTCAAGATCAGGGATATGGCCTAACACGTCTCCGGGCGGCGGCGAAGACACCATGGAGGCTTTGACATGTTGGAACTTTGACCGACTGCGACCGGCAAGATACGTCCTGGCATAGAGAGTCCGCTCTGCCTGTTTGTTACTGCATATATCCGTAACCTGTAAGCGGTAGCACACCGTCAGCGACGATCTACGACGCGTCCGTTCTCTGTACTGTGTGCGCACAAGCGTGCATCCGGTAATGAGGAACGCTTTCTGAGAAAATGCCGGCAGATGCTGAAAGACCTCTTTCATCCGCTCTGGATCGGTGACCACTTCAAATTCTTTAGCGGGCACGTCACATTGCACATTCGGCATACGCGAGACCTTTTCTTCGCTCTCTCTGAGTCGACTGCCCTGACTCTCAAGAGACCGCTCTTAGAAACTCTTCCGGAATCTGAATATCTGTGCGCAATTGTTCCCTAGACAAAAGTCCTTCCGCAAGCAATCTACGATACACTTCGGGCCGAACATCGTACACTGAGCGGAAGCCATCTTTGATCTTCCCCGAACGATCCCTGTGCTGCAGCTCCTTCATTTCAATGCTTAGGTCGCGGTTGTACTCCAAAAGAAGGGGGCAACTTTTCGATTTCAATTTAGATACAAAAATCGAGCACCTGGATTTCTGAGTAAACTGAAAATTGAAGTCGTCGCCTTCAAATAGTTTCAAATAAACTGGGAGAGGAATAAGCTCGTTCCCATATTTGAGGACAAAGCGAGATATCCAAGGTGTCAGTATTTTGTCATGGCATATCAAACTGTAAGGATAGCTCCAATTAGCCTCGCCAATATGGAGCAGGGCCATGCCACCTGGCCTCAGTACACGGCACACTTCTTCCAGAAACTCGGCCTTACGCTCCATGAACTGGACAGCCACTGCGGAATAAATCAGATCCATACTCTCATCATTGAAGTGTAAACAGGTTGCGTCATAAAAGAAGACGTGCGGCAACTCAATGCCGATGACTTCAGCAGGTGGAATGATCTCAAATTGCCGCGCAATCGCGCGAAGATCTTCGCGCTTTTCCATCGGCGGTTTTTGGCAGATATCGACCCCATGGAATGTCACTTTTGCGTCCCGAAAACGCCAAGCCAGTTCGAGTAATGCGCGGCCCCACCCAAACCCAACTTCGAGTACATTAAGGGACTGGCGGCGAGTCAAAAGTTCACATAGCGTACTCTCTATAACGCTCGACTCCTTGAGGATCTTATGGTTGATCCGCGCCAAACTCCGCGTGCGCGATTTGACAGACATATCTATGGCCTTCCGCCTGAACCTTCATACGCTCCGGATTCGAGCAACTAAATGATCATGTTAGCGACCCAAAAATTCTAATTCACCGGGGTGTCGCCGGCTGGGGCAACCTCTTCGTAACTATTGCACATCTATACTCGTCAAAATATATGACGTATGTCTCGGGAACATCATTGCGGTAGATACCATATTTAAAGAACGGACCCTCATCGTCATTGTAACCGCCAGGTCCCCGGTAATTTAGAACTCTCTTGCCGTTCCGCCACATCTCAGTGTCCAGTGCTCGGGCAATTCGTACTTGCTGCTAAAGCGGCCATTCTGGGAGAACAACTGACGCATCACGGATGCGTGTTCCTGTGCTTTTGGTTCCGGACGCCGAGGGCTGCGCGCATAGCCCAACTCCTCAAGCAGATCGCCAGCCACTGCTTCAAACTCCTTAAGATTCTCAGCAGACATTTGGCTCCTCCAGTCTCTCAGCCCAGGTGTGACTGGCAGCCACGCGTGCTTGGCATCAAGTCCGGACTGTTTCTTGGTTCGCCCCTCATAAAAGCGGAGCATGGCCTCGTCATAGGGCACCGCCAAAAATTCGCACAGCGCCTGGCATTCCTTCGCGGGATTAGTAACTAAGGACTCATAACGCATCTCGTAGTACAATCCTCGGCCCAAAGAACTACCCGCCTCACGCGCCAACCTCACATGCCACTCCCACCATAGGGCCGCTGTGGACACTGGATATTCGATCCAGCTAGGAAAGCGCACTGTCAGGTAACCCATCCGCCTTGTCCAGTTAATGGCGGATAGACACACGTTCCGCCCGTCACGGATGAGATGGACAAACCGAGCCGTCGGCCAGAGACCGTGTAGAGTCCGAATTTTTCGTGCGTAACCAGGAGTTTTGTCTCCTACGAGGGGTTTTCCGTGGACTTTGCCGAACAGGTTGAAGATGGCAGTCACAAATGTTGCGTACGAGACAAGCCCGTTAGACTGGATCAATCCTTCAAGCTCCTCACGGTCGAGTCGTAGTTTCTTGAACTTAGGGTGATGAACCAACTCAGGTATCAGATCTGGAGTGACAAAGCCTTCAGGCGTCAACCCTTTGCGCTCCTCAAAGCAACTGGGTATCCAGTGTGACTCCGGAGTCATAGCTATGTCCGGATGGGCATTGACTATGCGGCGAAGCAATGTCGTCCCAGACCTGGGGCATCCCACAATGAAAAGGTAAGGGTTCTGGTTGAAATCTCTTACGACTTTTTCTTCTGCTTCCCTCAACATGCCTGCTATCTCCACAAAATATTTTCGGCTACGAGCGGGCGGAGAAAATTCCTGGTTGCGAGCGCTTTGGAAAGTCTTTCCACCACCAGACCCCGCCGGCCAAAGAATCCTTAGCCTCCCCTAACAAGGCTGCGACAGCAAAACTCCTGCGGCCAGGAAGAAAGTCATATTGGGTAAAAGGGAGCCCGGATATCCTGATCCTCCATCTCTCGGCCCATCAACACTCCGTGAGAAAAAGCTGTCCGGATTTTTGTTAGCCATCGGGTCACTCCCAAGTGGTAGAGCCGACTTCATTTCGTATTGGTCTTGCGTTAATTCAGTCATATTGCTCAGTTCCTCGCCTACAAAATTGCGCTCCATTCCGCTGATCCGATCCAAGCGTGTGAAGTATTATTGTCGCCGGCCACCTTGCTCGCCAACCGAACAAGTTGATCGACCATGTCCAGACCGCCGCCCTTCAAGCGAGTCAGACAGCGGACCGCGCGTTCATTGATCAAGGCTGTGGCCACATACCAATTAAGAGTGTTTGCGGGCACCGGCCACGACGTCTGCTTTTGATAACGTTCTACAAAAACAACGATCATTTTTTCGACCAGCCAAGGGGCAAGCTCTAGGACTAACCCACGATACAATAGAAAGGCTATGCAGCTCCCGATATCTTGCAAGGGTGACCCGCGGCACAGGTCTTCTAAATCAATCAGCGTTACCGCACCCTCCTCTACAATGAAATTTTTTAAATGCAGGTCGCCATGCAGTGTGGCGACTGGCTGAGCCCCTAGGGATTGTGCCTGGACTTGCAAGCGGTCGATGACGCCGTCGAGGTCCTTCCTCAGAGAGGGTCTTGAACGCGACAGCAAAACTCTGGCTCCTTGTAATTCCACGGTCAGGTCATGAACCTCTAGCTTTTTAGCGTACGCCAGCGGAATTGCATGCAACTCAGAAAGGGCACTGGCCATCGATTCCAAAAGAACAGGAAAATTCGGCTGGGTCATATCGTGCTCAAACAATGTCCGACCCGGCAATCCAATTTGCCAAAAGATCTGATGTTCCCTGTCGTAATTTAGTAATTCCGCTAGCCTAAGTTGTCCTCTCTCTCTCGCATTGAACGCCGCTAATTTTTGCATCTCCAAGAAGGATGCTACCCCTTGGCCTTCTGCATAAGTTTTTCCATAAACAACGAGTGAACGTATTTCATTGGTGTCGCGATTCTGCAACTCAAGGCGCACCCGTACAGTGCAACTATAACCAGGTACATAGTTGACAATGTCAATTGCAAGATCGGAGATCGTGCAGGCTGGACTGTACTTTGCCGAAATAATTTCAGGGAGAAGTTCGTTTTTCAGGCAGATTGCGCTGGTCAGTTTTGGCAATGCTTTGAGCTTTCTATCGTTGGGGAAAACCCAAATGATCAAGTCGAGTTCGGGAATATAGCTCATGGCTATGCCGATACTAGGCGTAACGACTTCTTGCGACTGTGCCTTGCTCCATTCCGCGGCGCTAGCGCCTGATGCATACACTCGCGCCGAGACGGTTTGTTCGACCTCATGGTGGGTGCGAGGGTCGTGGATCGACAGTCGATAACAGATGGTGCAGATCTTTCCAGGCTTGTATCGCACCCTGGTAATCTCACAATTCTCAATGACAAGTCTTGCCGGTGTGTCGCCGGGGCCGAAAAGATTGCGTTGAAACACATCCTTCATGACGCATTCATTCAGCACAACGGCTAATTGTGGCAGCGCATCATCGCACGGGACCTCATGATCCAGTGCCCCGTCTAAATTTGCTCCGTTAGCACGCAAGGTCATGCCGTCTCCGCAATGATGCTCTGTTCAAATTGCATCCTGTTGACAAGCGAACGCCCACGCTCCATAAGCACTGCGCCTGGTTCACACGGCAGATTGACGATACCTCCGGCCGGATCTTTTTTGACCAACAGTAGAGACCCGGTATACGTCAATTCCCCGAAGGTATAGGCACCGCGGACTTTAGGGTCAGCGCTAAAATAGTACTCCTGAAAGTGCCCTCCATCTTTGCGAATTCTGATACTGAGCGCGAATGCCTGGCCAGGGAGGCATTGCCGCCCGCCATGCCAGACGGGTAAGACCTCAATGGTTATTTGTGGGCGATCAGTTTTGTAAGGATAAAAAACCGTATGGTAGGCGGCATCGGCGGCCCGACGGGCAAACCTCAGGAAAGGAGCAGGATGTTTTACGCCGTAGGTACGCGACACAAAACCATCCTCGACAAAGAGCTGTACTTCTGGATCGAATGCCTGAGCTATGACGAGATGGGGCGCGTCGACGAGGAGAGTATTCTCCAGCCGTGAGACCAAGACCTTGTTACTGGCTTGGTCCGAGAGGTGAAAGAGCAGATCGTAATCATGACGCTCCGCTGCCCGCATGATGTCCGAAACAATCCAGTACTCCGGAGCGACGAAGAAAATCGCGCGCTCATGCACCGCCTCATATTCATGGCTGCGCGCAATGCCGCGAAGATAGTCGTGATTCGGACCGTTTTGCCACTCCTTTAACTCCCATTCCGCCTGCGGTCCTTGGATCTTATATTTCCTCTTGTGAAACTCGTAAGCCGTTTGATTCTTCTTATCGACCTGCACGGTGTTGTGATAGCCCGTGCCGCGAAAAAGCGCCCGCCAATTCGTCGCGCCCGATTGGTCATAGGTATAGCGACCGGGATCGACGACCAACGATTGGCCATACGCCGCCATCTCAAAACTCAACAGATCGAGATGTCCATGGTTGCCCCGGCCAAGCGGACCACAATCGAAGACCAGATAGCGCTCGTCTTCAAACGGCTCCGCCTCGTTCCCCCAACCACTACGCAGAATGTAATAACCTGCCGCCGTAAAGGCTTTGGATCGGCTCCCCGGCGGTTTGCCCTCATTCCCCCGCGATGCTACATAGAGCATTGCCTCATTGCCGTACAAGGCATATCCTTGCTCAAGCAGGTCGAGAAAGCTCCGGCTATCTCCATCGCTCAGCGACGGAATCGAGCCATCGGGTTTGTGCACATATAACGAAAATTCGAGCGCCTTGCGGATCAGAACATCCATCTCTTCAGGCATGGCGATACTGTTCAAGGCGGCAAGCCGGCGCACCCAGAGATAATTTTTGAGCACGAGATGGTGATAGTCCGTGGACAGCTCGCAATGAACGCCATCGGCTAAAAGATCCGATCGCATGTTTAGCAACAATTCTTGTTTTGATAACGCCAGCCAGCGATCTGCGTCTTTCATTTCCGGGAAAACCACAGCCGCCAAGAAGACCGCCGCAAGCTCCAGCGTCCGATGATTCCTCGCGGGTGTCAGGTGATCGCAGAGATGGTTGACTTGCTCTACGATGGACGTAATAAATTGCAGATAAAAATCCGCGGCAATCGCTACCGCGTGCTCACCAGTAACGAAATAGTAATGCGCAAAAATCCAGTTTTGAATCCGTCGGCCCGCCACGTCGCTGGAAAGAAATCCGAGTGGAACCGTCATTATCCAGGACGAAGTCAGTTCAATCCATTTTGCGGCATAACGAGCGTCACCGGTCTCACGGTACGCCGCCCCCAATCCGGCCACGTAATAGAACTTGTGCAGTAAGATCAACCATTCGATATCCGGGCTCGGATTGGCCCGCCAATCAAACGCGGTGGTTAGCTGGTACGACTCGCCATTAAACGTAAAGCGATTCGCCAGCACATCGTCGATCTTCTCCCTGCCGGTCTGCTCCTCATCGAGCACGGGAAAATACTTGATATGCGAGCGGCTGCGAAAATACGTGAGAATCTGTTCCGCAGACCAAGTGCTATAAGGAGCGCGAAAGACCGAATCCATCATGCGGCAATCCTGGTCTGTTCAACAATGCACGACTCAAAAAGATCTTTGAGCGCAACGGTGGTTTTCGTACTTTCAAACACTTCACACACTTTTTGTCTGGCGTTCCTTCCCAACCGAGCACGTAATGCCTGATCCAGCAGCAGTTTCTCGAACGCGCCTGCTAAAGCGACGGGGTCTTGCGGCGGCACCAGGAGCCCGTCGCTGGAGTGGGTAACCAACTCGGGAATCCCCGAAACCTCCGTGGACACGACGGGCTTTGCCGTAGCCATCGCCTCTACCAACACGTTAGGGATACCGTCGCGATCGCCATTGCCAACGATCAGACACGGGAGCGCGAAGATGGTACATTCACGATACATCTGCCTGAGCTCTTCTTGCGCCACCGCGTCCTGCAACAGGGTAATATTTTCCAGATGATATTTTTTGATGAGCTGCTTGACCGCTTCGCTATCCTCATCGGCGGCACCGACGATCTGGCAGCGAAAGTCGTACCTTTTCTCTTTCAGGATTCGACACGCCTCGATTAAGTACGGAAACCCTTTCTTCTTGACGAAGCGCCCGACGGACAAAATGGTCGGTATCGTGGCTTCCTCGCTTTGCTCAGCCGGGGTGAAAAACGCTGTCGACAAACCATGATAAATCGTATGAATCGATTGAACTTCAGGACAGAGGCCCTGCAGGTGTACCCTGTTGACATCTGTACAGGTCGCGACGAACTTGGCCTCGCGCACTTTCCTGTGGAGCAGATCGCCAGGATTGAGGTTGGGCAGATATATGTCCTTGGCATGGGCCGTAAAACTAAAAGGGATGCCCGTGAGTTGACTTACGAACATGGTGATTGTGGTCGAACCATGACAAAAATGGCCGTGGAGATGTCTAACGCTTTCTGCTTCGATAACCTGCAAGGCGATATAGCCGGCGCGAAGAAAGTCTTTGAAGAAGACTTTTTTCAATCTGGGCCAGAAGCTCGCACGATATTTCAGACTGAAATGCAGGGCGCGGAAGAAAGTCTGGAGATACGCGCGCGGCCGCAGGCTTAATAATTTGACATGGCTCTTGACGAACCTCGGAAAGTTGACCCTAAACCAGATGCGGAAGGGACTATCGGCGGCTGCCGGATCTTCCGGTAAATAGGTAACGGGAGCGCGGATTCGATCCACAAGCGCGTGGACTTTTTTCTCTGACAAGCTCTCCAGGGCGAAAATACGGAGGCGCAATCCCAAGCGCTCGAGCAGATAGATTTCATTGGTAATAAAAACCTCTGAAACCCGAGGAAAGCCCTTCATGATATAGGCGACTTCACCCACAGACAAAGAGTGGCTATCTCCAATCTCAGCGCGAGGCCCGACTGAGTGAAGCGCGGAGGGGGATGACTGCCCACCTAAAGCAATCCGCTCGGGCGTTTCCTGCCGTCCTACACGCTCAAACCGCATAACTCCTCGCTCGACACTTTTACCCATAGTCAATTTTCCGGCAAACCCCAATCAAGAGACTCTCCACCTTCGCTTATAAATCATCTACGTCCGCTCTTGATAAAGAGCGAAAATCCACATTTTTCAAGCAACTCGATCCTCGGCAGCCTTTTCAATCGTTCCCCTTTCCAGCTCTTCAGGAATCGGTAGATGCGTCCCGAGAAACAGTGCTTTCAACTGCGCGGCATTTTCATCCGCAGAAAACTGCCGGCAAACTTTCGCTCGCCCGGCTTTTCCAAGTTGTTGCCTGAGCTGCGGTTGTTCCAAAAGCCGCGCCATGGCCGCGGCCAGACCAGCCGGATCCTCCGGCCGCACCAGAAGACCGTTCTCCCCGTGTTCCACAAGCTCCGGAATCCCTGCGACGCTCGTCGACACGACGGGAAGCTCCATGGCCATGGCTTCCACCAGCACATTGGGGATGCCGTCCCGGTCGCCGTCGTCTGTAATTTGGCAGGGAAGAACGAAAATCGCCGCCCGTTTGTACAGGTCAACAACCTCATCCTGCGCCAGCATGCCGGTTAAAGAAACGACGTCGCCTAACTCGAGAGCGGCCACGAGCTTTTCAATTTCCAACTGCAAAGGACCGTACCCGACGATCACACATCGAAACTTATATCCTCCAAGTTTGAGATAATGACAGGCGTTGAGAAGACAAGGAAACCCCTTCTTCTCGCGCAATCTGCCGACGCTGAGAAGCAGAGGCAAACGTTCCATCGCTTCGGAGCCAGGATCAGGGCGGAAGTATTCCGGGTTAAGGCCATGATAAATCCGGACCGTGGAAGTGCGGTCGCTAGAGAGACTGCTCAAGAATTCGCGGTTATAGTCGTTGCACGTGACAACAAATTTCGCCCGTTTCATTTTTCGGGCGAGCTCTTCCGGCGGCGATAAATAGATGTCTTTGGCATGGGCGGTGATGCTATACGGCAGGCCAATCAAAAGGTGGACGAGTTCCGCGACTCCTGTCGGTTTATTGATAAAATGCGCGTGGAGGTGCCGCAGCCCCAAAGCCCGAATCGTCAATGCCAAATGACACGCTTGCACGAAGTCTTCACGCCGACCTGCTTCTGGGCGCGTCACAACGAAGCGAAGCGCGCGAAAGTAACGCAATGGATTTGCCAGGATCAACAAAAAGTTGGCCCGCAAAAAGCCAATAGGATTATCAAAGAAAGATGACGGGACATACTGGACATTGGCCCGTACCTGCGAGGCAGCGACGTGAGACTTTTTTTCTTGAGGGCGTTGAAGTGAAAAAATATGCATATCCATTCCCGCTTTTTCCAACGCGAGAATTTCTTGCAATATGAACGTCTCCGAGATTTTCGGGAAACTTTTCATCAGATACGCTATTTTGGCTTGCGGCCGGGGTAGAATCATTCGAGGCGACGCTCCTTAAAAGTACTAGACACTACGATTCGCGTTATCACCGCGGCTTCAGGCCATTCCCGGTTTGCAACTACAACAAGCCCGTGCCCTCTGGCGTACGCCGTCCTGAGTGCCTCAAGCGATCGGCGACAAAGGATCAGCGTGGCACGCTATCAGCGAGCGGCAAGAAGTGGATGCCCGTGCACGATAGGATGTCCTCCGCCGTTGTTGCCGTCGCGTCGCTCCGATAGGCGTGAGATAGGAACCGTGTATGCCTCGTCCGTACTAACCGCATGCTGCACCCTCTCTTCACCCAAAAGGCCGCGTATGTAGTTTCCTATACGCGGCAGAGCATCGAGATCTAGTCCGGGCCGCGACCTGTCCGATCCGTCGGCGGCGTCTAGGTTGTCAAAAACCGTACGCATTAACTTCTCCGGCGTAAGATCATCCGGGTGAATAACCCCAAACAAACCGAGGCTGGCCATCCGCTGGGCTCGGATCCACTGCTCCTTTACGGGCCGGACGCGGGGCACCACAACGGCGCGTTTCTGTAAAGAAAGCAGCTCACACAGCGTGTTGTAGCCTCCCATGGAAACGACCAAATCCGCCGCGTCCATATATCCCGGCATGTCGTCGACAAACTCCCGCACTTGAACGTGCGGCTGGCGGATTGCCGCCTGATGAATCAATGTTTGTTGCGATCCTGGCATCTCCGGACCGCAAACCAGAACACTATCGAAGGGCTCTGCCACCGGTTGCACCGCCAATCCGGCGAGATAGGTTGCGAGCAGATGATAACCGTCTTCCCCTCCTCCCACGGTCACCAGGACGAATTTCTTTGTATGTAGCTTAAGCTCTTTTCTCAGCGCATCGCGGCGCTGAACCTCGGCCTCCTTCTTGATGTATCCGCAGAACCGCACCTTATCGGCAACCGCAGGCGGGAAGCTGTATTCCTTGGTCGTATCGAATATGGCCCGTGTTCCGACGACCAGAACGAGATCGTAAAACCGGCGCAACGCCTCATAGTAGCCCTGCTTTCTCCACACCTTCACGGTGCTCTCCGCCCCGTCAAGGACATCCCTCAGAAGAAGAGCGCATTTGGTCTCGGGCAAATGGGTCTGCACGTAATTTAACGTGCTCCGCAACTCCTGCTCTACACCGTAGGGTTTCTTGTCCACCAGGATCAGATCGGGTTTAAAGCTGGCGACGGTCTGCAATATCAAATCGGATCTAAGCCTCACCGTTTCATCAAGATCTACATCGATGCTTTTCACCGCGTAGCCTTCGGCTTCAGTGCGACTGAGACAGGGAAGCTTGATGTAATCGATCCCGTTCTTGACCCGAAAGTTATGAACCATCGGCGATCCGGTCACCATCAAGATGGATAGATCGGGAATGGTTTCGATCATATGATTGCACACGGCCAGCATGCGTCGGATATTTCCGAGACCATAGGTGTCGTGGGAATAAGATAATAACCTTTTCATTTATCCTCCGATTCGTCTAGATCGACCTCAAATCGCCTGCCAGCCTTGGTTTTGGCAACGTGTTATACGGGTTTGCATTGCTTGGGATTTTAGTGACGCATCGTTAACACAGTCTTAACAAAGGCAAGGAACGTGCCGAACTTATAAGGCGCTGCGGTAATGCCGAGCTATTCTGACCGGCGTAATTATTTATGCCGCATTATAGGAGCTTAGAAATCCGAGAGCTTCCTGAAGAGAGGCTGGAGTCGTGCCGGTCGCGCAAATTGCACGTAATAATGTGGTTGATTTGCCCCGTCCAAAGGGCAAATCAACCGCTAAGACGGCAAATGAACCATCGCGAGAGCAATTCAACAGGAGGAAGGTATCGCAGCCTCGAACGCCGACGATAACAGGGAGCTTGGATTATTCAGGCCCCCAGGTGAAACGGATACAAACCGAAGGGCACGACCGTGGAGAGACGGAGGTAACTGGACCGTAAAAATCCAAGGCGTGACCGTCAGAGTACGAAAAACCCGGACTCTGAGTATGAACAATCCGGACTAAGATTCCGCTGGTGAGAACGTTATGACGAAATGGCTAAGATTCACGCAGGATGCGCCAGACTTTCACGGCGAAATCGTTGGCATCCCGTTGGGTCATGCGCCGATAAGTCAAGCCTGTCGTGATCTCTGCGTTGGGCTCCTGATCTTCGATGACCTGCTCCAATGTGACTCGAAAACGGGAAACCGGCGGCGCGCCCGCCATTTCATGCTGCAGCTCGCACACGCTTCCTTTCAGGTAATAATTGACCGCCCGGTCGATGATCATCAGCGTAACCTTACCAACCCGTCGGAGATTGCGCGCCGTCGAGCTGTCCTTCCACAGCGCCATGTCCAGCGTCGATGAGTTCCGCGCTACCACCTCGTAATAGGACAACAAGGCGGGATTCGGCCACCCCTGCTCATCTGTCGTGAAGATCGGTATGATTTTACCTTCGTGGGAATCGACGCTTGGGTTGTTCAGCCGATTGAACAATGCTTCCGTAAGCTCTTTGCCGAGAACTTGTGACATCCCTATCCTCCCGACCGTTCAATCCCCATGCACATTCGATTTAGGCCTAATCCCGTGATGAATCATCCTTCTAATCTTATTTTACATCGCTGACGATAAGCTCTTCCCGTTTGCCAAATCCCCGTTCATTGTCGATGTAAAACACTCTTTGCGGGACTACGCAGTAAAACTTGACCTTTAGGAACGCTTTATAAAACACGCCGCTCGCTGGATCGGTAAAAAGTTTGATCACCCCCGGGTACTTGCGCGCGTAGACCGCCATCGCCTTGGCTTTCTCCAAGACGCCATCCACGAGAGTGACGGCGCCTTCCATCTGGATGCCCTTGATTTGCCGCCAGTCATGATAATCTTCTTGAATCGTGACGGCGACCCGCGCGTTGGCCGTCAGGTTCTGGCAGTGGCGCGAGTCCGGCGCGGAGAAAAAATATAAACGCAGATCATCGCTCGCGTAAAAAACCGTCGCTGCCCATGGAACATCGCCGAACGTGGTTGCCAGGGTCATCGTGTTATGCGCCTGCATGTAATCGAGAATCTGCTGTTTTAAACCGTCAAACATGGCGCTTTAAATAGTGACGAGTGCTGAGTCCTGAGTGCCGAGTCTCCTCCCCCACTCAGCACTCAGGACTCGTTACTCAGCACTTAACCTGATCGGGGCGCGGCGCAGAGCGGCCAGATCGCCCGCTCCGACACAAAGCATCGCCACCTTGAGATCGTAGAGAATGCCACGGAGAAATTCTACCACCTTGCGGGGCGACTCCAAAGCGGGCGCCAACAGAGGCTGGCCCAACGCGGCGATGTTTGCGCCCAGGGCGATCGCCTTGGCGATATCCAGGCCGCTGCGAATACCGCCGGAGGCGACAAGCTCCATCTCCGGCAAACATTTGCGCACGGAAACGAGCGCTTCCTCGGTCGGGATTCCCCAGTTGGCGAAAGCTGCATCCACCGGCTTCCCCGCTTTCGTAGCGCGGGTCGCCTCGACGGCGTACCAGGAAGTTCCACCCTTACCGGCAACGTCGATGGCGCGCACACCAGCCCGAGCCAGCCGTTGGGCGACATCCGCGGAGATACCGCTGCCCACTTCTTTGGCGACCACCGGAACTTCAAGCTCCCGGCAAACCGCCGCGATCTTTTCCGTTAACCCTTTGAAGTTTCGATTCCCCTCGGGCTGCACAGCTTCCTGGAGAACGTTGAGATGAAGAATCAAGCCGTCGGCGCCGATCATTTCCACGGCGCGCCGGCATTGCTCGATGCCGTAGCCATAGTTGAGCTGGACCGCGCCGAAATTGCCGAGCAGCAGGATATCCGGCGCCAGATCTCTCACCTGAAAAGAATCGGCCACCGAGGGTTCCTCGATGGCGACCCGCTGCGAGCCGACACCCATGGCGAGGCCGAGCTCTTGCGCCGCGGCGGCAAGGTTACGATTGACCTTGCGCGCCAGCTCGAAGCCGCCGGTCATCGACGAGATCAGCAGGGGCGTTTTGAGTTTTTTGCCGAGAAAAGACGTTCCCAGGTCGATCTCATCGATATCCAACTCGGGTAACGCGTTGTGCGTGAAACTATACCGGTCGAGCCCCGTGCTCGACGGACCGGCGACGCTCCCCGTGTCGAGGCAGAGTTCGAGATGCTCCTTCTTACGCTTTTGAGTCTTGGTGAGGGCTTTTCTCACCCCGCGGCGTGACATGATGGGTCGGCAGCAGCGATGCTCAGCGCTGCCTTTTGGCTTCCCGGCGCGCTTTAGCGACCGCCAGCGGCGTGGTCTTACCGGCTTCGGGATGGCGGCTCATCCCTTCCTCGTCCCAACGGTGAAAAAGCTTAACGTCGATATCAAACTGATCGAGAATGCGCGTGACGGTCTGATTGATGACGTCGTCCAGCGATTTGGGGCGATGATAAAAGGCCGGCACCGGAGGGAAAATCACCGTCCCCATCCGCGTGAGCGCAACCATCGCCTCCAGATGGCCGAGGTGAAGCGGCGTTTCCCGGACTACTAGGACAAGTTTTTTCCGCTCTTTGAGAATAACGTCGGCCGCGCGCACCAGAAGGTCGCCGCCCAGGGAGTTGGCGATTCCTCCCATGGACTTCATTGAACAAGGGGCGATCACCATTCCCGCGGTGCGAAAGGAGCCGCTGGAAATGCTCGCGCCGACATTGTTGATGTCGTGGACGACGTCCGCCAGCGCTTCGACGTCTTTGACCGAATAGGGAGTCTCGACCCCGATGGTCATCTTGCCCGCCCTGGTCAAGACCAAATGGGTTTCGACGTCGTCGAGCTTGGCGAGAATTTCGAGAATCCTCACGCCGTAGATCGCCCCGGTGGCGCCGGAAATACCGACGATCAATTTCTTCTTATCATTCAAAGGACAAACTCCAATGTTAATGCATCGCCGTCTTGCACGCCGTAGGCATCTTTGAGCCGCACCGGCGCGACGATTTCAATTTTATCTTTGGGATAGCCACTCACGTCCGGGACCAGTACGGCGCCTCCGACCTTATCGTTGGGCCGGCCTTCGGGGCCCTGAATTACAACCCGGTAAAGCCGTGCGCTGCAGTGCCCGTCCACCGTGGGGAGGGAAATCCCCTCGGACTCCCGCCGCACCGCCTGCCAAAGCCGAGTGTCCTCCGGCGCTCTTGGCCGCAGGTTCAAAGTCGCCGGGAAGCAATTAAATCCAAGCGCCTCGCGCAACGCTTCTTGGACCCAATCCAACGCCATGAAGGAAGCCGCTTGGCCCAAGTCGGAAAAAATGATTCCGGTCATTGTGCGCATCGCAGCCGCGACCCCGAATCACTTCTCCGACAGCGACGCCGCCTTGCCGCCACGGCGAACCTTGATGACTTCGCCCAGGATCGCGAGCCCAATCTCCGCGGGCGTTTCCGTGCCGATATCGAGCCCGATGGGCGCGTAGACTCTTTCGATCACCTCTTCGGCGGTCTTATCTTTGTCGCGGAAGCGCTGGAAGCAAGCCTTGATGCGCCGCCGGCTGCCGATCATGCCGATATATTTGGCCCGGCTGTGAATGATCTCGCGCAGGCAGGGCTCGTCGTAACTATGGCCCCGGGTGATCAGCACGATGTAGCACGCCGGCGTGAGCGTCATTTCCTTGAGCATCCGCGCCATGTCACCCACCAGAACCTGGTCGGCGTCGGGAAAGCGCTCGCGATTGGCGAACAGTAGCCGGTCATCGATCACGGTCACGTAAAAATCCAAGACCTTGGCGATCTTCACCAGCGGCACTGCGATATGGCCGGCGCCGACGACGATCAGCTTGGGCGGCTCGGGCATGACTTCGAAGAATACTTCCAGCTTACCGCCCGGCTGATCGAGCGAAACCAGCTGCGATTTTTCAGCGCTGAGCCGCGCCGCGCTCTCCTGAACGATGGCCTGGACCACCGCGGCGTCGCCGATGGTCTCGGCCGCGACTTTGCCGTCGCGCACGAGACACTTGGCGCCGGCCTCGACGCGGCTCTCGCCTGCCACTTCGACGACTGTGGCGAGTACGGCGGCCGCCCCTTGCTCGCTGATAGCGACCAGCTCTTCGGAAAACGAACTCATGTTACCCCGGCCTGTGGTGAGCTTGTCGAACCACCGGCCTCCTGATCGCGCTCCGGCCACCAAGGATCGATAAAAATATTCATGATACCGCCGCAGACCGCGGGGCTGTCCGACGATATATCGTCAAGCAGATCGATGCGCACGGTTCTCGGTTTGCGCG
>Ga0214472_10001169_pt1 | contig 30053 bp, 22 predicted proteins | sample RVTome_6_FD_207662 | JGI IMG/M metagenome (GOLD analysis project Ga0214472, IMG submission 207662) | Soil microbial communities from uranium-contaminated site in the Upper Colorado River Basin, Wyoming, United States - RVT140D175 | ecosystem: Environmental > Terrestrial > Soil > Contaminated >...
CGAAGCCAGCTCCCGTTGATGGACAAGGTCCTCGAGTCGCTCCAGATCACCCAGCTCCGGATGGAGGGGTACGAGGCGGACGACCTGATCGCCACCCTCACCAAGAACGCAGTCGAAGGTGGGTGGGAGGTCCTGATCGTCACCGGCGACCGTGATGCCTTCCAGTTGGTGGGAGGACCGGTCCGCGTGGTGTACACCCGTCGAGGCATCAGCGACACCGTGATCGCCGACGCGGCCTACGTCGAGGAGCGGTACGGGATTCGTCCCGATCAATACGTGGAGTATGCGGCGCTCAGGGGAGACACCTCCGACAACCTCCCCGGTGTGCCCGGAGTGGGGGAGAAGACAGCATCAAGGCTGGTCGCCGACCACGGGACTCTCGACGGGATCTACGGCGCGATCGCGGATCAAACCCCGAAACTTCGCGAGAGCCTGGCCGCCCACCGTGAGCAGGTCTTCCTCAACAAGGACCTGATGACCCTGGTCGATGATCTCGCTATCGGAGTGGAGATAGAGGATCTCCACACCCGGGAATGGGATCGCTTGTTGGTCAAGGACCTCTTCGACAGCCTCGAGTTTCACTCGATGTGGGGAGACCTCGAGGAGGCCCTCCCTTCGGCCACAGGCTCCGCAGAGGTGCTCGAAGTCGAGTCACGCCTCATCACCACACCAAGCGAGATCGCCGAGTTGGCTTCGCGCCAATCGTTGGTCGCCGGCTTGGTGACCGACGGCGGCGAGCCCTTTGGCCTGGTGATCGCCACCGGCCCCAGCCAGTCGGTCATCGTTCCCTTCGACGACGCCGGACCGTTACTCGCAGCACTCGAATCGGGCTCGGCTTCGTTGGTTGGTCACGACCTCAAAGAGCTGGTGCGCGCCTTGTTGGATCTCGATCACGACGTGGCTCGTCTCGAAATGGACACCGCTCTGGCGGCCTACCTCGTGAACCCGTCGCAGCGGACCTACGACCTCGAAGCCCTCGCCGAGCGCTGGCTCGACATCGAGCTGGCGTCCCCTGATGGCGAGGCTGCTGTCGGAACCCTCCCATTCGACACCGGTCCGAATCTCGACACCGAGGGTCGTCGCATCGAGGCGGTACGCAGACTGGCGGAGACGATGCGCGAAGAGCTCGGCGACCGCAACGAGCTGGAGCTGTTCGATGAGTTCGAGCTGCCCCTGGTCCCGGTATTGGCCCGGATGGAGCACGTCGGCATCGGGGTCGACCGCGCCTACCTCGAGGAGATGGGAGCCGACCTTCGGGAGCGTCTGAATCTTCTCGACGCCCAGGTCCAGGAACTGGCGGGCGAGCCATTCAACGTGAACTCGACTGATCAGCTGCGTTCGATCCTGTTCGACAAGCTCGGGCTGCCGATCATCAAGAAGACCTCGACGGGTAAGCCCTCCACGGATGCGTCGGTCCTCAAGAAGATGGAGCACCCTCTGGTGGATGCGCTTCTCGAGTACCGGGAGCTGGAGAAGTTGCGTAGCACCTATGTGGACGGCTATTTGCCCCTGGTCGAGGCCGATGGGCGGATCCACACCCGGTTCAACCAAATGGCGGCCACCACCGGCCGGCTCTCGTCCGACCGGCCCAATCTCCAGAACATCCCGGTGCGCTCGGAGTCGGGGCGCACCATTCGGAGGGCATTTGTCGCAGGTGAGGGCGCCGAGTTCCTCGTCGCCGATTATTCCCAGATCGAATTGCGGGTGTTGGCTCACATGAGCGGTGACCCCTTCCTTCTGGAGGCGTTCCGGGTGGGCTCGGACATCCATACCGCGACCGCAGCTCGGGTTTGGGGACTGAGAGAGGACGAAGTGACGGTCGAGCAGCGTCGAACGGCGAAAATGATCAACTTCGGGCTGCTCTACGGGATGGAGGCGTTCGGGCTGGCCGACCGGCTCGGAATCTCGAGAGACGAGGCGCGGGACCACATCGACGCCTATTTCGCCCAGTTCGTCCAGGTCAAGGAGTTCATGGCCTCGGTGGTGACTCTGGCTCGAAACCAGGGCTACACCACCACGCTGTTCGGTCGGCGTCGCTATCTGCCCGAGTTGAAGTCGGACAACTTCCGGATCAGGCAGATGGGGGAGCGAATGGCGCTCAACGCCCCGGTTCAGGGAACCTCGGCCGACATCATAAAGAAAGCGATGATCCAGCTTGATAGCGGCTTGAGAGAGGGCGGGTTCGAGTCGGCGCTGATCCTTCAGATCCACGATGAGCTGATACTCGAGTGCCCCGATGCCGAGATGAGTGTCGTGGAGAAGCTGGTGGTGGAGACCATGGAGGGGGTGGCCGGCCTCGACGTGCCTCTCGTGGTAGACGTGGGGACCGGCCCCGATCTGGCCAGCGTCAAGGGCTGACGCGTCGGGAGTGGCCCCTCCGTCTTGGTCTTCGACCAATCCCCTTCTCACGACGTCGTCCCCCTCCTGGGGGAGGAAATGGTGCAACGGAAGTCGGATAACGGTTGGCCCTTCAGGGCCAAAAGGCGTACACTTGACGGGCCTGCGGGCCTGGCGCTTGCAGAGTTCCTTTTGGAGGTAACCACCTACACATGCCCAACGACCAAGAGAACGCGCCCGAGAGCACTACCGAGGAGGAAAGTGCCGTGGCGCCCGACCCGATCGCTGAGGATCTGCCCGATGTAGAGGCACCAGCGGTCACCGAGGAGCCGGAGTCTGCGGCTCCCGTCGCAGCCGAACCGGCTGCAGAAGTCGAGCCGGATGCCGAGACTGTCGCGGCAACCGAAGCCACCACCAGCGGAAGAGTTTCCGGCCGTGAGGCCCTGGTTGCACCCGATCTGAGTGATCTCCCCGACGACATCGGCGACGACTTCGAAAGGGCCATCGAAGCCACCGTCCTCGAGTTCAAAGAGGGCGACATCGTCGAAGGAACCGTGGTCAGTGTCGACGGCGACGGCGCCCTGATCGACATCGGCTACAAGTCCGAAGGCCTGATCCCCATTCGGGAGCTCTCGATTCGCAACAACGTCGATCCCAACGACGCGGTCAAGGTGGGAGATCGGGTCGAAGCGGTCGTCCTCAACAAGGAGGACGACGAAGGCCGCCTCATCCTCTCCAAGAAGCGCGCCATGTACGAGCGGGCTTGGGGCCGAATCCAGCAGATCGCAGATCAGGAGGGCACCGTCGAGGGGACGGTCATCGAAGTGGTGAAGGGCGGTTTGATCGTCGATATCGGCCTCCGCGGCTTCCTCCCAGCCTCGCTCGTCGACTTGCGACGGGTTCGGGACCTCGACCCTTTCATCGGTCAGACGATCACCGCCAAGGTCATCGAGCTCGACCGCCCCAGGAACAACGTTGTCCTCTCCAGGCGCGCCTACCTCGAAGAGGCGCAGGCCGAGGAGCGCAATGCGTTCCTCGACGGTCTCGGGGAAGGTGAGGTCCGCGAAGGTGTCATCTCCTCAGTCGTCAACTTCGGCGCTTTCGTGGATTTGGGTGGCATGGACGGCCTCGTCCATGTGTCGGAGCTCTCCTGGCAGCACGTCAACCACCCTGGCGAGTTGGTCAAGGTGGGTGACAAGGTGACTGTCAAGGTTCTCGAAGTCGACCGAGACCGGGAGCGGATCTCACTCTCGATCCGTCAGACTAGCGACGACCCCTGGGACGTGTTTGCCCGCGAGCACGAGGTGGGAGATGTGGTCGACGGCGTGGTGACCAAGACGGTGCCATTCGGCGCCTTCGTCTCGGTGGCCGATGGCGTCGAGGGCTTGGTCCATGTGTCAGAGATCGCAGTGCACCGCGTCGAGTCTCCCGAGTTGGAGCTCTCGATCGGTCAGCCGGTCAAGGTGAAGATCACCGAGAAAGAGAACGAGCGTCGTCGTGTCTCACTCTCGATCAAGCAGGCCTCGCCGGACTGGCAGGAGCGGGAGTCTCAGATCGAGGAACAGAAGAAGACTTCGACTCCGGGCCAGAGTCGTCGTCGTCCCCAGAAGGAATTCGAGCGTGAATTCGGGCCGACCGACGACGAGAGACCGCCGATGCCAGTCGACGCATCCCTGGAGGCCATCCTCCAAGAGCTCAAGGAGCGGGGCATAGGTCGCAGGTGACCGGGGGTCACTCGATCGGTCGTTCGGGAAATGGTGGCGCGCACTAGTCATTTCGTGATGCATTCCAGGTGTGAGCTAGTCACACCTGCGACACCCGGTCACGATATAAGACGACCGCACTATGGAGGTTCTGGGGAAAGTCTCAAGACTTGCTCCATAAGGTCCGAATCAATCTTGTGGAATTGGACTTGAAACACTGGGAGGGCGCGCCCCAACCGGTAGCATGCCAGACGGTATGTGCCGGCGACGGGTCGGCGCCCAACCGAGGGGACAAACGAAGGGGACTCAATGGGTAGGAGAGCCATCGTTCTGCTTGTGGCCTTGATACTGGCCGGGCTCGCCGCTTGGGCGGTCTGGAACTACTTGCAGGGCATAGAGAACGAAATCGAAGCAGGCCAGGAGGCGGTCACGGTTTACCGCGCCGTCGATGCCATCATTGAAGGGACCGACGGGGCCATCATCCTGTCGGACTTCAACTCCGGTGGCCAACTCCTCGAGGCCAGCACCGAAGAGCGGGAAGACCTGCCTGATGGAGCCATCACTTCCGAAGAGCAGCTCAATCAGGTTTTGGGCAACAAGGTCGCGGCAGGCCCGATTTCGGCGAATTCGGTCTTGGTCGAGTCGCAGTGGACAGCGATCACCATCGACGTCACACCTCTCGCCGAGCAGATTCCCGAGGGGAAACAGGCGATTGTGATCTCCACGGACAACGTGCGCGGGGTCAACGGGTTTGTCAATCCGGGTGACAGGGTCAACCTGATCATCACCCTGGACATAGCCGAGGACCTGCTTCCTGAGGAACTGCACGGTATTGCAACCCCTGTGGAGCCGCCGGTAGAAGGCGAAGTCGCCCCCACCGAGGAAGCTGTCGCGGTGGTTACTTTCACCCGCTACGTCCTCCAAGGGATCCCGGTGTTGGCGACCGGTCGCGATATTCGCGCCGACGAGGACGCCCCGGAGACGGTGCAGGCCGAGCCGGAAGCCCCAGTCGCGGGCGAGGCCGACACCACAGGCGCCGAAGAGGACACCGGCAACGAGACCATATTCACCCTGGAAGTCACTCCCGAGCAGGCCGAGCGCATCGCATACGCCTTCGAGAATGGTTCCATGTGGTTGACCCTCGTTCCCGCAGACTTCGTCGAGGTGGAGACCCCGGGTGTCACCATCCTCAACCTGTTCGGCGGCAACCTGGCGGAAGACATTTTCGGATAGTTTTGAGTAAGAGGTTCGACCATGTCATTGGCTGAGCACAACCTGTTGGTGGTTGACAAGGACGACGACTTCGTCTCGGCTGCCAAAGAGCTGTTCGAAGGCCGGCTGCCGGTGGCACGCTCCATCGAAGAGGCGAGTCAGACCATCGAGTCAGGTGAGCTTCGGATGCTCCTGCTCGGGCCCTCGTACAGCAACGAGGAGTCCATGGAGCAAGTGCGGAGCCTGCACAACCAGGATCCGGTGCTCGTCCTGATGATGGTGGCCGAGTCGGTCACCGCCGACCTCCTTCGGTACGCGATGCGTGCCGGTGTCTCCGACGTGATCGAGTCCCCACTCGACGAGACCAAGATCGAGGCGGCGATCGAGCAGTTCGCCCACGACGTCCTGAAGCGGCGCAACGTCGCCTCCCGGACCTCCCGTGAGCCGGATCGCACCGAACGAGGCCAGCTGATCACTGTCACCTCCGCCAAGGGTGGAAGTGGGAAGACGGTGATGGCCACCAATGTGGCGCTCCTTCTGAACCGGTTGCCGGACAAGAAGGTGGTGCTGGTGGACGCCGACCTCCAGTTCGGCGATGTCTGTCTCCTCCTCCAGCTGGAGCCGCGATTCACCATGGTGAACGCAGCCCACGAGCTCCATCAGCTGGATTCCGAGATGCTCGACTCCTTGCTCACCGAGCACCCGAGCGGGCTCCGGGTCTTGGCGGCGCCGTTGGAGCCGGCGTTTGCCGACGACATCACCACCGCCGGTCTGATGCAGATGCTGGACGTCCTCCAGGAGAGCTACGACTACATCGTTGTGGACACCGCCTCCATGCTCGACGAGTTGATCCTGTCACTCATCGAGAAGGCGGATCAGGTGCTGATGATCGTGGATATGGACCTCCCGTCGGTGAAGAACGCGAAGTTGGCTCTCGAGACTCTCCGTCTCCTCAAGTTCTCCACGGGCAACGTGAAACTCGTCATGAACCGCAGCAACTCCAAGGCCCGCCTTGACAACAAGGAAATCGAGGGTGCACTGAAGATGGAGATCGCAGCCGCCGTCCCATCCGACGCCTCAGTTCCCAACTCGGTGAATGAGGGGCGCCCGGTGGTGGAGACCGATCCCAAGGGGAAAGTCGCCAAGGGGTTTGAGAGCGTCGCTGCCTTGATAGCGGGGAAGATCCCCGAGGGTGCGCAAAAGAGCGGGCTCTTCGGGCGTAAGTAGTGGGAAGGTTGTGAACGGTGCCATCTTTATCTGAAAGAGTTGCAGCTGCCAGGCAGAGCGAGACCGCCGACGTCGGTGTCAACCGCACCGATGCCATGAGCGAGCTCCGGGGTCGTCTCCACTTCAAAGTGGTGGAGGAACTCGGCCCGACGCTCTACGACAGGCAAATGTCGGACGCAGAGCTTCGGCTCCGCGTGCTCGAGATGTTGGAATGGGCCGTCGACCAGGAGCAGGAGCTTCCCCTCACCTCGGCCGATCGTCGCGCCCTTCTCAACGAGATCGCATCGGACGTCCTGGGATACGGTCCGATCGACCCACTGCTCAACGACCCGGACGTCACCGAAGTCATGGCCAACGGGCCGTTCGACATCTACTACGAGAAACTGGGGCGGATCCAACTGTCGGACGTGAAGTTCGTCGACGAGGTCCACCTCCGCAGGATCATCGACAAGATCGTGGGTCAGATCGGCCGTCGCGTCGACGAAGCGACGCCAATGGTCGACGCTCGTCTCCCTGACGGCTCCCGTGTCAACGCGGTCATCCACCCCCTGGCAATCGGTGGGCCGTTTCTGACGATTCGTAAGTTCGCGGTCGACCCCTACCAGGAGGCCGACCTGATCAACTTCGGAACGATCACCCAGCGAGTGGCCGACTTCGCCCGCGCTTGTGTCCGTGGCCGGCTCAACATCCTCATCTCCGGTGGTACCGGTTCTGGTAAGACCACGACCCTCAACGTGATGTCCTCATATATCCCGGGCGACGAGCGGATCGTCACCGTCGAGGACGCCGCCGAGCTCCAGCTCCACCAGGAGCACGTGCTCACCCTGGAGTCCCGCCCGGCCAACATCGAGGGCAAGGGTGCCGTTGGCATCCGCGACCTGGTGCGGAACACCCTGCGTATGCGTCCCGACCGCATCGTGGTTGGGGAGGTTCGTGGCGCCGAGGCCTTGGACATGCTCCAGGCGATGAACACCGGTCATGACGGCTCGCTGACCACGGTCCACTCCAACGCCCCTCGCGACACCCTGTCTCGTATCGAGACCATGGTGCTGATGGCCGGTTTCGACCTCCCGATGCGGGCTATCCGCGAGCAGATCGCATCCGCCGTCGACCTCATCATTCACGTGTCCCGTCTCAAGGACGGAACCCGTCGAGTGACCCACGTCACCGAGGTGGAGGGCATGGAAGGCGAGATCATCACCCTCCAAGATCTCTTCCTGTTCGACTTCGGCATGGGTGTCGACGAGGACGGGACCTACAAGGGCCGTCTCAAGGCCACCGGCATCCGTCCCACCTTCTCGGAGGACCTCGAGAACCAGGGCATCCGGCTTCCCGCCGACCTCTTCGACCCCGAGCCGTTCGCCAGGGGTCGTGGGTGAGACGACTTCTTCTGCTGGTTGCCGCCCTCGTTCTAGGGCTGAGCACCGCTGTCTCCGCGCAGACAGCCGCGCCTGAGATCGAAATCATCGACATCAATGGCTCTCGGTACGCCGAGAACGGCCAGGTGTTGTTGGTTGTCGAGTTCAGGAACCTGCCGGCGGCACCAGACCCAGCCCAGTTGGCCGTGACAGTCAACGGTCAGCCCGTTTCCGGTCTCGAGACCGCACCTCTTGGTGAGTCGAGCGTCCCGGTGGGCGTGGTCCTCGTCATCGACACCTCGGGGTCGATGGCCGGGGCACCGATCGAAGCCGCCAAGGCAGCGGCGCAGAGCTTCGTCGCTCAGAAGAACCCTGAGGACTCGATCGCGTTGGTCACGTTCTCGGACACCGCGATCGTCCAGACCGGTTTCACCACCAATTCGACCGACCTCAACAACCGCATCGCTGCCATCGTCGCCGATGGGGAGACTGCGCTCTACGACGGCGTGGTCCTGGGTCTCAGCCTCTTCGACACACCGTCGGCCGACACGCTGATTCCGAACCTGATTCTGATGAGCGATGGCGAGGACACCGCCTCCACCGCGACCGAAGGGGAGGCCCTGGCCGCCGTGACCGCAAGCGACGCCCGCACCTTCGCCATCGCCCTCGAGTCGCCGGACTTCAACCCCGCAACGGTCGAGGCGATTGCGACGGCCGGGGGCGGGCTGTTCCTGTCGACCCCCAACCCGGATGAGCTGTCTGCCCTCTATGGAGCGATTGGCCGGGAGATCAGCAACACGTTGGTGAGCCGTTTCGTCTCGCCTGTGGCCGCCCCGGGCGATGCCGAGTTCGCAGTGACCTATCCGGGTGGCCTCGCATCCTCTGTGGTCTTCCCGGTCTCCGGGTATGCCACGACCACCTCGGCGGCTCCGACCACCACTCCGACCACGGTGCCTCCTAGCACGATCAAGGTCGAAAACACGCTTCCGCTCCCGTCGAGCTCACTGGCCCTGATCGGCGCTGTCGGTCTCGGCCTCACCCTGTTCCTGTTCCTGATCATCCTCTTCGGACGTGATGAGGAAGAGGGCGGGGGCCGCTTCGCCAAGCGCCTTCAGGCGTATGGACGACGAGGCCGCGCAGTGGAGGAGGAGAAGACTCCTTTCCTGCAGAGGATCCCGATCCTCAACCGCTTCAGCCAGGCGGCGGAGGAAGAGGTCAGGAAGCGGGGGATGCTCTCGGGGGTCAATGCGGCCCTGGAGCAGGCCAACATCCCGATGACCCCGGGCGAGGCGATCCTGGCGATGTTCGGCCTCTCGGCGGTGGGTGGCGTGTTCCTCGCCATCTTCAACGGCCCGGTCACCGGTGCGACCGTGTTCGGCATCCTGCTGCTCTTCTTCATCTTCATGATCAGGTACGCCGGAGGTCGGGAGAAGAGGAAGTTCGAGAAGCAGCTTCCGGACACGCTCACCCTGCTTTCGACCTCGCTGCGAGCCGGTTACTCACTGCTCCAGGCGATCGAGGCGGTGGCCGCCGAGGCCCCGGAGCCGACCTCGCGCGAGTTCAGTAGGGGTGTCACCGAGGCCCGTTTGGGTCGTACCGTCTCCGACGCCCTGCAGGGGATCGCCGAGCGGACCCAGTCCCAGGACTTCGAGTGGGCAACGATGGCCATCGAGATCCAGCGTGAGGTGGGTGGAAACCTGGCTGAAGTGTTGCAGACAGTGGCCGACACCATGCTCTCCCGAAACCGGCTGAAGGGTGAGATCAGGGCTCTGACCGCAGAAGGCCGGATCTCGGCGTTCGTCCTCGGGTCCCTTCCCTTCGCCCTCTTCGGTTTCCTCTGGTTCACCAACCGCGACTACCTGTTGCCTTTGATCGAGTCGCCAACCGGAAGAATCGCTCTGGTCGTCGGAGTCCTGTTGATGGCAGGCGGGGTCTTCTGGCTGAAGAAGATTGTGGACATCGAAATATGAACCTTCTTGAACTCGACGGACAGCTGCTGGCAGTGCTCACCGTGGGGGCGTTGATCTTCTTCGTCCTGGTATGGGCCGGTCTCGGGGTGACCCGGGCCCGTGAGGACATGAGCAATCGTCTCGCACTCTATGGTCGCACCACCTCAGGGGTTATCAGGGATGACGAACTGGCCAAGCCGCTGGCCCAGCGCACGATCGGGCCGATCGTGCTCAAGATCTCCAACTTCCTCAGGCGCTTCACCCCGGTCGGTTATCTCGAGAAGAAACAACACGGGCTGGTGCTAGCCGGCAACCCGGGGAACCTGGATGCGCCTTCCTTCGTGGTCATCAAACTGCTGACCACGTCATTGGGGCTTCTCGGCGCCTTCTTCCTGGTCGACTACGGGAGCGACGGCCTGCAGCGGACCTTCCTCTTCATCATGCCGATCGTGCTCGGGTTCTTCGGGCCCGACGCCTGGTTGCAGCGCAAGATCGACGATCGGGCCCACACGATGCTGCGGGCCCTACCCGACGTCCTCGACCTGCTGGTGATCTCGGTGGAGGCCGGTCTCGGATTCGACTCTGCCCTGTCCCGAGTGGTGGCGACGGTCCCCGGACCGCTGTCCGAGGAGTTCTTCCGCATGCTGCAGGAGACCAGAGTCGGGGTCAGCCGGCGTGACGCGATGCGACACCTCATGGATCGCACCGACCTCGACGAGCTGCGATCGTTCATGCTGGCCATGATCCAGGCTGAGGCGTTCGGTGTCACCATCGCCCGGGTGCTTCGGGTCCAAGCCGACGAAATGCGGGTGAAGCGTCGTCAGCGGGCCCAAGAGAAGGCTTTTGCCGCCCCAGTGAAGCTCGTGTTCCCATTGGTGTTCTGTATCTTCCCGGCCCTGTTCATCGTTCTCCTCGGGCCGGCGGCGATCCAGATCGGCACCGCTTTCATCGACTGATGACCGAAACGGCGGCCACGCCGTCATCACGACGCGTCTCGCTCGGGCACTTGCTCCTGATCGTGCCCTGGGTGGCACTGGTGATCGACGCCTGGGCGCCGATTCGGGACAACTCCTTCCTCTGGCACATCCGGGCAGGTGATCTCCAGGCCGTTGCCGGCGAAGTCCTGACCACAGATCCGTTCTCATTCACCATGAACGGGCAACCCTGGCTCACCCAGAGCTGGCTCGCCGAGCTGCTCTACGTTTGGGGGGAGCGCAACTGGGGTCTCGGTTTCGTCCCTCCGTTGATGCTGCTGATGACGTCGGTCACCTTCCTCGGGATCGGGCTCATCGCCTACCGGCGATCTCGGAGCGTGTCCGGCACTGCTGTTGTTTTGCTGCTGAGCACGATCTTGCTGATCAGCTTTCTGGTCCCGAGGCCGGTGATCTTCTCTTTCGCCCTGTTCGTCCTGGTGACCGTGGCTTGGGAGCGTCCAGCGACCCGTTGGACCCTGCCCTTCCTGTTTTGGGTGTGGGCCGCGGTGCACGGCAGCTTTTCGATAGGGCTGGCGTACGTCGGATTGAGCCTGGTTGCCGAGAAAGAGTGGAAGTGGCTGCCTACGGCCATCATGTCGGGTCTGGTGACCTTGCTGACCGCTCACGGGCTCGGGGTGGTCACTGTGCTCCTCGAATTCGTCTACGCCCGCGAGGCGCTCGCCCTGCTCTCAGAATGGAGACGGCCCGAGCTGCTGTCTGTGGTGATGCTGCCGTTTCTGATTGGGCTCGCCCTCATCACTTGGGCGGCGATCAAGCGGCGGGTGACTCTCAGGCACCTCTGCGTGATCGTGCCCTTCCTGGCCATGGGTCTCGGAGCAACACGTGCGGTCCCACCAGCGTGGATCGCCCTTATCCCGCTCATCAGCCTTGGCTTGTTCGAGCTGAAAGTCGGGTCCTCGCCCAGGTTCTCCACGGGGCAGGCCGCGGTGTTCGCGGTCGCGGTCTTGATCCTGCCCTTCTTGCTGGCTTCTGATGGCGCACTCGACGATGGGCGCTTCCCGGTGGCTGCGGTGGCGGCTCTCGACGAGAGCCCGGTCTTCCACGACGACCGCACCGGTGGATACCTGATCTGGGCGGAGGGCCCGGGCCGTCAGGTGTACATCGACGACCGCGCCGAGCTCTACCGGGGGCGTCTGGCCGAGTTCGTCGCGGTCCGCGACGGTGACCGGCCCTTCGAGCCGGTGTTCGAGCGGGAAGGGATCGGACAGGCTCTGCTCAAGGTCACCGAACCGCTGGTCGAGGACCTCAAAGCTGCGGGTTGGGAGCCGGTGTTCGAGGACGATCAATATGTCGTTCTCCGGCCCGAGGGTCTGTAGTACCTTGCCCCGGTGACTTCAGCCCTCTACCTCGATGCGGCCACCCTGGAGGCCGGGCTCGACCATATCCGCCAAGCTCCGCGGGACGTGGGGATCATCGAGATGATCATCCGGCGCCCTGACGTCGACCAGCGCGAAGAGCTCGAGGTGGCCGAGCTAGATCTGGATCGGGGCGTCATTGGCGACAACTGGAGATCGAGGGGGGATGAGTTCGGCGACGACTCGGAGTACGCCGAGACCCAGGTGACTCTCATGAATGCGCGGGTCATCGGATTGGTCGCTCAGAGCAGGGATCGTTGGGGGTTGGCCGGCGATCAGTTCTACGTCGACTTCGACCTCAGCACGGAGCATCTGCCTCCAGGGACCAGGCTTCAACTTGGATCGGCAATCCTCGAGATCACGGAGATGCCACATCGTGGTTGCGCCAAGTTTGCGGAAAGATTTGGCACCGATGCCCTGAGGTTTGTCAACACCGGTATCGGCCGTGCGCTCTCGATGCGGGGGATCTACGGCAGGGTGGTGGTCCCGGGGGTGGTGCGCCGCGGTGATCAGATCACAAAGCTCTGAACCAGGATCCGATCCACCTCCAACGTAGAAAGGGGCCCGCCAGCGGGCCCCTTTCAATCGTTGGGTTTGAATTACTGGTCGAGACCGGAGCTGACCTCGGAGAAGGTCTCGGAGACCTCTTCACCGGCGATCTGAACGGCCACGAGGGCAACGATGGCGATCAGCACAACGAGGAGTGCGTACTCAACCATTGAGGCGCCCTTCTCGGACTGAATCCAACTCGTTACCTTGGTCCACAGAGCAAGCATTAAACCCCTCCTTGTCTCGGATTACTGGCTTGCAGTACTTATGGGCAAGTTAGCCCATATGGGTTCTGGGACAATGGGTCCACAGAACCATCAAGTCTCAGTTGCCCGCCTCGACGAGGCCGGAACTGATTTCGGAGTATGTCTCCGAAAGCTCATTGCCCCCGATCGCGACCGCGACCAGCGCAGCCATGGCGATCATCACGACTAGAAGCGCATACTCGACCATAGAAGCGCCTTTCTCTTCTCGGGTGAGAAAGCAGATGATCTTGTAGAACATGGTTTCTCCCTACCGTTTCAAAATCCTGCGATCAGGCTACGGCTCAAACCCCAGATCACTCATGGGCCTAGCGACTCATATGGCTATTGGGGTCGTGCGATCCCGACGCGGATAGCCTCGATCGCTGCCTGGGTCCGGTCGCTGACGGCAAGCTTCTGGAAGATCGACGCTAGGTGGTTCTTGACCGTCTTTTGGGAGATGTAGAGTCGGTCGGCGAGCTCGTCGGTGGCGGAAACCCCAACCGCCAACAGGCGGAGGATCTCCTTCTCCCGTTCGGTGAGCGACGCGGCGCCTGGATCCAGCACCGCTTCGCTGTAGCCCTCGAGGACGATGTCGCGTTCGTCGTCCTCTAATTCGATCAGGTTCTTGCCGTCCGCCACAGCGCGCACCGCTGCAGCGAGGGTCAGCAGCGGCACCCCCTTGGAGAAGAATCCCCTGGCACCGGCGGCGACAGCGCGCGCTTTCTGGTCGTCGGAGGCGTACATGGAGACCACGATGGCGTTGGTTCGCTTGCCCAATGCGGCGATAGTGGTGATCCCGTCCCCACCGGGCATCTCGATATCGACGATCGACACCTCGGCGGGCTGGGCGGTCAGCGCCTCGTCGAGGGCCGGGCCGGAGTCGACGACACCGACAACCCTGGCATCCGGAAGGGAATCGAGCGCCTGGCTGAGTCCTTCGGCGAACAACTTGTGGTCGTCCGCGATCATGACGCGGATCATCGGCTGCCCCATTCAATGGTCACTGTCGTCCCTACCCCTTCATTCGATACGAAATCAATGGTCGCTCCCAATTTGTCGGCACGTTCGCGCATCCCCAATAGCCCAAAATGTCCGTCGGGCTCATATTCCGGGTTGAAGCCCACACCGTCGTCCCGGACCTGGCAGTTCCCCCAATCCCGATGGATTCGCCCCGACACCAGGATGTTGGAGGCCGACGAGTGTTTGTGTGCGTTCCGGATGGCCTCGGTGACAATCGAGGTGAGATCTGCGATCAGAGCCGGCCGCGGCGGTCGTCTTTCGTCGATATCGACAACGATCATCGGGCTGCCATTGAATCCGGCAGTCGCCTGAAGGACCCGGGCGGTGAGGGTCGGCCCCGGTGTGCTTCTCAGGTCCGCCACTTTGGCCCTGACGTCTTCGACCAGTTTGGTGACATTGGACCGTAGCACCTTCAAATCAGCCACCAGTTCTGGGTCCTCCACCTTTTGCATGGCCGCCAGGTCGAGGGAGAGGCCGAGCGAAGCCAGAGATGGCCCGATCTCGTCGTGCATCTCCCGGGCCAGGCGGAGACGTTCCTCCGCCACCGCAGAGCCGGCGATGTCCTGAAGCAGTTGGAGATTGGCGAAAGCGATTCCCAGCGGCCGCAGATAGGCCTCAACCGCCGCCCGATCGTCATCCGCCAACGGCTGTGGGGTCACCAGTTCCATCATTCCCACCGCGGAATCAGCGGTCTTGATCCGGATCTGGTTTACCTGGCCGTCAGGATCGGGAACGCCTCTGGCGGCGAGCACCACCAGCCCGTTCTCGCCCTCGATGGCGAGTTTGCCCGCCGAACCGGGAAGTCTGGTGAGAACGGTGTCCAGGGTCTCGGCGCCCACCTCGATGGCGTTGAGACGCCCGGCGGAGACGTCCTGAGAGAGGCGAACCAGGATTCCGTGGATCTCCTGGAGATTCTCCAGACGCTGAGTGGCCGATTCCTTCTCCACGGCCAGATCCGCCGCCTGCTGATGGATGTCTTCGAGCAGCTTGCGGATCACCCCTACCAGCAGCACGAAAACCAGATAAAGCGCCATCGCCGGTGCGGCGTCGACCAATTGGAGGTCTTGGGACAGGGTGACCAGGGCGAGTAGCCCGGCGGAGAGAAGGGCGGTCATGAGACCGCTGCGAATCCCGCCATAGAGAGTGGCGAATACGGGGGGGCCCATGGACAACAGCAGATAGGGGCTGGAAGGGCCACCGGTCAGCGTGATGGCGACCACGGTGAGGAAGGCTCCCATCAGAGTTATGGCTTCGGCGCCAAACCTGATGTGGTACCAATCCTCGGGGACGGCGGCCGATCCCAGCACATAGATGGTGGCGACACCCATGGCGAACCACGACTCGCCGCTATGGCCTTTGGTGCTCAGCAGGTCAACGATGATGGCGACGACCAAGGCAATGAATTGCCCGACTTCGACACTGAAGTGGACGCGTCGCTCCCAAGGAGCGCTGACGGTCATGGGGAAAGGCTACCGTCGGGCGAGGTGACTACAGAGAACCGCCGCTGGCTGCTGTCGGGTGGGATCGGCTCAGGAAAGTCCGAGGTCGGCCGTCTCCTGGCTGCCACAGGGATCCGAGTCGTCGATGCAGATCGGATGGGCCATCGGGTGCTCGAGCCGGCAGGGGAAGCGTTTGGGGCCGTGGCCGAGCGCTGGCCTGACGTGTTACGCGACGGCGTGATCGACAGAGGACGGCTAGCAGGCATCGTTTTCGCTGATCCGGGCCAGCTCCGGGAGCTGGAGTCGCTGACCCACCCCCACATATTCGGCATGATCCGCGACGAGTTGGAGGGATTTGACGGATTGGCGGTTGTCGAAGTCCCAATAATCGAGACCGGTCTCTTCTGGCCCCGAATGGTGGTCGACGCCCCCGACGAGATCCGTTTCGAGCGTGCGTTGGAGCGGGGAATGGACACCGAGGACCTTCGGGCCCGCATGGCATCCCAGCCCAACAGAGCGCAATGGCTGGCATCGGCCGATCTGGTGATCCCCAACGACGGAACCGTAGAGGAGTTGACGGAGACAGTCGCCGGGGTGGTGGACCAGCTCTAGCCAGCGGCCTCACACTTCGAGTTCGATCAATGCGATCAAGACGATTCCATCGCGATTCCTAGACGCGTAGTCCCAATAGACGTGCCAGACGAGGTCACTGTCGATCCGTACCTCGAAAACGAATGCGCCTCCTGCATCAGCTTCGATGCGACGTCGGCGTCCAGCGGTCGTGGCGTGTACCCCCTCCAACAAACGCTGGAGGGCTCTGTATGAGACCATGGGCACGAACCCTACTGCCCCAGTGGGGCGATTGCCATAGTGCCCATCAGGCGTTAACATGTGTCACATGACGACTCGAGCGGTGGCCCGCATCGATGAACGAGGCCGGATCTCGTTGAAGAGTTTCGGTTTCGAGGACACCGACGTGATCGTGGAAACCACTTCCGATGGCTCTTTGCTCATTTCTCGAGCGGTCGTACTCACCGAGACCGAGGCGAGGCATTACAACAGCCCTGAGGCCGTCAAAGCTCTAGAGGAGGGTCTTCGCTCGGTGAAGGCGGGTCGCGTCCAACCGATGAAGCTCCGCACTCGCTGAGGCAAGCCCAGAAGCGGAATCCGATGGCGGACAATCCTTGTCCCACCCTGCCGGTACCCTCCACTCCGTGCCCGAGTTCAAGGTCGTCTCCGATTTCGCCCCCGCCGGCGACCAGCCGAAAGCCATCGAGAATCTGGCTGAGGGGATCAACCGGGGCGACCGCTACCAGACCCTGCTTGGGATCACCGGATCGGGGAAGTCGGCCACCATCGCCTGGACCATCGAACAGGTGCAGAAGCCGACCTTGGTCCTCGCCCCCAACAAGGCGCTGGGGGCCCAGCTCGCCAACGAGTTCCGTCAGTTCTTCCCCGACAACCGGGTGGAGTACTTCGTCTCCTATTACGACTACTACCAACCCGAGGCCTACATCCCCCAGACCGACACCTACATCGAGAAGGACGCCACGATCAACGACGAGATCGACCGGCTCCGTCACTCAGCCACGGCCGGGCTCCTGGTCCGCGACGACGTGATCATCGTGGCCTCGGTCTCGGCGATCTATGGGCTGGGCTCGCCCGAGCAGTACCTGGGCCAGTTGCTCCGGCTGATAAAGGGGGTGGAGTACCCGATGACGGCAGCGATCAAACGGTTGGTGGACATCCAGTACGAGCGCAACGAGGTGAACCTGGTTCGGGGCAAGTTCCGGGTGCGGGGGGACACTCTCGAGGTGTTTCCCTCGTATGAGGAGACCATCGTTCGGGTCCAGTTCTGGGGGGACGAGGTCGAGCGCATCCTCCGACTCAACCCGGTGACCGGTGAGGTCATCGACGAGATGTCGGAGCTGATGATCTTCCCCGCCACCCACTACGTCACGGAGCGGGAGCGGATGCTGAAGGCGATCGAGGGCATCGAGGTCGAGTTGGTGGATCGGCTCGCCGACCTGGAGGGCCAAGGCAAGTTGTTGGAGGCGCAACGGCTGCGGATGCGGACCAACTATGACCTGGAGATGATGCGTGAGATCGGGTTCTGCTCGGGGATCGAGAACTATTCACGGCATCTCGACGGACGCTCGCCGGGCGAGGCTCCGTACACCCTCCTTGACTACTTCCCCAAGGACTACCTGACCATCGTCGACGAGTCCCATGTGACGGTCCCTCAGATCGGCGGCCAGTACGAGGGGGACCGTTCCCGCAAGGAGGTCCTGATCGAGCACGGGTTCCGACTGCCTTCGGCGAAGGACAACCGCCCGCTCCGTTTCGACGAGTGGTTGGAGAAGGCGAACCAGGTGGTGTTCCTCTCGGCCACTCCCAGCAACTTCGAGATCTCGCACTCGACACAGGTGGTGGAACAGATCATCCGCCCCACCGGTCTGGTCGACCCCGAGGTGATGGTCCGGCCCACCAAGGGCCAGATCGACGACCTCCTCGACGAGATCCGGCTCCGAGCGATGCGAGAGCAGCGGGTCCTAGTAACCACGCTCACCAAGAAGATGGCCGAGGACCTGACCGACTACCTCCTGGAGATGGGGGTGCGGGCCCGCTACATGCACTCGGAGATCGACACCCTGGAGCGGGTCCAGATCATGCGTGAGCTTCGGCTGGGGGAGTTCGATGTGCTGGTGGGGATCAACCTGTTGCGTGAGGGTCTCGACCTGCCCGAGGTCTCCTTGGTCGCCATCCTCGATGCCGACAAGGAGGGCTTCCTCCGCTCGGATACATCGTTGATCCAGATCATCGGGCGTGCCGCCCGCAACATCGACGGTCAGGTGGTGATGTACGCCGACAATGTGACCAAGTCGATGAAACGTGCGATCAGTGAGACCAATCGCCGGCGCAAGGCGCAGGCCGAGTGGAACGAGGGCCACGGAATCGACCCCCACACCGTGCGGAAACGGGTGTCGGACATCCTGGAGCTGGTCCAGACCCAGGCGCCCACCGGTGACCGCCGGCGGCGGGAGGTCCAACAACGCCGGCCGTTGGATCTGGAGAGCGAGGACCTGGTCCGTCTCGTCCTCAGTCTCGAAGAGGAGATGCACGAGGCGGCCAAGGAGCTCCGTTTCGAGTACGCCGCCCGGCTCCGAGACGAAGTCAACGAGTTGAAACGAGAGCTGCGCGAAGTGGCCGAGGCGGGCTGAGTTCGGTTCGTGAGGAACATTCTGCGATCGAATCGAGTGGATGCAGACCACAGTGACGTTCGGACTCCGTCAGGCCGATCAATCGGGATCCTCCTGATTGCCCTGCTGATCGTCTCACCTGCCGCCTATCCGGCGTTGACGATCTGGGCCACCAACGACATTCTTCCGAAGGCGTACCGCCTCTTCCTGGTTGCGGGATTCTTCACTCTTCTGGGAATCGCAGTCTTCTTGACTCTGCAACGTTTCCTCTCCGACAGTCGGGTTGCCGCTTTCATGACTTTCTTCATAATCCTTGTCCTGACATCCGGTGGTCAGATTCTTTCGAGATGGTCGTGGACGTGGAGGTGGGTTGCAGCGGTGGTCGTGATGTCCTTGGTAGTCGTGATCGTGTTGCGTCTCAGAGAGTGGTGGGTGCTCGATGTCATCGTTGTTGCCTCGGCTGCAGCCCTCCTCGTGCCGCCGCTGCTGACCGGCTTGTGGTCCAGCGTCGCACGTGCGGAAACTGCCCCGCCGAGCTCTGCGAATGCGCTGCTATCACCAATGGCTGATCGTCCAGACGTTTTCCTCGTGATCCTTGACGGCTACACCAGCCTTCCTGTGCTGCGGGAGCTCTTCGAATTCGAGGATTTGACCTTGCGAGAAGACCTCGCCTCAGACGGCTTCAACGTTGTGGAACCGATCTTCTCCGGCTATTCCGTGACCCAGTTCTCGCTTTCGAGTCTTCTGGAGTTGGAATACGCGGATGAACAACGCCTGACGACCATGACTGATGATCCGCGGCCACTCGCGCAGATGATCGGCGGCGACAGCCAGCTCGTCAGGATGCTCTCGAACAGCGGCTATCGAACGACCATGGTTGAGCCTGGTTGGCATATGTCCACTTGCGGCGACAACATCGACGTGTGCGTCCCTGATCCATTCATCGATGAGGGAGTGGAGACGGTCCTGTCCCAGAGTCTCCTGTGGTCGTTTCTCGAGTCGTCCGTCGGAAGTGCGATTACTCACGGTGCCCGACAGGCAATGAGTTGGACAGTCGACAACATAGACACCCTTGTCGACAACGAGACCCCTGACTTCATGTTCGTCCACATCCTGGCGCCTCATCCACCGCTCTTTCTCGACTCCGACTGTCAGGTCTCTTCCGACCGTCGCAACTTGGACGGCATCGATATGGGAATGGCAGGTGTGAGCCCCGAAACGGCCCGACTCAGGCTTGAGGGCTACGCCAATCAGGTCCAGTGCGTCAATGGGTTCGTCCGCGAATTGGCAGCTGCGGTCTCAGGCACCGATTCTCTGGTTTTTATTACCGGGGATCACGGAAGCGACGTCATGTCGCAATTCTCCACTGAACCTGAACAATGGTCTGACCCGCAGGTCCTGGAACGCATGAGTGTTTTTGTCGCCGTCAAGGCGCCGCAAGAGTGCGAAATCGAGTCGCCACTCGTCACCGCGGCCTTGTTCAGGTCATTGATTTCATGCGCCGGCGGCCTCGACCTGGATCCGATCGAGGACAGGTCGTTCCTGGTACCCCAATATGAGGTTGACGGCCGCCTCCCAGACATGAGGGTGCTCGACGCCGACGAACTCACAAGACTCGGATCTTGTCTCGCCGAGGTGGACGAGAACCTGAATTGCCGATGAGTCGATGGGCGACTGATGCCATCCCCGATGGTCGAGATGCCTGGGATCCTCTGGAACGTGTCTCTGCCTTCAATCAATCGCATCGAGTAGTTGGCCGTCCGCAACAACTCGAACGATTGCGTTAGCGTTGTTGGGGCCTTGATCGCCTCCCCCCTTTCTTGGTCCATTTACACCCCGGCGCTTCTACTGGCGGGAAGGATTGGGTGCCATGAATAACAGCCGAGTTTCGGTACCAGTCTCCGTTTGGAGCGCTAAACCCCGTTCGGACCTGGCATTGGTTGGGGTGGTTCTCGTTCTGACCGCAGCGCTTGGCTGGCTCGGGGCGTTCGCAGTTCCCAGGAGCATCGATCCGGCGACAACTGCGGACGCTGCGGCTGATTGGCTGGTTGCATCCGCTTTTGCTGACGGGCTCAACCCCCACAACAACCTGCGTGAACTCGCTGACCACTACCAGGTCGAATTCTGGGGCTCGGGTCAGGGGGACGGTCGGGTTCTCAAGTCGCCGAGGACTCCTGGGGCTCTCCTCGTTCTCTATCCGTTGTCTTGGGTTTCAGCCGAACAGGCGGTGACTGCCATGTTGCTGGTCGGTCTGCTGTCGATTGCCATTGCCGTGATTGCCCTCGGTAAGACGTTCAATCTGCCTTGGATCACGATTTGTCTTGGCATTGCATACGCAACAGTGTCCGGACCCGCCCGATGGTCCCATCTGTTCGGCACTCAGGAGCCTTTCTTGCTGCTCTGTGTGGCGATGTTTCTGGTCTTAGTGTCGCGAGACGACAAGCTGTGGGCAGGTATCTGGCTTGGTGTGGCCGGGTCGTTGAAGCTGTTTCCTTTGGTGCTCATAGCGGTCCTCATCAGTCGACGAAGAACGAAAGGTCTCGTGGCTGCCGTAGCAACCCTCGGCATCCTCAATCTGACCCCACTTCTGCTTCCACACGTCTCGCTGACCTCGACAGTCGACGCGATCACCAGTACTGCGGCGAATTGGTTTGATGTTGAAGCCAATGTCGGCCTAAGCGCCAGCCTGGGGCGGGTCTTTCCGGTAACCACCACCCTCGCGGTCATTGTCGGGGCATGTTTGGTTTTCGCAGCTTGGTACCTCGTGTTCCGACGGCCGGAACACCTCGGTGCATCGTCCGCCTTTCTGATCTGCATCGGCATCCTGGCGCTTCCTCTCGCCTGGCCGCATTACATCCTGGTGGCGGTGCCGGCCGTGCTGCTTGGCCTGCACGAGCGGATCTTGACGCGATGGCAATTCATCGCTTTGTTGGTTGGGATTGTCATGACGATCCCTGTCCACTCGATAGGTCTCCTCACCTCGGGAACGGCCCTTTTGGCGGCCGTTTTCGCTTATTCAATGTGGAACCATCAATCCCATGGCCGCAACGGTTCATTGCAGGACCCGATGACGGAGCCGGTCTAGGCCTATCCGGCAGACGACCACCTCCTTTAAGAACAACGTGCCAGCTGCCGATTGATTGCACATGCAGTCGAAACCGCTTCAGCCCTCGTTAACGTCCTTCGAGGAGGAGTGATCGTGCCTGTCTTCGGATACCTCGATGCCGGATCGGGAAGTCTCCTGCTCCAACTATTGGTTGGTGGGATCGCCGGCCTCGCTGCCTACGCCAGGTTTCGTTGGCACGCAATGAAGGGGTGGTTCCGAAAGGCAACCGAGCCGGACGAATAACCGGTGGGACGCGAGTCGGAGATCCCCTCGGACGGGTTCCTGTGGCAAGTTTTCCTGATCTTCGCAGCCGCTGCGTTCGCCCCGCTTCAGGCTTGGGTGAACAATTCGGAGTCACCCGCGTTCTTGACTTCGGCAGCAGTGATCTTGGTATTGACTGCTCTTGGGGTTGGTATCCGGGCAGTCTTCGTCAGGCTCGGTGCCGACCAGCAAGGGATCACGTACTCGATTTCGATCTTTCTGGTCTTCGTATTCAACACGGGAAAGATCGTCGACTCGGTATTCGGTGGCCGGTGGACATTGCTTTGTCTGGCGCTCGTGGCGGCCGGAATGGGGTATCGACTCAGAGCAATGGGGATCTTCAGGGGCCTAATTGCGTGGGGAGCCTCACTCCTACTGATCTTCCCGGCCGTCACCCACTTCACAAGGGGTGATCCTGGCGAAGCAACTGTCGGAGCCAATCTGGAGCGGCCCGTCCTGTCCTTCGAGTCCCGACCCGACGTAGTTGTCATCGTTTTGGACGGTTACGCAAGCGAGGAGGTCCTTCGAGAGTTCCACCGCTTCGATAACGCCGAGTTCAACGCCAATCTGGAAGCTCTCGGGTTCAGGGTTGGTCGAGACGTCAAATCCAACTTCCCGCTCACGGTGCTTTCTGTTGCCAACACCCTGAACGTTGACTATCTGGTAGAAGAGCAGCAACTCTTACGGGCCGACATCGAAGCGCTCTACGAGATGATGGGTGGGAACAACACCCTGGCGAGGCTTCTCGTTGAGAACGGCTACGCCCAGACCTATGTGGAGTCGGGATGGCTCGGCACCAGGTGCCGGTCACTTGTCGACGTCTGCGTGGCCGGGCCGTGGCCGGATGAGACGATCTATGACATAGCCCTACGTTCGCTGCTCCGAGGGCTCCCGGGGCTGGAAAGGGGTCGATCGTTCAGCCGTGGGGCACTGAAGAACATCCATTGGCTCGAAAACGACCTGGGTCAATACCTCACCAACGAGGTCTCGGACTACGTTTATGTCCATGTGTTAGCCCCGCATCCCCCTTCCTTCTTGACGTCTTCGTGCGAGAGCATCCCCACCGCAGAGATGTCAGGGTTCACGACAGGTGGTCCGTCATACAGCCGAGAACAGATCGAGATACGGTCCAAGGGCTATCAGGAACAGGTGATATGTCTCAACCAGGTCTTGACATCGGTAGCAACGGCTGCGGTAGAGAACCAGGGGATCGTCGTCATGTTCGGCGACCACGGTTCCGACATCGGCGGCCAGCTCTATCTCGACGGGAGTGAGTGGACAGACGCTCAGATACGTGAGCGGTTCGGGGTGTTCTTTGCGGGTTACGGGCCGGGATGTGATTTCGAAGACATCGGGAGTCTGGTCAACGTGTCCCGTCGTATTGTGGCATGCCTCTCTGGGGACAAGCTCGCCGACTTGCCGCTGCGGACTTTTCTCCCCAGCATGAGTTGGGATTTGACCGAGTTCGATCTCGCCGCGTCGATCGACGATTAGGTAAGTCGGTGTTGTCGTTCCTTCGTCAGACTCGTCGGAACAGATCGCGCGTCAGGGATGTCCAGGTTGGTCAGCACCGTCGGGTGGAAGCGATCCTCAAGAGCGACAAGAATCGAGCCGATCCGTTTCTGGACCAGCGATGAACAAACTCTCTGTCCTCATGCCCGTCTACAACGAGGCCCGTACCCTGCGGACCATTGTTGGTCGCGTCCTCGCCACACCGATCGATCTCGAAATCGAGCTGGTCTGCGTCGACGACTGTTCCAAGGACAACTCGTTGGCGATCCTCCACGAGTTGGCCGCGGCCGATCCCCGAATCACGGTCATCGTCCAGCCGGTGAACATGGGGAAGGGAAAGGCGATTCGCACCGCCATCGAGAACATGACCGGCGACATCGGGATCGTTCAGGACGGCGATCTCGAGTACGACCCGGCGGAATACCCGAAGATGATCGGCCCGATCCTCGAGGGCAAGGCCGACGCGGTTTACGGATCACGTTTTGCAGCCAGCGCCGAGCGACGTGTCCTCTTCTTCTGGCACTCCATGGGGAACAAGTTGCTGACCGCTCTGTCCAACATGGCCAACGACATCAACCTGACCGACATGGAGACTTGTTACAAGGCGGTCAGAGCCGATATCCTCCACGATCTGCGGTTGACCAGCGACCGTTTCGGCATCGAGCCCGAGATCACGGCACGGCTCGCCCGTGCTGGGGCCCGCATCTACGAGGTGCCGATCAGCTATCACGGTCGCACCTACGCCGAGGGCAAGTCGATCGGCTGGCGGGACGGGGTCCAGGCTTTGTGGCTGATCTTCAAATTCCGGTTCATCGACACCAAGTCATCCGTAGACGCCGGCTACAGCACTTTGGAGAGCCTCTCCGCCGCCCCCCGAGTCGCCAAGTGGACGATGGAAAAGTTCCGTGCGCATCTCGGGGGCCGCGTCTTCGAGGCCGGTTCGGGGATGGGAAATCTGACCGCACAACTCCTCGACAGGGAGAGCCTGGTCGTGGCCGACATCGACGAGCGGCATATCCGAGGGGTCAGGAAGCGCTTCGGCCACCTGGAGAATCTCGAGATAATCCAGGGCGACCTGGAGGACCCGGGCTTCTACGAGGCTCTGGCCGGGGAGTTCGACAGTGTCCTCTGTGTGAATGTCCTCGAACACCTCGACCACCCCGAGATCGCAGTTTCCGAGTTCTTCAAGACCACCAGGTCCGGCGGCAAGGTGCTGGTGTTGGTCCCTGCCCACGACTGGCTCTTCTCGGAGGCAGATACAGCTCTCGGCCATCGCACCCGATACAGCGCTCCTACCCTACGAAAGCTCCTGGAAGACGCGGGCTTCGTTATCGAGGATCTCTATGAGTTCAACCGGTTCGGGGTGCTCGGTTGGTACACGAACAAGCTCGTCGGCAGGACCGAGATCGCCCCGTGGCAGGCTCGCCTCTTCGCGTTCCTGCTTCCGGTGGCTCGGCTGGTCGATCGTCTCACCTTCCTCCCCGGGCTCAGCCTCATTGGTGTTGGCCGACGGCCATAACAAGTGAGCGGCCTTGGCAATCACCCGCACTAAGCCCCTCACCGTGGCGTTGGTCGCGCTTGTCGTCGCCACCGGTTTCGCCATCAAAGTGCTCGACGGCGTGGGCTGGGATCCATCGATCTTCGTGGCATTCGGGGAGACCGCCACCCCCACCACGGAGTACGCGCAGGAGCAGTTGGGCGAGGTCTACCTTCGTCTTGGGCAGGGTCACGACGGGAAGTACTTCTTCGTCCAGGCTCACGATCCGTTGCTCTTGGCCCCCGCCGACCACGCCGAGGTATTGGATCGCCCGACCTACCGGAGCCAGCGCATGCTCTATCCGCTTCTCGCTGGCGGCTTCGGTTTCTTCAGTTCGACAGACATCCTTTGGGGGCTCCTGATCGTCAACGTGCTCGCCCTGGCCGCCGGCACTTATGCCACGGCGGTGGTGGCACGGCGGATGGGAGGTTCGGCGTGGTGGGGCCTTGCATTCGCCTTCAACATCGGGGCCATCAGCGAGATCATCGTCGACGGGGCGGGGGTAGTCGCTGCCGCTCTCGCTTTCGGGGCGGTGGCGGCTCTTCTCAGCGGTGAAGAAGGCTGGGCTGTCGCCCTTTTGAGTCTGGCTGGACTCTCGCGAGAGGCCATGTTGGTGGTGGCGGTTGGGGTGGCCTGGTGGCTGTGGCGGGTCGGACGCCGACGTTTGGCGGCAACGAGTTTCATCGTCCCATGTGCGTTGGTTGGGTTGTGGGCCGTTTATTTGCGGCTTCGCCTGGGCTGGGAGTCAGGCGCCGCGGAGGCAGGGCTCGCCTTCGAGCCCCCGTTCGTTGGGGTTTTCAGGTCCATCCCCGGCTGGCTCGACTCTCCAATGAACTTGATCACCGGCCTGTTTGTCCTGCTGTTGTTGGCCGCCTATCTCTTCCGAACCCTGAAGTCCAACACCCTCGTCGCTTGGGCGTTCGTCGGGTTTGTGCCCTTGACGCTTGTTTTGAGTGAGATGGTGTGGAGGCTCTATTTCGACAGCACCAGGGCGGTGGCGCCACTGATCACCGCATTCGTCTTGATGGCTTTTCTCGACAAGGAATCGGCCACGAGCTCTGAGCTCCCGGTGTCCGGACGCCCGTCGATCGGAGTCTGAGCAATGACCGAAACCAACTCCTTGTCCCGGTCATTCCTGGTCGGGCTCGCAGGTTGTGTGATCGGGTTGCTCCTCGTGGCGCGCGTCTTCGGCATGATTGGCAGCGACGCCACAAATTTCGTCGGTTTTGGGGAGGATTCGACCAGGATCAACGAGTACGCCGAGAGCAAGCTGGGACGTGAGGTGGCGAAGCGGCCCGCCCTGGGACATGACGGCAAGTATTTCTTCGTCCAGGCTCACGACCCCTTCTTACTCGACCCCGAGGAGAACATTGCTGTAATCGACCGGCCCTTGTATCGGAGCCAGCGCATGCTCTATCCCTTGCTTGCTGGGGGCTTTGGAGTCTTCAGTTCGACCATGATCATCTGGGGTCTCCTCCTGGTGAATGTGTTCGCGTTCGGCGCCGGCAGCTTTGCTACCGCGGTGGTCGCGGAGCGGATGGGAGGTTTGGCGTGGTGGGGACTCGCCTTCGCTCTCAACGTCGGGATCGTGAGTGAGCTAAATATCGACGGGGCGGGGGTCATCGCAACCGCCCTTGCCTTCGGGGCGGTGGCTGCTGTTCTCTGTGGTAAAGACGGCTGGGCCGTTGTTCTGTTGAGTTTGGCGGGACTGTCGCGTGAGGTCATGTTGGTTTCCGCGGTGGGCGTCGGCTGGTGGGTCTGGCGGGCAGGTCGTCGACGCTTGGCCTCCTTCGTGGTCGTCGTCCCCTGTGCGGTGGTGGGTCTTTGGGCCGTATACCTGCGATTCCGACTCGGCTGGGAGTCGGGTGCCAACGAGGCAGGTTTCGCCTTCGAGCCCCCGTTTGTTGGCATGGTCAAGGCACTTCCCGACTGGCTCGACTCGCCACTGGATATGGCCGCTGGTTTGGCGGTATTGCTGTTACTGAGCGCCTATCTCTACCGGACACTGAAGTCCAACGCTCTTGTCGGCTGGGCCTTCGTCGGTTTCGTGCCATTGACCCTCGTGTTGAGTGAGCTGGTATGGACCCATTATTTCGACAGCTTGAGAGCAGTGGCACCAATGATCACTGCGTTCGTCCTGATGGTGTTTCTCGCCAAGGAGTCGATTAGGAATGTTGACCCGCCGGTGTCCGGGCGTCCCCCGGTCGGAGTCTGATCGTGGCTAACACCAGGATCTCCACCCCTTTGGTGGTTGGACTTGTAGCCACATTCCTCGCGTCCCTTGTCGCATTGCGAGTCTTAGGAGCGTTCGATCGGGATCCGACGATCTTCGTGGCATTCGGGATAGATGCGACTGCAATCAATGAATACGCCGAGGCCAGACTCGGACGTGAGGTGACCAAGCGCGACAACCAGGGTCACGACGGGAAATACTTCTTCGTACAGGCCAACGACCCCTTCGTCCTCGACCCAGAAGAGAACATCGCCGTTATCGATCGTCCTCTGTATCGCAGCCAGCGGATGTTCTATCCCGTCTTGGCCGGGGGAGCCGGCCTCTTCTCCGCCGATGTGATCGTGTGGGCCCTGCTCATCGTCAATCTGATAGCAATGGGGGTGGGATCCTGGGCCGTGGCTCACCTGGCGATGGATATGGGAGGCTCACCGTGGTGGGGGCTGGCCTTCGCCCTCAACATCGGATTCATCAGCGAGATGAACATCGACGGGGCCGGCGTGGTGGCCGCGGCAGCCGCCTTTGGGGCGGTGGTGTTGCTTCTCGAACAACGACCCGCTTGGGCGATCGCATTGCTCACGGTGGCGGTTCTTTCCCGGGAGGCGATGTTGATCGCCGCCGCTGGCTCGGCGTTCTGGCTGTGGCGAAGAGGGGAGCGCCGTGACGCCCTTCTTGTAGGCGGGGTTCCCTTCGCTGCGGTCGCCCTGTGGGCCATATACCTTCGGCTTCGGATCGAGTTGGACACCGGGCTTTCTGAGATTCAGGAGATCGGCCTGCCCTTCGCCGGCTTCATCGACGCGGTCGAGAAATGGATGCATGATCCCCTCGACATGGCGGTTGGGATCGCGATGACGATCCTCTTCCTCCTGTTCACCCGGCGGGTGTTGATCTCGGGACACCTCGTGGGGTGGGCTTTCCTCGGTTTCGTCCCTCTGGCGATTTTGTTCACCCGACAGGTGTGGGGGAGCTACCCCGACATCACACGGGCAGTGGCCCCGGTGCTCACCGCCTTCGTTCTGCTGGCGTTCCTCGCCGGGAGAGATTCCCGACGAACAAGTGTTCGCCCCTGATCCGGATTACACTGTCGTAACTAAAACCACCGGGGCGGAGTGTTGTCCACCGACTCGATCCTCATCAGGGGCGCCCGTGAGAACAATCTGAAGAACCTCACGGTCGAACTGCCCCGCAACAAACTCATCGTTTTCACAGGGCTCTCCGGGTCGGGGAAGTCCTCACTTGCGTTCGACACCATCTACGCGGAGGGCCAGCGCCGGTACGTGGAGTCTTTGTCGGCCTACGCCCGTCAATTCCTGGGTCAGATGGACAAACCCGATGTCGACTTCATCGAAGGACTCTCGCCGGCGATCTCCATCGACCAGAAGACTGCGTCCCGAAACCCACGTTCCACGGTGGGCACGGTCACCGAGGTCCACGATTATCTTCGTCTTCTCTACGCCCGGATCGGGATCGCGCATTGCCCCAATGATGGGACCCCGGTCGAGCGTCAGACCCCCCAGCAGATCGTGGATCGGATACTCGAGCTGGAGGAAGGGACCCGATTCCAGGTGCTGGCCCCGGTGGTGCGGGGGCGCAAAGGCGAGTACGAGGGCCTTCTCTCCGATCTGGCCAAACAGGGATTCGCCCGGGCCCGCATCGACGGCGAGGTCCGCGAGCTCACCGAGGAGATCAGGCTCGACCGCTATTACCAGCACACCATCGAGGTCGTAGTCGACCGTCTGGTCCGTAAGGAGGGGATGACCCAGCGTCTCACCCAATCACTGGAGACCGCGTTGACCCTGACCGAGGGGGTCGCCGACATCGAGATCGAAGGTGGGTCGACCCTCACCTTCTCCCAACACCTTGCCTGCTCCAAATGCGGGCTCAGCTTCGAGGACCTCCAGCCGCGGAACTTCTCCTTCAACAGCCCTTATGGGGCCTGCCCGGAATGCTCTGGGATCGGAACCAGATACCAGGTGGACCCCGAGTTGGTGATCGCCGACCCCGACCTCTCGATGAACGAGGGCGCGGTGTCGATGTGGGCCTCCAACCGGATGCGTTACTACTACCGGCTGCTGAGCGGGCTCGGTGAGGTGTTTGGGTTCTCGATGGACACCCCATGGAAGGACCTCTCCGATGAGGTCAAAGACAAGATCCTCTACGGGACCGGGGAAGAAAGGATCACCGTCCACTACACCAACCGATTCGGGCGGAAACGTCAATGGACCACGACGTTCGAGGGCGCGGTCCCATTCCTCACCCGACGCCACGAATCGGCGGAGTCCGACTCCGCCCGGGAGTACTACCAGGAGTACATGGCGCAGGTGCCTTGCGACGCCTGTGACGGGGGGCGACTCAACCCGGTGGCGCTCGCCGTGACCATCGCGGGTCGAAACATCGCCGAGGTCTCCGATCTCAGCCTCGGAGATGCCCAGGAGTTCTTCGAGCGGCTCGAGCTGAGTGAGCGAGAGGCCCACATCGCGGAACGGGTGCTGAAGGAGGTGCGGGCCCGGATCAGGTTCCTCCTCGACGTCGGGCTCGACTATCTGTCCCTCTCTCGTTCCGCCGCCACCCTTGCCGGGGGGGAGGCGCAGCGGATCCGGTTGGCGACCCAGATCGGATCCGGCCTGGTCGGGGTCCTCTACATCCTCGACGAGCCTTCGATCGGGCTCCACCAGCGTGACAATCAGCGACTCATCGAGACCCTCATCAGGCTCCGCGACCTCGGCAACACCCTGATCGTCGTCGAGCACGACGAGGCCACCATCAGGGTGGCCGATCACATCGTCGACATCGGGCCCGGCGCCGGGGAGCACGGTGG
>Ga0214472_10001170_pt1 | contig 30048 bp, 29 predicted proteins | sample RVTome_6_FD_207662 | JGI IMG/M metagenome (GOLD analysis project Ga0214472, IMG submission 207662) | Soil microbial communities from uranium-contaminated site in the Upper Colorado River Basin, Wyoming, United States - RVT140D175 | ecosystem: Environmental > Terrestrial > Soil > Contaminated >...
TGAGGCAATAGTTGCCAAAAAAGACCCACTTCGCGCAAATTTAGGAAATCTGCAATTAGTATGCAGAGGGTGTTAGGTTTTGCGATATGATGTCAGTATTTTTCCGATGCGCGGCGTGTCCCTGTCCACCACAACACCCCCGCCGCGATGATCGTCACCCATAACGCCGATTCTCAACCACCACCATCCACCATAACAACACCGTGATACCCGCAGCCAGCTTCGGGTATTTGCACGCTACCACCGTGATTGTCACGGGCAAGGTATACCCGGCGATATACGGCACGAGCATCGGTGTCGCACCAGCCGCCAAAAACTCATCATCCTCGCGCCATGCCGTCCATAATAGCCACAGCCCCACAGGTATTAAGACCGGCCATGGGGCGTAATTCCACACCATCTCGTTTGTCTTCGCCTGCTGGATCACGCGCAGCGGTGTCAATCCCCACACCGCAACTGTGACCAAGGCCACAATTGGCAATAAGACAAGCACCTTCAGCCCACGTCGTTTGATCCAGATCAAGACAACCCCGCCTAATGCTTGTGGCTTGACGGCAATCAACGCCGTCCCAACCACCGGTGGCAGCAAGAATCCAACCAAGGGTAGCCATTCGATATTGTTGGTCGTCATCTGTACGAAGAAGGGTGGACAGAGATAAACCGCCAAGATGCCGATTATGCCCACCCTGTACTTGTACATCAGCACCATCGGGATACTGAAATTGAGCATCAGGTTGACGGCGTTCGCGAGCCGCAATGGCAGCCAAATATGCGGCACTAACAATAACGAAAAGGGTATCCCGATAAAATCGACGCGATCATAATGGCGTAGATCACGAGCGGCTCGATAAGCATTGCGCCAATCGATGCCGACGGGCAGCCGATAAAAAATGAGGGTCAAGGTGAGGAATACAAAAACGAGGGCGACTAGTCCTTTCCAGTCACCCTCGTCTCGAATGCGGCGTAAATCGATGAGCTTCTTACCAGTCAAGCCCATACCGCCGATTTTGCTTCTGTGAATACTCTTCGCTAAAAAATACTCGCGAACTTTCCCACTGGTCATCGAAGGCGCTTGACCACCCTACGTCCTTCGAGGTCGCGTTATGATCGGGTCCGAAATAAGCAGCCCATGGTGATAGCTCAACGTTGTAGATGTAACTCCACTGTTCCCACTTGGCTTTGACCGCAGCCGTGCCGTGCGGGTTCAGATTATGTCGCCATGCCTCTGTACCCATGATCGGGATTCGATCCAGTCGCGAGAATGGTAGGTCGTAGTCACGAGCCTCTTGTTCGTTTTCCCACAGCGCACCGGGTTCCTGCCCCTCCGTCTCGTAGAAATTAACCCCGGCAAAGTCGAAGTGACCGTCGTAGACCGCCTCCCACAAGTCCCGCATCGGGCCGTTCCCATTGTGTAAATGGGCGATATTGAGTAAGCCCGGCGTGACCAGAACGTCACTATCCTCGGCATGAATCATATCGGCGACCTCATGCAAGAAACTGATACCCGCCGCTTGTTGCTCGTCAGTGGCCTTGCCTTGATACTGTGTCGTCATCTCGTTGGCAACCCCATAAGCGAATACATCCCGACTTTTGAGTGCTCTCACCAATTTTTGGGCAAAGGGCAACATGCGCTGCCGATACTGCTTGGTAGTGAAGTATTCGGGCGTGATATAGCCGTTGCGGTAAAACGGCACGTCTTCCTCAAAGTGATGCGGTGCATCGCTGCCATAGACACAATCCACTAAGGTGATAAACGCAGTCAGACGGCCTTCGAGCAAATTCAGGGCTTCATGGATGCGCTCAATCAACCACTCATCATCGTGTCCGCGCAACGGGGCATACAGACGAATGCAATTGAAGGCGTTGCGGAACTTCAACCGATCAAGGGTGAAGTTCACATAATGCATCGTTGAGTGTTGGAAAGGTTCAATGCCCTTACCCAAGAAGGCCAGCGGTCGCATGTTGGCCATGCGAATGGGGTGTATCTTGCCGTCTTTGGTGAAGGTCGGTACGACTTGCCCGTCCATCACGAAATCGGTATAGCTCCACCTGCCTGACGGTTTCGTGCCACCACTGCCACCATTACCACCCCCGTAATCGATTCCCTCGACCGACATATAACGTCGTGCATAGTCGGGTTCGCCGGGGGCATTGATCGGCGCTTCGGCGGCCCATTTGCCGGCATGTTGATGGTCACCTTGGATACCGCGCCAGCGATAGCCGAGCAAATCGACATATTCAGCGTCCACGTCGATGACCTCACCTTGCTTGAGGCCGCCTGTTTGGGCAACCTGTCCGCTTGGCGACTCGCGTACATTGAGCAAGGTCTCAACCGTCGCCTTTTTGGTACTTGGCGGATCGGGATCAGGGTCAGGTTTAGGATTGGTGTGCAGCGGCCAGATGTCAATGATTTGACTGGAGCCGTCTTCAAAATGAATAATCTCCTGCTTTGAAATCACAGGCATTGTTTATTTACTCCCCTCGTTCTGTTTGTCCAAGATTACGTCATTGCGCTTTTCCAATTCGGCAATGACCGCATTCACGAGTGCCGTTTCCACTGGGTCTGGAATATCGTAGCCCGTGCGGGCTTCTAGTTGGTCGATCCCCTTTTGGAGGGCTGTTCCGATGACGCGGGCGTTTTTCCGAATATACTCTCGACCGGACGGCATCCCAAACAGGGTCATGCCAAAAAAGATAATGAGGACGACGAAAAGCTGTGCGTAAACAATATCGACATAGGCGACGAAGTAGGCAGCCAACACGGTGACGACTGCACCTAAAACAACCTCATCGTCAAGCAACGTTATCACCGGCCTCAGGATTGGGCTTTGCACTATCGTTTGGCGTAATTCCCGTATTCGTTGGACGATCTGTTCCATCGTTAATCTCCTTTAATAGGTCTTGAATTTGGGTTTGTTCCTCAATGAAGTGGGTTACCTTCACCGTTAAAATTTGCAGTTCGTCGGCAGTTGCCAGTGCTTTAAGGCTATCTGTCAATGCCGATAAGGTTGGTCTCAGTTTATCGAAGAGGGCATCAGTAGATGCCTGCACCAGATTAGGAAATTCATCAATTCTTTTCTGGATACTATTCACCTTCCCGTCAAGGACGTTGAGGTACGCATTTTGTTCCCCACGAAAGGATTGTAGTTTGGTATCAATTGCCTCATGGCGACCCGCCGCCTTGGTCTCATGTTCAGAGATCAGTGACCCATGATTCTGTGTGCGTTGCACCAACTCCATTTGTACACTACCAGTGCGTTCCTGTGTGTTAGCGATAACGCCCATTTGGCTTTGGATGCCACGTAATACATCGTTCTGGGCCGCAAAACTTGAGGCGGCTAATTGGATGACGTTATTTAACGAATCAGTATCCGATTTCTTTTCTTCCGCACGCGACTTTTCGGACTCGCGTGCGGCGTTGATTTCCGCCATCCGTTGCTGGTGAAAATAACGCAACAAGATAATGCCTCCAACAATCGTGAGAACACTGATAGGGAGTTGCGTCAATGTTTCAGTTAGCCAATCCTGCAATGTCATTCTCTGCCTCTCCGGGCGTGTTATAATATGTTTGGCTCACCCATACGCCCAATGTGTGGGTGAGCTATTGTTTGCGATGTTATGTTCGCAAACCAGTGATCTTCGCGGACTCCTTCATTCGCCGTTCTGAAGCTTTGGAAATACCTTATTGCGTAATGCTAAAACACCCCAACCTTCGGCGCGTCCCTCAGCAGCCATGACTTGAATAACGTCTAACATACCTTGTATGACGGGTAGTGCTGTTGCGAGGTTGGTGATACCCAAAACGTCGATTTGTAACTGCTCAATGACTGTCTTGATATTGCCATCGTGCCATGTCAATCCCTGCTGGATTGTCCAATGCGCCCAGTTCGGGATATCGCCAAACGCCTGCTCTGCACCCGCTGCAATATCCAACCAACTCACTCGTACGGTATCAACAACTATTCGTGCGTCCTGTTGTTGTTGTATCGTCAGTGCTACGTTTGTGGTGATGGTTAATACGCCGTCCCTAAACGATAGGCTGCTTATCGTTGCAACTTCGTTAAGTGCAGATTGGAGTTGTGCTAAGGCCCCAATTCCATCCGCCAATTCGACATTTTCTAATACGTATTCAGGCATTTCATTATCCCCAGACATGACCTGTCATTGCTGATTTTAGTGTTACACTCGCGCCGTTGTCGCCAAATATGGTGCTTGTTCCGCTCTGCACCTTTTGGAGTACAGGCGCTTCGTGTTCGCCCTCGCTCGGTATTTGGTGATAGGCAAACATTGCTGTAATCAGTGTGCTTGTACCGCCGCCGCCGATGAAGGTATCGGCGGCTGAAACAGTTGTGCTATCAATTCCAACGCTGATAAACGTGCTTGCGGCGGTATTGAAGGTATTGAAACCGCCCAATAGCCATACCTGTTTTGGACGGCTTGACTGAATGAAGCTCACTTTGTTGGAGGTCTGACCTCTTAATTGTTCGAAAGTAGTTGATGTTGTTGTCCACAAATTCGTGTCATCATGCAAGTACAGTCGCAACTGCACTTGATTGTACTCGTTTGAAATATACCGAGTCGTTGCGCTACTTTCAGTCTGTCCACTCACCCCCGTTGTGCGAATTTTACCAATCCATAACTTGGAGTGGTCACTCGCCATAACCTTTACGCCGTCCTGCGTGCCAAGTGCGGTGGCCCGCGTGGTGTCGTTTGTCCACGCCACAAATTCAAGTCGGTAATCCGCGCCGTCGTGGTAGAAAAACACATCATAAGGTGTGTTGGTGGTACTCGGCACACTCGCGCTGATTTCTTCCCACTGGTGGGTTTGCCACTCGCCAAGCGTGGTGTTAAACAGCTTGGCATACCCGGTATCCAGTGCGTTGCCGTCCTGGTCTGTCGGCGCACAATATACAGTCGTCACAGCGGTCTGATCCGCAGTCGGAGTCGGGTCGCCGGATACAGGTGTCAGTCGGCCCCCAAAGAAGCCTGCGTAGATGCCGTCGTTAGCACCGATTATTCGCGGTGCAGCGTGACGTGGCACAATGTCGGTTTTGGCAAGTTGTGTCAGTCCTTCGTGCAGGCGCACATGACCTAAACCAGCCACACCTTCGGCCACCGTGTTGACCCCACTTTCAGCAGGTCGCGGTAAAGCGGCAATATTAAATTCATCACCATCGGTGACTTGCATGGTACCTGCGATGTCAATTCCCACCATCACATATTTGGCTTTGCCTGCGGTGACAGGTATGTAGGAAGCCAGATCGCCCAAGACTTTTTCATGGGTGTAATAAAGCGTATTGCCCACCCACCATGCACCCTCACTGACCTTGATCTCGGTGCCGTCACCCGGCATCAGTCGCAGTTCCACAACCTGCGACATGGTTACCTGTTTGGCTTTGAATAACTCAAACTGTAGGTTGGTGGCATTACCTGCGACGGCATAACTGGTAATCGGATCACCCGGACCGATGATGGCTACATAGGGCTTACCCGCTTTACGAGCGCAAGTCACCGGAATTTCAGGTTGGTTGTTGGAATACACCAGCCCGTCCCACTCGTTGACGGCTTCGAGCACGTCGGTAGGATTATTAAAATTATCGACCTTGCGTACAAAGAAGGTGCGAGGCAAGCTTTGTTCGGCTTGAGGCACGATAATGCGTCCGTTGCCGTCACCTAACATGGCCTCAAATTGGCCGGTGGTGCCAACTTGGCGCACCAACCGCGTGAGCGATGCTTCCAACGCCTGTTGATATTGAATCAGGGTTTGCTCAATATTTTGCACTGGCACAAGGTCACTACGCCTACCCATTAAAATAACCTCATGCCGTTCACGGGGAAGTCACTGATGGCAACAGTGAAATCCCCGGCCCGGTTCTTTAGGGTGGCCCCACCATCACTGGAGAAGAAAATGCCGTCTTGTCCGGTCAACCACATACTGCTTAAGCCTGTGTGGTGCAAGAAGGTCAAATCAACATCCTCTTGAACAATCATCCATGCGCCGGTCTCATCGCGGAAAAGTAATTTGATCGGCGCTTCCTCGTCGGATTCGTCACGGGCTAAACAACGCATGATATTCGGGTTGCCGCCAAAGGTCTCTAATGTATTGGGGCCATCCATGACGGCATAAGTTACCGACGAGATGACTGGTGTGATGTCGGTGAGATTGGATACGCTGCCGTCTGCTAAATCGATCTCGCCCCACTGGATCGTCACCCCACCATCTGCAGCGTGGAAACATGCTATAAATTCGAGCGCGTTGCCGTCGTTGTTGAATATTGACGAATCACTAAACCGCCGATAGGGAATTCGCAGACAACTAAAGTAGGAACTACCTGCATCCAAACCCGATGCAGTACTGAATGCCCCATCATAGGCGGTGGCGTACTCAAGATCGGGTCCGTTGGCAGCTAAGACGGCTCCACCAGCGAAGTCGTCACAGTCAGCCACATCGACGCCCGTGCCGTCGCCAAAGGTTGCCGTGCTGATGGTATCACCCTGATCGTCAGTATAAACAAGGATGCCACCAGCATTTGGGTCACCATAATAAATTGGATACAGGTCGATGACGGTCGTACCAACCGTATCTTTATTACGCCGGAAGCCCGCATTTTTAGTTTCTGTCGCGGGCAAGAAAGTGTCCCACTCGACAAAGTCACCAACTTGGGTTTCGCTCATGCTGACGGCAGCGAACACTGTATTGTTGGCAAAGATAAAGCCGTCGGCATCATAAATGTCAACCAAATTACCTTCCGGTCCCACGTTCCACAATACCGGGTCCGGTGTCGGATTATCCGAGCCCAATGAAGATCGGTTACGAACAACAACCGTTGCGCCATCAAGGGTGACGGTAAACTTAAGCCCATGTATCTTGTCGTCATTGCCGCCGACGGGAACAACGCCCCAGTCATCGACCCAAAACGGAACACCATCCCCGGTCAGGGATACGGTATCGCATTTGGCCCCGATGTAATAATCCGGGCTGCCCGTCTGTGATCCGAATGCGAGGATACCGCCAGAGCCGCGCACCGGACGGAAAAAATTTAATACGCCGTCGATGGTTTGTTTGTCCTCAAAGACAGGACTTGCAACCAATAAATCATTGCAATATTTGAGTACTGTTTCTTCCTCGACCGTGTCGTAATCCAAGACAAAACCACCAAGTTTGCCCGCTGGATCAATCGTCAGGCGTGGGCTAGCTGGATCAAGGATGAAATCTTTTAACAGATCGGCGACGGTGTAAAGATGATGCCATGCCGTATCAACCCGGCTGTACGACAGCCCCAGTGCTGAGTTTGAATAAGCGATGACTGAGCCTTCGGTCTCCTCGCTCTGAGGTTGGTAGATGTCTTCGAGCCAATCGGTCGGCCACGTCCACGGCAGGTCTGAATCGTAGGAAAAATAAAAGGTGCCGTCGAAGTCATATGAGGCCGCGCTATTGTCACGTGGGTAGATGATCGTCTCACCCGGTGCATTGACTCCACTTGCTTCTCCCTCTAGGGTGAAGGTTGTCATATCCACCCCATTTTCGTCATGGGTGAGGGATACCTCGATGACGGCACAGCGGCGTTGAATCGCTTCACCTGTTGGTGATTCATCAGCGTCTACGTCAATGTTCACCCAATACCCGGCAGCAGGTTCAATGACATCGTAATTGCCCACGCAGTTAAAGGTAATTCGCCCGTAGGGATTATTACGACGGGCCAGCTCGTCCGCCGCGATCCGATTCAAATCGTCCTGATCAACAGGCAATAAATTCAGCAGCGAGACTTCTTGTGTCGCCTGCCCTGTCACACGCCCCGGTGAAAATGAATGCACCACGCTTTGGGTTAACCCGGACACTAGTCCATTGGCTCGCACCCGTCCAACAACCGGTCGTAGATGAAAGCTTGGTACATCGGCAGCTTTGCCGTCTTGGGATGTCAGCACCATACGCTCGATGAGCGCATCCCGTTCGGTCGGGTTCAGGCGCAGCGGATCGCGAATGATACGTAGTGTGCCATTGCTTTCCTGTGTGACCTCCCCGCTGATACGTGCGACGATTTCATTTAGCTGATCGACAAAGTTGTTGCTCGATACTTTCCACGCAGGCGCAGTGTGGGTGATGCCCGACGGCTCGAAGTCGAATAGGTTGAGCAAGGTCGAGTGCCAGTAGAGCAAATAAAAAACGACAAAATCGACAGTCGATAAGCCTGCCACAAACTCCGTCCACTTGGTGGGTTCGTCAACCACCACCAATGCTTGTGAGTAAGAGACGGTATCTTTGAGGATATCGAGCGGACTGGCAACCTCAAAACTGGTGGTGATGTCGATACTACGGTCGATGGCGGCGATGCCCCCGCTACCTGTCTTGGCAAAGCCCACAAATTGTTTACTGGCTGAGGCGATATCGTTCCCGCCCCACGACGGCGTTGACCACAGGATCACCATCGCATTATTGGGCAGGTCGTAACTGGTCAGCGGATCAAATAAATCAACCGTCGCTCGCCGTCCACCTCGACCGCGACTATCCGAGCTAAAGTCACGTATTTCAATGGGGGCATAGGTCGTCTTATTATGGGCATACACATGGCGTTGAGCCGTGATGGTAGCCCCGCTCGATAAAGTCACCGTGCAACTGATAACCCGATGCCCGGCCGGAAACGTCGCCGTCCAAGATTGTGATGCGGCATTACCGACGGTAAATGAGCCGTCATCGATGTCCCAGCTATAAGACGATACTGTTTCCGACAGCCATGGCAGGGCAGTTGCCGTCTTAGAGACCGTCAATAATCCTGTGTCCGGGTCAACGAAATCGGCGATGTGCTGCCCAATCTTAAGCACGGGCGGCGGCTTGTCTTTGTTCTGGTCATCGTAGACAATGTCGTAGTCTTTGAAAAATGTTCCACTGCCGTCTAAGTAGACAATCCGTGAAAAGACCGACCAGAGGTTATAGTCATTGATGATGGTGACGTGTAGGTTATCACCTAGCGATTGCAGTAAGCCCGTTGGTTTGAGGCCAAAATCGCCGTTCGATAATTCCTGTATATATAACGTGTCCGCTGCGGGAGTCTTGCGTACCCGGTGGATACCCACGTCGTTGGCTCCTGCCGTCGTACCCAGCCACACTGTCATGTTTTTATTGACACTGCCCCAACCCGCCGAGGTGTTATCGACGGCGAGTTCAGCTAAAGGACGGGTAAAGGCGACTTGATTAACCTGTGCCGTGGCCACCGTCGACTGGGGAATAATGGTGAGATACCACGTCGTCTTGTGGCGCTCGGCCCGATCCCGCAGACTGGCTAGTTCGCCCCCGCTAAGTGCTACATAACTCACGTGATAATGACTCCATCGGTGAAACTAAATAAGACGTTCTGATACCCGCCTTCTTGAATCGGGTAGTCAGCAGGTTCATGTAGGATGCATTGCAGGTAGACCGGGTTGCCATCACGGTCATAGGTTCGCACCGTGATGGCAGCACTGGGAACGCCCGACGGCAAGAACGTTGTGAACCAATAGGTCGTCATGCCCAGTGTGAAGTTGCCAAATCCCCAATCAAAGAAATAAGTACCTAAGTTGCGGGAGTGTCCACTAAATGAGCGTTCGACACGCACACGGGGGATACCCGGAGCCAAACGCATATCCGGTGCTGCCCAACGGAAACGCAAATCCATATCACTTTGTAAAGGGAAATTGCGGATGATGTCGTCGTCGGTGAAGTCAACAACATCATGTAGTCCGGCTTTGATGGCCTGATCACGACCACGTTGAGTAGGCATTATTGTTCGCGCTCCAAGACTCGTTGTACCACCTGTACGGTGATGTCGCCGATCTTTTGGACATGTTGATTGAGGCGATTTTCAAGAGCTGCCATATTGTTGGTATCCACACCTGTGATGCTGATCGGGGCGCTGACACTCACATTGGTTGAGGGCGGGGCAATACCGGCCCGCTTGACGGCAGTCTCTAAACCCTCACTGGGTTTGAAGGGCAGAATTAATTCGTGTTTAAAGGGGGTCTCTTCGCCCATCTCGGCTTTAATATGGTCACGAACAATACCGCCGTCAGCGAAACTCAAACCAAAGGCGCTACGCCCGGAACGATTGGCGCTGCTGCTTTGCCGACGGCCTGACGAACTCCCTGTATTACGCAGCCCAAGACTTCCGCCAGAGGCAAGTTTTACGGTTGTTGTGATCAGGTTGGCAATACCCTTGGTGGCCTCAATGGCCCCCATGTGCAATAATTTGATGCCGATTAACTCGGCGGCAAGTTGGGCAATCCTTTGTTGATGAACGTTCTCCTGTGCCTCGCGCTGGCGCATGGCATCTTCTTGTCGCCACTTATCACGGGTGGCTTGTAATTCAAGCTCCAGTTGTTGTGATTCCTTGAGCACGATCTGCCCGGTCTCGCGCTCGGCCTTGACTCGCTCCTGTCCTTGTTGGCGAATCTCCTGAACCTGCTGTTCGGATTGTTGGCGGCGTTCCTGAAGCTCCTGATTAAGTTGCTGCTCACGCTCGCTGGCTTGATCCTCGAAGCTGCGTTTTTCACGCCGCTCTTGTTTATCGAACTGGCGTTCAGATTGCTCAAGGGCTGCCACATCGTTATCGAGTGCCGCCTCAAACAAGCTATCGTTTTTGTCCTCTTCGATGTCTTGTAGACGGCGATGAAATTTCAGGAGGTCGCGTTCGCTCTCACGTTGGTATTTATCAGTGAGTTTGATCCGTTCGTCCTGCGACTTTTTGAGCGCTTCTTTTTCGCGGGCGGTTGTTTCCGTTTGGAGTTTGACGAGCTGTTGCCGTCGCTCTAACGCTGCCTCACGATCCTTGGCCGCGGTGATGTGGTTTTGCAGGTCAGCTTCGACACCGGATCGTTCCGCTTGGCGGGTTTCCTCGATAGCACGTTTTTCAAGGAAGTCGGTGTACTCGGACTGGGCATCCGCTAATTTATTTTCAAGTGCCGTTCGTTCCTCAAGTCGTCGGTTAGATCGCTCAAGGGCGGCTTCCTCATCGGCAAGCTGCTGGGTTCGGTCATCGGCAGCTTGGGCAAGCGGCAACCACTGCTCATTAAGCTCGACAATGCTTTCGTTTAAATTATCGGTTTCGGTAATGAATGCTTGAACTTGGTCAATTGACTCTTGTTGGGCATCCGTTAACTCACCATGTACTGATGCCTGCCGTTCAATCTCGGCAAGAAACAAGGTGATGTCATCAATCTCTCTGAAGTCCAGATCACGACCGAGTTGATCCTGTAGCTGAAGATTAACATCACGGGCAAGACGGCCGGTTTGGTGTTCAAACTCGGCGAGTAGGTCACCAAAAGTTTCGGTAACTACCGTGCGAGTGACCTGACGGCGCTGCTGTAGCTGTTGGATTTCTTGTTCAACCGCATCAGCGCCCTGCTGGTACAGCCGCATCCAGTTGATGGAGCTGTCTATTTCTGCCGCGATACCACCGCTTACCGCTAATAGGCGTTCGCCTGCCGCGACCTGCTGTTCTAATTCTGCCGTCTCAAGTTCGAGTTGTCGGTTGCGTCTACGCTCGGCTGCTTCAATATCGACCAATGCATCGCGAGCGTCATTGATCTCCGTTCGCATACCACGAATTTCGGAATTAACCGCATCCAAGTCCTCTTGAGTTTCAGTCAGTTCGGCATCGCCGAATAGTCCCCCAACAGGCAGTGCCTCATATATCTCGCGGCTGGCATTTAAAATGTCGGACTCAGCACCTAATCGGGCTTCATAACTACTCTTGACGGCCTGCTGAACCTCAATATCCCGTTCGCGCTGTTCAATTAAATCGCGTAATTCCTCCGCCGACATCTGGTGTAACTCAATTTCGCGACCGGCTGCTTCGGCAATGTCGCGATTGCGTTGAGCAGCTTCCCGATTGGACTTGTTCGCCAAACTGGTAGCTGCCTCTAAAGCCAGCATTCCTACGGATGCAATACCGATGGCTTTGGATGCTGTACTGGCATTAGACCACAAATCTTTGATCGCGCCGCCTAGTCCGCCACTCTGTTTGATCCCTTCGCGGAACCTTTGGTTGAGGGTTCCGAATGCGGATGACAGGATAGGCAATTGCTCGGCAGTTGCAAATAAGTCACCAACAATCGACAATCCACTCGCCGCACCACCCAACAACCCGCCCGCACCACCAGCGCTACCGGTTAGGCGGCCAATTACGCCGGCCCCACCAATGCTATTGAGCGTCCCTGCCAGCGTTTGTGCGCCAGTATCAATGTCGCCTATAAAACCAATGGCGGCCCGTCCCGACTCGCGTAACTCAACTGGAATCTTGGCGATCTGAACCTGTAGGTTGGCAACCGTATCTTCGACTTGAACCAGTTCGTCGCGCACATCCCGGTAGGGGCGTGTTAACTCATCGGAAGGTTTTGCCAGCTCTGCCCGTAACTCACGCGCCTTTAACTCGTTTTTCTCAAGCTGCAAACCCAGCGAGGCGAGCGCCGTCTCAGAAGCCCGAACACGCTCGGTACCCACTGACAGCCGTCCGAAACCACCCTTCTTGGCAAAGGCATCGATCTCGCTGCCAATGCGTCCGACAAGGGCGTTGGTCTGGGCCAGTTCTTTTTGGGTTTCTTTACTACCGACAACACCAAGGTCAATGTTGGCCTCGACCGTGTTGTCACTACCGCGAATGCGTCCCACTAGCTAAAAGGCTCCGTCTTGTTCATGTTTGTCAAGGATATGCTGCACGATGCCTTCGGTCTTATCGATGTCGTGCTGAAGCATATGATCCGGGTAAAAAAGTTCATCGAGCGTTTTGGGTTCCACACCATAACGCATCTTGTAATCAAAGGCTTTCCATGCGATGGTGCTGCCATAATAGAAACCAAAACCGCCCTTCATCTCATCCGGGGGGATGAGTTTGCGAGGGCGTTTTTTGTCGTCACGTTGCTGGACGATGATCTTGGCGTAGTCGGTACCAATCGCTAACTGTTCGCGCTGGAATCCCCATCGTCGTTGGAAGAGATCACTTTTGGGCTGAGTGCTTGCACTCGCTCCTCGTCGGTTAGGAGTTCCGCCGGACGGCTCTCAATCGGGATACTGGTCACGCGCTGATCTAAGAAGCCGCTAATGATGACCTCCCATTGGGAGATGTCGGCTTCCATCCGCACCGCCCAACGCTCCATTTGGGTCATGTCGCCCCATTTTTGAAGCTTATCGGCCAACCAGACCAGACCGGGTTGTTCGTCGCCCTTCGGATGCCATTCGCAGCCATTGAATGTTACACAGAATAGACTGAAGTAATCGGTGTAATTTTCGATCTCATCAAATACACCGTTGGCATAAGCCGGATCGGTCTTAAGAGTCGCCCGCAGATCTTCGGCCATTTTCTTAGCGGCGATGCGCTTGAGCATTGAGTTTGGCTCAAACGTCATCAAGAGCCGTCCCTCATAGGCAGATACCGTGAAAATGTTGGTTGGTTGCAGGATTGCCAAATCTTTAGATTTGCTGTCCATTAACCATTGTCCTTGTTGGTCTTACCTGATGAGGACGTGGCGCTTGGTGCGGCGCTCGGCGGCGTTGGGGTGGACGACTTCTTGGCAGGCAGGATTTTATACTCGCCTTCCTGTGGCACTCCCGCCGGAAAGGCAATACAGTACTTGTTGCCGATCCGTCGCGTTGCGTGGACAACAGCCCGATTATACGGCTGCCCGTTCATGAACTTACGCGGACGTGTGTTCACCGAGCCGTCGGGGTTTAAGGTCCCGACACGGGGATCGCCCTCGGTTAAGGTGAATTTCGATTCATCAGCCATGGTTTAGTTCCTCCTGCTTCAGCAGATTATTGGCTTTATGATTTCAGGTAAAAAACGTAAAGACTGGTGGATACCCACCAGTCAGTTTATGCCGCGAGTGGGAAGTGTTCAGGCACTTCGTACAGCAGCGTTTCCACATCGTCGGCAGCGCCAATGGCGGCCTTCGTCAACAAACCTGTGTCTGTCGCGAAGGACGTTGGAGCTGTCGGCACGCTGTTGATAGCGAAGTGGTTGGGGGTGGCATTGGCAGTGACCACTGCGCTGGCCGGCAGGTAGACGGGCGTAAAGGCTTGAGCAATGCCGTCACCAATATTGGTGAAAAGCACCAATGGCAAGTCGGTCACAATCTTATAACTATTGAGGCGACCATTCGGGGCATTGACGGCCATATCCGCAAAAGCATAACCGTGCAGGTCGTACGGCGTGCTGTGGACAATCAAGTTCAGATCAATCGTCTTCTTGGCTTGGTAACCCCAATTGCTCTCTGTCGCCGTTCCAGTGGATAGTGATGTCACCAAGTGGCGATACATCCGCGCACCAGTCACCACGTTCTTCGCCTGCTGGGTGAGCATGATGCCGATCTGCGGCAACGTAATGGCTGTGCCTTCAGTGCCATAATGCGGCATTTCGGTGTTGTAGGCGGTATCAACCGCCATGCCGTGAATCCAACTGATAAAGCCGTCATCTTCGGTTTCGAGGGTGACTTGTAGATTCCGTAAACGGGTGTCACCAAAGGCCAATTGATCACCGACGGCATCACTTTCGAAATACTCGACCGCCGTCAACTCACCTTTGTTAAGGGTCGCATTCGACACCCAAGGGATGCGATAGGCTGGTAGCAAAGAGCCAGCAGCAGGGAGCATACTTGTGGCATTGCCAATCGCCTGACCCAGCGCATTGACGCGCCACACCAAGGCTTGTGAAAAGCCACCAACAATCGATTCAGTCATGATATTCTCCTAAGAACGAAAAAGGTCTAATGGGACGTTGAGAAACCAATCGATACCTAGATAGATGGTGCCACTCACGGGTCGGGTGATCATCCCGCTATCTCGGAAGGTTAGGTCGTACAGGTTGAGGGCGGGCAGTGGGTCGGGTACATCAGGATGAATACCACCTTGTATCCGCAAACTACCACGCCGCAGGTAAGCACCCCTGAACTTTCCAAACCATGGCTCTAGACGATTCATGGACATCATGCCCAGATCACCGCTGTCTTCAGCTTCAGCAGTAAATGGTTCTCGGCAAAAATGGGCGATGATACGCCGATTCATTGGAGCACTACCCGGACTATCGCTGGTCTTGGGTATTTCACTAGGCATCTCACGCATTGTATGAAATACGAACGGACAATCTGTGAGGTCAGGCGCAATCGACGGCGGATACCGATACACACGATTGATACCCGTTATCTCTTTATGGTAGGCGATCAGGCGATCCATCAAGACTGACTCGGCATTTTCAACCGTCATGATCGTCATGGTTTAGTCCCCCACTGTCCGTAGACGTGCCGAACTACGTTGCATCGCTGCGAACAAGCGCTGGATGTCTTTGGGTAGTTCAGTCATGTCAATCGGGATTTCGAAGTCGCCGATCTGGGCTTTACCAATAAATGGACTGGATTTCTGGGCTAACACCCAGTCAAGGAAACGTTTCATCGCCCGCACAATACGTGGCTCGAAGTGATGCCGCTCAATCGTCGCGCCATTTAGATGGGTGGCAGCCGTACTGCCGTTGTGTCCACGCACCACCGTCAGGTCGTTACCAGTGACATCATCGACAAGTACGTATTCGCTACCGACCTTCAGTAGCATTCCTGACTCGTAAAGCGTGCCGTCAAGCACCGTGAACGTCGTCGTATTCGTGTCGCTAACATCGGCATTGAGTTCACCCAGCGCCGCCCAACGCCCACGATAACCCCATGTACCAGTGACCGAGATACTTCCCTTGGTCGGCGTATTATTTGCCGGGGCTGACCACTGCGCTTGATCCGGGTTAAGCCATAACGTGTGCGCGGGACTGCTATTGAGTGGCTCCAAGACGGCAGCCGCCGTGACATCAACTCCATTGCCGTTGAGTAATGTCGTCAACGTCATCAGGTCATCGTCAAGCAGCAGGCTTACCCCTTGTAGATGACCACCATTACGGCGTTGCAATGGGGTGTAGAGGCGTGTCTCAATGCGCTCGTCAAAACGTCGATTACAAAAGCCCTCACCCTGTACTGCGGCGGCGCAGTCGTAAATGTCGGCTTCCCATTGCGTGCGGGTATCCGCATTCAATGAGGGCTTGTTTTTGTAGGTGGCGTACTCGGATGCCAACAGGATCGGGGTGATCTGATCAGGCATTGGCTTCTAGGTAGGCTACAGCGGTATCAATGTGTTGCTGGGCTTTCGCCACGCCCACGCCGAGGCTAGCAGCCAGTAATTCAGCCGTCGAGTTAGCCAGATCGTCAAAGGTGAAAATCTCCAACTCGTAGAGTTTGTTGGCCGTTGCCTCACCAATACCATCCAAGACGGCAAGGTCATCACGGGCCGGTGACGTAGGCGGTACAGGATCGCCGTCGCCTGTTTGGTTCGCCGATGTACTTGCTGCCGGGGGTACACCATCAAGCCAATGGGCCCGTCCGGTACTAACCAGAAAATCGGCGTGCTGGGCAACCAGCGGATTCCTTTCGGTTTCATGCTCACCCGGCGGAATGAATTGCTCGTTCGTCTGACGACCACGATATCCGACGGTTACTTTAAGTCTTGCCATGGGAAATCTCCTCTTGAATAGCAACAACCCCACCGCGAACGATGGGGTTATTAGTCTCTTGAATGCTGTCTACAACTAGACTGTGATGTTGTAGGTAACGGCAGCGGCTTCTGCGTCACGGTAAGCCAAACCAACACGGATGTACATCACCAACTCAGTGGTATCCTGTTTGGGATAACGTGTGACTTCGGATTCGGTGTGGCGTTTCCAACCCAGTCGCCATTGATCGGGACGCACAGAAAGGATACGTCCCTTGACGTTATTGGATGGTGTGCCGGATATAGCACCTGTGGCATCAGCGAGTCCCATCTGTTCAGAGGGGAATACCGTACGACCCCAGACACCCTCAAACTCACCATTTTTAAATGTCATGGCCTTGTGGGTATCAGCGTCTTGGAGTTTCGACAGCGCCAGTGTCGCATAGTAGGTCAAGTTGTCGATGATATACATCATCTTGTCCTTCTTGATGGCGTTCTTACCATTCACTCCCATCAACTTCAGGAGTTCGAGATAATCCGTTTCATCAAGTGCGCCGGCTGCATCGCGGGCATTGTCACCTGCGGCACCCAAAAGCGCCAATTTCAAAAAGCCGTCAAAGGCTGTATATGACGGCAGTGACCCATCCGCAGTTGCAGTTGGTGTGCCGTCAATCAGGTTGATGTTGGTGTTGAGCGTAAGATCGGTATCTCCGTTAATCATGAGGTATTCGATCTGATCTTGATACGCCTCGTCCATCTTGCGCTGCGCTTCCGGCAGTGCATTGATGATCGAATCCTCGTCTTGCTCACCCGACCAATAAAGGACAGAGCCAATTTTTTTGACTTTTAAGTCTCTTTCCCCGGTGCTGTACTTCGATGAAGTCAATTGAGCCAAAGGAATCTTCGAGTTAGATTCAATGTCGGTCGTTTCCGGCACAACATAGAAGATCGGATCGGAGCCTTCTGTTGAGAAGTTCCATGTGTTCGTGCCGTCAGGGATTTCGATTTCCAACATGCCCCGTTTGAGGACTTCTTGGTACATCGAGTCTTGACGGATGACTTCCCACATATTCTCATCATAGGCAATTTTCACCCACTCCGCGCCACCCCCAGCTTGGGTCGTGTTGATGATTTCGTCGGCACGACGGCCCACGATAGACCGGTACGAACGCCGCCCTAACTTGGCACCTTTGCCAATTTCTTCACTGACACGACCTGCTACAACTTCATAGAAGCGTTTCGGCATGGGCTTTACCTTGCCGTCGCGGTCAGCGCGATACAGGAGGTAATGCCAGTGTGCGCCGGAAATCAGGTGGCGAGTGGACAGATGATCGTAACGCAAGTCTGTGACATCGGTGATGCCACTACCACTCGCTGCGCCGCTGCCACCAGTATTGTCGGCATGGTCATCATCAGTGTCAGTGGAACTCATCATTTGGTTACGCAACTTCGTAACCTCGTCACGCAGGATGGCGAATTCATTTTGAATTGCCGTGTTCGGATTGGTAGCGCCATTGCCTTCACTGCGCTGCTTAAGTGCGGCAGTCAGCAGTTGTAACGCGAGTCCCAGATTCGGATCGCTACCATTGGTGCGACCGCCGTCATTGGAACCACCGCGTTTGGTGCTGCTGCCATCGGTGTTACGTTGAGTGGGTAGAGGTGCAACCCCTTGTTGTTGTCCCTGTTGTTGGCTTAACATGCCGTCTGAGGGTTCGTCTGGCGTTTCTTGAAGCAGTTGCTTGACGGCTTCAACACCGCCAAGTTCATCTGCGAGTGCCATCAACAACTCTTCCGGGGTTGCCGTACCCGTTTGCATTAATTCTGCCACGGTTGGCATATTGCCCTCCAGATTTGATGGGTTAACAAGTTTGTCCAGCGTCAATGACGCTCTTCTACTCGCCGCGCCGTCGGTAGCCTGATTGCTACCCTTGACATGGCGGCGGTTAAAGATCAGCCCCAAGCTTCGTGTCTCACGCCCGAGAGTTACCTTAGGCATGGTGCGTTCGCATGGATTCTTGGTGAGGCTGAGTTCTCCAATAATCCAGCGTAGAAATTGTCCTGTTTTTGAAAACTTAGAAAGGTAATCGACGGCTCCTGACGACGTGGCCAGCTTGCGTCGTTTAATCTCATCAGCTACCCGGTGGTAATACTTCGAGTCCTTGTGGAGGTAGCCTTTAAAGGCGATACCCTTATCGTCTGTCCACACCTTGGTAACTTTGCCGATTTCGCCTTGGACTTCTGGATCCCTCCCATGTTCGTACCAAATGCCGACGGGTAAGTTGTCCAAGCCCATCACGGGCGGATCATTGGGGTTGAACCACGTCCCGTAACAGTCACGTGACTCCCAGACGGCGATGTAGCCGTCGATCCAGTCTTTGTCTGTATCGCGACTGTAGGGATCAAATCGGACAAATAAGGACGGGTCACATGACGGCGCTTCCCGCATCTGACATGAGCAAGGCTTATTGTCGCCGTCGGACCGCTGCATAGTTACGGTGTTACTGGTGGGATCCCAGTTGAAAATGACATTAGGGGGCATCTTTAAATCCTCTGCTTGAAGCGTTTGATACCGTCAATCACTGCGTCGATAAAGACGCTATATAAATCACCGAGCATTGCCGTCACCGACTTATTGACAGGTGTCCACGTACCTTTGTGGTATTCGGCTTGCTCGGTCGCCTCGTCACCGATCACTAGTGGCGCATGGGGAACTTTTGTCCCCACGACGGCTGCTACCCCTTCGGGTATCAACTTGACATCGCTCGTCCAGCTTGCTCCTAACGTCCCTTTACGAACATACGGCACGTCAACATCGCCTGCGCCCAGTCCAGCGAAGAAACCGCGCTGCTGCTTTTCGCTGACGAAAGGACTATCAGTGATGGTGTTGCCAGCGCTGCTGACCCACTCATGAGATTTAGACAGTGGCTTGCCCGACGGCGTGGGATACTCAGCAAAAGCCGTCTCAGCAACTACCGCCATCTTGTGAGTGGCATCGAGCGCGATGTCATCGCGTACTACTTGCGGAAATGTCATCAGTGTTTCGAAGACTTTTTGAACATCATCCATCGTGCTTGATGCACGGCGCGATCTTCCCATTAAGCGGCTGGTCTCCTAAAACATCGGCACTTCGGATGGGCTAACGAGGTAACGACCTTTCTAATGTCACCCGACTTACGAGGAACAATGATCGCCCACCCGGTACGGAAGTTGGCGCGTTTGCCATGAACCCGACGGCATATAGGGCATACATGTGTATCCCTGACTGTTTGCCAAATAGCTTCCTCTAGTCCGGCCCGATCCCATCTCGCAAAGGCCCCCTCATTGAATGCCCGGATCGATTCAGACTGAGAAATTGAAGTCGCCCGATTAAGTAACGCCCCTGTCGGTGTGGAGGTCGTTGCCAAGATAAAGGTCATTTGTTGCTCAAGGCGCGGCAGCGACCAACCTTCTTCGATAGCTTTGGTGATCGCACGGCGTATCTTCTCGACCGTCGTTGTATTGATTTGACGGATAAGGCTAAAGCCATACGAACGCACGAAATCGACGGCATCTTTGGAGAACAACTCCCAATCGACATTGAGTGTTAATCCATCATCCGCCCGCGGACGGGCTGCCGTCTCTCGTTCCAGCGCCTGTTGACCGCTGGCCGCACCAGCCAGTAACACTTGACTGAGATCGGCGGGATCGTCCTTCGTACCCACCCACGCATCAATAAGGTTGGTGGTAGCCGATTTATCCCCTAAGAATTCGGGCGCAACTTCGAAGGCAGCCGCATCGCCGTCTTCAAATGCACCAATCGCCTGCTTCAGCAGATCGCCACTGACGGCGTGCTGATACGACAGCCAGCTTGTACCGATGCCTTTTTCCAAGTCATCGAAGTTGCGCCAATAGGCTTCGTATTGCTCTGGTGTCGCCCCGATCGGTTCGGGTGGCTCGCCAGCGCGAATCCAGTTGCGAGCAACGCGGAAAACCTCTGATGGATTCCAAAAGCCGCGTAACTCGTCACGGACGTAGTTACTCAAATAGTCCGGGATGGATTTGGTGGTGAAGTCGGACTCGTGCCCATGATGTTTGACCCGGTTAAGCCATGCATTCAATTCGCTGACCACGTTGTCGGTACGTTTTGCCCGCTGCGCGATATTGGCTTCCATGTCTACACGTTTGATTGTCGCCCAGTCACCGCCGGGCTCGTCTTGACGACTGACCTCAATCGCCGTCGGCTGCACTTTAAATTTGGCCTCGAAGGGTATGAGTTTCACCTTCTGAGGGGCATAACCAATGGTGACGTGTGGCTTATACTGCGACGGCATTGAATAGGCCGAGGGAGTCAGCCCCGCGACAACGGCAGCCTGATATAGACCATCTTGGAATTCAATCAGGTTGTTATTTTTCTTGATGCGGAAATGAATGGCGTGGTCGCCAATCTTATCGAAGCTAGCCAAGCTCCCTAAACCAAGCGATAACACTGGCGGGTTTTCAAATTGGGCGGCAGCAGCTTCTACGAAACCGCGTATCTGGGTCATGGTCGCAACGGGTATATGCAACACTGTGACATGGAACTTATCTGGCTCTGTCCAGCGCACCTCAATGCCGCGCTGCATTAAGGTGCGCTGCAACCCAATGAGGTCAGGCTGATTTGCCAGCGACAATGTCACCGATAACTCGGTGGTGCGTTCCGGCGCTGGTTCCTCACGTTCCGCAGCGGGGGCATCGCCTGACGGCGCAGGCAGAGATGCTGCTGCTGGCGGCGGTAGTGGCGTGTTAGGCGGTTGTTGGAAATTGAGTGAGCCGAATATCGGTGGCTCGTTCATGGTATAGGACGGATCAAGGTCGAACACATAACCGTCGGCGGTGAGGTCGGGCGGTGCACCAATGTCAACTTGCGCCTGCGACCGCTTTATCAACCCGGCCTGAAATGCGGCAATGGCATCGTCCGGGTTACGCTTGACAACGATTTCGATAGTCTGTCGCCCGGTATGTTCCCGGCCCTCGTTATAGGTCCATAACCCGGACTCGACATTATCGCGTGCCAATTGGCTGCGGTCGGAGGTGGCGTACAGGATGCTATCAATCTCGGAACGATCAAGAATCAACTGCATCGGCGCATCGAGTAGCGGGAAGTCCTTCTTGACCCATTGCTCGTTGAGAAAGCCCAAGATCAATTTAGCCCGCGGGATGCCTGTATATTCGGTGAATGTACTAATGATCTGACGATAGGTGTTCTGGGACGAGAGTGCATCGGCGGCGACTGATAGACCCACCATGACCGGATCGACATTAAATGCCATCAGCGTTTCGCGATTGAGCATACTCTCGAAGTCAGTCATCGCCAGATCAGCCGGTGATGCCTGAATCGGTTCCCAACGCCATTCACCTGTTGAGTTTTGACTGGCGACGATCAGCGTCTTAAAAGCGTTGCGCGAACCTTTAAGCTCTTTGAGGTCTTGCTCGACCTTCGTGATTTCATCTTCGTTGACCACCCCACCCGAAAAGGTCAACAAGCCGTCGGGTCGCGTGCCATTAATGAAGAATGACTCGGCATACCGGATCAAGTTGTACTTGGCATTGATCTGGTGCATCACCACTTCAAATGGCGATACGCCGTCATTAAGCACCAGTGGGTTAAACAGATGCCCGAAAATCATATCCTGTCGGGGGATTTCTTCCTGACGGCCAAAAATCCGAAAACTCGCAATATGATGCTTGCCGTCGTGGTAGTAGGTTCGCAGTGTCACATCAAGCGGATTGATCCATTCAAGCTGCGATGGGAACCCGTGTCGGTTGCGAACCTTACGAAGAAAGAACTTGCCCCAGATTAGGAGACTAGCCTCAATCCACCACATAAACTGGACAGACTTCGCGATGAATGTATCCAACGGGCTATGCTCAAGTGGATTGCGATCCATATCTGCCGCGATGATAGGCAATTGCGAAACGTGGGTCGCCCGCACATTGAGGGCTGCCCATCCAGTCACCCCTGCTGAGTACGCAGCAGCAAGGACGGCATCCGAGTACCCATAGGCATTACTCAGCTCGCTGCGCCACGCACTGGCGACGGCATTGCGTGTACTGTGCAGCGGGACGGCTTCTTGACCCGCTCGCAGGATATAGGCCTCAGGCGCGTAATACCGTGCGACGACTTGACTGGTTGACGCAGGTGGCGCTGCTCGGACGTTTTCGTGTGTGTCGTATGGCATCAGGCGCTACGTCGCGATCCTTGTTTACGAAGTGCTAGTTTGGTAAGTAGACAAGCCGTGTCGTGGCTAATCTGCCCGGACTTGAGCAAATACAAACGATGCTCTGCCGAATCGACTGCCTTCCGCAGTTCCTCGCGAGCCTGTTGGTCGCGTTGCCGCTGGGCATTGGTAATATGACCTTCAGGTTTGGCTTTGGGTCCGACCGAAGCGCTGGCGCGTTTGTTGGTCGGTCGCCGTCGGGGTTTCTGTTTAACTGCCATCATTCACCTCAATAAAAAACGCCGCGCAGCTTGTGAGACCACTCGGCGTTGATAGATTTCAAAGTACTTTAGTCGCGATAAGCTAAGTTATCATGGGGCAATGTCTACAGCCCGTATTTATCATACGGATGTAGCCAATCATAAAATGCTACCACTGCCGCTAGTAAAAAAAGATGATCACTGATCCTAATAGGCATCCATAAAAGGCAATTTGTAGCGCGTGGCTCAATTCATGCAGTTGCATAATTTTCCCCGTAAAGTTGATTCTATTACTGTGTTGCTAAGGAACTGACGCGAGTGCAATAACGTGTTTCAAGTTACCGTTTTCGTCGATTTCGAAGTCATAACCAAGCGCCTGCATCCTGTCGGCCGATTCGGGTGCGACAATAACAGTTGACTGCGCTTTGAAATGCCCACAACAACAGCCAACCGTTACGATGCCTTTATCGTTCATTGCCTGAACGTAATCAGCAATGCAGGCATCAACCGCGATAGGATGCCAGCCGTCTGTAACATAAGGATTGTTGCGCCGAACGACGTGGATGACTTGATGCATTCCCCATTGGCACATTTACAAGCTTCTGAACTTTTTGCACTCCGTGCAATCTGAAGACGGCCCGCGGTAGTCCCAACGATAGAACAAGGGCGGCTGGACTACCGCGGCGTTATATGCTTCAATCCCTTGCTTCAGTGTATCAACGTGGATTTTCGTCCACGGATCAATCCATACAAAGCCTTCCGCATCTGGGTTGAAACGAAGGGTATATTTGACCCCGTCTAGCTCGACAGGCAACATCTGTCTGTCCATACGAACAGCAGACGGCAAATGCTTGTCACCTGCTATGTCAACAGGGGGGAATTTTTGCCCCCCTGTTGATTGATCACCCCTCGCAAATGCGACCCCTGACGACTGTCCAAAATCGCGGCGAGTACGTATCAAATTCCACAGGACAGCAGCCACCAAAATGATGATAAATGTGGCAACTCCAAAATAGACAACGGGCATCGGCTTACCACCGAAACGACTTCGTGCCGTCTTTGTCAACAAAAGCGACGTTGCCAAGGACGGGTACTTCAATCCCGCCGGCCCAATTGCCGACCTCGCTGCCGGCACCATATGACCATTCGCGATGCGGCAGGACGGCACACGCCAGACGGCGGACAACAGCCCGTGCACGCGAGGCAATAGCCCGTGCACGCGAGGCAATAGCATAATGAACAACCCGGAGTGTACTGATTAATTGAGGCACTGGAGGTTCCTTTTCTATACTAAACGGCTAATGATCTTGGTTCTGAACTGGTCACGGAAGGCTAATAGCACCGCGTCTCCACAGTCGGTCGAACGACCGATGCGTTTCTTGATGTCCTCTTTAGATTCGACTGCATATTTACCGCCCTGCAACTTATAACGCGGCGTACACAGATCGACCCGTAACTCCCGATCCGGCGGTAAAGCGATGTTTTCACCACTCTCTGGATCCAGCATCTCGCGGAACTTCCAGAAGGTTTCCGAGCGCAGGTTCACAAACTCGAACATGCCGCTTTTATCCCGCATGGTCGATTTGGACCCGTTGTTTACTGAGATGACCGTGACACCCTTGACCGCTTTGAGTTGGTCATAAGCCGAGGCCCCATACCCCACGCCATCAATGTAAATCTTGGCACCCGGCTCGTGGGCATCCAGCACGTACTTGGCCGTTGTCGGGCCGTCAGGCGTGGCTGTGCCCGGATACTTGATCAGGCGGTCGACATAGTTGCCGTAGAGCGGCGCGATTACTGTTTGATCTTGTCCGCCATAAGCAACGTCGACACCCAGCGCACGCTGGGCAACATCGGGGCGTTCTGTTCCCAACGCTTCACAAAGGGTGTGAATATCCTCCCAGCGCTTTTGGGCCAACCGTACCCACTCGGTCGGGATGACCTGCCACTGGTCATCATCCAGACCAATACCGAAGTCGCCATACAACAACTGAGATCGTAATGGTTCGCCCAGCGATTGCAACACCGACTTGTAACCCGTGGCCAGATAAATCGGGTTGTCATCAATACGGGCTGGAATGAACGTTCGACTGCGCGGATAGATCGTTTCAACGATTGTTTGACCGCCGCGTTCAATCTCAAGTTCAAACGGCTCTGCGCCGTCAACTTCGGTGTCCACCCCGTCGATACGAGTGAACCAGCGCAGCTCACCGGGTTCGGCAGGATTAGGATGTTCCGGGTTGAGCCACGGACCCCAATACTCGATGACCCATTCACCCTCGACATCCGACGGCGGGTTGCCCGTGCAGATAATACGGGTGCGTTGTCCGGGGATCGGCGTTCGTAACCACCCCGATAGGTACAGATACATGTCAAGTGTAAAGTGTGTGATCTCGTCGAAACCTTTGAGATCGTGTGCTCGACCCTGATACTTCCGCACATCTTTAGGATACTCGCTCCCGCCCCACTCCAACATGCGTTGACCGGGTATATCTCGCCACACATAATCTGAGCCGTTGTAACGGGCCGTTGAGCCGTCGAGCACATCGCGACTATCGTCAATGAGCTGACGCAATTGTGTAAGCTCACGACGGAAGATGATTGATCGCCGGTGCTGAGTGCTGGCCGCCCCTAAGAGTAACCAACTTTTACCGCCACCGGCTGCCCCGCCGAAAAACAATTCATCGGCTTCGGATTCGAGAGCGGCTACCTGCGGGCCGTCGAGGGGTTGCCATAGGTGCGACCCGCTAAATTGTTCGAATAAATCGTCGACGACTTCCGCGGCGACCGCGACTAAATCAGGTTTCGGATTCTTCGCCACTAACCGTCTGCCCAAGAAGAACCTGCTTGGCACGATACCTTGTCAGTGCCAACTGCAAGAAGTCACCAATATGCTGTCCATTGGCTTCCATGACGGCTTGCAACTCCATGAGATACTGTGTCGTCTCATCCGTTAAGCCCAACTTGAGGACTTCAGGCTCGTTGAGACCGTACAATTTGATCTCTTGTTCATTGAGCTTCAACCAGCGATCTACTGCCATAAAGTTACCCTGCATCACCATATGGGCAATCGCTAACCGCGCTACATTGATGCGTTCAGCCATCAGCCGTCGATACTGCTCGGCCGTCGCCGCCTCTTGTTTATTGAGTTGGTCAAGTGCTTTTTTTACATCACTCGCCGCCGTCGTGTGGGTTACCCCTAGCGCCTCGCCGATATCCCGATACGACGCACCACGCTTGCGAAGCTCCAAGGCCTTAACGCGCCGCTCGGTGGCGTTCAATTTGATCGCATCACTTCGTTTGCCCACTACCCGGTGTAAACCTTTCTATAAGTCAAGTTGGTAGGCCTGCAGGCCCATATCAGTTAGTCGTTGCAAGATGACGGCAACATAAGCCGGTGACAATTCCATCCCGTACCCGGTGCGTCCCAGTTGCTCACAAGCCACCAAGGTTGTCCCCGTGCCACAAAATTGATCCACCACGCCGTCGCCGCGGTTGCAAAAGTTTTGAATCACCCACGTCGGCAGATGCAATGGAAACGTCGCCGCATGAACATCGGCGAATTCATTATGTGAATTACCAGCCGCCATGTAAACATTCGACACCGATCCGCGGGCAAAACTAGCCGTCTGGATCGCTCTGCTCGGCTGATCGCCCTGCCCGAATAGATACATGAACTCAAACTGTGAATTCATGACTTGCTTACCCATCGCCGGTGCAGCATTCGTTTTATGCCAGACGGCCACATCGGCAAAGTGATCGCGGAAATGGTGAAGGTAGTCGATGAGTGTCCGTTTGTTGCCCGCCACACTCTGAATATTGACGATGGCGTATTGGCAATGGCGCAGCGCCTGCGTCGTAAACCCGATCAATAGCTTCAAATAATCCCCATCGGTCAGGTTGTCATCGTTGTTGACATATTTACTGGCCGCACCATCAGGCTGGCTATTGAGATGTGAACTCTCGCCAACGTTATAAGGTGGTGACGTGAAGGCAATCGCGGGCGACTCATAGGCAACAAGGGTGTTCATATCGGCAGGACTCGTACTGTCACCGCACATGAGACGATGAATACCATCACTCGTGCGACTGAGGATCTCCCAGACTTGACCCGGCTCGACACCCCACGGGCCCGTAACTCGTCGGCCCGATCCGTTTGCGGACCCACATCCTCGCCAGTCGCCGGCACGACGGTTATATCAACTCCGGTTTGCGCTGCGACGGCTTTGACCAGCTCGCGGCGTTCAAGGTTAAATGAACCTCGCACCAAACGGTGCGTGCCGTCGTTATCCGTTTCGATATCGGTCTGCCAGTCCACACCAATTACCTTCCATACCGAAAATTTTTTCCCGTAAATACTTTCGGCAAGGTATCGCTCTGCGTCGTCGTAAGTAGCAAACACGCGACTACCCACGCCCTTGATGGTTTTTCCACCACGAGCAGCGGCTTGCGCGATAGCCATCTCGCAAAGTCTGGTATTGGTAATTAGGTAAGTCAACCCGATCTCCCAAGCAACTTGCGTGCCTCCCTGACCTTGGTCGGGGAGGCGCAGACGATTCCCGAATCGACCATTGCGGTTGCGATGACATCCGGCGACCGCAAGAACTTCTCTTTACTTGGCGGATAATAATATGTGCCGTCGGGTTCCAGACGATTTGCAATCTCCTGTACGTCGTGCTGGAACTGCTCGACAATGGAAAACTTACGAGGGGATCGCGACACATCAATGATTTCCGTCGGCTCGTCAACCCGGCGGAGTAACTGGGACTCGACTTCGCGATAAGTGTCTTGTTTGCCGCTAAGATAGTTCAAGACGGCATAAAGCCACTTGATGTTCTCAGGGGGTACTGCATTCCCATGTTTGTCAACAATAGTGGTTTTCATATAGGCGTGTGTATAGATTCGCTTGGGGTCTATTGAATCGCTGCTGCGCTAACAGCGTGTGGGTGTGAAGCGCATGTGGTCAATTGGAGCAGAGATAGGGGGTCAAACGAAGCTTTTTTCAGTCGGGCTTAAAAAACAGTATATCAGCATAAATGTTCTAATGCAACTGCTCCAACAAAAAACCCCCGCTGGCCGACGAGGGTTCGTTCCTATCTCAAGTCCGACTACTGCCTGATCAGGCTGACAGAATAACTTCCACTCACCTGCTCCTAGTGACCACCACCAAGGTTCAGGCAAGGCTCCATCAAGCCTATGCATATTGTAAGACATACTTGAGTCTAGCACAAGGTTTCTAGGTTGGGAGAAACAGGTCGGCAAAATTACCGACCTGTTTCAATCTACTTGAGCGATTCCTTGAGCAGCGCAAGGTTGCGAATCGCAAGGTCAATGTCCTCTAACAGCTTTTGCCTTACCGAATCATCAACATTATATGCACCTTGTCGCATCTTGGTTATGTTACGAAGGGCACGTGATGCTGGACCTGTCAGGATCGAGTCGCCTTGTTGCCACACGGGACGGCGTAACTTTCGCGCATTCTCACCTTTGTCTACCGTAGAAATTTCTACGGTATAACCAGCAGCAACGTTTGCCAACTCAATTAAGGTCGAGTTGTCGCCCCTTGACTCTTGTACTAAGCCTTTGACAACACCATGCGACCAATTAAAATCGTCGGCAATCTGCCATACCTCGTCGGGCAACCTAAGCAGTGCTCGATACTCCCGAATCATCTGCGTACTTGACAAACCCGTTGCTTGTAGCAAATCTTCACCCTTGCCTCGCGGAATTCGCCACTTGTTGCCATCCGACACCTGTGCATAAAATTCTCGATCCGAGCCGTCGGCACTCACCGCCTCATGATAAGGTTTAAAGTTATCACGACCGATTAGCTCCATAATTAGAATAGCGAGCTGGCGTGCCTTGCCAATCGCATTGAGGTCATTACGAGCCGTGTTCTCGGTCGCTTGCCGCCAGATGTCGTGTTGTGGAACCTCGCGGGCTGGTATCCGCAGCCAGTCGTTGCCGCCATACCAGAAGTTGAGCAAGTGGTAGGCGAACCAGCGCCGCTCGCCCGTCTCAAGTTGATACAACTCACCATCCGGGACAACGGTGATCGGGTTGGTCAACCCTTGCCGATGAATAGACGAAGCAAGTTGTATCAGCCCAAGTAGAACCGTTTCAAATGGGCCACACTCGTATTCATCATCCCGAATGTCCGTGCCGGCATTCATGAAGCTACCGAGATCAAAGTTGCTGCCGCGCTCACCGCCGATCAGTTGTATCCAGTAATCGAATATATCCGACAACGTTTCAGGGTTGCCATTCCACTGAGCGCGTATCACCGACGGCAATACCCGTCGCGGCTGAGATCGATCCGGGACAATCGCAAAAATATCCACTGGCTCGACCGCAATGTACCCGGCAGATGCTTGCTCAATCTGATCCATGATACCACTGCTGTAGATTTTCTTATCAGTCTCTCGTAGCGTATCGCCTTCTTCATCCCGTTTAGCATACCGGTTACGCTTGCTGCTCATCCCAGCATCCTTTCAACCGTATCTACCACTGGCTCGAACTCGTGCTTAGCGTTGCCCGACGGCTCAAAGACATAAATCGGCTCTTTAAGGAAGGCAGCATCGACCCATGCTGTTCTCTCGTGAATAGGCTCAAAAACCAAGTCCCCATAACGTTCTTGGAGTTTTTCAAGCGCGTAGGTATGACCAACTGTGTTGCCTCGAAACATCGTTGGCAGGATCATCATATGTTGAATTTCACCACCAACTTGCTTCTGCTGAACCTCGCTCGCTTCAACGACATGTTCAATGGTGTCGTCAAGACCTTCAAGGCTCCACTCTTCACATTTGGTCGGATAGATCACGTAGTCGGTCGCCATGTAAACCATGCTATCGAGTAACGACGGTGTTGGCGAGGTGTCGATGATAACCACGTCGAAAATCGTTCGAACCTCATTCAGTCGCTTTTTCAATCTGAACACATCTGAAATCGTCTCGGCGATATTGCGCGTCTCAACATTCGACGGCACAAGGAATAACTCACCAGCATGTGTTTCTTTTCCCTTCATTGTGAACACCTCACGCGGGATCGGAATTAAGATCGATTGCCATGCCATTCGACGGGCGAGCAGATCGTAGATGCCTGCCGATTTTTGTTGGTCTAGTCCGCG
>Ga0214472_10001171_pt1 | contig 30001 bp, 42 predicted proteins | sample RVTome_6_FD_207662 | JGI IMG/M metagenome (GOLD analysis project Ga0214472, IMG submission 207662) | Soil microbial communities from uranium-contaminated site in the Upper Colorado River Basin, Wyoming, United States - RVT140D175 | ecosystem: Environmental > Terrestrial > Soil > Contaminated >...
CTCGACCCGGGTCTCCAGTTCGAGCCGTGGTCGCCGACGCATCCCACGGAAGCGTTTGGCGAGTTTTCCAAGGCGATGCTCCGCTCGATTGCTGCGGGACTGGGCATCAGCTATTCTGCGCTCTCCCAAGATCTCTCGGACGTGAACTTCTCGTCGATCCGCGCGGGCATCCTGGATGAGCGGGACGTCTATCGTGCGCTCCAGACGTGGCTCATCGCCCACCTGCACACACGCGTCTATCGGGCGTGGGTGCGGATGGCGATGCTGGCGGGCGTCCTCGATAGTCGCCTCGACCAGCAGAGCTATCATGCGGTGCAGTGGCACGCGCGCGGCTGGGCGTGGGTCGACCCGGAAAAAGATGCCAGGGCGGCCATGATGGCCGTCGAGCACGGTCTCGACAGCCGGACACGTCAGGCCGCTCGGCAGGGCCGTGATTTTTACGACGTTATCCGCGAGCGGGCGGCGGAGGAGGCTTTCGCGCAGCAGCTCGGTGTCACCCTCCGCACGCGGACCGAGCCGAGATCCAAGCCAGACATCGAAAGCGCGAAGGCAGCCGCCCCACACGGGAACGGGAGGAGATGGTGACGCATCGCGTCGGCGCACACCTCGTCGAGTACGCGCTCGGGACGCCGTGGGCGATCCTGCCCGACACGCTCGGATTCCTCCTGCGCGTGATTCATCGGGACTACAGCGAGGAGGAGGCCGCCGCCGTCGCGGCACGCCTGGGTATCCCCCTCGACAATGCGCGCGCGGTGACGGTGCGCGATGGCGTGGCGACGATCCCGGTGAGCGGCCCGATGTTCCGGTACGCGAACCTGCTGACGGAAATCAGCGGCGCCACGTCGTATGCAGTGCTCGCCACCGACCTCACGGCAGCCCTGGATGACGATGCCGTGAAGGGCATCCTCCTCGCGGTGGATTCGCCCGGCGGTGACGTCAATGGCGTGTCCGATCTCGCGCAACTCATCTGTGCCGCGCGGGAGCGGAAACCCATCGTCGCGCATATCGGCGGGTTTGGCGCGAGTGCCGCGTTCTGGCTCGCGACCGCCGCGCACCAGGTTGTCGTCTCGGATACCGCGCTCGTGGGCTCCATCGGGGTCGTGATGAGCGCCGTCCACGATGATCCCGAGACCGCGGAGCGCCATATCGAGTTCGTCTCGAGTCAGACGCCGGACAAGCTCATCGACGCCTCGACGAAGTCAGGCCGCGCGCGCTACCAGGCGATCGTCGATCAGCTGGCGGGCGTTTTCGTCGCGGCGGTGGCACGACACCGGAAGACCGACGAGGCGACGGTGCTGGCCGACTACGGGAGGGGCGGGATCCTGATCGGGCAGTCCGCCGTCGCGGCCGGCATGGCCGATCACGTGGCCACCTTCGAGGAGACGCACACGATGCTCGCCGAGACCGTGGGTGTCCGGTCGAGTACCGCACCGTCGCTGGCCGCGGTCTTGCCGCGGCTCGCCGCCCTGCAGCACGCCGACCGCCAGTGGCTCGCGGCGTCGTGTGATCTGCGAGGACTCACCGTCCACCTGCCGCCGGCGGTCTCGGCGCGCAGGAACAATCCGATTTTGTCTTTATCACCGGCCCCCCGGGCCACTGCGGAGACCGTATCCATGCCCACGCCCACGCATCCACCTGTCGCACCTGCCACCGTGACGCCCGCGTCGCCCGATCTGCTGGGCGAGTACAAGGCGTACGTCGCCGAGGTCTCCACGCTCTGCGATCTGGCGGGGTTCCCCGGGCTCGCGGCGTCGCTGATCCGGGCCGAGACGCCACTCGACGCGATCCGCGAGGATCTCACCAAACGCGTGGCCGCACGGGACGCCGCGCGTTTGGTTCCGCCGACTCCCGTGGTGACAGGCGTGACGGACCGTGAGCTCGCCGAGCCGTTCGCCTCGCTCGGGGAGCAGTGCATGCTCATCCGCGCCGCCGCCGTGACGCCCTCGAGCATCGATCGTCGGCTGCTGCAGACGCACGACCGGATCAAGGCCGCCACCGGCATGAGCGGTGTCGTGGATTCGGAGGGCGGATTCTTTCTTGCGCCGACCTTCAGCGATCGCCTGCTCGAGCGGACCTACAGCACGGGCCAGATCCTCCCGCGCGTCACCCGCACGCCCATCGGCCCCAACAGCAACGCGCTGACGATCAACGGCGTCGACGAGACCAGTCGCGCCACGGGGTCGAGGCAGGGCGGTATTCGGGGCTACTGGATCAACACCCCGGACGGCGAGGCCATCACGGCGAGCAAGCCGAAATGGACTCAGATCGGCCTCAAGCTGCAGGGTCTCGGCGCCGCGGTCTACGCGACCGAAGACGAGCTCGAGGACGTCGTGGCACTCAACGCCCGCCTGAACCGCGCCGTCCCGATCGAGCTGAATTTCATGCTCGAGGATGCGCTGTTCAACGGCACCGGCGCCGGCATGCCGAAAGGGATCCTCCAAGCTGGATGTCTCATCTCGGTCGCCAAAGAGACCGGTCAGCAAGCGAACACCGTGACGGTGGAAAACATCGTCACCATGTACGCGCGGTCGTGGGGGGCGGGCAGGACCGGCGCGGTGTGGCACATCAATCAGGACATCGAGCCGCAATTGTTCACCATGGGCATCACCTTCGGCACGGGCGGGCAGGCGATCTACATGCCGCCCGGCGGCCTGAGCGCGGCGCCCTTCGCGACGCTCCTCGGGCTGCCCGTCATCCCCGTGGAGTACTGTGAGACTCTCGGGACCGTGGGGGACATCGTGCTCGCCCAATGGGGCGCGTACGAAATGATCACGAAAGGCGGCGTCAAAGCGGCCGAATCGATTTCGGTGAAGTTTCTCGAGAACGAACGCACGTTCCGCTTTACGCTGCGGACCGACGGACAGCCCTCATGGCGGGTCGCACTGACGCCGTTCAAGGGCACCGTCACGCAATCGCCGTACGTCGCGTTGGCGACGCGCGCCTAACCGCGGAGGAGAGAGGGACCATGATCTTCACTGAGCGCAACCATCTGGTAGTGGGCCTCGATCCGGTCGCGGACGCGTTCGCGGGCACGGTGTCGAGTGACGTCGTGAGCCTTAAAGACTATCATCACGCGACGTTCATCGTGTGGTGGGGGGTTGGGGCCACGGGCACCACTCTGATCACGGTCGAGGCGTGTGACGATACCACCCCGACCACCACCACCGCCGTCGCGTTCCGCTATCGGCGCTATACGTCGGCCGACACGGCCGCAGCGCTGACGGCGGCGGCGGCGGCCGGATTCACGACCACGGCGGGCTCCGCGCAGCGCTACGTGGTCGAGGTGGACAGCGACGCGCTGGCCCCGACCGGATATAGCTACGCCCGGCTGACGTGTGTCGAGGATGTCAACTCTCCGATTCTGGGGGGGATCCTGATCATCCTGAGCGAGCCGCGGTATGCGACCACGAGCCCGGGCACGGCGGTCACCTAAGGGTTGTCGGAGACGTGAGAGTCGGCGCATCGGCTCTCACGTCCCCCTTGCTACCACTTCCGTCCACCACAGGGCGGCGGCCGATGGTCGCCGGAGAGGGAGCGTGACACCATGAGCACCAAGGCGCGGTACCACAACGGCATCCTGGAGTACTACGACTCGCAGACACATGAGCGCGTGGCGCCGTTCGCGCCCGTGGTCTACGCCGAGGATTTTCTCGGCGACGGCACCATCCCGGCTGCGTGGACGGCGATCGATGTCTCGTCCGCCGGCGATACGACGCCGCTCATCGCCGCCGACGTGGCGAATGGAGTATGCCGGATGCCGCTCGATGTGACGTCGGAGGCGCAGGAGTCCGGTCTGACGTGGGGCGATCAGCGGCCGCTGATCCTGAATCAGGGGCTCGTGATCGAAATGCGCGTCGCGCTCCAAACACTGCCGACCCTGCTCGCCGAAGCCGTCTGGGGGTTGGCGGGCGACAAGAACGCCGTCGCCGACACAGTGGCGGAATCGATCTGGTTCAAGGCGGACGGGAACGGCGCGATCGTCGTCGAGAATGACGATGCGACGAACACGAACGACGACATCAGCACCGGCACGACGCTGACGGCGGGGACCTTCGCGATCTTCCGGATCGACTGCACCACGATCGCGGACTGCAAGTTTTACGTCGATGGCGCGGCCGTCGCCACCGGGACGACGTTCGACATGTCCGACGTCGCCGGCCTGAAGCTGCAGCCCTATTGTCACATCGCGAAGGCGAGCGGTGCGGGACTCGGCGTGCTCGATGTCGACTACGTGCGAGTCTGGCAGACGCGGAGCTAGTGGAGGGTGTTCGCGTCCGATCTGCCCGCGCTGCTGGCGACCGGCGAGCTCGTGACGTGCGGTGTGCTGTCCGCCCGAGGATTCTTCGACGTGCGGCAGGAGATCCGGATGGGGGGCGACGGGATCGAGAAAGTGATCACCCGTGCGGTGCTGACCCTCCGCACGACGGATTTCCCGCTGCTCACGCGTGACAGTGTCCTGGTCCGGGCGAGTGACGAGGTGAGTTACAGTGTCCGCGACATCCAGCGCATCGAGGATGGCGCGCTGAAAGAGGTGACGGTGGCGGTGGTCACATGATCGAGCCCGTGCGCATCTGCGCGGATTATTTCGCTGATGGGACGACGGGCGTCAACGCGCTCCTCGCGGCGGTCGATCTCGACACGGGCGACACGGTGCCGCCCGACCTCGCGCAGGTCTTGGACGATACGCGCTATGGCGTCGTCGCCCGCCGTCGGTGGAACGCGTCGCTCGAAACGGCGCCCTCACTCCTCGTGTACGATGCGGGCGCGCAGTGGCAGGCCCCGCATGTCGGGAAGCAGGATGGGACGGCGCGGGTGGGTGTCTATTATCTGGTCGAGGACAGCGACTCCGCTGCGGGGGTCGAGGATGCACACTACACGCTGCGGGCCGTGCGTCAGGCGGTGTCGGATCTCGCGGGGGCCACGAGCGCGGCACGCACGCGGAACGGCATCATCGTGACCGATCTCCAGACGGTCGAGGACATGCCCGCGGACGTCGAGATAGACGGTGTGCTCATCGCCGGCGCGATGCGGATCACGTGGCGCGTCAGGGATACGGCCCCATGATCGACCCCACGGTCCCTGATCGCACGGCGCGAGACCGACCAGACCTGGCCGAGCTCCGGAGCCGGCGTGCTCGTGGCCGTCCGTTGGCACCGGAGCTCGTGGCGCTGCTCGAGGCCGCCGACGAGGACACACCCCCGCCCCCCGCGCATGACGCACCGCGCCGGCACCGCGCGGCACACCCGGTGAGAGCCGAAAGGATCGACGACGATGGCTGAGAATCCCATCCGCATCGAGGGCCTGCTGTGCAAGATCGAGTCGGTCTATGGGACCGATCCCACGCCCACCGCCGCCGCCAATGGCATCCGCATCAGTGAACGCCTCTGGGCGCAGATCAGTTTCGAGTACGCGTTCAGCAACCTGCGCGACGAGGTGGTGACCGGGACACTCCTGCCTCTCGGCGCCGGCCCCAAACGCGGCTGGATTGCGACCCTCGACTTCGGCGTCGAGCTGACCGGCTTCGGGGCGGCCTACTCGGCGACGGATCTTCCGTCAGTCCACCCGCTGATTCGCTCGTCGGGCTGCTCGCAGACGGTCGTCACGACGGGCGGAGCGGAGACGGTCACATACACGCTCGAGGACACCGGGCATGAGAGCTGCACCATCTGGGCCTACGGCGCGGGAAATATTTACAAAATCGTCGGCTGTCGTGGCGAGCTGACGTGGCCGTTCACTCCGGGCGAGCTGGGCCTCATGCGCTTCCGTGTGCAGGGCCTCGTCGCGTCGGTGGCCACCGGCGCGCTGCCGGCGATCACCTATACGGCCGAGGTCCCACCGCCGATGGTGGGGCTGGCCCTGACCGTCGGCGGCTGGACCCCGACCCGGGTGTCGGGTGAGTTTACCACCGGGGCGACCATCGTGCGGCGGGATTCGGCCCAGGCCGCGGATGGCGTCACGGCGTTCTCGATCAGCCGCTTCGATCCGCACTTCCGCCTGACCGCCGAGACCGACGCGCTCGCCACCGCGAACCCCTACGACGATGCGAAGCCCGCGGCGGGTGGTGTCCCGACGAACCGGACGATCGACCTCACGCTGGGGAGCGCGCAGTATCAGCGCGCCAAGCTCGACGTCGACAACGCGACGGTCGAAAGCATCAGTCACCAGGACCTCGACGGATTCGCCGGGTGGGAGATTCTGTATCGGGTGACCGCGGCGTCGATCGTCTTCGATTGATCGATAGGCCGGGCAGAATGTGTCCGGCCCATCGAGGCGGCACCACACAGTCTCCGACAAGTGAAAGGGAGGGTTCCGATGGCGCGCGACCTGGTCACCGCGGCGTGTGTGGGACTCGATCTCCCGCTGCCGTCCGGACGGAGCGTCCATGTCCGGACGATGCCGCTGCGTGAGGCGGCGCGCTACCTCGCGCTGCTCGAGTCCGCTGAAGACACGGACGGCGGTGGGGCGGCGAAAGCGATGATCGCCCTCATGGAGGAGTTCCCCGACGCGATCGGCCTCGAGGAGGAGTTGTTGCCGATGGAGCTGTTTGACGTCGTCCGCGCGTTTTTTTCCCACCGGAGGCCGATGCCCGCGACGCCTCCGGCGTCACCGAGACCTCCCGCCGCACCGCATGGATCGACGACCTCCTGATCGAGTATGCGACATGGTACGGTCCCCCGGACCTCGCGATGTCCTGGCATCTCTTTTGGCTGCTCGCGAGGTCCGGGGGACAGCGCGAGGCGCGCGAGCAGCTGCGGTGGACGTATGCGGTGGCACAGGGGATCGGCGTGGCCTTCGGGGCATCGGGTGCGCGGACGATCGAGATGCTTCGGCGCCGCGCGTTCCCGGCGGCGGCGGCCCGCCGCCCGGATCTCCTCGTGAACAGGGCGGCGGGGACTGATGGCCACTGAACAGGTTTCGATCATCATCCGGGCACGCGATCTCGCGAGCAGCGTGCTCGGCAAGATCCGCAACAATTTCGGATCGATCATCATCGTCGCCAACCAAGCGGCGGCGCTGTTCGGCAAACTCGTGCGCGTCGCGGGTCAGGTGTCGTCGGGTTTTGCCGATCTCCTCCGGCGCGGCAGGGATCTGACCGTCGTGCAGAGCGCGTTCAACCGTGCCGCCGGGACAGGTACGTCCGCCCTGCGTGCCCTCCGCGAGTCCACCCAGGGGCTCGTGAGAGATTACGATTTGATGGTGGGGTTCAATCGCGCGGTGACGCTGGGCGCGGTGCAGACGACGCAGGAGTTCGGCGATCTCACACAGACGGCGATTGCGCTGGGGAGGGCGATGGGACTGGATGCGTCGGTCGCGATCGATAAAATGACGTTGGGATTGGCGCGGCTCAGTCCCAAACTCCTCGACGATGTGGGCCTCACCGTCTCGGCGGGCGAGGCCAACGTGCGATACGCGGCGGCGCTCGGCGTGGCGGTCAGCGCGCTGACCGACGCCCAGCGACGCGAGGCGTTTCGCGCCGCCGCGATCGATGCGAGCCGGGTCGCGCTCGCCAAGCTCGGGAAGACGGCGCTGGGCGCGGGCGACACGATGCAGACGCTCCGGGTCCAGGTCGAAAATGCCGTGGACTCGATCGGCAAAAAAATCAACGAGAGTGATTTTTTTGCGGGGATCCTCAGTCGTGCGACGAGTTTCGTGGAGGACCTGGCGGACATCTTCATGGCGGATAGCGGGACGATTCGCGAGGTGTTCGACGCGCTCGGGACCCTGGCCGGTCATGCCTTCATGGCCGCGCTCATCGCCCCGCTGCCCTTTGTCTCTGCCGAGACCGAGATCGCGGGGATGGAGGCGTCTGTCAAACGGATCCAATCGCTAGCCAGCGGGGCCAGGGCCGAGCGTCGCGCGGACGAAATCCGGCAGACGCCCGCGTTTCTCGAGGCGCGACTGGGCGTCCTGCGAGCCCAGCGTGCTGCGCTGATGGCTCGGCCGGTGACGTCGCCGGAGGGGGAGGGGAATCCGTTGCTGCGTCTCCGCTCCGAGCGCGACCTCATGGCGACCATGCGCGAGGTGGTCGCGGTGACAGACGACATCGTGCGCCTCGACCACGAGATCAGCGAGACGATGACGGCGCTCGTCGAGGCGCGGAAACGGCTGCGCCAGACGAGCGCCGTCACCGTGCGACGCCCGACGGCCGCGGAGGCCGCGGCGTTCGCCGCGTCCGCCCGCGAGCGGGACGTGGTAGACATTCCGACGCCCCTCCCCCTGCGCCCCTTTGTCCCTCGCGAGGTCGAGCAGTCGGTTCAGGTGTTCGAGGAGGCCGGGGCCGCGATCTCCGATATGGCCCTCACGGTCGGCCGTGAGTTTGCCTTCATGGCGGCGTCGGTGCTGCGCGGCACCGACGACGTAGTGCAGTCTGTGCTCAACATGATCTCGCGGATCGCCGGTCAGAGTGGTGGGACAGTCGGCTCGATCGTGAGCATCCTCGCCGATGTCGCCAGCCTGGTGGTCGGTCGGGGTGACCCTGCGCCGACGCACGTCCGCATCGACTCCTATGCGGATCGTGCGCTCGACCAGATGCGGCAGGCCCAAGGCGAGGTGACCATCTCCCTCCAGGGTTTTAGCCCGGACGACACCGCGGCCGTCGAGCGGCTCGCCGCTCGACTCGACGCGCTCCGCGGGCGCCGCATCAACCTCCGGCTCACATGAGCGGCGCCCTGTACTCGGCCCTGCACTGGGGCACGGAGTCGGCCAACGAACTCGTGATGGCCGTGCCCCTGCAAGACGTCGTGACGGATCGGGTCGCCCGCGCGGGATCCGAATGGGTGCAGGGCGCGAGCGGCACAGAGGATGCGTGGATCACGGGCTGGGACTATACGCTCACGGTGCGTCAGCGGTATATCCCGGACCGGCTGAGCAGCAGCACCAGCGACACATTCTTTGCCGGCTCGCGGAGCTGGCAGGAGTTCCTGGATTGGGCGCGCGACAAGCAGAGCTTCCGCTTTATCCCTGACCGCGATTACCCGGACTTTTATATCCCCGACTGCTACCTCGTCGAGCCGCTGCGCGGCGGTGGCGTCCCGTCGTCCTCCGGGCAGGACCGGGATATCGAGATCACGATCCGTAATGCGACCTACGATTTCGCGCTCGCGCTCCGCGGCCTCATGGTCGAGTATCGCGCGGGGGGGGCCACCGCCGGCGTCTGGACCTACACCCGCGCAGGGACCGCGCTCTACCACGGTCCGACGGGTGTGGCGACGGCGGCGGTCGATACGGTACGCGACCGGCATTTCTGGGGAGACGAGCGGGTCACACTCATCGAGAGGGAAGGGGAGAACGTCGTGCTCCATTCCCAGCAGTTCGACGACGCGGATTGGACCGTCGCGCAGGCGACGATCAGCGCGAATGCCGCGACGGCCCCCGACGGCACGACGACGGCGGACCATCTCATCGAGGACGCCACGGCTGCCACCAGTCACCGCCTCCAACAGGATATCGTGATCGGGGCGGGCAACGATGTGGTCTGGAGCGTCTATGCCTTCGCGGGGACACGCTCATGGCTCCGGCTGGCGCTCGACGCGACGGTCGGCGGGTCGGCGCAGACGGCGTGGTTCGACCTCGCGACCGGCGCGCTCGGGTCCACCTCGGGCGCCAACGTCGTGTACTCGGCCATCGAGCCCGTGCGCGGATACACCGGCTGGTACCGCTGTATCCTCTGTGCGAGCATCGGCGGTGCGTTCGGGACGATGCGGTGCCACGCGGCTCTCGCGACGCAGGACGCCGAGATCGCCTATGATGGGGACGGCGCCGGGTATCTCGTGCTCTGGCAGGCGCAGGCCGAGGTCGCGGTGACGTCCGTGTCGTCGCCGATCCTGACGACGACGGCCGCCGCCAGTCGCGTGGCGCATGCGGGCTTCACGCGGGCGTTTGTCTGGCGGCCCCAGCCGCTGTGGATCTACCTGCGGTATGTCGAGACCGGCACCCTCCATCTCGGCGCGGCAAAAAATCTCGCATTGATCGGGGGGCCAGGGTCGTCGTCGAACCCACGGCTGCGGGTGTTCCTCGGCTCGAGCGGGAGCTACACGGTGACCTATGATGATGGGATCACGTTGCGGTCGGCGGCGCTCGCGCTGGCGCCAGCCATCGGTCAGGTGGTCGAGCTACTCGTCCGCGTCGGGGCCAGCGGACTGGAGATGCGTGGGAGCGTGGCGGAGGGGGGCGAGAGCAGCGCGAGCGACGCCGCGTCTACGTTCCCGCTCGCGTGGTCCGCTGCGAGCGTGTCTCTCGGTGGCACCCCGAGCGGCGGTTCCGCAGACGTCGCGGCCATCGAGGTGCTCACGATCGGCGCGCGTGTCGCGGAGGTCACGACCATCGCGCAGGCGCGGTCCACATGAGTACGTATGACGTCCTCTACCGCGCCACGGTGTATAAGCCCCGGTCGGTCAGCGGGGGGGACACGGACCCGCTCGTCGGGGCGACACACGGAGAGGATTTCCAGGTCACGACACAGGATGGGGTCGCAGGCTGGGCGCCGTACCTGGACCGGGTGACCGGGCGCTTCGGGCGGCTGGATCCGCTGACCGGTCGCACGGATACAGGTGAGATGACGCTCCGGGTGGTGGACGCGCGCGAGGGCGTGTCGAATACGGCGCGGTGGCTTAGTGAGTTTACGGGCGACGTCGGCGATCGTCCGCACCTGGTCGGCTGCAAGGTGTTTATCGAGCGCTCGCTCGATGACGGCGCGACCTGGAGTAGTTATTTCACCGGCCGCGTCCATCGCGTCGCCCTCTCCTCGGGGTCGCGCATCTGGTGGGACATCGTGGTCCGCGACATGGCCGACGGTCTCCGGCGGCGCATCTTCACCGGCCGACCACACGCCGATGTCACCTACGCGAGCCCCGCGCTCCTCCTGCCGCATGGGTTCGTCGCGGGCATCAGCACCTACGGGGGATTCCCGCTCGACGGCAAGACGACCGGCACGAGTTACGCGCTCGGGACCGGGGGCGAGGCGAATCGGTTCGGCGTCCAGCTCGAGACCGACCAGGCGAGCCGCTGGAATACCGCCGTGGGCGCCGCACTCGACCTGCTGCTGAAGCGCGGTCGGCGCTGGCGGCATCTGGATCAGGTGGATGTCTCGGCGCTCGGCCGCGCGGTGATCCAGCGCAGTCCCTCGGGTCAGGTGACCGGCGTCGTCCCGCAGGCCTACGCGCCCTGGGACGCGATCATCCTCCCGGCGAGCGTCGCGCGGGGCGTGCGCCTGCGGATCACCCACACGTCCGGGGCCTCGTCGGGCAGCACGGGGACCTACGAGCTGCGCGGCATGGCGGTGGTCACGCTCGACTCGGCCCCGACCGTGGTGGTGTGGTCGCTGGATGCCCACCCGCTCCGGACGGCGCATGGGGGGCTGGATACCGGACACGCCGAGTATCTGGCGGCGCCGGCCGATGATGTGACGGTGGAACTGACGCTCGCGTGGGACACGACGCCTGAGCCCGAGGCCCCGCTCTATATCGATGACGTGCATCCGGCGACGCTCTGGCGCGATCTCCTCGACGGCGAGTACTCGACCCTCGCAAGCGACGGGACGCCCGCCTTTGCCGTGGCGTATGACAGCGCCACGGCGTCCGCCGGTGTCGGACATGGCCCGGTGGGATTCACCGCCCTGATCGCGGATACCAGGCTGGCGACCTCCCGCTATCTCGCCGACGGTCCCGCCGATCGGGCGGAGTGGGTCGATCAGTATATCTGTCAGCCGCACAGACTCGGCTACCGCTTCGACGGTGACGGCCAGCTCGTGCCGCTGGACCTGCGCATGCCCATCGACCTCACGGGCGTGCTGACGATCACCGACGCCGACCTCGCCGAGGACGGGTCGGCGCCCCTCTGGGCTAATGACGCGACGCAGGCGCTGAGCGGTGTCGAGGTCGCCACGTATACCGAGGCCATCCCGCGCGAGCGCGGGTTGCAGCCCCTGGTCATGGCCACACAGCTGACCCACCTCGTGCCGTTTGCGGGTGACGATGCGAGGGTGCTGGACCACGGCGAAAACGACTGGCGCGTCGACGCGCTCGGGCTCCGCTCCCGCGCGGGCGAGCTCATCAACACCGTGCAGTCCCGCGCCGCGTGGGTCGCGAATCGCGCGCGGCTGATCGCGGAATCCCTGCGCTCGACCTATAGCCATGCGCCGCAGGTCGTCGTCCTCGCCTGTCGCAGGACGACGAATACGAGTACGTGTGCCGCCGGCGATCTGCGGATCGTGTCTGTGTCCGAGATCCCCGACCCCCAGACGAACGCGCGCGGGGGCACGCGCATCATGCGCTGCCTCGGAGTGGTCGACGACGGTCCACGGATCGCGATCGAGTTGTTGGATCTCGGGGTCAACGTGGTGGCGGAGTCCCCGACCGTGGCGGCCCCCGCGCAGGAAGCGGGCAACACGAAACACGGCGTCACCGCGCTCGTCACGCTGAACGGGGCGGGCGATCCGGCGCGCGTGGAATACGCGATCACCGATACGGGTACGGGGAGTGTCGCGGAGGGCTCGGACCGGTGGCAGCATGCTGCGCGGATCACGGCGACGGGCACCGTGACCATCGCGCCCGTCCCGTCTGACCGGCGCGTGTGGGTGCGTGCCGTCAGTGACCCCGCGGGGCCGACCCTCCCGAGTGTGTATGCGGTGGCCGGGGGCGTGGGCTACGTGGCGACGGCGGCGATCACGACGCCATCGAGCGTCCTCGTCGACCAGGAGGAGGCCACGCGCGCGCGGGGCACGTGGGTGAACGGCGATACGAGCTACGGGATCGAGGTGTTGTTGGATACCGTGCGCCTGGCGCTGCTGCCGCCCATCCAGCAGCTCGGGCCGGGGACCGAGCACTGGATGAAAAATCTCACCGCGAGCACGACGTACAACAGCCCGGGGTTCGGCGTGCGCCACTATGATCCGTGGGGCGGGGTCAGTGCCACAGCGAGCGATGCCTTCGCGACGACGGCGACGCAGGCGACGGCGGATGATCCGGCGGGACCGCTCTATGTCATCATCGGCAATACGACAGCGGGTCCGTCGCGTTCGACGGACGCCGACGGGAATCTGCACACGGGGATTAAGCTGGGATGGCGGCTCAATGACGCGACGATCGGTCTCGGCACCGAACTCCAGCGGGCCCCCGATAGCGCCGGTGCGCCGGGGACGTGGGCGCGACTCGTCGAGCTCGATCCAGGGACGATCACCTACACGGACATGCTGCCGCCCGGCGGGCTCTACTGGTACCGACACCGACACATCGACGACAGTCTCCTCGACGGGGATTTTACGGACTCGATCGGACCGATTGGTCCGGCGGTGTTGCCGCGGCCGGACCTCGACATCGATGGGCGACAGCGCAAGCGGAGCGATCCGTTCGACGACGGCGAACACGCGGCGTCGGGCGATGTCGGCGGGGACATCGCGTCCGGAGTCCGGATCTATGAGGGGACGACGCTGTATGCCCTGGGCAGACACATCGAGACGGGTAGCGCGCGGGACGGGGACGCCGTGACCTTTGGCTCTGCCTATGCCGCGCCGCCCGACATCATCCTCGTGCCCGAGTCGGTGGTGGTCTTCGACACGAGCTTCGGATCGGGCTCGGACCAAGAGGTGCGACTGCTCGCGTCGGACAAGAGCACCACCGGATTTACGGCCTACGCGAAAATTGTGCAGGCGGGGACCGTGACCAGCCGCGCGGTGGACTTCCCCGCGGCCAACAGCCTGACGGCCGTCGACGCCACGACGGAGGTAGCGCTCGGCGCGAACGCGCCGTCAGTGGACGACAGCTACACCCTACACTATGATGTGACCCTCGAGGCCATCGTGGATCTCGGGGCGGGGCCGTCCGAGAAAACGACCGTGTCGGCCACCGTCGCCGTGGAATCGGATGACACGGGGCTCGGGGCGTGGGAGACCAGGGAGACGGCGCTCTACACGTGCGCGCAAACCGGAGTGGGGACGAATCTATGTTCGTTCGCGGATCGATCGGTGTCGTTGACGCACCCAGGCTCGTCGTCTGCGACGGAGGTCCGTATCCGCATCCACGCGATCACATCGATGATCGCGCCCACGGGAGGGAGCGTCACGGTGACGGTGCACGGCCATAATGCGGCGACGGACGGGGATAGCCCGGACGGCGTGACATGGGAGACGGCGACCGATACGGTCGCCAGCGCGACACCGCAGGCGTCGAACCGCGTGCGGTGGTTCGCGGTGGAGTCCACATGATGCACGCCCTCCTCGCGCAACTCGGGGCCGACGCGGCCCTCCTGGGTCAGAGTGCGATTGTGCAGATCGGGGCCGCCCTCGGTGCGCTGATGGGGCTCGGGCTGCCGGGCACCGCGATCGCGTGGAAGGTGGTCCGGAACGGCCGGAAGAACGGCAACGGCGTCGCGCTGGGCCGCATCGAGCGCATGGATGCGCAGCACGCCGCGCTGTGCGATCGGGTGACGGAGATGAGCGAGCAGAGCGCCCGGGCGATCGCGGACCTACGGCGCGAGGTGCGGGAGGACTTGGGCACGGTGCGCGAGTCCGTGAGCAAGGTCCATGCGCGTATCGACGTGCTCGTCCGGGGTGGACCATGAGGGTCCTGGTGGTCGAGGACCACGACAGCCAGCGCGCGCTGTACGCGGAGGCACTCCAGGAGGCGGGCCATGAGGTCGTCGCCGTCGCGAGTGTGCGCGAGGTCGTGCATCACCCCGGCGTGCTGGTGCCGAGGCCGGACGTGCTGGTGCTCGATCACACGCTCGGCGACGGAACACACGAGGACGTGGTGCGTCTCCTGCCGGGCGTGCGGTATCTTGTCGTCTCCGGGGCTCCGCCCCCGGAACACTTCATCGGGTGCTGGCTGTGTAAGCCCGTGAGCGGGCGCCAGCTCGCGCAGTGTGTGCGGCACTTTCTGTCGGAGCAGAGGGAGGGAGGAGGACGATGACGATCCACGACGCGGGTAAGACGAGCGCCACGCTGCGCGCGATGGGCGTGCCGACGGACAAGATCCCCGCCAAGACGCGGAGTATCGACGACGGACTCCGGGTCGCGTTGCTCGGCCTGGTGTTCCTCCTGCTCGGCGCGGGGCTGGTGCTCGTGCCGATGCTTGTGCTCGGGCAGATCCCGGGGATTCCGTTCCTGCTGTTCGCCGGGCTGTTCGTGCTCGGCGGGCTGTTCGTTGTTTTCGTCGGCGGGCACGTGGTGAGCGAAGAGGGCGCGCGGGCGGCGGGCGGGTTGTTCCGCGCGCTCGCCAAGAGCGCGAGCCTGATCCGGCGGGGCGGACGAGCATGAGAGGAGCGAGGAAAAAACGATGATGGGTACATCGTGGGGGAGGTTCTGGTGTGTTTGCGGATTGCATCGCTGGGGCGCATGGCGCGCGGTGCTCGACTGCGAGCCTCTGGTGCAGACGTGGTGGAGAGCGTGCCGACGGCCTCGATGCATGGAGACCGACACGCAGGTCACTAGGGCGCGGGGTGGAAGGTGATCCTGGACGAGTGGCTGGCGGCGAATCCGCTGCCGCCGATGACACGCCTCGAGGCGCTCGGCGCCGCGCTCCGCGGGTTGCGCGCCGTGCGCCAGGTGTCGCAGGTCGAGTTGTGCGCGCGGGTGAACATGGAGCCGGGCGTCAGCCTGAGCCCGGCCCGGCTCGGTGACGCGGAGCGCGGCGTGCCGCCGGGCCTCCGGGTTGCGGAGGTCCTGACCATCTGCACGGCGCTCTCCGTGGACCGCGTGATGGCGTGGAATCTCGTGATGGGGCTCGATCCGTGAGTCGCGTGAAAGCGGCGCTGACTGATCTCCTCGGTCGGACCCTCGACGCGATCGACCTCCAGCAGGAGGAGGGCGTGCTCGTGATCCGTGCGACAGATGGGTACACCCTCGTGCTGCGTGTGCCTGAGTCCGCCCGGGCCGCGCAGTGGGTCGTGCGCGTGCGGGGCGTCGATGCCGTCCTGGGTCGACCGGTCGTCGGGTGGGCCGGCACGAACCTGGGCGATCACGACGCCGCGGCGGCGACGCACCGCTTCACCGGCACAGCGCACGTCACCCTTTTCTCGGCGCGCGGAGCCTGCCGCATCGAGATGGCTAATCCGGATCGCGCCTATCGCGGGGGGTGGGGTGGTGTCGTGCCCGCGTCCGATCTCCCGCGCACGATGACGCTCACCCGTCTCCGCGCGGACCTCGACTGAGATGTCCGTCATCTACGAGGGTCACTATACGGGCCTCGGCACCTCGCATGCCATCCCTGTGGCCGCGAGCGGGAATCCGACAGCGGGCCACCGCATCACGCTGATCGTCGGCGCGAATATCGATTTCAGCACGATCACCTGGCCGAGCGGCTTCAGCGAGATCGGACGGAACAACCCCGGCACCACGGATCCCATCTTCCTCGCCGAGAAGACGGCTGTGGGCGATGAGGGGACGACGGTCACCGTGGAGACGGGAGCGAGTATCCGCGTCGCCGCGCAGAGCTACGTCATGGACGAGCAGGACACCGACACGGCGGTCGAGGTCGCGTTTGCGCACGAAATCGTCACGGCAGATGACCAGCCGGACCCGCCGTCGATCTCGCACAGCTGGGGATCGGAAGCGGGGACGACGATCATCGCGGCCGCCAACCAGAGCGTGGGAAGTAATATTAGTTTCACCGCATACCCGGCATCGTATACCGACGGGTCGGAAGATTCCGTGGCGGCGGGCGGCGGGGGGACATCGATCGGGACGGCGCGGCGCGTCATCGAGGCGACAAGCGAAGACCCCGGCGTCTTCACGATGGACGGGGCGGATTTTTGGAACACGGCGACGATCGCACTGCGAGGTGCTGCGGTAGGTGGTGGAGATCCTGAGGGTCCGCTCGTCGGCGACGGGAAATTGGTCGGTGGTGGTCTACTCCTCTCCGGGAGGCTCGTCGCATGAGCTATCCAGTGTACTATGTCGAGGCAGGCGACACGCTGCCGATTTTATTCGCGTCCTACGACGGGGGAACCGGCGCCAGCGTGACGATGACCGGGCTCGCCGTGACGGATGTCGAGGTCTACAAAGACGGATCGGTGACCCAGCGCGCGAGTGATGCAGGCTATGTGCTGCTCGATACCGACGGGATTGATTTCGACGGGCTGACAGGGATCCATGGGATCAGTCTCGATCTGAGCGATGACACCGATGCGGGATTCTACGCCGTCGGGTCGTGGTACCACGTCGTCGTCTCGTCCATCACGGTCGATGCCCAGACGGTGAGTTTTGTTGCCGCGGCATTCCGCGTTGTGTCGGCGACGCGCGGGCTCGCCGGGACGGCCCTCCCCGATGCGGCTGCTGATGCAGCGGGTGGCCTCGCCATCTCTGACGCGGGCGGCGTGGATCTCGACGCGCAGCGCAGCGACGTGGCGGCGATCCTCGTGGACACGGGGACGACACTGCAGGCGGAGCTCGACGGCATCCAAGCCGACACCGAGGACCTGCAGACTCGTGTGCCGGCGGCTCTGGTGTCTGGACGTATCGATGCGAGCGTGGGGGCGATGGCGGCCGATGTGATGACGGCCGCCGCAGCTGCGGCGGACCTGACGACCGAACTACAGTCCGGCCTCGCCACCGCGGCCGCGCTCACCACGGTCGAGGGCAAGATCGATACCCTCGACGCAAACGTCGACACGCTGCTGACGCGGATCACGGGTGCGCTGTTCGGCGGCATCACAAGCCTCGCCGAATGGCTCGGGCTGCTCGGCGGCAAACAAACAGCCGACGCCACTGCGCGCACGGAGATGCGCGCGACCGGCGCCGGATCGGGGACGTATGACGAGACCACGGACTCGCACGAGGCACTCCGCGACACGCAGGGGACGCCAGCGGGTGCCTCGGTGAGCGCCGATGTCGCTGCGATCCAGACCGTCGTCGACGCCGTGCTCGTGGACACGGGGACGACGCTCCCCGACCAGATCGACACCCTGGACGCCGTGGCCGATGCGATCCTCCTGGATACGGGGACCGACGGCGTGGTCGTCGCCGCGGCGAGTAAGGCCGGCTATGCCCTGTCAGCGGCGGGAGTGGATGCGCTCTGGGATGAGGCGCGCAGCGGCCACGCGACTGCGGGCACCTTCGGCGAATCCTTTGCCGGGATCGTGGCGGGGGTGGCGGAAGTGGGGACGCTCTCGATCACGCAGATGACGAGTGACCTGGCTGAGGCCACCGATGACCACTACATCGGTCGGACGATCGTCTGGGTGACGGGTGTCCTGGCAGGGCAGGCATCGGACGTCACCGATTATGCTGGTACGACGGGGCTCCTGACCTACACCGCGATCACGGAGGCACCCGGGGTCGGTGACCGGTTCGTGATCGTCTAGTGCGTACCGCACTCGGACTCTGCGGCACGAGCCGCGGCGGGCCGTTTGGTTCGCACGCCGGCAAGATCGAGTCGGTGGCGGTGCGCTACGAGCTCGCCCGCCGTGGTGGACTGCGCTACGGCGTGACGACGCGGGTGGGCGCGCGGTACGCGATCACCGGTCGTCCGGGACCACGATACGAGGTGACTGACACATGAGCCTACCTGAGATCGCGCTCGACAATGATTTCGAGCCCGAGTACGACGTGACGCGCAAGGCCAGCGCGACGGGGCTCGCGGAAGCGGCCACCGGGCTGACGGGGCTGACGGCACACATCGCCGCGACGGACGAGGGCGCGACGATCGACGCCTCGCTGAGCGTCAGCGCGAGTGAGCGCAGCGCCACGGCGGGGCGATACTACGCAGTCATTCCCGGCGCAGATCTCCGCACGCATCTGGCCGGCTACATCGGTCGCAAGGTCTGGGTGATCTTCGGCGACGACGCGACGCTGGACGTATCGGACCCGCACCTGGTGATCGCCGGCCGCCGGAGCGCGTCGTGAGCCTCGACGACCTCCGCCTGGTCCGGCTCTCGACCCATTTCACCGCGATGGAGATGATCCGCAGCGCAACGGGCGAGGCGCTCGGCATGCAGAATGTCCCCGGTGCGCAGCAACTCGTGCACCTGGCGCGCCTGAGCGCGCAACTCGAAATCGTGCGGCAGGACGTGTTCGAGGGCCGACCTCTCCGCATCACCTCCGGGTACCGGTCGCCCGCGCTCAACGCGGCGGTCGGCGGCGCCGCGAACTCCTGGCACATAGACGGCTGCGCGGCGGACTTCCAGCCCCCACCCGGCATGTCCCACGACGAGTGCCAGCACCGCATCGCGGGCGCGGGACGCATCCTGTTCGATCTCCTCCTGGAGGAGTGGACCGCTGATGGTCTCCACCGCTGGATACACTTCCAGGTCCCGCAGATTGGCGAACCTCTCCGACGGCTCGTGCGAGATGCGTCCATCGCCCGGCTCGGTGCGCCCGTCACCAGGACGGTGCCGGGATGATCCGATTTCTCGTCGGCGCCTGCCTCGTCGCCGCCCTGCTCTGGGGCGTGCTCGGTCAGGTCCGTGCTGGTCGGGCGCTGGCGCGCGCGGACATGACGCGCGACAGCCTGACGCTCGTGCGGACGGCGCTGGACGCTGACCACGCGCGGCGGGTCGTTCATGATCGTGAGGATGCCGAGCGGGCGCGCGCGTATCGCGACACGGTGGTCTCAGTCCGTGCTCGCCTCGATGCGCTGGATCGTGAGGTCGCGCAGCGGGTCGCGCACCTCGACACGGTGCTCGCGGAGGACACGACGATCACGCCAGGGGTTCGGGATGCCGCTCTTGCGGCGGTGTCCGTCCTCACCGCCGCCGGCGAGGCCTGTCGGGTCGGGTGGATGGCATGCGACTCCGTGTCTGCCCTCGCGGCGCGGCGCCTGACGCGAGCCGACTCGACGGTGGCCGAGCAGGCGGCGGTGATTCACGCGCTCGATGTGCTGGTGTCCGACTACCGGCGCCTCGCGTCGCCGCCGTGGTACGAGCAGGTCCGGCGCGCGCTGCCGTGGGTGGCACTGTCGGCGACGCTCGGGCTGACGCTCGGGCTGGCGATCTGATCTGGCAGGCTCCTGCGTCCTACGGATTCCCCGCCCCCGGTGTCATCCGAGCGCAGGGCGGATACTACTCTGCCTCTGGCCGTCGCGATAGAGCTCCCGGACGACGACACCGCTGGGGTAGCGGTGAACTCGCGACCCGTGGAGCTGGCCGTCGCGATAGCGCTCCCGGACGACGCCCCCAGGGTAGCGGTGCACTCGCGACCCGTGGAGCTGGCCGTCGCGATAGCGCTCCCGGACGACGCCCCCGTCGGCGAGCTGTGTGACCCGGAGCCCCGTCGTGCGTCGCGCCCGCACGACGACATCCGCATCCGGATAGCGGGCGCGGATCGCGTCTGCGATGCTCGGCGCCGTGGTGATGATCTGGTCGATGATCTGGCGCTCGACCCGCGCGCCCGTCTCGCCGACCACGGCGCGGCCGTAGCCGCGCACCAAGCACACGGCCTCATCCCGCCGGTAGGGGACGAGCCGATCCAGGTGGTCGGGTCGCCAAATACCGTGTAGCCCGCACCGCCCGAGGACGGCCGCGTCATCCGACCAGCTGTCCGCTGTGAGGGCGAGACGGGGCCAGGGAGTCCCCATCGACGGGGATGTCAGTAGCCCGTCGTGGCCGACACAGCAGACGCGCGACAGGAGCAGCCCGCCGTCCCCACTCAGCCGGTCGGGCCGGACGGTGCGGAGTGTCATGCGGGCACCGCCGCGGGCACGGTGGCCGGCACGGTGGCCGGTGTGGCCGGTACGGGCTCGCGTTCAGCGGGGTGGCGCTCCGGCACCACCTCGCCGACCTCGATGATCTCGCCTATCCGCATGGCTCGGAGGCGCGGAAACGCCACCCCCCCAACCGTGACGTCTCCATCGCGTCGAGGACGATCGGCGCCACGTCAGCGACCCGACAAACTGAGTACTCGTCGATCCCCTCGATCCCCTCGAGTGTGACCTCGGTGACTCTGTGGCACCACGCCGCCAGGCGCAGTGGTACGACTCCGAGGACGTGGCGTCCTCGCACGTCATTCGGAGTCGCATGGGGGACGATCGGGGTGTCATCTGCGATGACACCCCGCGCTCGGAGGTACGCCACGAGCGCGGGGTGTCTGGTGACTACGAGGTCGATCATACGGTCCCTCCCTCTGGTGCCCCTGAGTCAGCCCCGAGGCGCGGGCCCTGCGTCCTACGGATTCCCCGCGCCCGGTGTCATCCGAGCGCAGGGCGGATACTACTCTGCCTCCGTCAGCCGGGCGACCTCGGCTGGGGAGTAGCCCCAGCCCAGGAGATACGCCCGGGCCTCGGCCAGGGCGAGCTCCTGGGCTGGTTCGACGGGGTGGTCACGCCACACCCCGTCGCCATCCCGGCGGTCGTACGATCCTCTACTACCGCCGTTGGCGTGTCGGTAGTAGTACTCCGCGCCGACGCGCACTATCGATTCTGTGCTCCACTCCGACGCTAGCTCTGCTAGCGTCTCGCCCGTCTCGCAGGCGCCGTCCAGATCCACGTCGTACTCCATGGTGGTCCTCCCTCTGGTGCCCCTGAGTCAGCCCCGAGGCGCGGGCCCTGCCGGTCCTTCGATTCCCTGCGCCCGGTGTCACCCGAGCGCAGGGCGGATGGTGGTGCTACTCCTCCGTCTGGGCGACCTGACGGCGGACGACAGCGTACTCCTCCGCCGTGTAGATGACCCGGCCGGCGGGGGAGACGATCGCTACCCCCTCGGGCCCATGGAGGCTGTAGTCCTCCGCGAGGACCAGCGCCTCGCGGAGGCTCCGCGCCGTAGCGCAGGGTTCGGCGCTGAGATGGAGGCCGTCCATCTCGACGCTCGCGGCGTGGAGCCGCCAGCGACGCGCGGATCGGTGTGGGTGATTGGTCATACGGTCCCTCCCTCTGGTGCCCCTGAGTCAGCCCCGAGGCGCGGGCCCTGCGTAATCTATCCTCGATACGTTGCACTATCCGTGCCGGCAGGAAAATCGTAGGGATCATGCGGTAGTTCGGATAATCTTCGGGGCGGTAGGGTCGTGCAAACTGCGAAGGATCGTGCACACTGCGGTACCGGCTTAGTCGTCGATCGTGGGCCCATCTGACGTCGGAAGGATCTCCCATCGGGCCGACCAGCGCCACCCGCGGCCCCGGAGGATCTGCCAGATGCGGCTCGGCGAGAGTCCCGTCTCGCGGCTCAGCTCGCGCAGCGACAGCGACGGGCGGTCCCGCACGATGCGCACGAGGCGGTCCGGGTCCATGAGACGAGGGGGTGCCATGCCATACGGTACGGTGTGCGGCCCGCCCGCGCAAGTGACAGGTTTTGCAGGCGGACTGCAAGAACATGCACACTTGCGCCGGCGCCGGCGTCACCCGTATACTGCCGCAGACATCCACCCAGGAGAGGGACGGTGGCGAGACACTCGACGGACCTGCGGCCGGTGGTCAGTACCCGGGTGAGTCCCGAGGACCTGCGGGAGATCGACGCCGTGGCCGACCGCATGCAGGCCGGCCGCGCGGAGGTTGCTGTATCGGGCGATCATGCAGTACGTGCGGCGTGTCCTGCAGGATCCGGCCTGATGCGTACCCTCGGGGACATCCTCCTGGTGTGGGTGGTGGTGGACACCCTGATCCTGGTCTGGTGGGCGCACCGATTCGCGCGGCCGCGCCGATGACACGACCTGAGGCCGGCGCCGTCAGGATCGCGGAGCGGCTATGGCGCCGGGGCCTGACGGCGCCGGCGATCGCGCGACGGCTCGAGGTCCACGTCGGGACCGTCTATGAGTGGCGCCAGAGGCACGCATGGCCGCGGCACGCGCTGTCTTCGAAGCCGACCCAGGGCCAGATGGCCGCGGCCCTCGCGCTCTGGGTGGAGGGCCGGCCGGTGCTCGACATCGCCTCCATCACTCGCCTGGCGCATGCGACCATCTACCGATGGAGCCGGGTCTACGACTGGCCGCCGCACCCGCGGAAGCGCCCGAAGAGATCCGACGCCCACCGGTCAGACTACCGCGCGTGCTGGCGGCGCTGTCAGGCGTGTGAGCAGCTGACCCCGGGGCTCGCGCCGTGCCAGGCGTGCGGCGAGGCGAGGACATGACACCCCCTATGGGAGGACCCCATGACATCGACCGGTATCTCGACTCGTGCGGCGGTCCGTGCCGCACTCCGCAGCGTGCAGGACGCGGAGCGGGCAGCCCCGCCCTGCGTGCACTGTGGCCGACCGATCATCACGGCCCGGCTCGCCCTCGATCCCGTCGTGCAGACGGGCCGGCGCTACGTCACGACGCGCATCGAGACGTCGGCGGATCTCGGCGCGTGCGACTGCGCCGAGCGTGCGGGCTGGGATGAGACGCGGGAGCACTGGCAGCGACCGGCCGGCGATACGGGACCGTGCCCGCAGTGCCGGAGCACGACGTGCCCGGGCTGGTACGCGCCCGACGCCGACCACGACCTGGCCTTCTGATGACACACACATCCGAAGACGCACCTGCGCCCGAGGATGCCACGGCACTCGCCGTGCACCGTACGACCGACGACCCGATCGCGGGCATGCTCCGGCTCGCGATCGAAAAGGACATGAGCGTCGAGGGCATCGAGAAGCTGGTGGCGCTCCACGAGAGGATGGCGGATCGGCTGGCGGAGCAGCAGCTCGGGGCCGCGCTCTCGCAGTTCCAGGGCGCGTGTCCCCCCATTGCCAAAACCAGCGTCGCCAACATCCTCTCAAAAAAAACGGGTGCGCGCTACAGCTATACCTACGCCGAGCTCGACGAGATCGCGCGCACCGCCGGCCCGTGGCTCCACCGGCTGGGACTCTCGTATGGGTGGGATACTGTGATGACGGACCGCGAGCTCCGGTGCACGTGCACACTCCGGCACGCTGCCGGGGGGAGGGCGACGGCGACGTTCGCGTGCCCCGTCGTCGAGTCCGACTCGATGAGCGCGCCGCAGCGCGTGGCAGCCGCCCTCACATACGCGCGCCGGCAGTCCCTCATTCAGGTCCTCGGGCTCACCACCGCCGAGCCCGACGCCGACGGGACGACGCACGAGCCGATCAGTGAGGACCAGGTGGCGCAGCTCGAGGGCTTGCTCGCGGGCGTCACTATGAGCAAGGCGCGGCTCCTCCGGCTCCTGGGCGTGGAGCGGGTCGGGGACATCCCCGCGCCACTCTACGACGTCGCCGTCAATGCGATCGAGGCCAAGCGTCGCGCGCAGCAGGGCTCGGCACCATGATCGTCGTCGACTGCGAGCAGGGCTCGCCCGAGTGGGTGGCGGCGCGGCTCGGCGTGCCGACGGCCTCGGCATTCCACCGGCTCATCACGCCGAAGACGGCGAAAGAGAGTGCCGCGTCCGAGGGCTACCTCGCCGAGCTCGTGGCGGAGTGGCTCCTCGGTGAGCCGCTCGACCCCGATGTCTCGGGGTTCATGACGCGCGGGACGGAGCTCGAGCAGACAGCCATCCGCTTCTACGAGCTCCAGCGCGACGTCGATGTGGCGCGTGTGGGCTTCGTGCTCGCCGACGATTCCGGGTACGGGTGTTCGCCCGACGGGCTCGTGGGCGAGGACGGCGGCCTGGAGCTCAAGTGTCCGGGCCCCGCCGCGCACGTCCGCCACCTGCTCGCGCTCGAATACGAGGCGCAGCCGACCGAGTACTACGCGCAGGTGCAAGGGTCGATGTACGTGACCGGTCGCGCGTGGTGGGATTTTTTATCGTACCACCCGACGCTGCCGCCGGCCCTCGTCCGATACGCGCGCGACGATGTGTTTTGCGGCAGCCTCGCGGGCATATTGGGCGACTTCTGCGCGCGGCTCGCCGAGGCAAAAGAAAAGATGATCGCGCGCGGCTATCACCCTCCGGATGGCGCCGTGTCCGGCTGGCTGCGTGCGGCGCTGGAGCGCTCCGTGCAGGCACAGACGTGAGCCATCCCCTCGTGTACCTCGACCTCGAATCCACCGGCCTCGACATCGAGACCGCGCGCATCGTCGAGATCGCCCTGCTGCGCGACGATGGCGACACGCTCGTGAGCGTCGTCCATCCTGGGCGCCCTATCCCGCCGGAGGCGACGGCGGTCCACGGCGTCGCGGACGGCGACGTGGAGATGGCACCCCGCTTCGCCGAGATCGCCGCGACCGTCCAGGTGTTCCTCGACGGCGCCGTCCTCGTCGGCTACGGCTCGCGGCGGTTTGACGTGCCCCTCCTGGACGCGGAGTTGCGGCGCGCGGGCCAGCTGGGCATCGACCTCGATACGTCGCGCGAGATCGATCTCTACGAGGTCTGGCGGGCACTGGAGCCGCGCACGCTGGTGGGCGCGATGACCCACTATCTCGGTATCGTGCTCGCGGGCGCACACGGCGCACTGGCGGACGCCGACGCCGTGCGGGACCTCATGCCGGCCATGATGGCACAGCACGCGGCGACCGTCGAGCAGCTGATGGCGCTGAGCCGACCAGCGACGGCGACACGACGCGGGCGCTGCGATCGCTGGGTGCGCACGAGGAGGGCAACCAATGACGAATGACTCGCGAGCACGAGTGCCGCCCACCATGCGCGGCCTGATCTACGCGGTCGCGGATGTCGCACCCGATGTGCTGGCTGGCGCGATCAGCCGCCCGCACACGCCGGAGCGGTGGACGACCATAGAGGGAGACGAACTCCACCATGACTGTCTCCCGTACTGCGGGTGTTTCATCGGATCTCTCGCGATCGCGTGGGCCGAGCGTGATGGTGATGACTTTGGCTACCCCGGTGGGTATTGGGGTATTTGGTTCGGCGCAGGCGGAGACTCGGCGTTCGACTACGTGCGACAGAAGCTGTACGCACTCGATTGGGTCTGTGACCCCTGGTGTGCTGGCATAGTGTGCACCACAGACACAGAGGACGCCGCGGCGGTCGAGTATGCGCTCGACGTGCTGGACGCGAGGGCACACCGGACTCAAGGAGGGCGGGTCTGATGGGTGACCGGTCTGCCATCGAGTGGACAGACGCCACCTGGAATCCCACAGCCGGCTGCACGCGCGTCAGCGCCGGATGCGACCATTGCTACGCCGCGCGCCTCGCGGCCACGCGACTGCGGCACACCGCGCAGTACGGGGGGCTCGCGACGATCACTCCCAGCGGGCGCGCGGCGTTCACCGGCGAGGTCCGCCTGCTCCCCGACCGCCTGACGCAGCCGCTCCGGTGGCGGAAGAGGCGCCGCGTGTTCGTCGACTCCATGAGCGACCTGTTCCATCCGGCGGTGCCGGATGACTACATCGCACAGGTCTTCGCGGTGATGCACCGCGCGAATAGGCACACGTTTCAGGTGCTGACCAAGCGGCCCGAGCGCATGGCGGCCTGGCTGCGACGCTACGTCATCAGTCTGCCTCACGTCTGGCTCGGCACGTCGTGTGAGACTCAGGCGACAGCGGAGGAGCGCATCCCGTGGCTGCTGTGGACGGCGGCGGCGGTGCGGTTCCTGTCGCTCGAACCACTACTCGGACCGATCGACCTGACGGCGGCGCTGGGCTCTCTGTCAGCCCGCGGTGTGCTCAGCGATGATCCCGGCTATGCCATCGGCAATCTGCGGGACTCGGGGCTCTCGTGGGTGATCGTCGGCGGCGAAAGCGGCCCTAGTGCGCGGCCATGCGATGTCGAGTGGGTGCGATCGATCATCGACCAGTGCGGACGCGCGGGGATCGCGGTCTTTGTGAAGCAGCTCGGGTCGGCGGGGCTCAAGTCGCCTCACGGGTCAGATCCGGAGGAGTGGCCGCACGATCTGCGCGTGAGGGACTGGCCAAAAAAGTTGGAGCAAGAATGACGAATGAAACCGAATCGGCAAGCGAGCCATGTGGTGGCGTGTGCTGTAACTGTGGCTATGGAGGGGCGGCGGAAACGCCATGCCCTTATCGAGACGACGACAGTCATTGCGAGCATTGGTGGGACGGGACGGACCATGACGAGGAATAACGAGACTGCAAGGGAGCATGTGCGCAACGCGCTCCAGCTCCTGATCTGTGAGCCCGCTGCTCCGCTGACATCGGCTGAGCGCACCGCCATCATTGCACGATTGAGGACGGCGTTACCGCTGATGGTGGAGAATCCCACAGACGTCCCGGACTCGCTGTACCGAGAGGTGTCCATCGACTCCGTCATGCGGTACCGTGCTGAGGCGTTCCGCGTACAGGGAAAAATCGTGGATCATGACTACTTCATCGACGTCCACAAGGGCGTTGTGATCTTCCGGATCTACGTCGTGACCGACGACGAGGCCGACGAGGATGCGTAGCCCGTGGCGACAGGTCCCGCGATGGCTCATCGCCGGTGCCGCCTTTTTCGCGGCCATCGCCTGGCTGCGCACGGCAGACCGGCAGACGTGGGAGTCCGCGCGCGCGCACGGCCGCGCGCTCGCGCTCGCCGAGGCGACACATCTGCTCGCGGTGCTCGACACGATCCGCACCGGACTGCCGGTGTGTGTGCATCCGGAGGACGAGACGGAGTGGTGGCTGCGGCTGGACCCGCGCACGCTCCCGCCCACAGGCGGCGAGCGACTACCCTAGAGGATCATCGATGTGCCCGATGGGTCGATGCAGATCTCTGCCGCCGGCACCTTCCCAGTGCCCGATGGAGAGGTGCGCTCGGAGGTTCCAGTTCACCGAGCTCGGCCCATGAGTGACGTCCTCGTCGCCTGGGACCCCGGGCTCGACTGCTCCGGATACGCGGCCTATTCACGCCGCTGTCTCGGCACGGGAGTCACAATCGAGGAGCGGGCGGGACCGGCCCTCATCCTCGCGGGGTCGCTGAGCACACAACCCGGCACGGAGCTCGGCGAGCGCATCGATCGCTTGTGCCGGCGGGCGCGCGGGCTCTCCCTCGCGCTGCCGCCGGACCAGCTATGGGTCATCGAGCAGCCGGCCAAGAAAGCGGTCTACGCGCGGCATCGTGCCGCGGGCAGTGTCGCCATGCACCAGTCGCTGATGCTGTGCTCGATGGTGGTCGGCGCGCTCGGCGCGGTGGCGTCGCAGGTCACGGGGCGCCCGCCGGTCTATGTGCGGGCAGCGCGCGTCCGGAAGGAGATCAAGCAGGCGCTGGGCGCGCGGATCCTGGCGTCGTCGTCGTCGCTGGCGCAGCGGAGCAACGCGGACACGCGGGACGCGATCTATGTGGGCGCCTGCGCGCTACTGGATGGGTGGGGCAGGACGGGGACGGGATGATGAGCCGGGTGCTTTTTTCGGCGCAGTCGGTACACCACGCCACACCGACCGCCCTCTATGCCGACTTGGATCGCGAGTTCCACTTCACCTTCGACCCGTGCCCGTTGCGATCGGCGGCGCACGACGGACTAGCCCGGTCGTGGAAGGGGCATCGCGTGTTCTGCAATCCGCCCTATGGCCGCGGGGTCGGTCAGTGGCTGGCCAAGTCCCGTGAGCCCGACGTGGCGGTCTACCTGCTGCCAGCACGGACCGATACGCGATGGTGGCACGATTACGCGATGCGGGCCGATGAGATTCGTTTCCTCCGCGGGCGTCTACGATTCGGCGGGCACAAAGGGAACGCGCCGTTCCCGTCCGTCGTCTTGGTCTACTCCCGGCCCGACTTGCCGCCAGTGACGATATTCCGTAATATACCGACACCATGACCCCGGATACTCCTCCCACCCCGATCGTGCGAGATATCGCGATATATCGCCACCAGACGCCCTGTGCGGACCGACACGGCCGGCCCCGCGTCACCGTGTCCGTCGCCATCGGCATCGAGCTCGCCAGCGCGCTCGATAACGTCGCTCGCCGTCGCTACCTCACGCGCGCGGAGATGCTGCGCGAGATCATCTGCGAATACCTGGCGGGCGTCGCCGGCCGCGGTGGATAGCCATGCCAGACGAGAGCCCCGTCACGGTGTACGCGACGCTGACGACGTGTCCGTCGTGCGGCGGGACGGGTGAGGCGCCGTCGAGGATGGGCTACTGGGTTCTGTGGTGTGGGCGCTGCCATGGCTTCGGCGTGATTTCGACGCCGGTGTAAGTGATATGGCTTACAGTAATCAAATGACAGGATTCACGAAGCTGTTTACGGGCATCGTCTTTTCGACGGTGTGGCAGGAGCCGCTGCACACGAGGGTCGTCTGGGTCACGATGCTGGCGCTCGCCGACCGGATGGGCCGGGTGCTCGTCTCGCAACCCGGACTCGCCAAAGCGTCCGGCGTGACGATGGAGCAGTGCACCGAGGCACTCGACTGCTTTCTCGCGCCGGATCCGTGGTCCCGGACGAAGGCGCACGATGGTCGTCGTATCGAGGAGATCGACGGCGGCTGGCTCCTCCTCAACTACATCGCGTACCGCGAGTTACGCGATTCCGACGAGCGGCGGATCGCGAACCGTGAGCACGTCCGCGAGCACCGCGCGCGCAAGCGGAAAAAGCCGCATGTAAGCGATGTAAGCGATGTAAGCAATGTAAGGGCTAGTAAGCCGCATGTAAGCGATGTAAGCAATATACGAGTTAGTAAGCCCAATGCAGATGCAGAAGCAGAAGCAGATGCAGAAGCAGTAACAGCTCTCTCTCACGCACGCGCGCGCGAGCGCGAGGAAACTGAGCCCCCGCCCGAGCTGACCGATCCCCTGCACCGGAGCGCATGGACCGGGCTCTGTCGGGCTAGTCCGAATCCGTCCGCATGGGTCGCGTCTGTCCGCGCCGTGACAGACGGGCTGCACCCGCCCGTGTACCCGTGGCCCGTCGTCGGCCAAGCCCTCGCGGACATCGCGGGCAACGGGCAGGGGCCGAACGTGGCTCTGCTGCGCGCCTGCTGTCGCCGACTCGTCGAGCCGCAGCGTCCCACCGCCGCACAAAGCCTGACACCGAAACAGCAGCTCGAGCAGCTACGCCAGGATATCGCGGCGGAGAAGGCGGCAGGCGCGCGTCATGCTTGACCGCTCCGTCATCGTGGATGTCATCGGCGAGATTGGCGAGGTGTTCCCGCTCCGGGCTGACGCGACCATCGGCAGGCTCGCCGCCACATGGGCACGGGTGCTGCACGACGTGCCGGCCGAGGCGCTGCGGAGAGCGGCGAGGGCCTATCTCTCCTCAGACGCCCGATGGTTTCCCACCCCGGGCCAACTGCGGTCGCTGGCCCTCTCGGGCTGCGATCCC
>Ga0214472_10001172_pt1 | contig 29991 bp, 37 predicted proteins | sample RVTome_6_FD_207662 | JGI IMG/M metagenome (GOLD analysis project Ga0214472, IMG submission 207662) | Soil microbial communities from uranium-contaminated site in the Upper Colorado River Basin, Wyoming, United States - RVT140D175 | ecosystem: Environmental > Terrestrial > Soil > Contaminated >...
CGCTGTGATGGCTGCGCTGCTGGCGGGGCAGTCTATTTCCGAGCTTGCCGAAAAGTACAAGATCCCGAAGGGCACAGTTAAGGGATGGAGCTCCAAGCTGGACCGAGACCCCGCAGTTCCAACCACAAAAAAAGAGGAGATAGGCGAACTGATCATCGAGGCGCTGCGCGAAAATATCCAGGCTATTCGATTCATCTCGCAAACGATCCAGAACAAAGAGTGGATATTGAAACAGGATGCCGCCTCGCTCGCGACTCTATTTGGGGTGAAGTTTGACAAGGCGATGAAGGCCATAGAGGCATTCGGCGAGGCTGACGAGTAGTGTTTACCGCGCCGATCATATCACGCCCAACCATCCCCATGGGTCGACGCGCGCTCAATGAGGCCCGCCTTCCGTACCCGAAGTGGTTTCGAACGACACTCCCCGCCGGATGGACAGAACCGGACCACATACGAATCATCAACGAGCACCTTGCGGCCGTCGAGACAGGCGATATCGACCGGCTGGCAATTCACATGGCTCCCCGTCATGGCAAATCGGAAACTGTAACCATCCGTTTCCCGCTGCGGTGGATTATTCGCAACCCCTCCGACAACGTGCTCGTGACGGGATATAACGAACGCTTTGCCCGCAAATTCAGTCGCCGCATACGGAACATGGCCTCTGAGCGCGGGATGGTGGCTCAGGACAAGAGCGCTACCGACGAATGGGCAACAACTCACGGCGGAATCGTCATGGCGCGCGGCGTCGGTAATCCGCCAACTGGAACGGGATTCAGTCTAATCGTAATCGACGACCCGATCCGAAAGCGGGAAGATGCAGAGAGCGAGGTCTACCGCGCGAAGACGTGGGACTGGTACACCGACGACCTTTACAACCGCCTCGAGCCCGGCGCGCCCCTGGTTTTGGTCATGACTTTGTGGCATGAAGACGATATCGGATCGCGTGCAATCGCTGCCGAGCCTGGACGATGGACGGTTCTTAAGCTCCCGGCCATTGATGACGCCGGTACGCCGCTGTGGCCCGAACGATTCGACCTACAATCGCTCGAGCGCATCCGCGAAGTCATGCGGCAGAACGAAGGGCTTCGCTCGTGGGATGCCCTATATCAGCAGAACCCAACCCCAAAGGAGGGCTCGATATTCAAGGTCAGCGAGCTCAAGTATATCGACGCGTCCGAGTTGCCATTGCCGCCGCGGATGCGCCTGTGCCGCGGGTGGGATCTAGGAGCGAGCGAGGGCAAGGGGGATTATTCAGTCGGGGTGCTTATTGGCCGGTCCGACGGCATGACGTACGTAATCGACGTCGTTCGTGGGCAATGGGAGGGCGCGAATCGAAACCGGCAGATGCGAGCGACGGCGGACCGCGACGGATCTGCCGTGAAGGTCCGATTACCCCAGGATCCAGGCCAGGCAGGAAAGGATCAGGCGAAGAACCTGTCTCAGATGCTTGCCGGCGTTCCGGTAAGGACGATGCCGGTTACGGGTAGCAAAGAGACGAGAGCCGATCCATTCGCCGCGCAGGTCAACGAAGGGAACGTCGTACTCGTCCGCGCCGCGTGGAATGCTGCCTACATCGAAGAGCTTCGCGGCTTTCCCGCAGGAAAGCACGACGACCAAGTGGATGCGAGCGCTGACGCATTCAACGAACTCACGACCCGCAAGAAACCAGACTGGTCCACCGCCAAAGCCTACGTACCACGAGTATGAACGACCAAATCAAAGCAATCCTAGCCCTAACCCGCAAGGAATACACCGACAACCTCGAAGCGTGGAAGCGCAACGAGATGCGTTTCAACGCGGGCGAGGACGTCTACGGCGAACTACGCGCTTTCCAGTGGGAAAACGTGGTCCAGACCGAAGACAACGAGACGGGCGGTCGTACGGTAACCCCAGGGCTTTCCAGCTATCAACAGCGGCAGGACGCGGCGGTGTGCGTCGAATTCGCCGCGATGACGAAGGAGAAGTTCGGAGGACTGCTATTCCAGCACTTCCCACAAGAAGACAAGGGAATGGATCTCGGCAATCTCCGGTCTGCTGAGGATGGATGGCGAGCCGAATCACTGATGCACAACGCGGACGGGACGGGCCACAATGCGAGGGCTCTGGATTCGTTCTGGCGTGACGAAATGGAAATGGCGATGGCTACCCGTTACAGGTGGATCATGGCGGAAGCCCCGGCCGGAGGGGCGCAGAGTAGAGCGGAGGAAGAAGAAAACAGGCCTTATTTCGTCGGCTTCAGTCCTACCCAAGTTCCGTACTGGTTCGAAAGACGGGGTAATCTTCAGTGTATTCGGATTCTGCTCGAGGACACGAAGCCAAGAATGGGTAGTGATGGCAAAGTCGTACACGAGACGATCACGTTCCACTACCTCATGACGAGGGAAGGATTTGAGGGCTGGGGAACGGCCGAAAACGCCGGAGATCCCAGGTTCGCATTCGATAAGGGCGGGTGGTGGCTTGTCGATGACGAGGGTGAGATTGTCACGGATGGCGAGATGGAGATGTTCGGAGATTGGGAATCGACGGGAGGTGAAATCCCCGTCGCGCCTCTGTATTACGAGAGAGGAAAACCCGGCAGCAAGGACACCGGGATCACTCATATCGGACGAATCCAGGTCGAGTTCATGAACCAGCTCTCCGCGATGTTCTACGACTCGTGGAGCGGCGGTTCGGGTACGCTCTTCTTTGCCGGTGCCGATAACGAGCAGTGGGATACTATCAGGCAGGCCGGGCTCTTAAATGGAAAGTGGATACCCATTCCTCCGAAGACCAGCGAAACCGGCGCTCCGGCGAACGTGCAGGTCATATCTCAGGCTGCTTTCGACGCATCTCCGGCGATCGTGTCGTCGCTGGAATGGCTGCTGAAGCTCGCCACGCAATTAATCATCAGGGAGCTTACCACGTCTCCCGATGCATCAGGTACGTCCCGGCAACTGGAATTCTTGCAGGGCAACACGCCACGTCTATCCAACATGGCCGCGAACCTTGAGGAGTGCATGGGTACGATGCACCGTTTCCTCGAAATGCGGTGGGGATACCCCGAGCCGGAATCGTCGGTCAAGTGGTCTCGGCACTTCGACCTCAGAACGACTCTGGAGAAGATCAGGGGAGTGTTCGAGATCATGGCGCTTTCGTCGGGTCAGAGTCCGACGCTGGTTGCGAATACGATGATTGCCGCCCTCAAGTCGGAAGGGTTGATTCCGGATGAACCTCCGGAAGACGGGGAGGATTTGGAGGCGGTGATTCGGGAGGAGTTTTTAACGAGTTCGAGAGACCGGGCGACTGAGGTCGACGCGTTAAGTCAAGTATTCGGGTAATGCCAGTTTACCAAGACGAATTCAACGAAGCCCTACACGAGGCGAGACGGGCGTTCTTCCAGGGGGAGGGCGTGCCGCAACGGCAACTCCGCGCACTATACGTGGAGTTCGCACAGATGCTCGTACGGATCGACAGGGAAGCGGGGACGGGCATTATTACGGCGGAGAGGGCGGAAGCGCTGCGGAGGTCCATACTGACCGAAATGGCGCGGTTCGGCATCAGGCTGGAAGCCCAGTTGATAGCGGGGACGAACCTCGCTGCCGAAGCTGCTGCCGCGGCCCACGGAGAAGCCTTGCAAGCTGCAGCGAGGGCGGCCGGCGTCACGATATCGCATTCGTTCGCGTCCGTACCTCGAAGGGCGCTTGAGAATATGATGATGCGGAGAGGACTTGATATCATATCGGATCGCGGTCGTGGCGGTGTCGGAAGAGGTGGTCTATCAGGGACTTTCGAAACCCTTGTGAGGCGGCGGATTCGTAACTTACAGCCTGACGTAGACAGGATTTTAACGTCGGCTGTCGCTCGAGGCCAGAGCGCCGGAAGATTGACGAAAGAACTGGCGCTCACGATGTCCCGCGACGATCCGGCGTTGTCGTTGGCGCTTGAACGAATAGGGGCAAGGGGATCGAGGCTGAACCGGCTTTTGCACGAAGGGAAGCTGGATGAGATTACGGATGTACCGGAGATTCGGCGGTTGTTATATGATGCGCGAAGGATCGCCGTCTCGGAGCCGCTCCATGCTTTCCATGAGTCGAACATCCAAGGCATGGTAGAGAGCCCTGTCGTAAAACTCGTGAAGTGGTCCGTCTCGGGGAGACATGGGGGGCTGCACAGTTCCCCGGACAGTTGTGACGCCTTCGCCGATGCGGATATCTATGGGTTTGGCGCCGGGCTTTATCACCCTGGACAGGCTCCATCTCTCGCTCATCCCCACTGCGCATGTACCCTACAAGCCGTCGTTGCTCGACCCGCCGAATGGGGTGATCCGAAACCGCCGATGCAGCCGCTTAAAACCATCTCAGAGGACGGCATGAAGTCCATTCTCGGCGAAGACGCAACGGAGGCTTACGTAAAATCACAGTCCAGGATGATGAACAACAAAATACGGGATGCTTGGACGGCTTCAAATGTGGCGAAGGCGGCATGAGCGATTTAATTGACAATATCAGCGACTTTATCGGCGAAATAGACGGCATGATGCCGAAAGGCAATCATACGCTCGATCTGGCAAACAACATGGAGTATGCCGAGACGGTCCACAATAAACGAGGGCTGTATCTCTTTAACGACGCCAAGCTTCGCGAGGGGGTCGTTAAGTGGCTGAAAGAGGTTATCCAGGCCGACTTGCCGCTGAACGACAGAAATATAGTCTTGGCGCTGGATGGAGTTCGGTACGAGTATATCGGGCATCTACAATCCCTCACGGCCAAGATGCGACCGCCCGTGAAGGCTGGAGAGGGGCCACGCAAAACTCACCCAGGCGGCTGGAGTGACGTCAGTGGTCAATTGGCGAATGCATTCCAAAGCAAGATCGATGGGAAAGGATCAGTAAATCATGAATACGACGGCTAATGCCTGCTATTAATAAGTGCACTTTGTGTGGAGACGAGTACGAAACTCAGCGGAGTAGGGCCGCAAAGAGCAAGTACTGTTCTCGACGGTGTCGAGACGAGTCGTACCGAAAGGGTCGACACAAACCATGTGCTCAGTGCGGCAAGAAGTTCTACGTAAAGCCCGCCCTAGAGAGGGTGCGGTTTTGCTCGACAACATGTTACCACAAGAGCATGGAAGAACAGTTCGAAAAGACGTGCAAGCATTGCGGTACGGACTTCACCGTCGAGCGGTGCCGCAAGGATGAGGCGGTGTACTGCTCATGGGATTGCGCGATGGAGGCGCAGCAACGTCCGCGCGACGAACTGGGCAATCTGCGCTGCTCTTCCTGTAAGGAGTATATGCCGCCAGATGAGTTTCACAACAGTTCGTTCACGCTAGATGGGTTTAGCCTCCGGTGCAAGGAGTGCTCACGGCATAGGTGGAATGCCAGGCGTGCAGTAATGGCGGACACAGATATCGATCCCGGATTCCTGCGACAACTCAGACACGAGGGCCAGGGGAATCTATGTGCCTATTGCGCCACCTGTCTGGATGACGTGACTCCTCATCTAGACCATAAGCAGCCTATCTCGAAAGGCGGTACCCACACACGCGACAACGTTCAGTGGCTTTGCTCCGTATGCAATGTCGCAAAGCGTGATACGCCGCATGACGAAACGATGCTAGCAGCTTGACCAACCCCCAACCCATATCCGAAACCCGCCTATCCGGCACCATGAAACGCGGCGCCGTCCTCTTCTTCACGGCCCAGACCGGCAATAGCACGGAGTGGCGGTACGACATGATCGTAGCCTACGTCCATCACAACGGCTATCCGATGACGGAGGCTTTACGAAAGCTCAAATGGCTCCCGCTGACGGACTTGGGGTATGCGGGGGAGTTTCAGAATTGACCATGTGCAACCACGCCAACAGAGAAGCCGCAATGGTCGTCGTTAAGGACGGCGTATGGTGCGATCCGTGCCTTGTGCCACTCGTGAAGGCTCTGAATGATGCCGGAATACGCACCGTAGCGTCATGCTGCGGTCACGGCCACCGACCCGGTAACATTGTACTTGAAGACGGACGCGAGCTAGTCATTGCGCGAGATTGGAACGAGGCCCGCGAAATCGACGCGTTGTTCCCGATTGACATAAACGGCGATGCGATGACTCTCCTCGTACCAGAACACGACCCCCTGCTCGTTTACTGCCCGTTCGAATCCGGCTGGTTCGGCAGGCGGGCGTCACGATCCGAAGTCATCCGGCTGTTAGGTGAGAACGGCTACGATGATCCTCCTGATTACATCGAGGATGCGATATGTACCGGCCACGCCCCGGAAGGCGAATTCTACGTGAGCAGCCGCAAGCCGTCGCCGGGACTATGGGCGATCATGGGCGCGGAGAAGAACGCGGATCAGGTCGCGGAAGAGCAGATGGACGAAAGCGAATCAACCAAACCATGAACAGACCACCAACCAGCATGCACCCCGATCTAGCCGTTAGCGTCTGGGATATCCTGCAAAAGCTAGCCGATGCCGTAGCTGCTGCCGACAAGGTATTGCCCGAGCATGCCGCCAAGATCCTATTCAAGGCCGCGTATTCGGCATGGTATCGGCTCGAGGAATTCCGCCCGGCAGGTGGATGGCCCGAACAGGTGACCGATGCCTCCACGAGACCAACGGAAAACGAGATCGTCGATAAACTCATGGCAATTCACGCGAGCGAAGAGGCGCGATCGTTGTTCGCCGACTTGTTCGGCAATGGACACATCCCGATCAGAGCGGCAGTTGACGCCGCATATCGATTCAGGATGCGGGAGTATGATAGGGATTGCCGTATCCGTCTCGAGAAAATAAGGCTAAATGAACGAGAGTAAACCAGCATTCCGCTACGCCCTACCAGACTGGACCGGACGCGTCTACAGCGTGGAAACAGGCGGCGAATCCCATCCGATGCCCGGCGAAGAAGTGAACATCATGCTCACGAAAACACGCGCTCCGATATCGCTCGCTCTCATGATGAAGAACATGCCACGCGGACATAGGCTTCCGGTGGAGTTCGGCGGGAAGAAAATCACGATCACGAGGGAATAGATGGACTACGAAATCCTTCTCGAACAAGGTCATTGCTGGCTGTGGCGGGTCGATGCGCCCGTAAACCGCTTCACCGAAAAGGAACTGGATACACTCAATATCGATCCGGACGGCCCTGACGCATCTGATCCTATGGGTACGATCATCGATATCGGTGCCGCGTCGCCTCTCCGGTATATCCGTCCGTCGAATGTCCATGAAGACGCGACGACGTTCTACGATAGGGCGGGCGAGGGATACGTGGTGTTCGTGTCGTTCGAGCAGTTCGTATCCGAGTATGTGGCCTGGCTGAGACGCCATCCGGAATTGTACGAGATCGAAGATGGTGATGATGACGGACAAAACGAGAGGGTGAAGGCATGAACGAGTACCACGTGATGCCCGCTTTCGATAGGCCTGGCTGGGCTGTCCGACGAACTGGCGCCCGTCGTGCCACGAAGATCCATCCCGAGAAACAGGATGCAATAGAGGATGCGAAACGGCGCGGGGATGTGGTGTACGTTCACCGAAAAGACGGGATGGTAGAGAACAGAATCGAGAGATGATCCACAGTCCCGAATACCTCGAATCCAAGTACGAAACCCGCGATCCGTGGGGCTACCGCATCCATCCCGACGATATCGAGCGGAAGCGGCGGATCCTTGCGGTCATTGAAGAACTAGTGACGACGCATACTTTTCAGCGCGCGCTTGATATCGGAGCCGGGGAAGGCTGGATCACGGCAGAACTGCCGGCCGAAGAGATCGAAGCGATTGAGATCAGCGACAACGCCGCTTCGCGCTTCCCGGACCACGTTCGGCGCGTCAATGCCCCTACGGGTCACTATAGCCTCATTCTCGCCACCGGGATTCTCTATGCGCACTACAATGTTGATCTCTTCCATCACTGGATTAGACGCCACGCTTCCGGCCTGGTGGTCACGTGCAATCTTGCCGATAGCGAAGTGCCGCTAGATGCGGAAACTATCTATGAGGAGCGGTTTCCGTATCGGGATAGGGTGCAACATCTCGCAGTCTATACGCCTTGATCCTACTTCATTCCATAGCTCCCGAAAAACCAACCTCGAATTACAACACGAGGGCGGAAGTAATGTCGTCGACCGGCCCGCTCTCCTTCGACGGCGTGTACCGGAACGTCTTCGAGAACCGGGACGCGCTGAAGGGCAGAGAAGGAATAGCGTTCGTCATTGGAAACGTCGTCGGCAAAGACAACTCGTTCGATACGGGCCAACCTCACGAGACGTTTTGCACGTGGGAAGAACTGGTCGAGCTCGGCCTTGAAATCGGCTGGCACACGTGGACGCATCCTGATTTACGTGCGCTGTCCGATTCGGATTTAGAGAGCGAAGTCACGCCGCCGTATCACATGCGGCATTTCGCCTATCCGTACGGGAAGTTTGACAACAGAGTAATCGATGCCGTGAAGGACGCGGGGTTCGAATACGCATGGACGGCAGGCGGGGGAGATGATTCGCAGTATCAGAGACGGAGGTGGCACATTTGAAATACCTCGTAGCCGTCACTCCGATTTGGCGCCGTCCCGCCCTAACCACGCAGTACATCCGTCAGATGCAGCGATGGAAGGATCGCGCCCGAAACTTCTCCCTGCTTTTGGTAGGCAGCGAACGCAAGCGGTCGAAGGCGCTCGCAGTTCCAGGCACGTGGTACATCGAGCACCGAAATAAACCTCTCGGCAAGAAATTCAACGCCGGCATCAGAAAGGCTCTCGAAATGGGCGCCGATTACGTCCTGATCATGGGCAGCGACCAGTTCGCGGACGTGTCGATGCTGGATAAATACATCGAACTGATGGAAGAGGACGTTCCGTACGCCGGTGTGCTGGATACGTACGTGCTGGACGGCACGAGGGCGCTGTACTGGAAAGGCTACAGCGATGAACGCAAGGGCATGCCCGTTGGACCGGGGCGGCTCATTCGAAGGGACGTAATCGAGTCGATAGGCGATCTGTACGCCAACGGTCTCAGCCGGAATCTCGACGGTAGCGCGGATGCGAAACTGCCCGATCCGGTCGTGTTCTCGGGCAAGCCGTACCGGTTCGTCTCGGTGAAAACCGGAGAGTCGATCACGCCTGCGCGGCGGTATAAGGGGCGGGCCGTAAAGGCGTCACTGTTTCAGGATTTCTTTGAGTGACTGCGTCTAAAAACATATTGGTAGTTGCCCCACATTGCGATGACGCCGAGCTCGGCTCCGGCGGCACTATCGCCCGATACGTCGAGGAAGGCCACAGCGTCCACGTCGTCGCGCTGTCGGACTGCCGGGACTCCATCCCTGCGGGCTTACCATCCGACGTACTGAGAGGCGAAGCACGGGCCGCAGGGAGCGTATTAGGAGCAACCGTCGCGGTGTATGACTTCGCCGTACGGACGTTTCCCGAGAAAAGACAGGACATCCTCGATTACCTGCACATGCTCGGGACGACGATCAAGCCGGATCTCGTTATCTGCCCGGCGCCGTCTGACTTCCACCAGGATCATTTGACGGTATCGCTCGAATGCTTGCGCGCGTTCAAGTGCTCTATATGGGCAACCGTACTCCCCTGGAACACCCTTCGCTCGAACGTGAACGGCTTCGTCAGACTTGAGGAAAGGCACATTGAAAAGAAGGTCGAGGCATTGAGCAAGTACGCGAGCCAATCGCACCGGGCTTACATGGACCCGGTGACGGTGATTTCGTGGGCGCGGACGGACGGGCTGCAATGCGGGGCGAAATACGCTGAGAAATTCGAGGTCTTGAGGGAGATCAACTGATGGCGAAAGTTCGAATTATGACTACCCAAGGCACGGGCGAGAAAAGCGCCTGGTTCTGGTGCCCCGGATGTAAGGGATATCACCGGATTCCATTTGAAAATGGGCCGGTCACATGGGATTTCAACGGCGACGTTGACGCGCCCACGATCAGCCCCTCGATACTCACGGACGGACACCGCCCTGAGCGCCGCTGTCACAGCTTTGTCCGGAGCGGCAAGATCCAATTTCTCAACGACTGCGGGCATGAGTTGGCAGGCCAGACCGTCGAGTTACCTGAATGGAACGTTGAAAACGAGTCGTTTATAAACTGATGCGAGTATTACTGACCGGCATCGGCGCGCCCGGCACCCCCGGAACCGTCCACTGTCTCCGCAATGGAGGCCCCGTCCGAATCATCGGATGCGATGCCGATCCGGACCCCGACAACGCGCACCTCGTGGACGCCGTGTATCACGTGCCGAGACCGGACAACCCGGAATACCTCGATGAGATCGCTTCGATCTGTATTTGGGAATCCGTCGACGTCGTTCTCCCCCAAACCACAGCAGAAGTCGAGTTTCTATCCAGAACGAAGCATCAGCGACATTTGCTCGACGCGGGAGCAAGGGTAGCTTGCGCGAACGGGCACGCGGTAAAAGGGGCGAACGATAAGGCGCACGTGATGGAGGCGTTCGCGGCGATCGGGTTGCCGTCGCCCGAGTTTTTGATTATCTCAGATCGGCAATGGCTGTATGAGGCAAAAGATCGTTTCGGGCTGCCATTCGTGATCAAGCCAAGGTCGTCGAATGGGAGTCGGGGGGTTCGGATTGTTCGGGACGACAACTGGATCGTGGATCATTTTCTCACCGACAAACCCGATGGCCTGAGCACGACGATGACGGCCATGTCTTTGATATTGGCCGCAATGGAGTCAGATGAAGGAGGGGCTCCCGAGCTGATCGCCATGGAGTTTTTGCCCGGCGATGAATTCTCCGTCGACGTATTCCGAGGCCTTCACGCACAAGCCGCCGTCCCGAGACTGCGAAAGAAGATGCGAGGCGGAATCTGCACGCACGCGGTTGTTGAGATGCGACAGGACTTGATCAACTACTCACTGAAGGCCGCGAAACATCTTGCGCTCACGGGCGCATTCGGGTTTCAGTATCGGCTTGATGGGGACGGCGTGCCGAAGGTGATCGAGTGCAATCCACGCGTGCAGGGTACGATGTGCGCCTCGTATTACGCCGGGCTGAACGCGCCGTGGCTTGCCGTCCGAGAGGCGATGATGGACCATCCGACTGAAATCAATCTGATAGACGGAAATATCGAATTCCGCAGGTGCTGGAGTGGAGTTGGGTTCGTCGACGAGGTGGCCGAATGCGTATAGGGCTCCTGACGTGCTGCTGGGCCGACGACGACCCCCCACGAGGCCGACTCGCGGAAATAGTTCTTCGTCATAATGGCGCAATCCGCGTTCCCGGCGTGGAGCTCGTCAGAGTCGCCGTGTACAGCCGTGAGGACAAACATATTTCCCCGGCCCTAGCCGTTCCGGGATGGACGTATCAGCAGTTTCCGAATCGCCCACTATCGGACAAATGGGACGCCGGCGCGAAGCTGCTCAGAACGAAGAACGTCGACGCCATGATGATATTCGGCTCCGACGATTTCCTGAATGCGGAGTATATCGAAGCCGCTGCGGATGCCCTTCGAAAAGGCGCAAAGTACGCCATGCCAAAAAGCCTGTATTTCTTCGACGCGAAGGAAAAGAAGGCGATGTACTGCCCGGTGATCGGAAGAGTGGGGGGAGGCCGGGCGCTGTCTAGGAATCTACTCGACAGGATGCACTGGGAGCCGTGGGAAAGGGGCTACCAGAGAAACATTGACGGCTGCATGGACCGGAGATTGATCGACATAGGCCACAAGCATCCCGACGCCACGATTGACGACATACGATCCCTAAGCGCTCTGATTCTCGGGATTAAGACAGGCGGTAACCTTCACTCGTTCGACAAGATGCGCCGTGGATTGCAGGGCGAGCCTGTCGATTCGGGGGCGCTTTTGGAAAGGTACGTGCCGGAGTATTCTGAGGAATTGCTCAATTGGTAAAGTGCGCGAAGTCACATATTGACCGCGATACCGAGCCCATGCGACTGACTGAAAAGCAGTGGCAGGCCATCCGTCTACGAATCGAGTCGTATATCTCGCGGGGATGGGATGAGGCCCGAATCTACTGGCCTGACGGGGAGATCGGCGTTTCGCCGGTACGGTTGGGGAAACGGGAGAAGGTATGATTGTGGAAAAGAAAGTCTATGCAGTTGGAAACGGGCGGCTTACAAGGTTGAAAGTGTAGCGCATCCCGGCTATATTGGTAGCGCATCTAACAATCAACAAACTTCGGTTATTACAATGGAAACGGTAGCAGTAAACGGCAAGTCTCATGCGGATCAGCTCCTGACGATCCCGCCGCCGAATTTCAAGGTGGCGCTCTTCACGGTTCGTGGTGATGCCCCGCTCGTGATGAACAAGTTCTCGGCGAAAGCCCGCGAGCAGATGAGGCAGAAACAGGAGGCCGGGTCGACGGGGAAGAAGGGCACGAAGCGGGAAGCGAAGGATTTCAATCTTGCCTATGAGCAGGCCATCCATCGTTCACGCGAGGGGTGGGTAGGTATTCCGGCCGGCGCGGTCAGGTCTTCTATGATTTCCGCCTGCAAGATCGTCGGGTTTCACATGACGAAGGGCAAGCTTGCCGTATTCATCCAGGCCGATGGATTCGAGGTGACGGACGGGACGCCGCTTATCAAGATCACGAAGGGCGAACCGCATTATCACGAGTCGTTGGTCCGGAACGCCACGGGCGTGGCTGACATTCGCCCGCGCGCGATGTTTGACGAAGGATGGGAGGCGGATGTCCGTGTGAAATTCGACGCCGATATGTTCACCCTCGAAGACGTGGCGAACCTGCTTGTTCGGGCCGGGGCTCAGGTTGGTCTGCTCGAAGGTCGTCACGATTCGAGCAAGTCGTGCGGGCAGGGCTGGGGTACGTTCGAGGTGGTCGAAAGGAAGGAGGGCACATGAGACGATCCGAAGTCTTATCCATACTGGAGGAAATGCGTGTCGAAAATGGCGGCACGCTTCCTCCTGAAATGGTGCTTGAGCGGGCGACACCCGTAAGCCATCCACTTCACGAGTGCTTTGAGTGGGATGATTCGAAGGCATCCCATGAGTATCGGCTGTGGCAGGCGCGGCAGCTCATCCGCGTTTCGGTCTCGGTGGTTCACCCTGAATTATCCCCCACGCGGACGTACGTTAGTCTTGTGGGGGATCGGCGCAACGGCACGGGGTACAGGAGCACCGTTGACTGTGCCCGAGATCCTGTACTCCGGGAACAGATGCTTGACGAGGCCCTCCGATATATGCAGGTTTTCGAGCGGAAGTATGGAATATTGTCGGAGCTTGCGACTGTTTTTACGGAGGTGAAAAGAGTGCGCCGATCTCGGAAGCGGGAGGGCGTTACAGCCTGAATTGTGGCAGATGCGGTGTGACCAGGCGCGGTATGGTAAGGCCAGGTACGGCAGATGAGGCGAGGCCTGGTAAGGTACGGCATGATCGGGCAAGTTGAGGTATGGCAGATGCGGCTAGGCTCGGTGTGTTAGGCTCTGGTCTGGTAAGACTCGTTGCGGTTGGGCGTGGTACGGCAGATTTGGTGAGGCAAGCCCTGGTCGGTTTTGGTCTGTTCGGGTGGGGTGCGTTAAGTTACGGCAGGTTTGTTGTGGTGAGTCTTGGTATCGTGAGGTCGGGTTAGGTGAGGTACGGCAGATGAGGCAAGGTATGGCGCGGCAAGATGCGGCAAGGCGTGGCCGGGCGAGGTCTGGCATGGCACAGTAAGGTATAGTAGGACACGGCACGGCAGGCAAAAAGACAACACGAATGAAAAAGACTCCAACGAGCTTCAGGCTTTCAGACGATGCTCGCGACCTTTTACAGCAGCTATCCGAGAAAACCGGCATAAGCCAGGTAGCGGTACTCGAGATATTGATAAGGGAGAAGGCGAAGAAAGACGGGCTTACTGTGAGGCGTGATCCGCCAAGGTAAGTCTATGGTGAGATACGGCAGGCAAGGTGCGGCCAGGCAAGGTCTGGCAAGGCGAGGTGTGGTGGGGCGAGGTGCGATAAGGTACGGCAGATATGGTGCGACCAGGTGTGTTTGGGTGTGCTTGGGTGTGATAGGGCATGGCAGGTTGAAACATTACCTGTTTCGGTGGTATATTGATATAGAATAACGCCGCTTGCGTGGCGGGGTCGGCTCCGAACCCTATAATTCGGGCAACGATTACATCGCATTAGCGAAACCGCACTGTAGAAGGGCGGCATTTTCCTTAACCGGAAGATGCTGCCCTTTTTCTATTTCATCCGGTCTGGCGAGCCGCAATTCGTCTTATCGGGTCTTTGCACCCTAAAGCAAATCAAAAAAACTGACCTATGGACTGGGAAGCAATCAACAAAGCAATCGGCGAACTGATCACCGCAGCGAAAGCAACGGTGAAAGTCGATGGCCTGTCCGCGAAGGACGTCGAGCGTGCACATAACGAAGCCCTTGCCGCCGAACTCAGAAACATGGAGCACAGTGTGCGCCAGTTCCTGCATGACGGCGGGCACTCTCAGGCGACCGCGCAGAACGCCGAGAAACTGAGAGTAGCCGCCGAGGCGACGAAGGCTCTTGAGACCGCGAAAGCGGATCTAGAGAAGCAGGTGAAGGAGCACAAGGACCGGATAGCCGAGATCGAGGCGAATACGCCCGATGCGGCCAAGATCCGCGACACGCTCCAATCTGAGTTCCAGAAGCGCGAAGAAGAGCTCGAGGGGAAGGTAACCTCTGCTGAGCAGCGCATGAAGGATCTCGAGGAAGCCCGAAAGACCGACAAGGTCGACGGCTTCGTGAACCGCTTCTTCGGACACGCCGGAAGCCGCGTAACGCCTGACGGTGAAGAGTGGCTGCGGGTGCGCGTCCAGAATATGCGCAACGATGGCCGCTTCATCCCGAAGATCGTGAGCGAAGAGGGCAAAGAGTCCCGGATCGGCGTGGCTGTGCTACGCCCCGGAAGCTCGGAGCTTGAATACCACGCCTCGAATGAGGAGGAGCTGCTCTCCGTCATCGCGAACGAAGTCTTCGAAAAGGCTCCCAAGTGGGCCGTGAAGGCGAACGTTTCCGGTGGAGGCGGCGCGCAAGGCGGCGGCTCAGGCGGAGGAGCGACGAAGTGGGATAAGATCCGAGAGACGGCCCAGGCCCGAGGCGTACAGCCCGGCCAGGAAAGCCTCAACGATCGCCGCGCGAAGCTTCTGCCGCAAGACTAATTCCCAGGGGGTCAACCATCAATTTAGGAGAAGATCATGCCTTTTAAGCGCGAACAGGTCACGGCAGGGGGTACTCAGTACGGGTATCCTTTCGTCGACGGCCCGCGTGACGTGGAGCAGATCACGGTCGACCTCTCAACACTAACCTTTGCCGATGGATCGGGCGGGGAAGTGGACGGGGACGGCTACATCATTCCCGGCACGCCCCTCAATCAGTACGGCGACCTTTGCGGCGGATCCGTCACGGACGAATTCGTCTACGGCGTCGTCACGGCTCCCGTCTACGTGGGGTCGAACCCCATCGACGCCGACGCCGACCTCGACGTCCTGACGGACATACAGTGCGCCGTTGCGCGCAGTGGTCTCGTCAACCGGGATATCGTCGAGGACAATCTCGGACGCGCACTGAATGCGAACGAGATCGCGGCCTTCAATGCCGCCGGGTCCGAACTCATGATCACCAGCACCGGAACACCCTAATAGCGAGGTATACAAATGGCCTTGAACTGGCTTGAAGAAATCCAGGAGGTCAGCTCGACGGGACTTACGGTGCAGGCACAGGCACTCAGTCTCGATCAGATTGACCCGAACCAGATGCTCCAGCATCCGGTCTTTTTCCCTTATGCGGACGTTCCGTCCGTCAACCTACAGCAAATCTTCGAGACCGACTACCGCCCTACGGCGGATCGGCGTGAATGGGATGCTCCCGGCCGGTTCATTCCGACCGTGCTCCCCGAGATCGAAAAGCTCCAGATGGTCCCGATCGAGTCGAACGACAAGATCGGAGAAGAGGAGATGCAGGCGATCGAAGAGCAGGCGATGGGTAACGACGAGGTGTACAAGCGCCTCGCTACCGTTTCCATCCCAGGACGAGTGGACAAGCTTGTGGGGGCGAACTTCCGCCGCGCCGAACTCGACGCCATCGAGGCGTGGACGAAGGGCACGATCACGGCGAAGAACCCGACGAAGGGCGGAAACGCTCAGGTGTTCTCGCTCGGGTTCGCTGTAGGTCGTCTCCAGACGGCAGGTACGGCGTGGAATGACGGCGGCACCAACGCTTTCAACGATCTCATGTCGTGGATCGAAGACGGCGAGGCCGAAATGGGTCCGATCATCGCCGTGAAGCTCCGCCGCGCGACGTTCAACGCGATCCAGACCGACGCGCCGAACATCCTCGACTACGGCGGCAACTCCATCAAGCCGTCGCCGGGTCAGGTGTCGGCTCGGGTTGCCGACATGCTCGGGCACGCCTTCCGCTTCATCATCAGCGAGGAGCGGGTCGACGTGTTTGATGATGGAGGCACAGCCTACACGCGTACGGCCGCATGGCCCGCTCAGTACGTTGCGGCCATCCCGCAGTCGGGTGTCATCGGCCAGACGGCGCGGGCTCCTGTGGTGCGAGCCATCGAACTGGCCCGAGGCGCTCCCGAGGCCGGAATTGACGTGCGCGGACAGACCGTGTACTACAATTTCAAAAACAACGGCCGCACGGCGGTGATCGAGTGTCAGTGCAACTGGCTCTCCCTCCCGCAAGAACGGAATGTCTGGACCATCGACGCCGGGGTGTAAATGCGAAGCATTCGCCTGAACGATAAGGACGCCGCGAAATACGGGATCCGCGTACTCTTGCCTTCAGCGGCGGGGTACGCGGATTTCACCGGCAAGAAGCCGGCCGTTGCAGCGACGCCGGAACCGCCGACTGAGCCCCAAGGCCCAAGCGTCACCCACGAAATCCGTGAGGATGGAACGTGGGTCGTCACGAGGGACGGCGTGTTCTTCGCGGACGGCGACAATGCGGAAGACATTCCGCAGGTCGTCGCATTGGCGGAATCCGGTGGGGAGTCATTCGCGCCGAGTTTCGATGTGCCATCCTTCGACGTTCCCGGGCGTCCCGCGCTGGAAAAGAACGGCATCAAGAGCGTGGACGATCTACGCGCTTACGTCGATGGCGGAGGTGTGCTCACGGACATCAAGGGCATCGGGGAGGCCACGGCCGTCAAGCTGCTCAGGGTGATCTAATGGCCGTCGTAAGCGGAGACTTCATCGCGCCGACTGGTGAACTAAGGGCCGATATGTTCCCCGGCGACACGCTCGCCACGAACATCGCGGCATGGATCACCAGTGCCGAGGCGAAGGCTCCCGACAACGACGATGCGCAAACCGCGTGGGTCTATTACCGGGCGTGGACGTCGGTAGCCAACCGGCTCGGTACGAACCCGGCTGAGGTGGACATTGAAGGGGAAGGGGGTGTCAAGACACTGAAAGAGCAGATCGCCTTCGCGCAGAGCCGCGCCGCCTACTGGCGCAGTGAGTACGAAGCCGAGTCGTCTTCGCAGGTGTCGCAAAGGTCATTTTCCATCCTTCGTTCTTTGCGTTGATGCTGTTTCATGACTCCGCGATAGCACAGATGAAGACGCTGTCCGACGACAGCCTGAATCATACCTGTGTTATCTCTGGAGCCTATTCCGGAGCGTGCCAGGTCTACGACGACGAAGTGCAGATAAGGCGAATGACGGGAGGTGATGCATCCTTCGACGCACAGGCCCTCATTCGCCTTCCGCATCAGTCGCATTCGAACTGGACGAATAAGACGTTCGACCAGGACAGTGCGACCGTAACGGCGACGTACGAAGGGATTGTGCAGACCGGAAGAATCAAAGCCGTCATGCGGAAGCAGGCGATGTGTTTTGTCGCCGTGAACTGGCTGGACGCGGCGGAAGGGTCGGATCTCGGAACGATCTCAGACCTTGCCGTCCTGGACAACGGCTCGGGAGGTGTCGCGCTAACCTTTACGCCTGCCACGGGTGCGACGTCGCATCAGGCGCAGGTAGATGGGGTGGACGAAGGGGCGTCGGTGGATGGGGATACGGGCATCATCGTGCTGTCGGGACTCTCGTCGGGAGAACAGGACTTCACCGTCATTGCCTCCGATGGAACGGACGAGACCACGAGTAACGAAGTGACCTTCGAGGTGTCATGAGAGTCCTGACGTCAAATACATATCCGATGCCCGACGAGCTGCGGGCGCCGTTCTTGGAGGCGGTTGGAAGCCGCCTTTCGGGATACGTGGCGCTGCTCCAGCTTCTCGGCGGTGCGAACGTGAACGTTGGGGCAGACCCGGAAGACAAACCGGCAAGCGGGAAATGGTTAACCGTAGGATACGAGAAGCCGAACGGACCGGTGCCGGAGACTTTCGAGGGGTGGCTTACACCGAGACTGTGGATCAAGAGCGAGTGCCGGCGAAACCTGTTTTCGTTCGTCGATGCGCTTTCGTGGCACGGGGAGGTTCATGCCGAGGTGTTCAACCGGCTCGAGAATTACCGGCCGTCACTCTCTGGGGGACTAAACGGAGGAAATGGGTCAGTCGTCGAGCGGGAAGAGATGACGGCGGACATCATGGTCGATGCGGACGACGACACCTATTACTTCACCAGCTTCTATTCGACAAGAATAATCGCCGCGCACGCGGCATAAACGGAGGTTAAACTATGTCAGGCCAGGCAGTAGCAATTTCAGAAATCGAAGGCGGTGCCCGCTGGGCACTGATCGGCGATCCTACGACAGGAGCGGGCGCGGGCATGGTCTCGCTCGGCCGCGTAGTCCGTGCCACTCGCACCCCAGCCCTCTTCCGGCAAAACGTCCGGAATGAGGTAGGCCAGGTGCTCAAGACGTACGGAAACGTACAAGAGCACACGATCGAGATCGAACTCCAGAAGCGTAGTGCCGCGATCCTCGCCGCGATGGTTCATGAGTATACCGATGAGACGACCTCCATCAGTATAGACGAGGCGTACGCGGAGATCGTCGGGGCAACGCTCTGCCTCGTGACGCAGGAAGTCAAGGACAATGGAACTCCACTCACCGACCTCACGACCGAGTGGTATACGTCCGTCGTCTCGACGAACCTCGGGGCGATCGCGAACCAGATCGTAAACGGCGACGATCAGCAGACCTATACGGTCACGTTCCTCGCGCAGACCGTGTCGACCGATCAGGACGGCCAGGCGATCAACACGAAGTACCGCCAGGCCTTCCGCGGCGATCCGGCCGATGCGATCAATGAGGTCACCCCTACGGCGTGGAGTTTGCCGACCGCATCCGGCTGGTAGGCCATGTTTGACGTCGTCCGGTCGCTCGTCCCCGTTGAAGTCCATGTTCCAGGGCTCGGGGTCTACACGATACGGAGACCCACGCTTCAGGAGGCGCTTACCGTCATGGCGGGTGCCGAGGATGGGTGGGATGACATTCGGGTGGTCGTGGGGAAGTGGCTCCCACTTCGGTTGTCGTCAGCGCTCATGGCGGCAGGTCCATCAGAGGCCATACCGGCGCTTCTCAGTCTATTGTCGGTGGGAATTCCCATACGACATGAGAATGACGAAAAGCGGCTGAAGCGGAAGCTCAGGGAGATGTCTTGGTGGGAGGTGGTCGCGGAGTATGCGACGTGGCGAAGAATGACGACCGATGAAGTCTTGTCGGAGGCGTGGCCGGCTTTCGTTGCCATGCACGCCGAGATGGACCGCATGAGGGCGCGCGAACAGTTAAGAGCGTGGGAGGCCGCTGCCGGGGCACAGACGGGCAAAATAGACGGCATGATTGAGCGGGCCGGATACGAAATAGCCGAATACGACGAACCCGAGTCAATGAATGACGAGTGGTTCGACCGGCAGATGAACGCGGCGAAGGCATGGCGCAACAGAAATCAGCAGGGAGAGGCGTGATGCTCAAAATTGTACGGTCCATATGGATGCACGGCCGCGTGTTCAAGCCGGGCCAGGAAGAAGCGTTGGAGATGGCCGGATTGACGGCGAAGGACCGTCGGAAGTACGTGCGGAGGGGGAATATCCGGGTGGATGGCGTGAAGGCCATTGATGCGAAGTCGTTCGCGGCGAATGAAACGCCTGCGCTTGACTATCGGACCGTCGACGAACTCCGGCAGATCGCGAAAGAGAAAGACATCCCCTATTCCGGGCTCCGTAAGGATGAACTCATTCAGGCACTTGGTGACGCGTAATGGCGCTCAGACAGGTACTGACCCTCGACATATCTCAGCAGAAACGAGCGTACGGTGAGGCGAAGCGCGAGGCGAAGTCGTATTCGGACACGTCGAAGCGTGATGTAAACGCCGCACATGAAGACATGGGCCGATCGGCAGGCCGTATGTCCGGTATGGTAAAGACGGCGCTTGCGGGTGTGGTCGCGTTTATAGCGACGCGCCTACTTGGCGCATTGAAAGCTGTCACGAGTCAGCTCTTCGAAATATCTACGGCCGCCGAAGAAACCGAATCGAAATTCCGAACGACCTTCGGTAGTTCCGCTGCCGTAGTAGATGAATTTCTCTCATCTTTTGGCCGGGTTGCCGGACTCACCCAGACTGAGGGGCGCGAAATAACGGCAACGCTTGGTGCGATGTCGCAAGGATTTGGTCTCAATCAATCGGCCGCCGCCGAGTTCTCAAAGCGCGTAGTCCGCGCTGCGGCTGATATGGCGTCCTTCAACAATTCGTCAATCGAGAATACGCTTCGGGCGGTCCAATCCGGCCTAATAGGTGAACAGGAGCCGCTCCGCCGATACGGCATTCTTCTGTCAGCAGCCACGGTTGAGCAAAAGGCTCTTCAAATGCGCTCCGCTGGCGTAACAGGCGAGCTCAGCGAGCAAGAGAAAGTGATGGCGCGATTGGCGCTCATCTATGAAATGATGGGCGTGCAGGGTGGAGACCTCGAGCGAACGCAGGGCAGCACACAGAATACGATGCGCCGACTCACGGCTGAGATTCGGCAGCAGCGTGAAGCATTCGCCACACAACTCCTACCCGCCTTCGAGCAGGCGGTATTCTATCTGGGGCAGCTCATAGACCTATACAGGGATGCGGCAGATGCTGCGGGACAGGAGTTTGCTTCAGGAATTGTAGATGTCGTCACGGAGCTTATAGACCTTTTTGATAAGACGCGCGCAGCGACAGAGGCGGCCGTCGACCTCGCGCTCAGTTTTGGAGATTTGCGAGACGATGGAGAAGACGCTATTGGTGTTCTCGGCCGCCTCGGGTCCACGCTTGACTTTTTGCGCAAGGGGTTTGAGGGTGCCGCATTAGCGTGGTTGGGCTTGCGGCGCGTCATAGGCGAGGCGGATCTGTTCCTGATGGAGAGGACGGCAGTGACGGCCGCGGACCGCGAAAGCGTCGAGCGTCAACGTGAAATAGTAGACGCCGTCAAGGAAGAGCAGCAAGCTATCAGAGAGCGAATCGTCGTTCGGGAGTTTGAGTTGGAGCTTCTCCGCGAGGACCGTGCGCGTAGGCGTGAGATTTCTGACCTCCAGCGCCAAGCGCAAGCAGTGATGCGGGGCGACCTGGAGATGAGTAATAGGGAGCTTCAGAAGTTCATCCTATCGCTGGAGATTGCAGCTGCCGAAGCAACGCACGATAAAGAGGAATACTTCGCGCTGTCTCAGGCATTACAGGCGTTTGCGAGAAGGGCGAAAGACGCTGCGGATGGCCCAATTGAAGACTTCGGTACAAAGCTATCCAAGGCTGTTCTGTCCGCCAAAGAACTTGCAGCCGCTCTTAAGGAATTGAACGAAGAACGCTTTGCCGTCGTCGGGGACCGAGGCATGGCCTTTGATCTTCCTATCGACATTCCTGACTTGACGGCCCTTGACACGGCGAATTCGCTGTTCCAGCGGGTGGCGGATCTGGACGTGATGGAGCAATCGATCGACCGGCTCCGGCACGGATTGTCCCTTCTGAGACAGGCCGAAGAGAACGCGACAGATCCTATTCTGCGCGAACGCATTCGAAAATTGGCCGACGAGTGGGGGGTGTTTTTGGATCTAGCCGAGGGTATCACCCCAGAGATAAAAAGGGCCGCAGTAGGGTTTGATGCCTTCATTAAGGCCTCGCGAGGCATTACAAGGTTGGCTGATTCCTTCGGACTGTTATCCGACGAGCTTTCGGATGTTGTTTCAGGGGCGATCGACGCGGCTGATGCTCTCCAGGAAATCGATCAGATCAAGGCGGACACGGACCTATCGGGCTTTGTAAAGACGGCCTCGCTTGCGGCTGGATGGGTTGGCGTTGTGGCGGGTGTGGCAACAACGGTCGTCGGCCTTATCGGGGCCATCCAGAAACGCGGCGAGGACGAGAAGAAGGCGACCGACGAGCAGATCCGCGCGATGCGCGATCTGGCGCAGTCCATCAAGGACTCGGCTAGATCGATTCGGGCACAGCTATCGGCCATACTCGGAGAGGGCGTCGTCGGCGGTGACATATCCGCATCCGACCTTCATGCATCGCAGGCGCGCGCTCGCCAGCTGCGAAATATCGTCGAGTCGCCCACGGGCACATTCGCACCCGGCGCGGCCCACGACATTATACAGAGCCTGATTGACGCGGGCGTGCTGGATTCCGGGGCATCGAGTCTGTTCGATGACCTGCTTGAACAATTCGGTGGGGATCAGAAGCAGGCCGTCGCAGCGTTCCTTCAGAAGACCGGTCTCGAGCAGGCGCTCGCCGACCTGGCCGCGGCCTTCGGCACATTCGGCGACAGCGTTGAGGGCGCCATCGAGTCGACGCGGTTCATGGGACAGTTCCTCGGCGCCGATCTCCTGGCCCAATTCGAGCACTTCGTCGCGTTCCTCGCGGACAACGTAATACCGCTCGGAAGCGATCTCGGGCAGATGCTGAAGGAGGTACGCGGACTCGACCTGTCCACACCTGAAGGCCAATCGCGACTAAAAGAGATCGTCGCGATCATCGCGGCATCCATGCCGCAGTTCCTTTCCGGCCTCGATATGTCTCCGGATGAGCTTCAGCGGATCCTCGAGCAACTTCTAGGATTTGCGGAAGGCGACATCTCAGCGGGGGGTGACGAATTCACCCGCTCCGTCCAGATCGCCCGCTCCATCACGGAGATCCAGGCGAATGAAATGGTCGTCATTCTGGACGAAATGCTGATCGTCCTGAAGCAGATTCGCGGACTTGTCGGCGGCAGCTTCCCGGATTACACGGGCGGGGTGACTCCGGGGAATCTTCCGCCTGCTTTAGGCCAGCTCGTTACGAAGATCACACTGATGCCGTCGATGCCTGTGCCCGTGGCCCCTGTACAGAACCAGAGCTTTTCCGCCAGCTTCGGGGACATCAATATGAACGGACCCCTGAATGAGCAGAGTATCCAGGCCATCGGCCGCGTGGTGATGGACGAACTACGCCGCCGGTCAGCCGACCCCATTAACACCACGTTTCGCAGGATTTGAGCGTCCCCGCTTTAAATATCGCGTATCGACACGATGATTCGGTCATTCGCCCGGAAGCAGATGGGATACCCCTTTTCCTCCAGGGTGCCATACAGAAGCTTCGTCGTAGCCATTTGAGTCGTCGTCTCGTTGGTCGTGGTGATGATGCAGCCGCTCCTACCACCCTGAGCCCCTGCCAACCGGAACACGTCGGAGGCGTCGTTTACCTCGGCGTATCCACGTGCCGTCGTGTGGTATTCCTCTTTTCTCATGAGCCTGTTTTACCTGCAATATAAGTGTCCGTCCCCACTTCCATATCAGCCATCGACATCCTGACGGCGGACCGTTCTGCCGCCATAGGGTCGATCGGGGACATCCGCGACTATGTCTCGGGCGCCACCGTGAAAGGACGTCTCATGCAGGGCGAGGGTCTGACGGTGACTCTTGCGGCCGGGGTGAACACCTTCGACGCGATCCGGGAGCTTGCATATGGACAGGTATTGGATATCTCCACGTGGACGAACCAGTATTTTATCTCGAAAGTCCGCCGCAACTATCCCGATCTCGGTGGACTGCAGATCGAGGCCAGGGCTTACTACGAGCGCCTCAAGTTCTCCCGGTGCAAAAGGACCTACGACGAGACGAAACGTGTCGACCGGGTCTTTACCATCTACGCGCAGACGCCGGAGGAAGCACTCGACACCATCATGGACTCGGCGCCGTCCGGATTTGCGGCGGGCTCTGTAACAGCCCTTGCTACCGATCAGAAGACGGCGAAAATCACGCTGTCGCTGGAAGACGATACGCACTGGACGGCGATCGAAAAGCTGTGCGGCGCGATCGAGGCGAAAACCGGCGTGGCGTGTGAGTTCACATTCACCCGCAACGGCGACACGTACGAGGTCGATCTCGTTCAACAGGTTGGGATTTCAGGGAACCGCTCCGTCAAGGCGGGCGGGGGTTCCGTTTCTTCCCCCTCGAACCGGTTGAACCTCCAGAGAATCACCCACGGCGACGACTACTTCTCCCGCATGTCGGCGGTGATGGGCGACGAGGCCGAGAACATCACTTTGGGGAGGGACTTCGATGGCCGGCCGATCCACTGGAACGTACAGACGGCGACGCCGGGATCCCCTTCGGCGGGACGTACGACGCTAACGCTCTCCGGCGAACCCGTTCCTTATGACGACTGGGGGACGGGCGCGGGCGACGACTCGCCTCATTATTTCGGCAACGATGCGGAAGGGTTCTTTGCGATAGGCGATTCAACCTATCCGAATACGATCGTCCTTCAAACCGGCACGACCGAAATCGAAGATGGGTACTTCGCCTCGGATTCCCAGGGAACGGCGCTCGACTACATCCGGGCGTCGGACGTGGAGGGTGATTACGGAATCGTCGAGAAAAAAGCGCCGGTTCAGGGCGCTCCGGTACCCAACCTCATTCGACGGGCAGGGGATTCCGATGACATGGAAACGTTCGTTTCCGGCGTGCCGGACGGGTGGGTCAAGATCCTGGGGGCTACGACGGTAGCCCAGGTTACCGACGAGCGGTACGCCGAGATCGGGACCAATTCATGCCAGGTACAGGCGGCGATAGGCGGGGGGATTCGAAGCGGGTTCTACACGGTCAGGGGTGGGCTTGCATCCTGTCTCGTGAGAGTCGCCGTAGAGGCGGGGGAAGTCCAGGTCCTGATGCGGGACGAAGAGGGGAATACCTTTCCCGGCCCCGACGAAGGCCAGGCTATCTCGTCTTCCCGCGCTCTTCAATCATTGGCCGTCGGCGTCTGGAACACGTTTGAGGGCACGGTCGCTGTTGAGATCCTCGCCACGAAGCCCGGAACGGTATTCTACGTCGATGCGGCGACACTTACTCCGTCTAACGGCTCCTACGACTGGCAAGCCGTCATGGGCGGCCGGGAACTATGGGCCGAGGCGGGACGGATTCTGACGCTCGATGGGGGTGTCATCTGGAACGAACTTTCGGGTTCGTCGATCGACCTCTCCGAAGTGACCGGATTCACCGACTTCGACGCCTTTGAACTCGGGGCCCTCGTCACGATTCAGGACGGCTACAACGACTCTGTCCACGACGTCAACTTCTCGACCCGGGTTCTAGAGTTCGAGAAGTCCATCGTAGGGAGTGCTTACGAGGCCAGGTGGACGGCCGAGCGGGTCCGAGACGACTTTATCGACTATCTGAGGGCAGGGAAGCCCGTCCGCCCCCGCCCGGTCCCTCAGACGCCCGTCACGCCGCGATACCCGCCTCGGCTATCGGTTGAAAGGGAAGACGTAGCCGACGCGGACGGAGGGGGGAATCCCGGTGTGACCTTCACGCTCTTCCCGAAGACGTCCAAAAACGAGGACCTCGAGAACTGGGAGATTTTCGTCTCGGTCGACGGGGAGGCGTTTTCGTCTCTCGGCACGGACGAGGATTCTTTGGTGTCCGATCCCGACACCGCGTACTTCATCGGTGGGGGCTACGCCTCTAGTCTCGGTACGACCGCGCAGCCGACGTACTCGGTTGTCTACCCGCCTGATGACGGGTCGGTCAAGTCCGTCCGGTTCTACGTGGTGGCGAGGTCTACGGGGCTGGCGTCGGAGCCGGTAGAGTATCTCGTGCGAAACCCCGAGATAGCGGCGGGGCAGATCACCGGAACCCTCATTTCCTCGCAATTAGGCGAAGCGGCGCAGTCCTACGGCAAGACGTTCGCCTTTTCCTCTGCCGATGCCGATACCGTCGCGTGGGGAGCGGGAGTGCTCACGATGGCGAGCGGAGCTGGATTCAACATCAACGCCGGCAATACCGGCGACATGGTTTTCGGGTCGATATACTTCATCTATTTGGACCCGGACACATCCACGACGGACCTCCAGGTATCGACGACGAACGCCGATGCGGTGGGCTCAAGGAAGGTCTTATTAGCCGTTGCCCAGATGTCCCTCGTTTCCGCCTCCGCGTTCTTCCAGGATGCGGTCGGGATTCTCAGCCTGACGAACGAGCAGCTTGCCGTTGACTCGATTTTAGCAGCCAACATCAAGGCGAATCAGATCGCTGCGGTTCATATGACGGCTGCGTCGATTGAAACACTTCATCTTGCGGCGAATGCGGTCACGACGGACAAGCTGAATTTCACTCCTCTTATTTCCACGTCGGGGACGGGAAGCATTGTCGCTACCATCAACGCGACGGCGGAAGGGATACGGATTTCCGCCGGGCTGCTTGAAATCGACGCTACGACGACGTTCGCGCCGGGATTCGATCCGACGACTAAGACGGTCACGATTTTAGACAACGCGGCGCCCACTGAGCGTCCTGACGGAACGGCGCTTGTGAATGGCGACCAGTGGCGGGATACCGACGATGGCCGCAAGCCGTATTCGTGGAGCGGCACGCAGTGGTTCGCGGATTATACGATCATTGATGGAGGGAATATCGATGTATCGACGCGTATTACCGTGGGGACGGGGAATAATGTCGGCGTCATTTCGGGAGCTGATGCGACGTACCGGATATGGGCCGGTCACGCCACGGCGGCAAGTGCGACGTTCAGAGTAACACAGACGGGCGTCCTCACGGCAACCGGGGCAACGATTACAGGCTCGATTACAGCTACGTCCGGGGCCATTGGAGGGTGGACGGTCGGGGCGACGACGATAACGGGTGGCGATGCGGTGCTTTTCAGCACCGGTGTTCTCGTACTCGGCACGGCGAACGACGTGGTGAAGCTGTCGGCAGCGGATGCCACCTACCGGCTCTGGGTTGGTAATGCCACGGCAGGGAGCGCTCCGTTCAGGGTGTCAAAGACGGGTGCGTTGACCACCACCGCATTGACGGCTACTGGTGGAACGATCGCCGGATGGGACATCACGAACGACGATATCTCGAAGAACAACCTCATTCTGGACAGCTCTGGGCTCATTATAGCAGGCACCGGGAATGACAAGGCCACCATCGACGCGACGAACGCGACGTATAGGTTTTGGATTGGGAACGCGACGGCGGCGTCGGCGCCTTTTAGGGTGACCAATTCGGGGGCGCTTGTGGCAACCAGTGCGACAATTACGGGAGCAATTACGGCAACATCTGGCAGCCTGGAGGACTTGGATATTGACGGGACGCTCACGATGGGCGCTAGTGGCGCAATCACGAACAGCGGCGCGGATTATACGCTTGATATAAGCGGCCTGCGATTCGCTGCTACCGCTCTATTCGATGCCCAGCGGGCTATCCAATTTGGAAACGGTGCCGGGCGTATTTATGGCGACCTTTCGACGCTTTTCATTCAAAACGATCAAGGCGGCGCATCCACGGTATCAATTATTGGGAATGTCGGTGTAACAATTGCGGCTACCAATGTTGATCTCCAGGGCGCCACAACTATTAATAGTCAAACGGTATGGTATGCCGGTAACGATGGCGCCGGCTCGGGCCTGGATGCAGATAAGCTCGACTCGTTCGAAGCCTCGGTATTCCATCGTAATACGGCTATTGCATCCGGCTCGTATTCGCCATCGTTTAGCCGCCGCTTTACGGTGATGATCGGCGGGACTGGATACTACATATTTGGAACGCTCGCGGCGTAGACTAGAATTCGCCAATGCTCGGACGCCGCCAATAACCATGAAGAGAGTAGACGCATTGATCGAGACTGCTCGCCGACAAATAAAGCGAGTCGCCGACGACGGTGAAGCCGTAGGACGCGTTCTCGGTCGAGCACGGGCCGCTTATGAGCGTGACGATCGAGTCTCCGCGCGTCTCCGCGATGCCACTAAAGCCCGCGGTAGAACCCGTGTAACCGTAATACTGCCCGTCGATGTCAAAACCAATTTGTTCAGACCGGTCGTGGGGGCGCTCCCAATTTCCAGTAAGTTCGTCCGTAATGCGCTGGTCATGGCGAACTACCCCAGAACACGCACCGACAAAAAGGAGAATAAGTATAGAGAGTTTCATAATTCCATCCGGTTGATTCCGAGTACGTAGATAATGTAACCACACACCGCCCCAACTGCATTCATAAACCCAACCCAAAACCTGAACCATGCCAAAAATCCCAACAAGCGCCGACCTCCTGAAAGCTCGTCAGGCGGCTGTCGTTCGGCAGTCCGAGGCGAAGTAATGGCAAAAGCCGCGAAGAAAAAGCCGGGCAAAATCACACTATCCCTCGACGCTAAAGCGGTCATGGACGGGATCTCTCGTCTCGATCGTCTAAAGAGGCACATGAAGGGACGCCGTCGCCTTCAGATAGAGATGAATATACACGAGCTCAACCGGATTGCCGATCCTATTCGAAAGGCCGTCGAGGGCGTGTCGAAAGAGCGGGCGATCAAAGATCCGTCAGGCGAGCCGGTTCAGAACTTCATCCCGATCAGGAAAAACCCCGACATGCGGCTCGACTTCTCCCGATACGACGGGCAGTGGAAAGAGGGCGAATACGCCCCAGGGCGAATCGTGATGTTCTCGAACGCCTTCTACGAGGCCGAGGACGTGACGAGCGAAAGGCCTCCGTCTGATACGTGGGCACATATCGGAGATGGGGGGAACGGGCATTTTCTCGAGGATCCTGTCGCGTGGCGGAAAGAGGTTCAGGAAATCGAATTGGAGACACACGACATGGAGCTTTACACCATACCGGCCTCGCTCTACGACGAGCATGACATTGACGAGTGCTGGCTGGAGATAACGGATATGGGGGAATAGAATCCATGATAAGCGTATTCACACCCGTCCATCCGAGTAGCGCGGTCCACCTCCCCGAGGCGGTCAAGTCGATGCGCGAGCAGTCTCGCGACGACATGGAATGGGTGCTCCTCTATAACGGAGGCGCGGAGCCTATCGGCACGGGGTTTCGAGAGATCGTTCTACCTGAGCGCCATCCTGCACAGGGCAGCGTCGGCGCGCTAAAGAAATACGCCTGCTCGGAAGCGAAAGGAGATATCTTGGTCGAGCTCGACGCAGACGACATTTTAACACAGGACGCACTCGAGAAGATCGAGACGACTTTTTCCGATCCGTCCATTCAATTCGCCTACTCCAACTGTGCGGAGTTTCGCAGCGGTACGTGGGAGCCGCGCGTTTTCTCCGAGTACTGGGGATGGACGGACCGGCCTTTCGAGTGGGATGGAAAGGCGCTCCGGGAGCAAGTCGCATTTAGTCCGGGCCCTAACTCTTGGCGACGGATCGAGTGGGCCCCGAACCACGTCAGGGCGTGGAGAAGATCGGCTTACGACGCACTCGGCGGACACGACGAGAAGTTGAAAGTCGGCGACGATCACGACCTCGTTTGTAGGACAGCTGTCCGGTACGGGTTCTCCTCTGTAAAGCACATCGACGAGTGCCTGTATCTCTATCGGCTGCACGAGAATAACACGTGCTATTCGAAGAAGGGGAACCGGGCTGTTCAGGATCAGACTTCGGTGAACTACCAGGTCTATTACGAGCCCATGGCGATGCGGTGGGCTCGGGATAACGGGCTCCTGTGCCTCGACCTTGGCGGGGGCATCGACGGCCGGCCGGGTTACGTGACGGTAGACCAGCGCGGCGGACAGATCGAGGCGGATCTCACGAAGCGTTGGCCGTTTGCGGATTCGTCCGTCGGTGTGCTCAGGGCATCGCACTTGCTCGAGCATCTACCCGACCCGATCCACTCGATGAACGAGGCGT
>Ga0214472_10001173_pt1 | contig 29988 bp, 32 predicted proteins | sample RVTome_6_FD_207662 | JGI IMG/M metagenome (GOLD analysis project Ga0214472, IMG submission 207662) | Soil microbial communities from uranium-contaminated site in the Upper Colorado River Basin, Wyoming, United States - RVT140D175 | ecosystem: Environmental > Terrestrial > Soil > Contaminated >...
GCACGTCGCCGCCGGGGCGCATCGGCTCCGCGGGAGCGATCGTCACGTCCATCAGCGCATCTCCGACGACGGCCACCGCGAGCGGCATCGGCTCAGAGCCGACGGCGTGAGGCGAACCCCTCGCGCGAGGTGTGCCACCAGCCCAGGTCTGGATCGTCGAGCCGCCAGCACAGCCAGGCGCGCTCGCCATCGCGGACGCTCGGGATGTCCACCAGGCCCGCGTCCAGGTCGCGCACCACGACGCCGAGCGAGCCGAGGTGGTCGAGCAGCGCCTGCAGCGTGGCCTCGTCGCCCTCCACCCGTCGCAGCATCGCCACCTGAAGCAGCGTGGCCCGGATGGTCGGCAGCAGGTCGCGAGCCTCCTCGACGCTGTACGTGATGCCGGTCGCCATCAGGGCGCGATGGTAGTGCTAGCATCCTCGGCCGGACGAGCCTGCTCCGCATCGCGACGGCGCCCGTCCACCGCCGGAGGTGACGCGCACAGCGCCATGACCGACGAATCGCGCCCGCCGCGCGGCATCAACGACGCGGCCACGAGCGGAGCCGACCCGTACACGGCCTACGACGACTTCAACCTGCCCTCGTACGTCGGCCTGCTGAGCTTCCAGAAGCTGCCATGGGTGACCGATGCCGACGACCTCCTGCGGCGCCGGCCCGACGTGGCGATCGTCGGGGCTCCCTTCGACGACGCCGTCAGCCATCGGCCGGGTGCCCGATTCGGGCCGCGCGCCATCCGGCAGGCGAGCTACCACTCCGGCGAGATCAACTCGCTCCAGCTCGGCATCGAGCCCTACGCCTGGCTCGACGTCGTCGACGCCGGGGATGCGCCGATCACGCCCATCGACGTCGAGCGCAGCCACGCGGTCATCCGCCGCAAGGTGCTCGAGGTGGCGCGCAGCGGCGCCATACCGATCGTGCTCGGCGGCGACCACTCGATCACCTATCCGTCGGCCTCGGCGATCGCCGAGACGGTCGCCCCGCGCAGGCTGGGCGTGGTCCACTTCGACGCCCACGCCGACGCCGCCAACACGACGTGGGGGCGCCTGCACAGCCACGGCACGCCGATGCGCCGGCTCATCGAGTCCGGCGCCGTCGCCGGACGGAACTTCGTGCAGGTCGGGCTGCGCGGCTACTGGCCGAACGTGGAGACCCTGGAGTGGATGCGCGGGCAGGAGATGCGCTGGCACCTCATGACCGAGATCGAGGAGCGCGGCGCCGAGGCGGTGGTCGCCGAGTCCATCGAGCAGGCGTTGGACGGCCCGGAGGTCATCTACCTCTCGGTGGACATCGACGTCATCGACCCCGGCATGGCCCCCGGCACCGGAACCCCCGAGCCCGGAGGCATGCTGACGCGGGAGCTGCTCCGCGCCATTCGGCAGGTCGTCGGACGCGTCGAGCTCGCGGCGATGGACGTCGTCGAGGTCGCGCCGCAGTACGACCATGCCGAGGTGACAGCGATGGCCGCGCACCGGTGCGTGCTCGAGGCCATCAGCGCGCTCGCCGCCCGGCGGCGCGACGCGGGGGGAGCACCGCGGGAGCGGACCGAGCCGCAGTGGACGACAGGGCGCGGTTAGGCACGCCGGCCCCGATCAGTCGTCGTTCTTCCTCAGCTCGGTGCTGGCGACCGGCTCACCGTTGCGCAGCGCCGTCAGCGTGTACTGCCCGTCCGGGAGTGACCCGATCGCAAAGGTCGAGTAGTAGTAGCCGCGGCCACCTCCCTCGAGCGCAAATGGGCCGCCCTCGATGGGTCCTGACGGACCGTCCAGGATGGCGTTCATGACGTCGCCGGCCACGGCGTTGTCGAACAGGACGAGCGCGACGAACGTCTCGTCGCGGTCGCGCAGGCGGCTGATCTCGTCGATGCACTCGGCCTCGGCCACGGAGATCGACCGGCACGCCTTCACCTCCGCGGTGAACGCCTCCTGCGGCGTTGGTGCCGGCGTGGGGGTGGCGAGCGGCGTCGGCGTCGGCGTCGGCGCGAGCGACGGTGATGGCGATGGGGCGAGCGTCGGGGAGGGCGAGGGCGTCACCACCCCGCCACCGGGCACGCCGACCACGATGCTGGCGCTCGGACCGATGGCGCCTGAGTCCGCGTCTGCCCGCTGGAGGAAGAGGTACCCCGCCAGGAGCATGAGCGCCACTCCCAAGGCGATTGGGACGCGGAGCCGATCAATGGTCTCTCTCGACATGGTGTTGAGTCCTTGCATGGGCGGGGCCACCGGTCCGGCGGCGCCTCAGGAAACGACGAAGCTCGTCTCTCCGGCGCGCTCGCCGTTGCGTGTAACGACGACCTGGTACGTCCCCTCCGGCAGCCCGCTGAACGGGAAGTACGTCCATCCGCCGGGGCAGGTCGGCGAACAGCCGATGCGGGCCAGGTCGATGGTGCCCGGGCTTCCCGCGGGCGTCCCATCCGGACTGAACACCTGCGCGCTGATCACGTCGTTCTTCCCGTTCGTGAAGCCGACCCAGATGTCGAGCGACCCGCCGTTGTTCGAGCCGTTCGAGTCGCAGCCGTCGACGTCGGCGCTGCCCGGAAGGCACGGCTGCACCTCCGCCGTGAAGCCGTCCGGGAAGATGACGGTGTTGCCGCTCGCGCGCGGCGTTCCCGCGGGCCCGTCCGAGGGCGTCTCCCGAGGCGTCGCCGCCTCGCTCGGCTCGGCCGGCGCGCTGATGCTCGGCGAGGGGGTCGCATCGACCAGCCCCGTCCGCGGGTCGTCGCCGAAGACGCCCGCCAGCACGGCGCCGCCGAGCAGCGCCAGGACGCCGAGCGCCAGGAAGCCGAGGATGGCGATGGCGCCCGCGCCCGCCGAGCGACGCTCGTGCGGCTCCTCGTCCCACTCGTCGTACTCGCCCGCGTAGGCCGGCTCCTCGTACTCGTCGTACTCGTCGAACTCGCCGGTGGCGTATCCGCGGTCGCGGTCGCGATAGTCCTCGACGGGGGCGAGGTACGGGGCGGCGCGACCGGCCGCAACCGATTCCGCATCCGGGCGCGCGGCGGCCCAGTCGTCGCGGTCGCGTGTCAGGTCGGGCCTGTCGTATGGCTGGCGCGGGACCGGCGTGATCGTTTCGGAGGCAGCCGCGGCGCGGCTGTACGGCGGCGGTGGAGGCTCGGGGAGCAGGTCCGGCCGGGGGGCATCGTCCGGACTCGATCGTCGCGCGGATCGGTCCTCCGGTTCGGGCTGGAAGCGCTGGTAGCCGGCGACGTCGTCTCCCGGCGCCCCACCGCGCCTGTACGGCTCGCCCCCGGAGCGCCGCGCGCGGATGCGCTCCTGGAGCTCGTCGCGGTCAAGGCCTCGCGGCCGGATCCGGGCATCCGGGGGAATCGCGGAGCCGCATTGCGTGCAGAACGCCGCGGGCGGCGTCGAGCGGTGACAGGTCGGGCAGCGAATTTCGCCCGGCTTGGGGGTGGCCATTCGGGGCATTGTGCCTGCCCGCGTCCAGCGGTGCACGTGGGCACCGTGGGCTAGGCTCTGCCGCCGATGGAGCGGATCAACGTGACGGGCACGAGCTGTTCCGGCAAGACCACCCTCGCGCGCCGTGTCGCGGAGCGCCTCGGCATGCGCTGCGTCGAGCTCGACGCCCTGTTCTGGGGGCCTGGCTGGACCCCCGTGCCGGCGAAGACCTTCCGCCGGCGCGTCGCGGGCGCGGCGGTCGGCGAGCGTTGGGTCATCGACGGCGGGTACTCGTCGGTCCGAGACCTCACCTGGGGCCGCGCGGACACGGTCGTGTGGCTCGACTACCCGTTGCACCTCGTCCTCGCGCGGTGGGCGCGGCGAACGGTGGTGCGGATCCGATCCGGCGCCGAGTTCTGGCCCGGGACGGGCAACCGCGAATCACTGCGGCATGCGCTGCGGCGTGACAGCCTGCTGATGTGGATCCTCACCACGCATCGGAGGCGGCGTCGCAGGCTGGCCGCCGACCTCGCGGCTCGGCCCGACCTCGCGGCGATCCGGCTGCGGTCCCCCGCGGCGACGGAGCGCTGGCTGGCCACCCTCGGCGACTAGGCCCCCGGCCGCCTCCATTCGCTTCCGTCGGGGAAGCGCTCCAGCTTCCAGATCGGGAGCCGAGACTTGATCTCCTCGATCACGAACCGGCTGGCCTCGTACGCCTCGCCGCGGTGCGCCGCCGCGGTCACGATCGCGACGGCCGCCTCGCCGATCGGCACGACGCCATGACGGTGCGCGACGGCGACCGACGCACCCCACCGGGTTTCCGCGGCTGAGGCCACCTGCTCCAGGACGGCGGCCGCCAGCTCGGGGTAGACCTCGTACTCGAGCTCGATCACCTGCCGGCCATCGTCGGATCGATCTCGCGCACGTCCGACGAAGGTGACCATTGCCCCGTGGCCACGGCGGGCGACGGAGGCCTCGAGCGCGGGCACGTCGATCGGACCCTCGACGAGCCCGGTCGTCGCTCCCCCGCTGACCGGCGGCAGGAACGCGACCTCGTCGCCGCCGGCGAGCGGCGCGTCCCACTCGGTGTACGCGCCGTTGAGGGCCGCACGCGTGAACGGGCGGTGCGGCTCCAGCGCCGGGTGCCGCGCGGCGAGCGCGTTCCAGGCATCGTCCACCCGCGCGCCCTCGGCCAGCTCCAGCTCGCCGCGGTCGACCGCGAGCTCGCGGAGTGAGGCGAAGCAGCGGACACGCACCCGCATCGGCTCGCGGCTCAGACCGGCACGCCGGTCAGGTAGCTGATGCTCGCGCCGGCGATCGAGCCCGCCATCACCAGCGCCAGGCCGATGTAGAGCAGGCCGGTCGACGCCTGGAGCGAGGCGGCCCGCGAGGCGAGCAGCGCGAGCAGGGTGACCACGAGCGGGAGCAGGACGCCGACGGCGAGACGAAGCCAGGTCAGCCAGCCGATGCCGTCTGCCAGCGCATCGGTGCCCACCGCCAGCAGGGCGACGGCGAAGACAACGCCCTGGAGGACGAGGCTCGCGAGCAGGAGCCACATCATCCGGCGCAGGGGCGCGGGCGACAGGCGCGGCGTGACGAGATACCAGTGCCCGAGGAGCATCGCGGCGTTGACCGCGCCGAGCGCCAGGGCGGCGATCACGACCTGCCCGGCGAAGAGCGGCGCGCTGCGCGTCCCGCCGGCCCAGGCCAGCACCACGAGCGCCGCGAGGCCGATGAGCCCGGCGCCGATGGCGATCCCGGCGCGCGGCAGCCGGGCGATCGACGCGACGAGGTACGCGCCGCTGCCGGCGGCGAAGGCGAGCACCAATGGACGTCGGAGGTCGGAGGTCGAGCCCGCTTCGACGCCCGCAGGGAGGGCCAGCTCGCTGGCGACGAGGATCGCCGCGAGCACCACGACCAGCCAGGCCATGAACAGCCGATAGCCGCGCGTGGTTCCCCCAACGGCCTCGGTGAGACCCACCACCAGAAGCGTCCCCGCCGAGAGTGCCGCCCAGAAGATCCAGTTGACGAAGGGGAGGGCGTCGATCGACATCGATGACCTAGGCCGCGCCTCGCTCGCGGGCCAGGCTGCCGGTCAGGCCGATCTCGACCCACCCCTCGGTCACGCGCACGGCGAAGGTCTCGACCGGGTCGACCGCCGGCGGGATGACGGCGGTGCCGGTCCGCACGTCGAAACAGCCCCCATGCCAGGCGCACACCAGGACCCCGTCGCGCGGGTCGAACCCCGCCTCCGAGAGCGGAAAGTCGCGATGCGAGCAGTTGTTCTGGACGGCGAAGAACTCGCCCGCGTGGCGCACGAGGACGACCGGAGTGCCGTCGATGAGCACCGGGATCAGCTCCCCGTCGCGCAGCTCGTCGGCGCGCAGCACGCGAACGAAGGGGGTTGCCATGGGCCGATTCTACGCGCCGATCGGCGAGACTCCCGAGGCGCCGGGGATCGCGCGCGATAGCATCACCGTGTGACCGCCCGCTCGGCCCTCTCGCGTGTAGCGACCGTTGCCAGCGGCCTCGACCCGGCGCTCGCCGTCCTGGCGTTCATCGGGTTCATCAGCCAGGTCGGGATCTCGGTCATGCTGCCCCTCCTGCCGCTCTTCGCGAGCGAGCTGGGAGCCACGCCGTTCGTGCTCGGCCTCCTGACGGCCTCGTTCGCGGTCACGAACGCCATCGGCCAGCTCGGCACCGGGTTCCTGGTGGACCGCTTCGGTTCCCGCCCGTTCATGAGCGGCGGCGTCGGCCTCTACGCGGCGATGAACGCGCTCATCGCGACGTCGTCCGCGGCCCCGTGGCTCATCGCCTGGCGATCGCTCGCCGGGTTCGGCGGTGGGGCGATGATCGTCTCCGAGCGCATCTACGTCACCGAGGTGACGCATCCCGCCCGCCGCGCGTTCGCAAACGGGATCATCTCCGCGGCGCAGTCGGCGGGCACGGTCACCGGGCCGGCGGTCGGGGGCCTGGCCGCCTCGATCGGCGGCCTGCGGGCGCCCTTCGTCATCGTCGCCGCCACGAGCGCGATCGCCTTCGTCGGGACGCTCTTCCTGCCGCGGCCGAAGCGCGTGGATCGCGCCGCGAGGGGCGACGACATCGCCGTCGCCGAGCCCGTTCCGTATCGGTCCCTGGCCCTGCTGCTGGCGGCGAACCTGGCGATCATGGCGAGCTACGGCGCGTTCATCACCTCGTACGCGCCGATGGCGACCGAGCGTCTCGGCTGGTCGACGCTCGAGGTCGGGATCGCCTTCTCGTTCCTCGGCGCGGGAAGCATCCTCCTCGGCCCGCCGCTGGGCCATGTGGCCGATCGATACGGTCGTCGCCCGGTCGCCGCCTGGTCGACGCTGCCGATCGCGGCCTTCTCCCTGAGCCTCGTGCTGGGACTGCCGCAGGCCGCGACCTTCGCCCTCGCGGTGCTGGCCGGGGCGGGCCTGACCGGCTACAACGCGTCCTGGTACGCGCTGCTCGCCGACGTCGCGGGCGAGCGGCGCCGCGGACGCACCTTCGGAATCGTGAGCGGCGTCTCGAACGCCGGCATCGTGGTGGGGGCGCTGGCGGCAGCCGAGCTGTGGTCTCGGGTCGACATCGCGGCCGCCCAGGTCTTCGCGATCGTGGCGGTGCTGGCCGCGGGTGCCGCGATCGTCGCATTCCGTCCACCGCACACCGGAGCCGACTCCGCCGAAGCCGCCTGAGGCGAGGAGCGTCCCGGGCCGATATCATCGGGCCGCTGATGGATCCCCTCTTCCTCGGCCTGGAGCTCGGCGCTGCCCTCTTCTTCGTGCTCGCCGCCTGGCTGGCGCTGCGCCGGGGCCGAATGCCGGTGCTCGAGCTCCTGAGCGCCGCGGCCTTCGGGCTGCTGCTCGAGGAGGGCGACCAGCTCATCTTCGGGACGTACGCGTACTCGCCGGACTTCGTGCTCGCGATCGACCGTGCTCCGCTCGTAATCGGCCTGACCTGGGCGCTCATCATCGCCGGGGCCATGCGCATCACCGATGCGCTCGGCGTGCGTCGCCGATGGGCCCCGTTCGTGGACAGCGTGCTGGCGATCATGCTCGACCTGGCGTTCGACGCCATCGCCATCCGCATCGGCCTGTGGACCTGGCGGGACCACGTGACCGGCGTGCCGCTCTCGTCGGAGGCCGCATGGTTCGGCGTTCCGGCTGGCAACTTCTACTCGTGGCTGTTCGTGACGTTCGGCTTCAGCCTGCTCACGCGGTGGCTCCGCGAGCGCGCCCCTCGCGGATCCGCCATGGAGTGGCTCCAGCTGCTGGTGCCGATCCCCGCCTTCGGGATCCTCCTGCTCAGCCTGCTTCCCTTCACGACCCTGCAGCCGATGATCGACCCCACCCCAGGCGGCGGCATGCTCCTCTTCCTCGTGACCTTCACGGTCTTCCTGGGCGCGACGGCGTGGGGGGTCTTCGGTCCGGACCGCGGCCCCGCCAACGGCGAGACGGCCGCCATCCTCGACCTGCGGCTCACCTTCCTCACGCGCGCTGCGATCCACCTCTTCTTCCTCGCGGCGCTCTTCGTCTCCGGACTGGCCCTCGGGCTGCCGGTCGTCCTGGCCGTCGCCGCGGTGCTCCTCGCCGCCGAGGTGCCCCTGGCCTGGCTGGCGGCCGCCCGACGGGGCGGCATCGAGGACGTGACCTCGTCGAGCTGGAGCCTTCGCCGAGTGTCGAGCGTCGATCCTGCGGAATAGTCACCTGGCTACTGTCGGGGCGGTGCGCGAGGCCTTCCGGGCAGGCTCGGAGCCGGCCGAACCTCGCCGGAGACCTCGCCACGCTACCGTACGTAGCATGGCCGCCGACCTGCGCCCGCACCTCGACCTCGACCGCTGCGTCGACGACATGCGCGCGCTGATCCGCATCCCGTCGGTGAATCCGCCGGGCGTGGCTGACACCGCGGCGGGCCTGGACACGACCGGCGCCGAGACGCGGGCCGCCCGCCACTGCGCCGAGGTGCTCGCGGGCGAGGGGTTCGAGCCCGAGGTCGTCGAGCTGACGCCGGGCCGGGGGAGCTGCATCGCCCGCCTCCGTGCGTCGGGCTCGGCAACGGAGCCGCCGCTGATCCTCCTGGGCCACATCGACGTGGTGCCCGTCGACGCTGAGTCGTGGAGCCGCGACCCGTTCGGTGCCGAGCTGGTCGACGGGGTCGTGTGGGGGAGGGGCGCCGTCGACATGAAGAACATGGTCGCCATGGAGCTGGCCGTCATGCTCGCCCTCAGGCGCTCCAGCGCCGAGCTGCGTCGCGACGTGATCTTCGCCGCGGTGGCGGACGAGGAGGCCGGAGGAGCCCACGGCGCGCGAGGGCTCGTGGCGGAGCGTCCGGAGCTCTTCGCCGATGCGCAGGGGCGTCCGGCGTCCGCCGCCATCAACGAGGTCGGCGGCTACTCGATGACCCTCGGCGGCCGCCGCTTCTACGCCATCCAGGTCGCGGAGAAGGGGATCATCTGGACGCGGCTGCGGTCCACCGGCACGCCCGGGCACGGGTCGATGCCCCACGCCGACAACGCCGCGGTGAAGCTCGCCGCAGCGATCACGGCCCTCACGGAGGACCAGTCGCGGCGCCCGGCCCGCGTGCTGCCGGCCGTGGCGGAGTTCCTGGAGGCGCTCGGCCTCGGGGAGGTCGCTCGGCTGGCGGAGAGCGACCCCGCCGCCGCCTCGGCCGCGCTCGAGGGCGGGGTGCACGACCCGGTGATGCGCCGCTCGCTCGACGCCATGCTGCGCGACACCGTCACGCCGACCATGATGCGCGCGGGAAAGAAGGTGAACGTCATCCCCGGCACCGGCGAGGCCGAGGTGGACGTCCGGACCCTGCCGGGCACGGACCACGACGTGCTGCTGAGCCACCTGCAGGGCGTCGTCGGCGCAAACGCGACCGTCCAGCCGATCGTCAGCCTGCCGGCAGTCGAGTGTCCGGCCGACGCCGAGATCGTCGGCCTCATGCATGCCGCCCTGCGGAGCGCGGACCCGGACGCCACCTCGGTGCCGATGATGATCACTCCGGGCACCGACGCGAAGGCGCTGGCCGTGCTCGACATCCCGTGCTACGGCTTCGCCCCGCTGCGCCTGGAGCCCGACGTTCCGTTCCTCTCCCTGTTCCACGGCCACGACGAGCGCGTGCCCGTCAGCGCCCTGGCATTCGGTTTGCCGGTGCTGGCCGAGGTCGTGTCGCGGTACGTGACGCGAGGCTGATTGGCCGGGGGCCGAGAGAGGGCCTGCCGCAGCACGAAGGTATACTCGCCACGATATCCACGCACGCTCGAGCCATGACCCACGACACCAACGGTGGCGCTGCGCGTCCGCAGCGCTCGATCGCCTTCGTCTTTCCCGGCCAGGGCTCCCAGTACGTCGGCATGGGCGCCGACCTGGTCGAGCGCTCCCCCGTCGCGGCTGACGCCTTCGCGCGCGCCGATGCGGCGCTGGGGATGCCGCTCTCGCGGCTGATCCTCGAGGGCCCCGCGGAGGAGCTCGACCAGACAGTCAACGCACAACCCGCGATCCTGGCCACGAGCTTCGCCTACCTCGAGGCCATGCGGGCCGACGCCCGCGAGGCCGGCGTCGAGATCACGCCGCGCGCCATGGCGGGCCACTCGGCCGGCCAGTACGCCGCGGCCGTCGCGGCCGACGCGATCGACTACGGCGACGCGCTGCGCCTCGTCCGCGAGCGTGGCCGGATCATGCAGGAGCGCGGCATCGAGGGCGGCATGGGGGCGATCGTCGGGCTCTCCGACGAGCAGGTCGGGGAGATCGTCGACGCGGCCCGCGAGCACGGCGAGATCGGCGTCGCGAATGCGAACGCGCCCGGCCAGATCGTCCTCTCCGGCGTCATCCCCGCGCTCGTCTTCGCACTCGAGATGAGCAAGACCGTCGGGGCTCGCAAGGCGGTGCGGCTGACGGTCGGCGTGGCGAGCCACTCGCCACTGATGCGGCGCGCGCGCGACGAGTTCGGTCGCATCCTGGCCAGGGTGCCCTTCCGCGATCCCAACGTGCCCATGCTCGGCAACGTGCATGCAAGCGTGATCAAGACGGCCGAGGCCCTGCGGACCGAGCTGACCGAGCACCTCGTGCACGGCGTGCAGTGGACCGCCACGGTACGGCGCCTGGACGCCGGTGGAGTGACCGACTTCGTCGAGATCGGCCCCGGCCGCGTGCTCTCCGGGCTCATCCGGCGCATCAGCCCGGAGGCGCGGACGCACCCCGTGGACGGGCCCGGCGAGCCGACGTGGCGGGACCTGCTGCGAGAGCCGGAGGGGTGAGCGCGCGCCGCGCGGTCGTCACCGGCCTTGGCGCCGTCACACCCGTCGGCATCGGCGCCGACGCCAGCTGGGACGCGCTCGTGTCGGGGCAGTCCGGGATCACCGACATCACACTGTTCGACGCCACGCCCTTCGACATCGGCGTCGCGGGCGAGGTGAAGGGCTTCGACGCATCGGCCTACATGGACGCCAAGGACGCCCGCCGCCACGACCGCAACACGCACTTCGCGGTTGCCGCCGCGGGTGAGGCGCTGCGGCACGCGGGACTGCTCGGCGAAAACGGCCACGTCAACGGCGACGTCAACGCCGACCGCTTCGGGATGGTGTTCGGGACCGGCATCGGCGGCATCGGCATGATGCTCGACGGCCACAGGACCCTCCTCGAGCGCGGGCCGCGGCGCGTGTCGCCGTTCATGCTGCCGCACATGCTCCCCGACTCGGCCTCGGGACAGGTGGCGATCGAGTTCGGGCTGCGCGGCCCGAACATGGCCGTCGTGAGCGCGTGCGCCACCGGCGGGCACGCCATCGGCGAGGCGATGGAGGCGATCGTGCGCGGGCAGGCCGACCTCATGCTCGGCGCCGGCACCGAGGCGCCGCTCGTGCCCCTGGCGTTCGCCGGCTTCGGGCAGATGCGGGCGCTCGGCACCCCGAAGGACCCCGACACCGGCGAGTACAGCCCGGCGATGGCCTCGCGTCCCTTCGACGCCACCCGGGACGGCTTCGTCGTCTCCGAGGGCGCGGCCGTCCTCGTGCTCGAGGAGCTGGAGCATGCCCTGGCGCGAGGCGCCCGGCCGATCGCGGAGGTCATCGGCTATGGCTCGTCGGCCGATGCCTTCGACATGGCCGCCCCTGCCGAGCGCGGCGAGGGAAACCAGCGGGCGATGCGGGCAGCGCTGGAGCGCGCCGGCATCGGCCCGGAGGCGGTGGACTACATCAATGCGCATGGCACCAGCACGCCGCTGAACGACCGGTACGAGACGATGGCCATCCGCGACGTCTTCGGCGAGCATGCCGACCGGCTCGCGGTGAGCAGCACGAAGTCGATGATCGGGCACGCCATGGGGGCTGCGGGCGCGATCGAGGCGTTCGTGTGCGTCAAGACCGTCCAGACCGGGTGCATCGCCCCGACCATCAACTACCGCCACCCGGACCCGGAGCTGACGCTCGACTACGTCCCCAACGAGGCTCGTGCAGCCGACGTGCGCGTGGCGCTGTCGAACTCCATGGGCCTCGGCGGCCACAACAGCAGCGTCATCGTCCGCCGCTTCGAGGCCTAGGCCGACCCGCATGGCCCGAACCCCGCCGCCGCGCGATCCGGCGCGGAGGGCCGTCGTCACCGGCCTCGGCGCCGTGACGCCCATCGGGAACGACGTCTCCGCCTTCTGGGCGAACCTGACCTCCGGCGTGTCCGGGGTCGCGCCGATCTCCCTCTTCGACCCATCCGGCCTCGAGGTGCGCATCGCCGCCGAGATCAAGGGCTTCGACGCCCGCGACTGGATGGACTTCAAGCAGGCGCGTCGCATGAGCCGCTTCTCGCAGATCGCCGTCGCGGCGGCGCGGCAGGCGATCGACGACTCGGGCCTCAAGATCGGCGACCACAACCGTGACGACATCGCGGTGGTCGTCAATACCGGCGGCGGCGGCCTCCAGGACGTTGCGGTGGGCGAGGCGACCTTCCGCGAGAGCGGGGGACATCGCGTCAGCCCGTTCATGGTTCCGATGCTTTCGCCGTCGATGGCCGCCTGCCAGATCAGCATCCAGAACGACACGCGCGGCCCGGTGATCACGTCGGTCGCTGCCTGCGCCTCCGGGGTGCAGGCGTTCGTGGAGGCGCAGCGGCTCATCGAGCACGGCGACGTCGACGTCGTCATCACCGGCGGAACCGAGAGCGCGATCATGCCGGTCTCGTTCGCAGCGCTTGCGAACATGGGTGCGCTCTCGAAGCGCAACGACGACCCGCAGCGCGCGTCGCGTCCCTTCGACGCCACCCGCGACGGCTTCGTCTTCGGCGAGGCCGCGGGCGTGGTCGTGGTGGAGGCCGCGGAGCACGCGGAGGCGCGTGGCGCGACGATCATCGCCGAGGTCGCCGGCGGGGCGCTGACCGCGGACGCGTTCCACATCTCGGCGCCCGAGCCCTCCGGCCGCGGTGCCGCGATGGCCATGGAGCGCGCCATCGCCGACGCGCACCTCGAGCTCGAGCAGGTGAACTACGTGGCCGCCCACGGGACGAGCACGCCGCTCAACGACGCGACCGAGACGCGCGCCATCCGCGCGGCCTTCGGCGACCACGCCGATCGCCTGGCGGTGAGCAGCAACAAGAGCATGATCGGCCACACGCTGGGCGCGGCAGGCGCGATTTCGGCCCTCGCGGCCGTACTGGCCATCCGCGACGGCCTCATCCCGCCCACCATCAACCTCGAGACGCCCGATCCGGAGTGCGACCTCGACTACGTGCCCAACGTCGCGCGGAAGGCTCAGGTCGACGTCGCGATCGTCAACGGCTTCGGGTTCGGCGGGCAGAACGCGGTGGCGGTGTTCTCCCGTTACGGTTGACCTTTGGCCCGATTGTAACAATCGGACTTACGTGGGCCACGCAGGGGAAGGCTCGACTTGGAGGGCGACCTCCGCTCTCCTCCCCGTGGCAGGATCGCGTGGGCCCTGACGTAACTTTCGAAGTTACAGATAGCGCAGTCGAAGGCCGTGCTCACGGATCGCCCTCGACCCACAGCTCGGGCTCGAAGCGCGGTCCGCGCCCCGGCAGCGACGCCACCCAGTCGCGCAGGGCGCTCTCGACCGTGCTGAAGGCCAGCTCCTCCCATGGGATCTCGTCGGGGCCGAACGCGCGCACCTCGATCGTCTCGGCCGCTGGCTCCGGACGCCCGCCGACGACGCTCGCCTCGTATACCACCGTCACGACGCCGACGTGCGGGCGCGAGTAGACGCCGACGAGCCTGCCGACCTCGACCCGCAGCTCGGTCTCCTCCTCGGTTTCACGACGCGCGCCCTCCTGGGCGGCCTCGCCCACCTCGAGGAAGCCGCCGGGATACGTCCAGCGGCCGGCGCCAGGCTCGATCGACCGGCGCGCCAGGTAGACGCGCCCCGACTGCACCGGCAGCGTGCCCACCACGACGCGCGGGTTGCGCCACGTGACGTGACCCTCGGGGCACACGAGCCGCGGACGGTGGTCCTCCTCGAGGATGCGCTCCTCCACCGGGCGGCCGCACGCCGGGCAGAATCTCGGCTGCTCGCCGAGCGTGAGGGGATAGGCGTCGGAGGCGTCGCGCTGCGGCATCGGGCGTCATGGTAGTGCCGCGCACCGTCGCTACAATCTGGGGCGCCATGAGGGGTCCCGCGCCGCAGATGCGCCTGCACAACTCGCTCACGCGGCGCATCGAGCCGCTGGAGCCGATCACGCCCGGGATGGTGACGATCTACACCTGCGGCAGCACCGTCTACAAGTACGCCCACATCGGCAACCTGCGGACGTACCTCTTCGGCGACGTCCTGCGCCGCACGCTCGAGTACCTCGGCCTGCGCGTGCGGTACGTGAAGAACATCACTGACGTCGGGCACCTGGCCGATGACACCTTCGGCACCGGCGAGGATCGGATGGTGCTGGCGGCGGAGGTCGAGGGCAAGGCGCCCGAGGAGATCGCCGAGTTCTACACGCAGGCCTGGCTCGAGGACGAGCGCCTGCTGAACATGCCGCTCGCCGACGTGATGCCGAAGGCCACCGACCACATCCCCGAGATGATCGCACTCATCCAGGTACTGCTCGCGAAGGGCCTGGCGTACGAGGTCAACGGCAACGTGTACTACAACGTCAGCGAGTTCCCCGACTACGGGCAGCTGTCGGGGCAGCGGCTGGACCGGATGCAGGCCGGCTACCGGGTCGAAGTCGACACCGACAAGCGCGACCCGGAGGACTTCGCCCTCTGGAAGCATGCCGGTGACCATCGGCTCATGAAGTGGCCATCACCGTGGGGCGACGGCTTCCCCGGGTGGCACATCGAGTGCTCGGCGATGTCGATCAAGTACCTCGGCGAGCGGTTCGACATCCACACCGGCGGGATCGACCTCAAGTTCCCCCACCACGAGGACGAGCTCGCGCAGTCGGAGGGGGCCCTCGGCCATCGCGTCGTGAACACGTGGCTGCACGGGGAGTTCCTGACGCTCAAGGACGCCAAGATGGCGAAGTCGGCGGACAACATCATCCGCGTCAGCGACCTGCCGACGAAGGGCTTCGATCCGCTCGACTTCCGGTATCTCGCGCTGACCGCCCACTACCGCTCGAAGCTCGACTTCACCGAGGACGCCATGCATGCCGCGCGCTCCGGCCTCGCGCGCCTGCGTCGCGCCGCAGCGGCCGGCGACGGTCCGGTGACGCTGAACGCTGAGCCGATGGCGACCTACCGCGCCCGCTTCGCGGAGGCGATCGCCGATGACATGGCCATGCCTCGTGCCCTCGCCGCGGCACACGAGGTCGCGGGCGCGGACGACCTGACCGATCCGCAGCGTGCGGCCCTGCTCCTCGACTTCGATCGAGTCCTGGGCCTCGACCTTGCCGCCGCCCCGCCGACCGACGAGCCTCCACTGCCGGAGGGCGCGGCCGAGCTTCTGGAGCGGCGGGAGGCGGCGCGTCAGGGTCGCGACTGGGCGGCGTCGGACGCGCTGCGCGATGAGCTCGCCGCGATCGGCGTCGAGGTGCGCGACACGCCGGACGGGCAGGTCACGAGCACCCGCCGCTGACCCGACGCCCGAAGCGCCGATGAATCGCTGATCTGACGCCTCGAGGGGCCACTCAGGCGCGATTCCGGCGATTCATCGGTCGTCAGGTCACTCGTTGTTCAGGAGCGTCGGCAGCTCCGCCACGAGCTTCGAGCGCGCCCACATCGGCCCAAGGCGCGCGTCGCTCGCGGCGGCGTGGGCCGCAAGGTCGGTGTGCGGGCCGAACAGGATCATGCGCGCTGACGGGGCCGAGGCCCGCCAGGCCGCGAGCGCATCGGCCCAGTCAGGGGCACGTGCGGACCAGTCCACCAGCAGCAGGTCGGCGGGCGGCTCGGCCGGCAGGTCGGACGGCGCATCGGCGCGCAGCAGGGAGGCCCCGCTGACGGCCGCTGCAGCCTCGATTCGACTGAAGAGCATGAGGTCGCTGACGACCGCGGCCACCCTCACCGCTCGGGCGGCTCTCCCTGCGAGCCTTGCGAGCTCTCGGCCACCGCGGCGTGCTGCGCGACCCCGTTCCCGTTGCTCACCTGCTGGTCGGTGACGAACCGCGCCAGGCGCATCGGGTAGACGCCGATCACCACCGGCGCGTTTACCTCGACCGACAGCTCGATGCCGACCTCGTCCCTTCGCCACAGGTCCTCGAGCTTGCTTGCCTCGCGCTCGGGCAGGCCGATGTAGGCGGACGTGCCGTTCCGACTCACCAGGCTCATCGCATCCGGCTCCAGCGCGAAGCGGCGCCGGATGTCGGCGACCGCCACGAAGGGCCGCGAGGTGAGGTACCTGCGGAGGCTCGAGGTGCTCGGCCGTTTGCTGGCTGACATGGCTTGGAGCAGCAGTCTACGCCTGACGGGGCTCGCCGTCCGGGTGGTGGTCGTGGCCCCTAGGAGCGCTCTCCGAGGACGCTGCGCAGCACGAAGAGGACGTTCGCCGGCCGCTCCGCCAGCCGTCGCATGAAGTACGGGTACCACTCGGAGCCGTACGGCACGTAGATGCGGAGCCGATGGCCCCGCGCCAGCAGCTGGCGCTGGAGGTCGCGCCGGATGCCGTACAGCATCTGGAATTCGAAGCGGTCCGGCGGGACGCCCCGCTCGGTCGCCACCGCCGCGACGCGCTCGATCATCTGTGGATCGTGGGTGGCCACACCGGGGTAAGCGTCGGCCTCGAGGAGCCGCGTGCAGAGCTGCACGAAGGCGTCGCCGATGGCCTCGCGATCCAGGTGCGCGACCTCCGGGCTCTCGAGGTAGGCGCCCTTGCAGATCCGCGTCCGGACGCGCTCCGCGGCAAGGGACTCGGCATCCTCGGGCGAGCGCCGCAGGTAGGACTGGAGGACCGGCCCGACGTCGTGACCGCCGGCACGAAGCCGCCGAACCACCTCCAGCGTGCGGTCCGTGTAGGCGCACGACTCCATGTCGATGCGCACGAACACGCCGTGCCGCCCACCGGCCGCGACGACGGGCTCGAGGACGGCCAGGCACTCCTCGACGCCGAGGTCCAGGCCCATCTGGGTCAGCTTGAGGCTCACGTTTGCGTCGAGGCTCGCGGCGGCGATGCGTTCGATGGCCTCAACGTACGCGGACGCCGCGAGGTCCGCGGAGGCGCGATCGTGCACGCTCTCCCCGAGCACGTCGAGCGTGGCGCTGGCGCCCATGGCGTTCAGGGCGCGGACGGCGCTGACGGCGTCGTCGAGCGTGGTGCCGGCGACGAAGCGCAGCGGCATGCGTCGCAGGAGCGGCGTGGCCAGCGCCAGGCGAGCGATCCAGCGCCGGTCGCTCAGCCACAGGAACAGGCCGCGCAGCGCGCTGGACAGCATCGTCAGGCGCGTCGCCCGTGGCTCCACCCGCGCGCTCGCTCGACGGCGCGGCGGATGAGGGGCTTCCCGGGCACCGGGCCCGAGGTGCCGTCCTCGGCCACGTACTCGCGCGGCGCGAGGCCGATCGGCCCGGCCCACTCCGGCTCGATGTCGACCCCGTCGATCCGGACGGTCGGCGAGCCCCGCATGCCGAGCAGCTCCGCATCGGCGGCCGACGCGACCGCGATCATCTGGATCGGCGTCTCGAACGCGTCCTCGGTCAGCACCTCGACCAGGTTCTGGCGGGCCGGCATGGATGCCGGATCGCCATCGGCGTACAGCAGCTCGACCCGCATCGGGCTCAGCTGGTGGCGAAGAAGGCGATCAGCGCGGCCACCGAGAGCAGCAGGAGGAGCCCGGCGATCACAAGACGCCGTCGCTCGTCGGCCGTCAGCCCCTCGCGTGGTGCCGGGCTCGCCGACGGCGGACGTGCCCGTCCGCGCCAGGCGAGGTAGCGCTCCGCGTTGAGGTCCCGCTCCTCTCGCGCGCGCCGGCCGCGGAGGGCCGGCCACCCCACGACGTACGCCGCGGCGCCCGAGGCGATGGCCAGCGCCAGCCAGGCGATCGGCGTCATGACTCGCCACCGGCAGCGGCGTCCACGATCCACTCGACCGCCTGCCCGGTGACCCGGCCCGCCGGCAGCTCCCGGTCGCCGCTCCGGATGCGACTCAGCGCATCCGCCTTGTCCGCCCCGGTGACGACGAAGATCACGTCGCGTCCGGCGTTGAGGACCGGGAAGGTGAGCGTCATCCGCCACGCCTCCTGCGCGGGCGCCCAGTTGGCCACGACCCAGCGCTGGGTCTCGTCGAGCGCCAGCGAGCCCGGGAAGAGGCTCGCCGTGTGGCCGTCCGGGCCCATGCCGAGCCAGATGAGGTCGAACGCGGGCAGGTCGCCCGCTCGCACGCCGAACGCGAGCCGCAGCTCGCTCTCGTGGGACAGCGCCGCGGCGTCGAGATCGTGGGCCTCGGCCGGCATGCGGTGGATGCGATCGGCGCGCACGTCGCGCAGCTGGGAGAGAAGCATGCTATAGGCTGCCCCGAAGTTCGACTCCGGGTGGTCCGGGGGCACCGCCCGCTCGTCGCCCCAGAAGAACTCGACCCGGCTCCAGTCGACCGCGTCGCGTCGCGCCGGATCGAGCAGCAGCGGGTAGACCCGCTTCGGGGTGCTGCCCCCGGAGAGCGCGACGCGGGCCACACCGTGCTCGTCGACCGCCTGGCCGACCGTGGCCACGAAGCGGTCGGCGGTGGCAATTGCCACCGCCGAGGGATTCGGAAGGACCGTGAAGCGAGTCACGCGGCGGCCTCCCGCGCGCAGGCGAGGAGGATGGCGGCGGCCCGCAGCGCGGCCTCGTACAACGGGTCGACGACGTCCATCGTCAGCTGCGAGCTGAGCAGCTCGGCCTCCTGCGGCGTCTCCATCGAGACCCGCCGCAGCAGCGCGGTCATGCCGTCGGCGTTCGTGGCCACGATCGCGTCGTCCCGCTCGCGGTCGATGATGAACTGCGCGGCACCGGCCTCGCCGACCGACGCCAGCCGCACCGACAGGAGCTCCCCGGGATCGACCTCATCGGTCACCGTCGGCTGGACGAGGAGCTCCACCATCTCGTACCGGCCCTCGAGGCGAAGGCGGAACCCGCCGTCGCCGAGCGGCTCGAGCGTGCGGTGCCGTCGCCAGGCCAGGCGGGTGGCGATCCAGCCGGCGTAGAGGAGCGCCTGGGTCATCGGCGCCGCGACGGCGGGGGCCACGTCCTTGTCCTGGGGCGACCGGGACGCGGCCGGCGCCAGCGCGTATCGGATGTGCAGCCTGCTCAGGTTCGGCAGGTAACGGCGGAAGCGTGGCGCGTCGAAGAACTGCGCGGTGAGCTCGTGCCACCAGCGGAGCCGTTCCCAGGCGAGATCGCCGACGCCACTGCGGCGGCGCACGTTCGCGAGGCGCCTCAGGCCGCCGAGCAGGTCACCGAAGTCGGAGGAGTCGACGATGAGGTGGTCGCCCATCTCGACGAGCTGGTCGAAGACCGGGTCGGCGAATGGAGGGTCGCCGGGCCACCAGACGCTGGTCGGCAGGTCGTGGATGAGGAGCGGCGCGACCACGCCGGACAGGTGCGCCGCAGCATCGCCGCGTACGGTGAGCACCACCTCCTCGTAGCAGACGCGGTCGCCGCCGCCCGCAACGTCGTTGCAGTGCGTGCTGATGCGCGCATCGAGGGGTCCCGTGCCCCGGCCCGGCTCCGGAACGAGGACGATCGCCCGAGACGGGTGACGGACCCCTAGGCCCATGAGGGTGTGGACCACGCGGTCGGCCGCCGCATCGTCGACGACGGTAACGATGAGGTTGAGGACCGATGCGCGGGCATGCGGCATTCCCTTCTCAGCGACGACCGGCTCGGACTCCGCCGACGCGGACGATGACGCGTCCCACAGCGAGCCCAGGTGCTGAGCGACGGCATGGACGCTCGTGTCGCGCTCCTCCCACATCGGGGTGGTGAGGCTCTCCGCCTCGCCGAAGCGCATGAGACGGCGGTGGACCGACTTCTCGTCGGCGGCGGTCGCGCGCGTCATGGCCTGCGCCAGGTTCGCCCGTCGCGCTCCAGCAGCTCGTCCGCGGCCGGTGGCCCCCAGCTCCCGGCCGCGTAGAAGTGGAGGGGCCCGCCCTCGCCCGAGCCCCAGGCGGTGAGGATCGGATCCAGGATCTCCCACGCTCGCTCGACCTCGTCGTCCCGGGTGAAGAGGCTCGGGTCACCGACCATCGCGTCGAGGAGCAGCGTCTCGTACGCGTCGGGCGAGTCGACCGCGAAGCTGGCGCCGTAGCGGAAGTCCATGTTCACGCTTCGGATCTGCAGCCCCTGGCCCGGCACCTTTGCGCCGAAACGCAGGAGGATGCCCTCGTCGGGCTGCACGCGGATGGCGAGGACGTTCGGCTCGACCTGTGACACCCCTGCCCGCGCGAAGAGAGTCAGCGGCGCGCGCTTGAACTGCACCGCGATCTCGGTGACGCGGCTCGGGAGTGTCTTGCCGGTGCGCAGGTAGAACGGCACGCCCGCCCATCGCCACGAGTCGATGCCGAGCTTGAGGGCCACGAACGTCTCGGTCTCCGAGTCCGGGCTCACCTCGGACTCGTCGCGATACGACTGGATTCGCTCGCCCTCGACCCAGCCGGAGACGTACTGGCCCCGAACCGTGTTCGCGGCCACGTCGGCGGGGCTCATCGGCTTCACGCCGCGCAGGACCTTGAGCTTCTCGTCGCGCAGGTCCTCGGCGCGGAACTCGACCGGCGGTTCCATGGCGAAGACCGCGACGAGCTGGAGGCCGTGGTTCTGGACGATGTCGCGCAGCGCGCCCGTCTGGTCGTAGAACTCGCTGCGCCCCTCGACGCCGACCGTCTCGGCGACGGTGATCTGCACCGAGTCGATGTAGCGCCGGTTCCAGATCGGCTCGAACAGGCCATTGCCGAAACGGAAGACGGCCATGTTCTGGACCGTCTCCTTGCCCAGATAGTGATCGATGCGGTAGATCTGCTCCTCGTCGAAGACCTCCGCGAGCTCGCGGTTCAGGGTGCGGGCGCTGTCGACGTCCCAGCCGAACGGCTTCTCGATGATGACGCGCGTCCACCCGCGCCTCGAACCCGAACGCCGGCGCTCGCCGGGTGCGGCAAGCCCCGCCCTGTCGAGCTGGTTGACGATCTCCGGATAGAGATTGGGCGGGACCGCGAGGTAGAAGAGCCGATTGCCCGCCGTGCCGCGGTCGCGGTCAATCCGGTCGAGGCGCTTGGCGAGCTCTCGGTACGCGGCCGGGTCGTCGAGGTCGCCGCGGTGGTACTCGATGCCGCGTGCGAACGACTCCCAGATGGCCGGCTTCACGGGCCGGTTGCGACTGTGCGTGTTGATGCTTTCGAGCAGGTGCTCGCGGAAATCCCTGTCGCTCAGCTCACGGCGGGCGAAGCCGACGACGGTGAACTCCGGAGGCAGGAACCCCCCGAGGAGCGTGTTGTACAGGGCGGGCGCGAGCTTGCGGTCGGTGAGGTCGCCGGTCGCGCCGCAGATGATCATGGTGCACGGCTCGGCCATGCGCTCGAGGCGCAGGCCCTCGCGCAGCGGGTTCGGGCGCACCTCCGTCGGCGCAGCCGCACGGGCGCGGCCACGCCGCCGTTCGCCGGCCCTCTCGGCATCCGCCGTGCGCGTCGCCATCGGCTACTTGCGCTCCTTGATCGTGTGGCCGCCGAACTCGTTGCGCAGCGCGGCGAGGACGCGGTCGGCGTAGCTGTCGGGCGTCCGCCGGCTCCGGAAGCGCTGGATGAGGCTGAGCGTGATGACCGGCGCGGGCACGTCGTGGTCGATCGCCTCCGCCACGGTCCAGCGGCCCTCGCCCGAGTCGGCGACCCAGCCGGTGATGCCCTCGAGCTCGTTCCCGCCACGCTCGAACGCATTCGCCGCGAGCTCGAGGAGCCACGAGCGGATCACCGACCCGTTGTTCCACATGCGTGCGACGGCGGCGAGGTCGAGGTCGTAGTCGGACGCGTGGAGGATGTCGAAGCCCTCGCCGTAGGCCTGCATGATCCCGTACTCGATCCCGTTGTGGACCATCTTCACGTAGTGCCCGGCGCCCGCGTCACCGCAGTACAGGTAGCCGTCCTCGGGCGCGAGGGTGCGGATCACCGGCTCGAAGCGCTCGAAGACGTCCCGCCTGCCGCCGATCATGGCGCAGAACCCGACCTCCAGGCCCCAGATGCCGCCCGAGACGCCGATGTCGAGCCAGTCGAGGCCCCTCTCCTTGAGCTCGGCGGCATGCCGGCGTGAGTCGTGGAAGCGGCTGTTGCCGGCGTCGATGATCACGTCCCCCGGCGCCAGGATCCCGGCCAGCTGCTCGATCATGGCGTCGGTCGCCGGTCCCGACGGCACGCTGATGAGCGCGTGGCGCGGCGGCTTCACGAGCTCCACCAGCCGCTCGAGCGGCTCGGCGACCGTCGTGCGGCCATCGTTCTCGGGCTCGGCGGCGAGGTCCGTGGCGACCTGCTCGGTCCGGTTCCAGACGACCACGTCGTGCCCGCCACGCGCCGCGCGGCGCGCCATTCCGGCGCCCATTCGCCCCAGTCCGCATATCGCGACCTGCATCGGTTCGGCGGTCTCCTTCAATGTCTCGTCGGGTGGGCGGGCCTCAGCGCAGCGCCGCGTCGATCATCGCCTCGAGTCGCGCCAGCCCGTCTCCCGCCTCGGCGAGATCGACCCGGAGCGCCCTCCGCCCTCGTCGCTGGAGTGACGCGAGGTCGCCGAGCGCCTGCGCCGCGATGAGCGTACCGAACGACTCGGTCCAGCCCGGGATGGGCAGGTCCTTCGCCGGGTCGGCCGTGATCTGGAGGAAGACGCCCGTGTCGGGACCGCCCTTGTGAAGCTGCCCGGTGGAGTGCAGGAAGCGCGGCCCGAAGCCGAGCGTGGTCGCGACGCCCAGCGCGTCGCGGATGCGCGCCCTGACCCGCTGCAGGCGTTCGGTGATCTCACTGTCCTGCGGCAGGTAGGCGAGGATCGCGAAGTAGTCGCGCCCGGGCACGAGCAGCGAGAGGAGCTGACCGATGGCCCCGTCGACCGTGACAGGCGTGTCCCCGATGGCCGCGGGGTCCGCGCTGACGGCGGTGCCCGCCTCGCTGACCAACGGGCCCGGCTGCGGCAGCGCGCCGCGGACGCGGTACGCCTCCAACAGCTCGGTCGTGGCGTCCTTGCTCTCCTGGACGTTGGGCTGGTCGAACGGGTCGATGCCCAGGACGATGCCGGCGGCCGCGGTGGCGACCTCCCAGCGAATGAACTCCGCGCCGACGTCGAGGGGGCCGTCGAGCACGATCTCCTCGAGCAGGCTGTCCCGGGTGCGCATCGCCTCGACGAACGCGGCCCAGGCGTCGTCGTTCGCCTCGTCCCCGAGCCGCAGGCTGACGAAGACCCGATCCTCGCCGTACGCGCGCGGCTCGCCGATCGGCTCGCCGACGATCGGCACGACCCCGCGACCCGCCTTGCCGGTGCTTTCCGCCATGAGCTGCTCCGCCCAGTCGCCGAAGGCCGCGAGACGGGGCGAGGTCAGGATCGTGAGCTTGTCCCGGCCCTCGAGGGCGGCCTCGCCGATCGCTGCGCCCAGCCGAAGCCCGGGGTTCACGGCGGCATCCGGCTCACGACAGGCCGATGCCATCCCACGCGCTCGCTCGAGCAGGCCCCCGAGGTCCACCCCGGTCAGCGCCGCCGGGACCAGGCCGAAGACGGTGAGCGCGGAATAGCGCCCGCCCACGTCCGCTGGAGCCTCGACGATCGCGCGGAACTCCTGCGCGCGGGCGAGGTCGGCGAGCGGGGTGCCGGGATCCGTGATGGCCACGAAGTCGAGCGCCGGCGCGATGGCCCCCATCGCCGCGTGGAACGCGTTGGGCTCCGTGGTCGACCCGGATTTCGAGCTGACGCAGAAGAGCGTGCGCTGCTCGCCGGCCCATGATCGGAAGCCCCGCACGGCGTCGGGATGCGTCGAATCCAGCACGCGCAGCTCGAGCCCGTCCGCGGATGCCGCGCCCGTGCTCTCCTCCCCGCCTGCCCAGCCGAAGACACGGGTGAAGAGCTCCGGCGCCAGGCTGGATCCGCCCATCCCCAGCACCGCGGCTCGCCGGTAGCCATCCTCGCGCACGTCGCGCGCGAGGTGCTCGAGCTCGGGGACGCGGGCGGTCATGGCCTCGGGCAGGTCCAGCCAGCCGAGCCAGCGCGCGATCTCCTCGGGCGCCTTGCCCGACTCCGCCCACAGCGAGCCATCCCTGGCCCACAGCCGGTCGGCGACGCGGTCGGCGGTCCAGCGCTCGAGCCGCGTGCTCGCCGCGGCCGCCACGCCGGTCATGCCGGGGCGAGCTCCTGCCGCTTCGACTCGATGCTCTCGACGAGCTCGTCGAAGCTCTTGGCGAAGGAGGCGACGCCCTCCTCGATCAGCTCGTCGGTCACGCGCTCCATGCTGATGCCCAGCGCCTCGACCTCGCCGAGCGCCCGCCTGGCGCCCTCCACGTCCCGGTCGAGCGTGCGCTCGACGCGGCCATGGTCCAGGAAGGCGGTGATGGTCTCGGTCGGCATCGTGTCGACGGTGTCGGGACCGATGAGCTCCTCCACGTACAGCACGTCGCGATAGTCGGGGTTCTTCGTGCTCGTGCTCGCCCACAGGCAGCGCTGCACGCGTGCCCCGGCCGCGCGCAGGTCGGCGAACTCGTCCCCGCCGAAGATCTCTGCGAAGGCCTCGTAGGCCAGCTTGGCGTTGGCGATGGCTGCCTTCCCTCGGGCCTCGAGGGCCGCCGGCGTGCCGAGCTCGTTGAGCATCTTGTCGACCTTCGTATCGACCCGGCTCACGAAGAAGCTCGCCACGCTCGCCACGCGCGAGATGCCCTCGCCCCGCGCGTGACGCGCCCGCAGGCCGGCGATGTAGGCGCGCGCCACGCGCCGGTAGACATCCACGCTGAACATGAGCGTCACGTTCACGTTGATGCCGTCGCCGATGGCGGCCTCGATGGCCGGGATGCCCGCCTCGGTCGCCGGGATCTTGATGAAGACGTTCGGCCGATCCAGGCGCGCCCACAGCTCGCGGGCGCGCGCGACCGTGCGGTCCGTGTCGGAGGCGAGGTCCGGCTCGACCTCGATGCTCGCGAACCCGTCGGCGCCATCGGCCTCGTCGTAGACCCTGCGCAGCACGTCCGCGGCGTCACCGACGTCGGCGACGGCGATCTCCTCGTAGATCGCTCGCGCGTCGTCGCCGGCCTCGATCTCGCCCCGAACGAGATCGTCGTACTGCCCGCTCGCGACGGCCTTGGCGAAGATCGTCGGGTTGCTCGTAAGGCCGCGGATGCCGGTGTCGACGAGGTCGGACAGCTTTCCGGAGGCGATGAGGTCGCGGTCGATGAAGTCAATCCAGGGGCTCTGACCCAGCTCCCACAGGCGCTGCAGCGCGTTGCGCCCGCCGCTGCCGGCCTTCTGCCTCGCTCGCTCCGTCTCGCCGTCCTGGTCAACCGTCCGCTCTCGCCGGCGGTCCGCCTCTGCTCCGGTCATCGTGTCGCCTCCGTTACTCGCGCCGGCGGCCGCCGACCTCGCTGGTGCTTCGCTCGCGTCCGCCCGTCCGGGAGACGAGCTCGCGTGCCGCCTCGGCAATGTGGTGCGCATCGATCCCCGCCGCGGCCATCAGCTCCGCCGGGGTGCCTGACGTGGGCATCCCGCCGACTGCGAGCTTCGTCACCAGCGGATGCGGCTGCTCGGCCGCCAGGACCTCGAGCACGGCGTCGCCGATGCCGCCCTCCGGCCAGTGGTCCTCGACCGTGACGATCGCGCCGGTCTCGCGGGCCGCGGCGCGAACCGTCTCGGCGTCGATCGGCTTGACGCTGTAGAGGTCGATGACCCGCGCGGCGATGCCGTCGGAGCGCAGCGCATCGGCCGCCTTGATCGACTCGTGGAGCGTGATCCCGGCACCGATGAGGGTCACCGCGTCCTCCGGGCTCTGGCGGACCACCCGGGCGCCGCCGATGACGAAAGCCTCGCCGGGCTCGTACAGGATCGGCGTCTTCTCCCGCGTCGTGCGCATGAAGACGATTCCGGCGCGGTCGGCCATCTGCGGCACCAGCGCCGCCGTCTGGTTCGCGTCGCTGGGATAGAGGACGGTCGAGCCGTGGACCGCACGCAGGCTGGCGAGATCCTCGAGGGCCATCTGGGACGGGCCGTCCTCGCCGATGCTGACGCCCGCATGCGACCCGACCAGGGAAATGTTGGCGCGGCTGATCGCCGCCATGCGCACGAAGTCGTACGCTCGCGACAGGAACGCGGCGAAGGTCGCGGCGAACGGCCTCCAGCCACGGACCTGGAACCCGACCGCCATGGCCACCATCTGCTGCTCCGCGATGTAGGCCTGGAAGAACCTCTCCGGCAGCGCTTCCGCGAACTCCTCCGTGTACGTGCTGTTGCCTACCTCGCCGTCGATCGCCACGATCTCGCTCCGCGCCCGGCCGAGCGCCACCAGCGCATCGCCGAACGCCTTGCGCGTCGCCTCGCTGGTGCCCGGCTCGTATACCGGCAGGCGCAGCTCCGCAGTCGGGAAGCGGTGCGGCCGGCCCTCGAAGGCCGGCTTCGGCACGTCGACGTGGATGTCGCGCAGGCCCCCGAGCTCGGCGATCGCCGCATCGGGATCGTCGAGGGGCTTGCCGTGCCTCCCCGGCTGGTTCGCCACCGCCTTCACGCCGTGGCCCTTCTCGGTCCGCGCGATGAGCACCGTCGGCCCGCTCGTCTCGACCGCCGCGGTGAGCGCGCGGTCGATGTCGGCCACGTCGTGGCCGTCGAGGGTGATCGCGTTCCAGCCGAACGCCTCCGCGCGACGACGGTACGCCTCGAGGTCCCAGCCATGCATCGTCTCGCCGGTCTGGCCGAGGCGGTTCACATCGATGATCGCCGTCAGGTTGTCGAGCCCCTCGACCCCGGCGTGCTCGAAGGCCTCCCACATCGATCCCTCGGCCATCTCGGAGTCGCCGCACAGCGCCCACACGCGGTACGGGAGCCTGTCGAGCCTCTTGCCGGCGAGGGCGACGCCGACCGCGATGGGCAGTCCCTGGCCGAGCGACCCGGTCGCGACGTCGACCCACGGCAGCACCGGAGTCGGGTGACCCTCGATACGCGAGCCGAACTTGCGGAAGGTGAGCATCTCCTCGTCGCCGATGGCACCCGTGGCCTTGTAGATCGCGTACAGGAGCGGCGACGCATGGCCCTTGCTGAAGATCAGGTGGTCATTGCGTGGATCGTCCGGCGAGCCGAAGTCGTAGTGCAGGTACTTGGAGATCAGGACGGCCATCAGGTCGGCCGCGGACATGGATGAGGTGGGGTGCCCGCTGGCCGCCGCGCTGCTGGATCTGATCGAGTCCACGCGCAGCTGCTGGCCCAGCTCGCGCCATTGATCCTGCTCGGTCGTCATGCGTATCGGCTCCGCAAGTTGTCTGCCGGATGAGCGTGCGATCTCAATGATACGGCGACGCGTCCGGGAGGGCCGCTCGGCGACCAAGCCCGTTGACGTTCCGAGCGCCTGGCGCAACTGCGAGTTGCGGAGGGGCCACCGAACCCGTGCTCGGTCCCCAGCGGGCAAGGCCGCGGCCACGTTCAGCCACGGAGGGGACGATTCCTCCGCCTCCATGGCTGTTGCGCCAGCGCGGCTTGCGTGCACTCAGCGGCCACGAAGGCCGGCACCGGGTGGAAGTCCCACCCGAGCCATGGGCTCAGCCGCGCATCATCCTGAAGCAGTCGGAGCAGTAGACCGGCCGCGCGCCGGTGGGGCGGAACGGCACCTGGGTCTGGTTGCCGCACCGGGCGCACGTCGCGTCGTGCATCTCGCGAGGCCCGCGAGAGTAGCCCCCGCCGCCATCGGCCGCGTTGTAGCTCCCCGCGGAGCCGTAGCTGCTCGCGCCACCGCCGTTTCCGCTGGCGCGACGCTGGGCGCGGCAGGACGCGCAGCGCTTCGGAGCGGATGCGAAGCCCTTCTCCGCGAAGAACGCCTGCTCGGACGCGGAAAAGACGAAGTCGATTCCACAGTCCGCACAGGTGATGACCTGGTCGGTGTAGGCCACGTGAAGGAACCCTCCCTGGATGGATTGTTGACCACGTCGCTCCGGTCGCATGGCGCCGGTCCGGGGGTCTTGCCGCTGCCCCGGGCCGACGATGGACGTGGTGAGGGGAGGGAAGGCTCGTGGCGCCGCTCGACACGGCTCGACGCGCGAGAGTATTGCGGACGGGCCGCACGGCCGCAAGACCGAATTTCGCCGGTACGATGGGCCAATGCGGACCGCGCTCGTGGTCGCCGGCGTGGCGATGACCCTGGCAGGGCTGATCTGGCTGGCGCAGGGGCTCAACCTTCCCTTCGCCCCGCGTAGCTTCATGACCGCGGACCGCAGCTGGGCGTTCATGGGCGCGGTGGTCGCCATCGCCGGGGTGCTCGTCATCGGCTGGGCTCGCGGGCGGCCCTGAGCTGCCCTCAGGCCAGCCGGACGCCGGCCTCCCTCATCTCCGTGAGCGCACGGTCGCCGTCGCCCGCCTGGAGATCGACCGCGGCGACCGCGTCCGCGAGCAGCTCGACCTCGAAGCCCAGGCGGGTCCCATCCAGCGCCGTGGCCTTCACGCAGTAGTCCGTCGCGAGGCCGCAGACGACGAGTCGCTCGATCCCGCGGTCGCGGAGCCGGGCCTCGAGCTCGGTCGCCGTCTCCGCGCCGGTTCGGGGGTCGCGCACCGAGAAGCCTGAATACCCGTCCTCGCCGCGCGTGCCCTTGCGGACCCGGAGGGCGCTCGGCGGAAGCTCGAGGTCCGGATGAAGCTCGGCGCCCCACGTGCCGCCGACGCAATGCACCGGCCAGATCCCACCGTCCTTCGCGAAGTGCGGCGTGACCTCGGGATGCCAGTCCTGGGTTGCGACGAGGACCGCACCGGCCTCGGTCGCCTGAGCGATGGCCTGGTTGACGCGCGGGACGATCGCCTCGCCGCCGGACACCGAGAGGCTGCCGGACGGATCGGCAAAGTCGTTCTGCACGTCGACGACGACCAGGGCGGTGCGCTCGTCGAATCGGCTCATGCGGCCGATCGTAGCCGCATGCGGGCGTCAGGCTGTAGTGACTCCGAGGAAGGGCAGGAGCCCGAGCACGCCGACGACGATCAGGTAGACCGCGACCAGGTAGTTGAGGAGCCTCGGGACGATGAGGATGAGGACGCCGATGAGGATGGCGAGCACGGCGGCCCAGAACGTGGTGTTTCCGAGATCGATGACCATGTGGGGTTCACCTCCTTGACGATTAGCAGGTGCACCCGGCATGCCGGATGCTGGTCCGCGCCCGTGGCTCAGGTCGGGAAGATGCGCCTCAGGCGTCGATAGGCACGCGAGGCCGAGCTGCGGGTCGCGAGAGGCGGTGACGGCCGCGCCCACACCTGCGATCTCGGGGCCGCCGTCGGATGTGCCCCGGGCTCCATCGGCCTTGCCCGACCGGCCCCACCCGACGTTTCGAGCGCATCCTCCGAGGCCTCGGGGATCGGAGGCTGCGGGTGCGCGAGCGCGTCGAGCGCCGCGAGCCCCTCGTCGAGCTCTCGCGAGCCAGACGACTCGATCGCGAGCGAGACCTGGCGCTCGGCCGCCGCGGGCGAGGGCACGCGCGCACCTGCCTCCGCGGGGGCGCCGTCGGGCGCGGCCTCCACCGGCTCGGCTGCCGCCTCGTCATCCTGCGGCCGCGCATCGCGCGGCGGCACCCAATCGGTGGGCGCCACCGGGACGTCGTCGGCGCTGATCCAGCCGGGCTCCTCGATGGCCGCGCTGTAGCGCTCCGGATCCCAGGCGAGCTCGGACTCGCCGGCGCCTGGCTCATCCGCCGCGGCGGCCGGCTCGACTTCCATCTCGACGGCGGGCTCGGCGCTCTCCGGGGCCTCTGGAGCGGCGGCCGGCACGGACTCAGGCTGCGGCACCTCGACGTGATCCGGAGCGCCGGCGTCTGCCGGGCCCGCAGCCTCCTGCTCGATCGCGGCAGCCTCGACCGCCGCGACGGCCGCGACGGCCGCGACGGCCGCGACGGCCGGGACCTCGGCCTCGTCCGCGACCGGCACCTGGTCCGCCGACGGCAGCTCACGGGGGAGGGACGCGTCGGCGTCGCGCTCCGCCGCGTCGGGCTCCGGCGCACGCGTACCCTCGGGGGGATGCTCCTGCCGCATGGCCGCGAGTGCGGCCGCCGTCTCGGCCGCGCCGGGAAGCTCGGGGATGCTC